>Ga0315281_10011092_pt1 | contig 12361 bp, 5 predicted proteins | sample YL17G07_0_MG_FD_204540 | JGI IMG/M metagenome (GOLD analysis project Ga0315281, IMG submission 204540) | Sediment microbial communities from Yellowstone Lake, YNP, Wyoming, USA - YL17G07_0 | ecosystem: Environmental > Aquatic > Freshwater > Lake > Sediment | place: USA: Wyoming | collected... | reverse complement strand
TGGAAGCCTGCGGAGAACAGCAGGCGAGCCCAGGTCTTCTGCAACTTGGCGAGTTCTTCTTCCAGTTCCTTTGCTTTGATCGCGAAGGTCACTCCTTTCTCGAGACCGCGGACGGCGTCGTTCTTCTGAGCCGCGCGAATATCGGCTTGTTGCTGTTTGGTCAGGGTCCTAAAGACCTGCTCCGCTTCGACCTCTGACTTCTCGCGCGTTTCGTCCAGAAAGGCGCGAAAGGTCGGTGTCGCGTCTACGACCGCGACGTACTCGTCGAGCACCGTGACTGAAATACCGTAGAGTTCAGCCGTCGCCTTCCCGATTCGATCAAGATCATCGACGGTTGCGACGATGAAAGTCTTATCAGGCCGATCGGTTTGGTACGCGGCAAAAGCACTCTGGGGCGATGCGTCGTCCGCGAGCGCGGCCGTCGCGCCGACGGCCACCAGTCCCACTAGGGCGAACAGGAGTGGACCCATCCTCAAAAACTGTTGCCTCTGCGTGTGCCGCATACCTCCTCCTTGTCATTTGTCCGGCGACGGCCGTTGCTCATCGCCATTTGGGTAAAACTACTCCTGGCATTCGTAACTCGGCGGACGCCATTGACACCAAACCGACTATTCACGAACAGGAGTGTCGCCCTGTAGTATTTCCATATCATCCGCCCAACTCACTGTTCTGATTCGAGTTAGCGCCTCCACCCGTCGCAGATCGGTGGTCGGCCGTCTCCTCTTAGTTCTTCCCTTCCGCGTCGCGGTCAGATCACGGAGGGACTGACGAAGCGTCTGAAGAAGCCGCACGAGGGCCGGACCACAACTCGTCTGGTCGCGGTCGGCGTCAGGAATTGGCCGCCTCCAGTGCAGTCAGCTCGACGACATCCGCGTTCGAAACGCAAAACTCATGACTGACGACGGTCCACTTCCTTCGCGACATCCAGTAAAGCTTGTCGATTGGCGCGTGCGTATCGCTCGGCCATCCGGCTCGAGGCGTGGCCGAGGGCGTTTGCAATCAGATTCAGGCTCACGCCGGCTGATGCCCAGGTCGAGGCGAAACTGTGGCGAAGATCATGGAAGCGAAACCGACGCGTGATCCTCGCCAGGCGCTTGGCGAGCGCGAAGTACCGCTGCACCGTGATGACCGAATACGGCTGCCCGGTGTCCGTGACAAACACGAACTCGCTCACGAGGGGCCGTTGACGGCATTCAAGGAGCCCGGCCCGACACGCCATGGTCAACGGGATCGTCACCGGCGTAGCGGTCTTCCTGGTGACCAGCTCGATCCACCCCTCGGCGAGATGCACGGCACCCCACCGTAACGCCAAGAGATCGCCTCGACGAAGTCCCGTCTCGAGTGCGACCACGAAGAGCGGCTTGGCCCGACGGAAGCGCGCGAAATAGCCGGCCGCCCCGCCCTCGGTGAGTCCGCCCCCGAAATTCCGAGGGGCGCGGAAACGCGAACATTCGACGACTCGCCCTTTGGACGCTTCACTCACGACGAGCTGCGTGAAATGCCCTTCGTCGTCGAACGTCGCCAGAAATTTCGCGCGCTCCTCGGGTGAGAGTTCGAGCTGCAGCGCGACTTCTTTGGCTCGGGGCAAGCGTTCCCGAAGGGGGTAGGTCGCAAGCACCTCGCGCGCGACGGCGTCACGAAGCAGCTTCCGCAACACCGACAGAATCCGATTGCGCGTCGGCGGCGCGTAGCCGTCCTTCGCGAGTTTCGCAGCGAAATCGTTCACGAGAGCGCTGTTGATCCGATCGAGCCGAAACGGCCCGAAGAACCTGCGGAGAGGTCCCTGCACGAGCTGCGTTTCATGCGCCACCGTGCGCGGGCCGAGCCGCGTCGTGAGCAGCGCCCACCACGCATCGATGTACCCGGCAAACGTGGGTACGGTGGTCGAGAGCGCCGTCGGAGCGCCGCCGATCGGCGCGCAAAGCGTGGCCTCACGAAAGGCACTCAGCCGGGCAAGCGCTTCAGGATAATTGGCGACGTACTCGACCTTTCGGACGCGTCGTCGGTTCCCCGTGCCCGGCAGGATGACTTCGAAGAGGCATTTCCCCGTTTTCTTATCGTAGCGGCGGAGGCCGGTGGGGCGGGCCAGCATCGTCAGCTCCTTCCGCCGTGGGCGCGGCCCACGGGCACCGGGTTACCGACGGGGCCGCTTGCCGTGCCGCGATAAACGCCTCGAGCGCCTCGACGGGATAACAAACGCACGTCGGCGAGAGCCGAAAGGCTCCTCTCGGCCCTTTGCCGCCGCGCCGCCAGCGCGCCAGCGTTCCGGTCTTCACACCCAACCGCCGGGCCACTTCCTGCGCTTTGATGAATTGCATGGACCCCTCCTTGTGGGTCGGGCTCGCCAGGATCGGCAAGCCTCGATGCTCTCAAGGTGCATGGGGCAACCTGCGGAGGGCCAAGGGGCTGAGTGTGGAAACCATCACGACGCAAGCGGGAAACCGTCAGGAGGGATCGGAATCGAGGCGACGGCCCAGGACGATTCAGCCGGAGAAGACATTCACCTTCTACGGAGCCGCGCAGTCTTTCGTGACCTCGGATCGATCGGACGGTTCCGAGAAAAGCCAGCGCCAACTCGGAGGGTGTGCCAACAACCTGCACCACGATGCCGAGAAGTAGTCCTCGAATTGACGCGTAAACACCCTGTTCACACAGGGGATTCATTCGCGGTGTCCACGAAACACCCTGTAAACATTGAGGCCGGGACCCATGACGGACCCAGCGAACACTTTGGCGAACACTTGCTCGGAGAAATGACGCCGCGCCGAGAGCGGAAATGGCAGGGCGTGAAATGCGGGGTGTATGAAAAACCCTAATAAGCATAAAGGGGCCCTTTGCAGGGCCCCTTTGTTGGAAATTGGAGCGGGAAACGGGATTTGAACCCGCGACCCCAACCTTGGCAAGGTTGCGCTCTACCACTGAGCTATTCCCGCGGTAGGGCAAGGACTGTAGCGAATGGGTGGAGAAGCGTCAAGGCGCGGCCGCTCGGGGCAAGCTTTTTGTCGCTTCAATTCTTTCCGGAAGAATTCCCGTTCTTCCCCTGGATCCAGCTTTGCACTCCCGCGGCGATCACCTTTTTCCGGATGGGTTTTCTCCGCGGGAACCCGGCTCTTCCGGTTGTGACGTCCTCGCCCCTTCAGCGGCGACACGATCCCGTCGGTCACTTGATGCTGATCGCGTCCCCCGATCGCTCGATCCAGGAACCGGCCGGCCCGAAACGCAAGAGAGCCCAAGCTGCGTCCGGCATTCCTATTTTCCCGTTTTTTCAGAAGGAAGCATCAGCTAGGCTCACGGCTCATGAGCTCACGCTCGGTGTCTGTACGGCTCTTCGCCGTCGTCTTTCTCGTCTACGCCTACTACGCGCAGGACGGCTGGAGCACGAACTCCAACCGATACATCGCGCTCGCCCATTCGATGCTTACGGAGCATCGACTCGAGATCACCACCTGGCACGAGACGACGATCGACACTTCCTACGTCGACGGGCGGTACTACGCGGGCGCCGCGCCCGGACCGGCCCTGGTGCTGCTTCCTTTTTACGCCGTCTTTCACGCCATCTATCCGGCAGTTCCGCACGAGGTTCGAGTCAGAATCGGCGCCGCAGCGGCCACGCGCCTCGCGGCGCGAAGCGGCCGGATTCCTGCGGGTTTCGACCTCCCGGAATTCGCGATCTCCGCGCAGTGCCTCACGATTCTGGTTCCGCCGGCCGCGGGGGCCGCGTTGGCGCTCCTCCTCTTTCACTATTTTCGCCGCCGGCTCGATCGGGAAAGCGACGCCTTGATCCTCGCTCTTCTCGCAGCTTTCGGAACGACCGTTTTTCACTATTCGACGGTGATCTTCTCTCACGTTCTGGCTTCCCTCGCGGCCTTCGGCGCATTTCTTCTGCTCGATCGGGAACTCGGGGAATCCTCGGCCGCGGAATTCTTCTGGGCGGGAGTCCTGGCCGCCGCCGCAACGACGATGGACTACCTCGCCTTCTGTGCGACGTTGCTCCTCGCGATCCTCGCCTTCCTGCGCGGGCGCACCCCGCGAACGAGAATTCTGTTCGCGGCCGGCGCGACCCTGCCGATTTTTCTCCTGGCGGTCTATCAATGGTCCGCGTTCGGAAGCCCGCTGTTGACGCCTTACCACTTCCCGACCGGCCCGGCCGGCGCCGGATCCCATGATCCGGTCGCCACCGGTTTTTTCGGCATGGACCACCCGCGCCCCGGGGTTCTCGCGGAGCTGGCACTGGGAGCCCGGCGCGGTTATTTCCTGCACATGCCGCTTCTGCTGGCCGGGTTTTTCGGACTCGTTTTCGGACTGGCCCGGCGAACCTCGCCGGAATCCCCTTCGCCGGCCCCCGAAATCGCATCGAATCGCCGCGAGCGGACCAACTGCGCGATCGCTCTCGGAATTCTCGCGGCACTTTTCCTCTTCAACTCCTCGATGAAATCCGAGTACTTCTGGCTCGCGGGAACCAGCTTCGGGCCCCGCTATCTCATCCCGTCGATTCCTTTCACCGCCGCAGGACTGGCGATCGTTTTTCGAATGGGGGTGCGGGCGAAGCGGTTGACGATTTTCCTCGGCCTGATTTCGGTATTTTTCAACTGGCTCGGTGCGATGTTCGGAGCCTCGGACAAACCTGATTCATTCCCTCTTGTCGACCGGTTCTGGAGGGAATTCCTGGCGAACGGGCCGTCCAGCACGATCATTCGAAACTTCGCGTCGCTTGCGCGGCTCTCGCCCGCAGCGGCTGGAGCGCTGGGCTGGGGAACCTTCGCACTGTTGCTCCTCGGAGCCCTTTGGGCCCTCGGTCCGGCGTGGCTCCGCGGGAAGCTCACCGAAACCGGAATCCGCTGACCTCATCCCTCATTCGACTTGCCCCCACTTTCGTTGCAAAATCGCGCGTCGCACATTGAAAGGAGACTCCATGGCTGCAGGCAATCCCGGACCCGTCGTTCCCCAGCGATACATCCAGGCCCTTGGCGGCGCCGACCCCCTCGTTTCCATGAGAGGGGCGCCGGCGCGCGTCGCGAAACTGATTCGCGGACTTTCCGAGAAACAGCTCTCGAAAAATCCGGCTCCGGGAAAGTGGTCGATCAAGGAGATCATTTCCCACCTCGCCGACGGTGAGATCATTCTCGGCTCACGAATCCGCTTCATCGGCGCTCACGACCGTCCGGCGATTCCGGGCTACGACCAGGACGCTTTCGTCGAGAGACTCGGCGCCCAGCGGGCCCGAGGAGCCGACCTCCTGGAAGAATTCGTACACGCCAGGGCGACCACCGTCAGCCTGCTGAAGCGGCTCCCCAGGGAGTCTTACTCTCGAGTCGGCCTGCACTCCGAGCGGGGAGACGAGTCGATCGAGGCCCTCTTTCACATGTACGCAGGGCACGACCGCATTCACGAGGAGCAGATCGAAACCCTGCGGCTGGCTCTGTTTCCCGTGGGCTCGAGGAGAAAGAAAAAACCGGCAGCTCCGGCGAAAAAGAAAACCGCAGCCTCGCGGCGGCGCGGTTGAGCCCGAATGGCGAACGACCACCCCATCGCCGGCGCGCTCCCCTCCGGCTTACCCGGCTCGCCGCGGTGGCCGTCGCCGGAATGGTCCTGACGAAAAGCGCTGTGGCCGGACCCGGTCCGGCCGCGGAGAGCGCCACCTGCCCGGCCACGAAGATCGTTCCCGTCGAGGAATTGCTCCACGGAACGGCCGTCGTCGATCCTTATCGCTGGCTCGAAAACGCGGGCGATCCCGAGGTCCAGAAATGGACCGAGGCGCAGAACGCCTGGACTCGGGGCCGCCTCGACTCGTTTCCCGGCCGCGAGAAACTCCGCGCCCGCATCGAAAAACTTCTCGAAATCGGCGTGGTCGGAACGCCGAGAGTCGCAGGAGACAACTACTTTTACACACGGCGCGAAACGCAGAACCAGCCGATTCTCTATGTTCGCCGCGGCGTGAACGGCGAGGACCGCCCGCTCGTCGACGTGAATCCCCTTTCGAAAGACGGCACGACGTCGCTCGACTGGTGGTTCCCATCCAGAGACGGTTCGCTGCTCGCCTACGGCACGTCCGAAAAAGGGGACGAAGAGAGCGTTCTGCGAATCCGTGACGTCGCGACCGGCCAGGACCGGCCCGATGTCATCGACCGCACCCGCCATGCGAGTCTGGCCTGGCTCCCGGACAACAGCGGCTTCTACTACTCACGCTATCCGGCCAAAGAGAGCGTCCCCGAAGGGGAAACGCAGTTTCATCGAAAAGTCTTTTTCCACCTCCTCGGCAGCGATCCGTCGGCCGACCCGGAAATCTTCGGCTCGGAACGGCCGATGGAGGATTGGCCCAACGTCGATATTTCTCCCGACGGACGATGGCTCGTCGTCTCCGTCGAACGGGGATGGAGCCGGACGGATCTCTACCTCAAGGATCGATCGAACGACTCCCCTTTCGTGACCATGGTCGAGGGGCGGGAATCGGTGAGCACCGCGGACGCGCAGAACGACCGGATCTTCGTCCGCACGAACGATGGCGCCCCCAATTACCGCGTCTACAGCGTCGACCCCTTTCACCCCGCCCGCGACGACTGGCGGGAAATCATTCCCGAATCGAAGTCGTTCGTCCTCGACTGGGCCGGCGTCATCGCGAAGCGCCTGGTGGTGAGCGGCCTCGAAAAAGCCACCGGCCATTTGCGCATTCACACGCTCGAGGGCAAGCGCGTCGCCGAGCTCAAGCTTCCGACCCTGGGCTCGCTCATCGGCCTGGGCGGGCGCGAGGATGGCCAGGAGCTGTTCTTCGGATTCACCTCGTTCACCGTTCCCCCGACGATTTACCGCCACGACTTCAAGACGAAGAAAAGGGAAGTCTGGAAAAAAGTGGAAGCCGGCTTCGACGTTTCCTCCTTCGTCACGAAACAGATCGAATACAAATCGAAGGACGGAACGGCAGTCACCATGTTCCTCGTTCACAAAAAAGGGATCCGGCCCGGCGGCGGAAATCCGGCTCTCCTGACCGGATACGGCGGATTCAACGTCAGCGAAACCCCCTCTTTCTCCCGGTCGATCTATTTCTGGATCGAGCAAGGGGGCGTTTACGCATTGCCGAACCTGCGGGGCGGAGGAGAATACGGCGAAAGCTGGCACAAAGCCGGAATGCTCGGCAACAAGCAGAATGTCTTCGACGATTTCTTCGGCGCCTCGAAGTGGTTGATCGACAACAAGTGGGCCGTGCCCGACCGTCTCGTCATCCAGGGGGGCTCGAACGGCGGCCTTCTGATCGGCGCCGCCGTCACCCAGCACCCCGAGATGTTTCGAGCGGCCATCTGCGCGGTCCCTCTTCTCGACATGCTCCGGTACCACCAGTTCCGCCTCGGGAAACTCTGGATCCCCGAGTACGGCTCGGCGGACGACCCCGAACAGTTTCGATGGCTCGAGGCCTACTCCCCGTATCAACACACCCGGAAGGGCGTCCGCTACCCCGCGGTTCTTTTCACGGCCGCCGAATCGGACTCGCGCGTCGATCCGATGCACGCACGGAAAATGGCGGCCCGATTGCAGGCGGCGACCTCGGCTTCGCCATCCGATCGCCCGATCCTCCTCCGGCTCGAAACGAAAGCCGGCCACGGAGCCGGCAAGCCCCTGGGAAAAGTCGTCGATGAAGTGACCGACAACTGGTCGTTCCTGTTCGGACAGCTCGGCATGAAAATCTCGACGGAGTAAGAGCGCCGGCTCCCCGCGCAAACGGCCGAGCCCCAGGGATCGAACCTCGATGAACGGGCGACGCGGGTCCGCCCCGTGCTAGGATTCCGCCGTTTCTCCGACAAACCATTTTCTGTTCGACGGGAGCGCCCGGCGTGATCGGAACCAGACTCGCGAACCGTTATGAAATCACCGGCGAGCTCGGTCGCGGCGGGATGGGAGTCGTCTACCGGGCGAAGGATCCGATGCTCGGCCGCGAGGTGGCGGTCAAGCTCATCCCCCCCACCCTCTTGTCTCCCGATGCTGAGGAGCGATTCCAGCGGGAAGCCCAGATCGTCGGACAGATGGATCACCCGTCGATCGCGCCGATTTTCGACATCGGCCGTCACGAGGGCTCGCTTTTCTTCGTGATGCCGGTGGTCAAGGGCTCGAGCCTTCGGGGATTCGTGCGCGATCGATCTCTCAACCTGGGCGACATCCTCGACACCGGAATCCAGATCGCCGACGCCCTCGATTACAGTCACGAACGCGGCGTGGTTCACCGCGACATCAAGCCCGAAAACATCATGATGTCCCGCGAAGGCGGTTCCCTTCGGGTTCGCGTCATGGATTTCGGCCTGGCAAGATCGTCGACCGAAGCCCGAATCACGAAGACCGGCACTCTGGTCGGCACCATCGCCTACCTCAGCCCCGAGCAGGTCGCCGCCTCCGACGTCGACGCTCGAAGCGACCTCTACTCTCTCGGAACCCTCCTCTATGAATGTCTCGTCGGCGAGCCGCCCTTCACCGGCGAGACGTCGTCGATCCTTTATCGGATTGTTCACGAGCTCCCGCAGCCGCCCCGAGCCCTTGGCGTCGACATCGCGGAAGAGCTCGAAATCATCGTCCTCTCCTGTCTCGTGAAAGATCCGAAGAAGCGATTGGCTTCAGCCAGCGACCTGGCCGCCGGACTCCGGCGCCACGCGGGAAAGCTTCACGACAGCGACCGCGCCCGCTCGGTCGTCCTTTCCTCCACCCGCACGATGGCCTTTGCCCGCCCCGCAACCGCCCCGTTCTTCGGACGGGAAAAGGAAATCGGCGCTCTCCAACAGAAGCTGAATGCCGCTCTCGCCGGAGAATGCCAACTGGCCGTCGTGTCCGGCGAACCGGGAGCCGGAAAAAGCCGCCTCCTCGAAGAGCTGGAGAATCTGGCCCATGCCCGGAAAATTCGCGTTCTGCACGGCCGGTTCATCGAACAGGATCGGGCATTCGCCTACCAGGGCTTTTGTGAGATTTTTCAGGATTACTTCCGCGGCAAGGATTCGGGCTCTTCGTCCTCCGAACATCCCGACTTCTCCGACCTGGCAGCCGACCTGGTCACGCTCTTTCCGGTGCTGACCGAAATTTCCGCCGTGAGATCGGCCGCGCAAGGTGATTCGCGGGTCGGGCCGGCCGGAGAGGCGCGCAAAGCCGAAGACCGGACGCACATTTTCGAGATTCTCGCAAAAACCCTGACGCGCATCGGAGCGGGAAAACCGATCGTTCTCTTTCTCGAAGAGCTCCACGGCGCCGACGCGTCGATCGACGCCCTGCAATACATCGTCCGGCGGCTCGGCCCGACTCCAACTCTCATCTGCGCCACCTATCGCACGACCGAAATCGACAAACGGCATCCGCTCGTGAAGCTCCTCGACGGTTTCGCCGGGGACCGGAAGTTCGTCCAGATCCCGCTCGGCCCGCTCTCGCCCGAAGAGCACCGCGAGCTTCTCGGCACACTCATCGGCGGAGGGAGCCTCGAGGACGAGCTCGCCCGGAAGCTCTACGACGCGACGGAGGGGAATCCGTTCTTCACCAAGGAGCTCGTGCGGTCGCTCGTCGAATCGGGAGGAATCTCGAAGGGCGACACCGGGGCATGGAACCTGTCGGGCGGCACGACGATGACGTCGGAGGCCCTGCCTGCAACGATTCAGCAGGCGGTCGAGAAGCGAATCGGAGGGCTCGCACCGAAACTCAAGGAATTCCTGTCGGTCGCCTCCATCGTCGGGAAAAGCTTCGAGTTCCGCGATCTCGAGTCGCTCGTCGAGGAAAAGGGCGACCTTGAGGATTCGATCGAAACGCTGATCAACGCAGGAATCATCGAAGAGGAGCGGGAATCGAGAGGCGATCGCCTCGCGTTCGCAAGCGGCGTGGTCCGGGACGTCCTCTACGGGGCGATTTCCCGCCGCAAACGGCGGTCGCTCCATCGGAAATACGCCGAGCAGCTCGAGAGTCGATTCGCAGGAAAGCTCGAACGGGCCTTCCCTCAACTCTCACTCCATTTCGCCGAGGGAGACGTGCCGGCCAAGGCGGTTTTTTACGGCCTCGCGCTGGCGAAAAAATCGCTCGCCGCTTTCAGCCTCGAAGACGCCGCGCGCGCCGCGAAAACCGTGCTCGAATTTCTCGACGAGGAGTGGGAGGGGGAGCGTTCCGTCGAAGCCGAGGCGCGAATGATTCTCGCAGCCTCCCTCCGCGCCGCCGGAAGCAATGAAAGCGCCATCGTCGAAGCGAAAACGGCAGCTGAGCTGTTCGAGCTCGAAATGAAGGGAATCGAAGCGGCCGGCGCCTTTCTTTTCGCCGCAGAAATCGCCTGGCAGGGGCGCCGAATCGACGAGACTCATGCGCTCGTCGAGCGTGGCCTTCCTCACGCGCGCATGGAAGGAGTCGAAGAGGCTTCCCGAAAGCTTCTCGCCCTGGGCGCTACCGTCGCGAATCTTCGAGGGGATTACGAAATCGGGAACGCCTACCTCGACGAAGCCAAGACGATCGGGGAGGCCTCCCGTCAAACAGAAGAAGAGCTTTCGCCTCCCGGTGGCCGCCTGGTGGTCGGGATGGTGAATCCCGCCCGGGCAAGAGAACCGGCGGATTCCCTGATCGGCGAAGACGTGGAAATCATTTCGAATGTATTCGAACCGCTCCTGTCGACGAGCCCGGACGGAAGCGTCGTCGGGTGGCTTTCGGAGCGATTCGAAATGGCCGAAGACAACCGCTCGATCGTTCTCGTTCTCAGGAACGGGATCGGCTTTTCCGATGGAACGCCTCTCGACTCCACGACCGTCCGATTGTCGTTCGAACGGGCCATCCGCCGCTTCGGAAGAACGCTCCCGACCGTTTTCTCGGCGATCGCCGGAGTCGAGAACTTTTTGCTCGCCGACTCGCCTGATTCGCATCTGACGGGTATCGAGACCCCATCGGAGCTGACCCTCTGCATTCGACTCTCGGAGCCTCTTCCGATTTACCCGTCCCTACTCACGGATCTGACCACGGGAATTTCGTGTACGCCGGCCGGAATCCAGGACGCCCGGGTCGAACCTCTCGGTACGGGTCCGTTTCTTTTCCAATCTGCATCGGCGGATCGAGCCGTACTCGAGCGAAATCCTTCCTACTGGCGGGGCCGGCCGCCACGAATCGATGTCCTCGAATTCGTGAGCCCGATGACCGCCGCGGAGATGGTCGAAGGTTTGCGTTCCGGAAAAATCGACGTTGCACGGGATCTTCGCCCCGAGGATCTCGAGGAGATCCTGAAAGATCCCCGGTTTCGATCCGGTTTCGTCGAGGCGCCCAAGAAGAACAGCTACTTCATTCTCTTCAACTGCCGGAAGGGAACGGCGACGAATCCCTTGATTCGCCGCTCGATGGCCGGCGTTCTCCGGGTCAGTGATCTGGTCTGGTCCACTCTGGGCCGATTCGCCGAACCAGCCTCGGGGCTGTTGCCGCCGGGAATCCTCGGACACGACCCCGGACGGCGGCGGCGGCCTCAACTCTCGATCGAACAGGCCCGGGAAATTCTGGATGCCGGCCAATTGATCCGCCCGATTGCACTCCGTGCCGCCGTCCACCCGGTTTTTCGCGATCAATATGGCGCGCTGACCAACGCCATTCTTTCTGCCTGGAGGGAGGTCGGGATCGAGGTTTCCCTCGAGACCTCGACGATGGACTCGTACCTGGAATCGAGTGCCAACCCGGAAAACATCGACCTGTCTTTCGACCGGTGGAACGCCGACTACGACGACCCGGACAATTTCACTTCGACACTTTTTCATTCGCGCTTCGGAGAGCACCGGAACTTTTTCAGCTCGGCCGACGGCGATCAGCTCCTGGATGAGGCCCGAGCCGAGACTCGCCTACCGTTCCGCGAGGCGCTTTACCGGAAATACGAAAGCCTGCTCGTCGACTCTTCGATGATCATCAGCCTCTTTCACGACATCGACTACCGCGTCGGGAGCCCGGTCGTGAAGGGGATGAGGCTGACGAACGTTGCGCCGTACGTCAACTACGCGCAGGTCGGAAAAACCGCCCCCCAGGGCGATAGCGCGCCGGAACAACGGGTCGATCGAAGCATCATCACCGTTCCGATCGCCGGTACGATTCGCTCGATGGATCCTTCTTTGACGACCACCATCGAACATGGAGAAATCATCCCCAACGTTTTCGAGACTCTGACCCGGGATCTCGAAGGGGCCCGTGCTGTCCCCTGGCTCGCCGCGGAGCTCACTCCCGAGAACGGTCATCGCCGCTTTCGATTTCGTCTCCGGGAAGACGTTCGGTTCCAGGACGGACGGCGGTTGACCTCTCGCGACGTCCGTTACTCGTTCGAACGGCTTCTGCAGAATCACGGCCATGACAGCCGGCACCTCCTTCTCCTCGATATCCGAGGTGCTAGAGCCCTCGTCGACGG
>Ga0315281_10011091_pt1 | contig 12362 bp, 25 predicted proteins | sample YL17G07_0_MG_FD_204540 | JGI IMG/M metagenome (GOLD analysis project Ga0315281, IMG submission 204540) | Sediment microbial communities from Yellowstone Lake, YNP, Wyoming, USA - YL17G07_0 | ecosystem: Environmental > Aquatic > Freshwater > Lake > Sediment | place: USA: Wyoming | collected... | reverse complement strand
TCTTGACCCGTCCTGACCCTTAGATACCTACTAAATTTGACCCGTTCTGACCTCTCCTGACCCGACATTTTCACATTTTAACAGTCGATTCCTCGATTGATAGCTTGACAAACATAGGATTTCTGTGATAAAATGAATTCAGACCTTAACCGTTCTCTTTGAAAGGATGCTCCAATGGAAAAATCACGACACGAAATCAAACGCGAACTTTTGCAAATTATCCGTGACTCTAGTGCTGACAATCAACTAACTTTTCTTGTTAGCCAATGGTTCGATAAAAATGTAGAGCTGCTTAAAACGGCACGAATAAGCTGGAATCGTGACGTAGTTAATGGAAAAACTACGATCAACGACGCTTTGTCCGCCGAACGAGCCGCCGAACGCCGCGCTGAGGATTTCTACGGCGGCTTTGATCGCTAATTCTCCTGTCCGCCCTGCGGCAAATTTGCCGCTAAGTCTGAAAGGACTCCCAACCATGTTTGACTTCACCTATTACCCAATGGCCGCAAAACTCATTTTCTTCGGTATGCACCTCCGTTTATCGCCAACCGACGCGGACGCCCGCATAATCGTAAACCAGGATGACATTGATCGTCTCGCTACCAAGTGGGAAATTGACCACAATGAGTACGATCATGCCAAGCTGGTTAACGAATTTAAGCGCACAATGCGCGAGGCAGTCAAGATCGGAGTGGCTGTTTTCATCGGGCGCGGTTACTACGACGTGACCGGAATCGTGAAAGCAGCAACCGCCGACGTGTACGCAACCAACGCTTTGCACATTGCTGACGAAATGGTAGCAGGCAAAACTGAGGTTTGGCGCGCTGAATCTCTGCGCTGGTACTGCCACCAACTGTCTCTCTTGACTGGCGATCCGCACGATCCGAACGACTATTTCCCCGTTTCTGAACCTCTCCGCGCCGAATAACTCCGCTTCGATTCTCAAAAAAGCAGGGGCGCGACTGCTCAACGCGCAGAGGAAATTCCATGAAACACGTAGCCACTTACCAGGATATTTCCCGGCTGATTGAACAATTCGGCGCTTGCAGCGAATGGGTAGCCAAGCTACACGGCTTAACTATTTTCAAGGCGCTTGACTTGCCAGAGGTAGGCGTTGGAGAAATCGAATGGCTACTCTCAAAATCTGGCGGTAAACTCGGTTTGCCAGCTTTGGCCGAATACAAGCGCATCGAAGGGCCAGCTTTGGCCGAATACGAGCGCATCAAAGGGTCAGCTTTGGCCGAATACGAGCGCATCAAAGGGTCAGCTTGGGCCGAATACGAGCGCATCGTCAAGGACTGGTTTCGCAACGCGATTACAATTTCCTTCTTTTAATTCTTGGAGGGGCGCGACTCCTATAAACGCGCAGGAATAAACACACAATGCCAATTATAACCACTACCAAGCAACTTCGCCCCCGTACTGCGCACGATTTTTACCCTACTCCTATCGAACTGTGCTACTCTGCGTTGCGATTGATAAATACTCATCCCTACCGCGTCTACGATCCCGGTGCTGGTGATGGTGTTTGGGGAGATGCTGCCCGGATTTTGTGGGATGATACTTTTATCGAAGGTTGCGATTTGCGTAACATTCCTCAGCCAACAGCTTATGACCATTGGACAAATCAATGTGATTATCTCAAAACAGATTTTAGATTCCCGTTTGATGTTATTATGGGCAATCCTCCCTACCGATACGCCGAACAATTTATCAGACAATCCTTGCGTTTTGTCCGTCCTAGCGGCGCAAATGGCGGGTATATTATATTCCTACTCCGTCTTGCTTTTCTCGAATCGCAGACTCGCGGGCGCGGCTTATGGCTGGAACATCCTCCAAAATCAATTCATGTTCTGGTGAGCCGTCCGTCCTTTACAGGAAACGGTAAAACCGACGCTACTGCTTACGCAATTTATATCTGGCAAAAGGGCTGGACTGGCATAACCGAATTGAAATGGCTGGATTGGGAAAACAATCAGCAGCAAATGTTATAGGAAAGGACACAAAATGACTCACCAGGATCGTATTCGTGCCAACTGGCACATTTACAACGGCGATTTAGTTGGCGCGTTAACCATCTTAGAAGTTGCTGAAATCTGGCACAAGCACATCAAAACCGTGATTCGTGCGATTGATACTGGCGCATTATTCGCTATCAAAAAAGACGCGCCTATCTCGATTCGCGGCGGAGTCTGGCTTATCTCGTTTCAATCAGCGTCCGATCTATGGGGCGATCCCATTAGCAGAATAAAGGATCAATACAACCATGTGGAATTTAGAGGACAAATCGCTGTTTCGGAGCGGAGCGTTGGGAGCGATGCGGAGCAACACTAAGATTGATGCTCCTGAAATGTTCCTTGATGCTGCTTTAGCGCAATTCCTCCCCGACGAAAACCGGACTCCTGTGGAGGAAATTGTCCGGTTCATGGAATTTATCAAGGACGTTGAATACCGCGTATCGCGCTACGATCCGCATGAATTGAGTGTTGGCGTTCAAATGCCAGCGGGCGAAGGCACGATCAGTCTGGCATTGCGCGCCAATATGCTGACCTTTGATAAGGACGCTAACCCGATTCCACCGGAACAGGCCAGTATTGACGTGTCAGCCGTTGCTATGCTTAAAGCTTTGATCTTAACTGCTCACGCTGTTTCCTCCGCCGCAACCAACTTGAACCTTGCCGGATCGAACAATTCCGGGGCTGGATCATCGGCCAGCAATGATAATAGCGTGCTTATTGAGGAACACGAAGCCGATACCCTGGAAGTCGGAACCTGGAAAGGCCAGCGCACCTTTCGGATTCGGGCGGGCTGGTTCTCACAGTATGGCGCGGCTGTCTACGCTGAAACGCTTAAAGCGTGCGGGTATGGCGATGTCGTTGAGCTTCCGTCTGGAACGCAAATGTCTTTCAAACACCATATCACCGTACAAGTCAAAGACGGCAAGCCGAAAGTGGTTAAAATATCGTAGTGAAAAACTATATCAGCAACGTAAGAAACGAAAGGGAAAGCATTAATGGCAAAAAAAGCGGGCGGCGCGAGTCGCCCGTCTCTGTTTGGTAGAATTGGAATCAACCTGAGAAGGATTGTCGAATCGCTTTTAAAGCCTATTCAATACGAGACTCCGCGTGTCGAATTGCCAATTGAAGAAATAGAACCGGAGGAACCGGAAGAAACAGAAGAAGATGAAACGCCAGAAACGGCAGAGGAATTTACAAAACGGATTGGAATAACCGAACGATCTAACTATTCGCCGGGCGATCTGGACAGGGGGCCGTACTATTCTCACGATCAATTTATGAGCAAACTACAGGGAATGCGCGGCGCTTGGCACTATATCGTGAGTATCACCTTAGTAAGGACAGGCGGAATTGATCGCTATTACATCCGAATTGACGATAGAACCTACAATAAGAGTTCTCGACACACGGGCGGTTCTGGCAGGCGTAGCGCGTGAAAGGTTTGAACGGTATGAATATGTCATGGTTGACGAGTTCCCGAATCCTTTCAGTTATACTGAGCGGATTAGCCTGGGTTCTTTTAGCTGGACTACTGGCAAAACTAAGCAGAGAATCCTACTACGTTCCACAGCTTTTGATCACCTGGCGGCGGGCGTGCCGCAAACTCCGCCAGAAATTGCCCGCGATTATCTGGATTATAGATACCCAAAGCGACTTAGGGCAAGCGGAGAACAGGCCAATTCGTTACGAATGGAACGTTCCGCGCCGCTTTACTACAAACCGTTTACTTGTAGTCGTGCGTCTTACGTTGATTTGCAAGGGGCCTTTTGGTGGATTATGTCACAGCTTGGTTGGAACGTCGATTATCATCCGGGCAAATTTCTATCTCCGGGGCGTTCACCTTACGATTTTCCCATTCCGAATCACAAGCTGGCGCGTAATTGTATGGTTACTGCCGGACTCGCTAATACGCTTTCTGTCTGGACGGGTCACAAGATGATCGAGGAGTCGCCCTACAACCTGCACTTGAATTATGGCTTGTGGTCGGCTATAATGGATGTTCTGCACATGATCGCGCTGGCTGCTGTGAATTTAGGAGCGTACTATGTCTCAACTGACGGGTTCATTATATCTGACCGGATGCTACCGGAGTTTTTGGGTTACTTATCTCGGTTCAATGCACCTTATCGAATCAAAGCGGAGGGGCCGACTCTGGTTACTGGCATCGGGTCTTACATGGTCGGTGAGACAAAGACGGTACACTTTCGCTCCGCGTTTGATCGACCATACACGAATTTACGAAGGCCAGCCAATCAGCAAATGTTAGAAACTACGTTCTTGCACGTCACTCAGGATCGGGAAAACCTGCCGGATTTGTTCATGAAATAAGCGCGGCCTGGTCGCACAAGGAACTCCTGAATCTTGTCTAACTATCCAGTAGTAGGCTGTACTTTTTAGCCTGTTTTGTGAGACAATGATTGTAACTGCTGTTACAGTCTTACGAGAAACCGCAAGGTACACAGCTTGCGGTTTTTTGTTTGGAAATAACTATGAAACGCTGGAAATTCAGGCCAGAACCTCTTACGAAATGGGAAATTGTTCTTTATTTTATAGTAGGGATCGTTGTCGGGATAGCGCTATGGATCATACTTGTTATTGGCGCTTCCGACGTTTCGCTAACTATCCAACAGATTAGAGGCGGATAATGGGTTCAGAAACGCAAGCCGATCCGGTTGTCGCAACGGCTACAGCCGTAGCAGAGCAACCCGAAACACAGCAAAGCGAGGAAAAGAATCAATGGGACGCCCAAGAACAAGCACGCTTAGACCGTCTGGACAGCTTAATAACCCGACTGGAAAGCCGACTCTCAGAACAGGAATCACTGAACCCGAACCCGATCAATCCGACACCAAGCCTATCCAGCCCACCGGAACCGATAACGGAACTGGGAACAGTCAGCCAATCGGAGTCAGCCCCGAAACTGATCATCGAATCGGCCCCGATCAAGGAAAAGAAAAGCCGCAAGAAGCCGGAGCGAAAGCGTCGATTCGGATTGAAACGCAAGCGGTAAACACTGGCAAGCCGAAAAAACCAACAAAGAAAAACGCTTCTATTCCCAAGATGACGGAAAAAGAAGCAACTGACTCGGCGACTGGCCTGTTACAGCTTGTCGAAGTTTTTGCAGTGGGTCGGTTTGGAGCGGACGGCGCATTTACAACCGAAGAAAAATTCCTGATTGAAGGGCCACTTTCTCGCTTGATCGAGCGCTACGGTTCGCTGGCAAACCAGTATAGCGGCCTGATCGATCCGGTAATGCTGCTGATTGGCGCGGGAATATATGGGGCGCGGATCGTCGCTATCTTACGTCAGAAAGTTGCAGACAAGGCGACTGTAGCCCCTCCTGGCGTTAAAAACGATAATCCTGCATCGTTTTCCGACAATGGCAGTCAGCCTATCAACATTGATCCGTTTGCCCTGGTTGGTTCCGTGCATAATCAAAGCTGAAACTATGTTCAATAACATCATCAAAAACATGATCCCGATCCTGATCCTCAAAGTTTCTGAGATATCTTTGGAGGATAAACGGAACTTTGCTCAGTTTCTACAGGCGGCAGTAAGCGCCTATATCGAAGATCGCCCGGCAGATTTCGCGGTGTTGCTGGCACAGACCAGCATGACTGACGCCAACAAAGATCAGGTTATCAAAGCGTTGTGGCAATGACTCTCCAATCTATCCAGCCGAATGATAGACTTTTGCTCGCTGGCAAAACCGGATCGGGTAAAACTTGGTTTGCCCGGCAGATGTTAGCGGGCTTAACCCGTCTGGTAGTTATTGATCCTAAGATGCTGCTCGGTGACGATTGGAATATCCAGCAACCGAATCGGCTGGACTGGCTATCCTTACAGCGCGGCAACCGGGGGCGGTTTCACATTATCCCGCCAATTATCGACAACTTGCCGCTATGGTATGAAGAATTATTCGCGCAGTTATACAGAATTGGCGATCTTACCATTTACATTGACGAAACTTACGCGGTTAGTCCACCCGGATCGAAGCCGGGGAAATGGCTTACAGCCCTGTATACGCGAGGCCGGGAACTGGGGATTGGTGTGTGGGCTGCTACGCAACGCCCGGCCTGGATACCTTTATTCTTTTCTTCTGAGGCTGATTGGCTGGCAATGTTTCGATTAAACTTAGAAGTTGATCGGGATCGCCTATCGGGAATTGCAGGCCAATCAGTATTAGGTCGTATTCCTGACCTGCACGGGTTCTGGCTTTATCACGTTGGGGATGATAACGCTGTATATTATTCGGAAGCAACCGAAAAAGAGAGGGGGTGATTTAGATGGAATTTGATATGAGTGACATTAAGCCAACTGTCGTATCTGCCTTGATCGTGTTTTTATTCGTTGTTCTTACCGTTCCGCTGGCAAAATGGGTTGTCAATAAGTATCCGGTTCCGGGTTTGACAGACCTGATTAACGCGATCTAAGCCACGCGAATAAGCCAGTTTCAAAAGTTTACCATAGGAGTCTGATATGTCGAATATGCCTGCACTTGGATTTGAGCGGAGTACCCGCAACAAAATTGTTCCGCTTCCGGCGTTGGTTAAGCCAACGGGCGGCGGACTCACCCAACAAGAATTACCAAAAAGTGGCTTGCTGGCCCGGCTTTGGTTGCAAATCTCGATCACGACTGCCGGAACAATTACCACGCAAAACGCTCTTGGAGCCTGTAGCGCGATCAAGCGCGTGCGAGTGTTGACCAACTCCGGCATTGACATCTTCAATTGCAGCGGAGCGGGTTTCTTTTATTTGCTCCAAAACGCGCAAGAGTTGGAAGGCGTGAACGGCAGGCAACCGAAAAACCAGGGGAATAGCACGCTGGTAACGGCGACTTCGTACAACCTTGACATGGTAATTCCGATCATGCTCAATTTGCATGATGCTTTGGGCTTGCTGCTTACCCAAAACGAGCAGTTGCAAATCATCCTGTCGGTTGAATGGGAGTCGGATGTCAACGTAATTCTGACAGGTGGCGGGACTCTGACCGGAACCTGCACGCCTCGTATGGAGTTTTTCACGGTTCCAGCCGATCCGCGTTCCTATCCTCCGCTGAATGTCATTCACCAGATCATCGAAGATCAGGTTGGTATTCCGTCCGCTGCTGACTACATCTACAACTTCCCGCGCGGAAACGTGTATCTGCAAGCGCTGTTCGGCGCGGGAATCAACGCGGCTCCGGCAGACAGTTGGACTCGTCTGATCCTGCGCGTGAATCAATCCGATATTCTCTACGACTTCACGCCCGGTCATCTGGATCAGCGCGTCGGGTTTTTCGGAAATTTGACACGTGGACTTGGGCAAGTTCCGGTTGACCTTCTCGGTTCCGACGGGATGGGCGCCTATGGTAGCGCACGAGATTTTATCAATTCGGCGCTGCTGACTGACTTCCAGGCGGTCATTACGCCAACAGGCGCGATTACGTTGTACGTGATTCGCCGGATGTTGATGCCGCTTGCCGAACCGCTGATCCCGCACTAACTGTAGTTTGCCTGTAACAATGCTATAGGGGCGGGTTAATCCGCCCTTTGGAAAGGTTGAATGTTATGGAACTTGCAAATATCTACGGCGGGAATCCCGCTCCGGTTGTACAAGCTGTCAGCCAGCCAGCCAGTCCCGCCAATGATACCAGCCCGAAACCCGGTGCAATGGCCGGGAATCACAGCGCGTTTACCTGGCTTGGTTTCCTGATCGCGGCGGTGTTGCTGCGTGTCGTTTACGAAATGGCGGATTAGTAATGAGTGATCTTATGTCATTACTACGTGAATCCATTCTGGTACAGGCGATTATTACGCTTGTTTCGCTGTCCACTCTCATGTATATGTTCGCTACAGGCAAGCCTGTCCCGCCTGAACTGCTGGCAATTGTGATGACTGTCACTGGCTTTTACTTCGGACAACGCAGCGCAGCACGAGCCGACGCAGTTCTTACCAAAGCACAATCGCTGGTAGATAGCACAAATCGGAGCGCGTAATATGAAAGCGGCTATCGTTTTCTTGCTGGCGGCTGGCTTGCTGTATCTGATCATAACCGGAAAGTTTCTGGCTTTTGTTCAATTGCTGAAAGCATAAGCCGTGAAAATGTCACCGTTAGGCGTCCTGTTTGCGATTGTCATTGTCGGGATCACGGTTGAAGTTGTGGAACAGCAGAGTAAAGCGGCGGCTTATGCGCTGGTTATCCTGCTGCTGTTGGGCATTGTGACGTTTAATGCTCAGGGATTCTCTGGACAGTTCAGTCGCATCATTGGAACGCTTAACGCCAAACAGCAGAGTAAAGGGAAATAACATGATCAATCGCATCCTTGAAATTACTTTTGTGCTGGTTTTGGCGTATCTGGTGATCGCCAACGCCACAAATTTCAGTATAGCGATCCGCAGTATCGGATCGGTGTACGTCGGAGCGGTCAAAACGCTACAAGGTCGGTAATTCTTTTCGTCTAATTCGTCTATAAGGAGCCTTAAAAAATGGCAAGTAGCACGCCAGTTGTAGCAGTCGGAGACTTTGTTCTGTACGTTATGAAACACGGCGCAGTTCGTCCGGCGCTTGTTGTCGATCTTTGCGAGGTTTACGACAAGGAACAGGACGCGCTTGTCGCGGACGGAAACATCAGTTTGCAGGTTTTTGCGAATGGACGGCAGGACGGGCCGGACTATGGCTCGTCTATCTATTGGGCCGAAAGCGTGAAATACAACGCGGATGGCAAAGCGGGAACCTGGCACGCTAAACCGTAACTGCACAATTCGCTAATTAGCGAGGCACAAATGGAATTTAAGGACAATGATCTCATTCACAAGCCAGTTGCGGACTCAATTTACGTGCGCACGGATTATATCGTTAACAGCGATATGTCTATCCCTTTTGCTCTCGCTCATACTTGGCTGTACGGAATCGCCACAGAGGGCGGGCGGCGCACTGGTTTCCCGCCCGTTGATCGCCGTCCGATCAATACGCCAATCGTTCTATACCGTCCGACTCTGCCAATCAGGAAGTAGCGTTATGGCAAATCCAATCGAAAAACTGGTAACACTTGCCAAAAGCGGAGATCGGCGCGTGCTGTTAGGTGGCGCGGCTGTGGTCGGAGGCGGAGTCGGGCTGGTAGTTTTCTTGAAGAATCGGCAAGCCGGAACGTCTGCCATTGGGCCAGCCAATGATCTATCTAACCTGACAGGGGGAGGAGGATCAGGAGGATCGGGCAGTAGTAGCCTTGATCCGGGCGCAGCGAGTACGAGCGATCCGGCAAGTTTGCTGGATACGAGTATGCAATCTATAGGACTTCCGGTTTTGCCGAACGCTATTGATACCAGTAGCGGGCTGTTTGGCGACACAACGGCTTCTAATCTTGCCGGGACTTCGCCTGTCAGTTTGCCAGAATTACCGGGATTGACCGCTAATCCCGGTTATGGCAACCTGTCTGATTACGGGTTTCCACAGTTGCCGGACTTGTCTCTGCCATCTTTGCCATCATATCCGAACGCTGATACTTATTCGGGCGCGCAATATGGCAACGATATTGGCGGACTCAATCCAGCGTTGCCCGGAGCGTCGGGCGCGGTTGCGGCGCTGACGCCGTTGACTGCCGGAGCGGGAGGACGCGTACAGCAGACGATACAGGCAGTTATTCCGAAAGCTAATCCGATCCAGACTGTGCCGAACGTTCAGACTCCGATTAATGCTGCTAATCTCGCTCTGCAAGCTGAACAGGGAGCCAAGAATCTCATAGCACAACAGCAAGCAATCCAGAATTTAGCGTCGGCAAATCTCGTTTCTAAGCAGCAACAGCAACAGCAAGCACAACAGCAAGCAATCCAGAATTTAGCGTCGGCAAATCTCGTTTCTAAGCAGCAACAGCAACAGCAAGCACAGCAGCAAGCCGCAAATGCTTTTCAAGCGGCTTTACAACGCGCTCAACAAATCGCGTTTCAGGTACAACAGCAGGCCAACCAAGCTATCCAAAATGCGCTGGCGGCACAGTCCAGACAGCAGGGACAGGGCGGGTTTGTGCCTATACAAGGGTATGGAGAAGCGCCAGCGGCTTATCAGCAGCGGGCAACAGCCTTGATTCAGGATACATTTGGGCGGTTGAGTGTCATGCAAACACCAGCCAAAGCGCCAGTTGCTACAGGCTATAACTTTTCGACAGGCCCGACCTATTACCCGCCAGCGCCAGCCAAAGCGCCAGTTGCTACAGGCTATAACTTTTCGACAGGCCCGACCTATTACCCGCCAGCGCCAGCCAAAGCGCCAGCCCCGGTTGTATCTCATCCAGATTTCGGGTTGCCACAGGTAAAACCGCCTGTTCCAAACGCGATTATGGAACAAGCTGCGGCTGCTGTTCAGCTTGCCAATAGGTCGGTGTAGCTATGGCAGCACGTACAGCCCCGAACTCGGCTCCGGTTAAGCCGCCTGTTCCTCCATCCGGCGGATTTACAGCAGGTTTTGTTGGACAAAAGGCTAACGCTGGCGGTGTACAAGTTACACCGTGTGGCGATCCGAACCGGAGTCTGCTGGATGTAGCCGGGAGGATTAACGATCTAATCAACTGCTACTTCGTGACTGGCACGGAATTTGTGAAGGTTTACGGGCCACAGATTATCGTTGCTGTGCTGCTGATTGCAATTATGCTGTTTACAGTCTATCGGCTTATAAAGGATTAAGGCTATATGTTCAAGAGACAGAACCTTGCCGAACGAATCGCCGGGCCAATACAGCGCGCTTTTATCATTCAGAGCGGGCCAGTGGCCGAAAATTCCGGGCAAGTGCTACGCATCGAAATATCAAACGGAACAGCGGCGGCTATAACGGTAACGCTTGTCGATGGAATTGACGCAAACGGGAATATCATGGACAAGATTGTGGTTCCGGTTAATGATGTTCGAGAGCTACAACCTTACGCTTTGTCGTTTGGGAACGGGCTGTATGTTGCTTTTGTGGCGCTTGTTTACGTGACAATAGATTTTGCGCTGGATCAATATCTGAGGAAATAATGCCACCAGGACGGCGCGAATCGTTTAATCTTACTGTTTCGACACTGACGCGGGAGTTTAGTTTAGACTGGACTCCCGTTACTGTTTCGATCCTGAACAAGACAAAGTACGTTATTTATCTGAATATCGGAACGGTTGCCATACCAGACCGCGCAGGTTTCACGGATATTATTCCGGCTTTTGCCTCGTATACAGGCGATCCGCTCGGAGGACATGAGTTCGCAATCTTTATAGACATCGCTGGCGATCCGAGTCCGGTGTTTGCGCTACCTGTTACTGTCACATTTTCAACAGGTCAAGCCAGCGCAGTTGCCCCGTTATCGCTCGGAGCAATAGCAGGAGTCACGCCGCCACTTACTAATTTAGTACAATGGTTGGACGCAGGAGTCGGAACTTGGAAAGATTCAGCGCTAACAATACCTGCGGTTTTAGATGGCGATCCGGTTGGCGGTTGGGTTGAACAGACTGGTTTAGGAAAAAATGCCTTACAAGCTACAGCGGGTTTAAGGCTAACACTCAAAACAGGCGCAAATGGAATCGGGAATCGGCCTGCTTTACTAAGTGATAGAGTCACCGGGCAATACCTTGATACAGTTGCCTTTGCCGTTGCACTGGCGCAACCGAACACTATTTATGCCTGTTGGAAAGCATCTAGCACGCCAGCCAATGCTGCGTTTTACGATGGAGGGGCAGCGAGTCCAGGAAATAGGAATCTTGCGCGCATTGCAGCGCTTAATCAGTATAGTATGTATGCCGGGTTGATTATCAATGAGGTTGGAGCAACCGCTAATACTGATGCTCATGTTGATTGCTGTATCTTTAATGGGGCGGGATCGTTCCGGTATATTGATAATGTCCAGAAAATAAACGGGGATGCAGGCGCAAATAGTCTAGGCGCACTAACTGTTTTAGATACAACAGGCGGCGGGGCAAACGGAATATCTGGTCTTATGGCTGAGATTTTGATTTACAATGTATTACATAGCGCTGCTCAACGTGCAACTGTGCAACTTTACCTTGCGAACAAGTACAGCATAACACTAAGTTGATAAGAGAATAAGCTATGGGACGCCGCGAAGTAAAGATAGTTACTGTTTCTACGCCGAGTGTTAGCTATTCGTTAGACTGGACGCCTGAAACAATTGCGGTATTCAATCCTACAAAATATAACTGCTATCTGGCAATTGGCACTAAGGCACAGCCGTCATCTAAATTTTTTACAGACATTGTACCAGCAAATTCGCAGTTTACAGGCGATCCGGTAGGATCATATGAGTTTGCTTTGGCAGTAGATTTTGCGGGAGACGTTGCGCCAGTGTTCCCCTTGCCAATAATTATTACGTTTTCTACAGGAAAA
>Ga0315281_10011090_pt1 | contig 12363 bp, 13 predicted proteins | sample YL17G07_0_MG_FD_204540 | JGI IMG/M metagenome (GOLD analysis project Ga0315281, IMG submission 204540) | Sediment microbial communities from Yellowstone Lake, YNP, Wyoming, USA - YL17G07_0 | ecosystem: Environmental > Aquatic > Freshwater > Lake > Sediment | place: USA: Wyoming | collected... | reverse complement strand
TTGGGTTTTTCATGGTTGCCTCAATCTACTTCTTGAAATTCTTCCACATCATGGACTCAACCGGTTTGGTCGTGCGCTTGTTGTACTTGGCGCCCTTTTTGCGGTTGTAAGGAACCTCGATCTCTCCGAACACTTCGAAATAAATCAGCTGGCCGATCGGCATGCTGGCATAAATCTTGACAGGCTGGCGCACCGAAATTTCCAGCGTCCATGTGTTGCAGAACCCGATGTCGCCCTTGCCTGCCGTCGCGTGAATATCAATGCCAAGTCTGCCAATGCTGCTTTTACCTTCAAGGAACGGGACGTGAGCATGCGTCTCGGTGTATTCTTCCGTGACACCGAGATACAATTTACTCGGGACCAGAATCAATCCATCGTCCGGGATCTGGAAATAATGAACCCTGTTGTGCTTGCGGGAATCGAGTATTTCATCCTTGTACATCGCCAGCCATTTCCCGAGGTGCACATCGTAGCTGTTCGATCCGAGGTTTTTCCGGTCGAAGGGTTTTATGACAATTGTTCCCTTCTTCATTTCCCGGAGGATCTGCGTATCGGTGAGGATCATCGTTGTTACCTGAGTGAGTAGACCAGTTCGCCCGTGAGCATAAGGAAAACCACGAGTGAGACGAGGCTGAATTTTGTATCTTTTTCTGAGACAAAGCCGGCCAGAGCGGTGAGGACTCGCAAAAATGGAGTGAACATCAGAAGGATAAGTCCCGCATCCATGATGGCCACCCCGTCGAGGGCACCCGACGAGAATTTTCCGAACAAGTCACTCAGCGTCGGATTGTGTGTGGTGGCCGGGTTGGAGCCGGACTGCACCGCCGTCATGATAAGACCCGAGGCCATCAGGACTGCGCTTCCCCAGACTCCAAACCGAAGGCTCAGGCTGATCCAGCGTTCGAGGTTGTGTGCATCGCTCTTCATACAGAAAATTTTTTGACACACGTTAACAAGAAAGTTCCATTACTTCAAACAAAAAACCCTCTTTCTTGCAATTGCCTCAACACTTCTGTAATTTTCTCCGTGACTCCAATCCCCTCAACCGGCCGGATCCGCATTGCCCCCGCGGCTTCCGTTTGCGTTCACTTGATTCGCAAAAAAGCATCCCGCACATCGCCTGTATAGGCTCCCATGGCGGATCTTACTCCCCGAGACGATAACAAGAAGCTCGTCAGCGAAATCCTCAAGCGCGTGGACCAGCTGATTAAGGCCAAGGGGCTCGAGCAAGCCACCCTGGAGCTTAACCGCGCCAAGACCCTGGACCCCAAGAACATCTACATTTTTGCATACGAAGAGCGGTTGAAGGCTCTCATCGAAGAAACAAAAAAGCAAAGAATCGTTGACGAACAAAAGAAAAAAGAGCAAGAGGATGTCCAGAGAAAACTGGACGAGCAGAAGGCGAAGGCCAGGGTTGAAGAAGAACTCCGCAAGAAAGAACAATTCGAACGCCAGGCTGCCGAGGAAAAGCGGCGCCAATTAGAGGAAGACACGCGACGTCGCGAGGAAGAGCAGCTCCGGAAATCCCAGGAACGTCTCAAGCAGGAAGACGAGGCTCGTCACGAAGAAAAAAAGAAGCCAAAACTGGATGAAAAAACGGAACGAAAAATCGAGGAACGCGTGCTGGCGAGACTCCGCGAAGAGCTTGGAAGGCCGAAAATCGTGATCATCGATGACGACCAAAAACTCCTGACCCTGTTCAAGGAAGCCATCGAGGAAGGCGGCTACACGGTGGAGGCGTTTTCAACTTCAGACGAGGCCTATAAGCATCTCAGAGAACACATTCCCGACCTGATTATCTGCGATATCAACCTCGAGACCTCAACGATGGGAGGTTTCACGTTCTTCGAAAAAATCCGGGAAATCGATGAACTCGCCGAAGTGCCGTTTATTTTTCTTACGGGCCTCACGGACGAAGTGCTTATCCGCACGGGAAAAGAACTCGGCGTGGATGACTATCTCACAAAACCCATTTCAGAAAAAGCCCTTCTTTCCACGATTAAAGGGAAGATCAAACGGTTCCAGGAATTGAAGAAGCATAAGTAGATCTTTAAGCGGGCCAGAGCTTCTCCCGCAAGAATGCCTGTCGATACACCACGCATACCAACAAAATCCCGTTCATCAGAAAAACGTTGAGATAAAGATACAGCGGGAGCTCATCAAAGATCGAGCAAAGCATCAGCAAGAAAAGCTCTGTACCGAACCCGAGAAACCCCGACCATCGTAATGCGGGAATATCGGAGTACCATCGGGAGAGAAACTCGTCTCCCTCCTGTCCTCGCCTGCACCATCGGTCGACCCTCATCATCAGTCTATCTTGCCAGCCATAAAGAGCCTGGAAGATTTTTTGTAATTCCACTGCAAGCGCGTCACCTGCTCGGTCTTCCTCCCGAAATTCTTCTGTTACTCTGTTGATCTTGTATTTGTCTTCCAGATGCAGGAACGACGTATGATAGAAGACGTGATAGGAAACTCTGAGTGTGATGCCCATGAATCCGAGGAAGGCCCACACGAGCATCATGATATCCCCACTCGACCTGTAAAGAGTCCACCCGATGGCTGCAAACACAGCAAGGTCGACAACAAAATCGCCGATCGAATCCAAGAATCTGCCAATGCGCGTATACTGATTCTTTGCGCGAGCCAGTTGCCCGTCGGCGGAGTCGAGAATATCCTTCAGTGTGACCAAAAGACCCGCCGCGGCGACCGAAGTGGGGTTTCCTCCCAGATAGAACAAACCAGCAAGGAGTCCGGAAACAGTTGATGCAACGGTCACCTGGTTCGGCGTGATGGGCGTCCTATAAAGCAGCTTTACGATGAGTCCGGCGATGGGCCTCAACAGATATGTGTTGATCAGCTCATCGGACAAAGCTGATTTTACCGAAGCTGCGTAACTGTATTCGCCTTTTTTATCCATTAGCCGGGTTTTCTTGAATCAAGAAGCGGAATGAGCGAGCGCTCCGCTTCATGCAGGTCTTCCGGCGTGTCTATTTCGGCGGAGGGGAAGTCGCTCACATCAATCGCACTGATCTTCACGCCGCAATCGATCATTTCCTGAAACGAAGCCTCGTAAAATTCCGTTCTCCCCGGCCCTTTTTTCACACGTTGTTCGATGACGTCGAAGAGGCTGGCCGCTGTTTCCGGCGCAAATATTTCTATCCCGATCGACTCCCCGTATGACTCGCTCAAAGGTACGTCCTTGCCGATATGGACGATGGTCCCCGAAGCATCGACCTTCACCCGGATTTCCTCTTCATCGTGTCGTCCTTTCACGCGGACGGCGAGGCAGTCCAAAGCCTTTTGTTTCAGCATGTGTTCGAGCAAGCCTGCGGAAAACACGATGTCGCTATCGAGAAGCAGAAGTGGCACGAGAGGTTTTTGCTCATTCTCTTCCTTTTTGTAGAAATTACGGGCCATGAGAAGTGAAAACGCGTTATTCGTTGAGTCGAACTTCGGGTTCACCATGAACTGAATCCTGGACGATGGAAACTGCTTCCTGACAAAAGCGCGCACATCGCCCGAGCGATAGCCGATGACAATCCCGATCTCCCTTATGCCGGCCGAAAGAACATTGTCGAGTATTCGTTGGAGAATCGGCTTTCCACCGACGGGAATCAGGCATTTCGGCAGCCCGCCCGCGACAGATTGCATGCGGGTGGACATTCCGGCAGCAAGAATCACGCACTTCAAGAAGGAACCCCGTGGTCTTTCCACACACGCAGGAACACGTCGAGGAGTTTCAAAAGTCTCCTGTTTTGATTCACAGTACCGACAGTAATCCGTACATGGTTTGCGAATTCGGCATCCGAGAAAAACTTGATCGCGATGCCGTTCTGACGAAGGTATCCCTGGAGGGGCAATTTCAATTCAGCGGGAATCCGCACGAGGAGAAAGTTTGCGTCGGAGCGGTAACATTGGAAGCCGACGAACTGCGAAAAGAAGTCAACATATTTCTGACGGTCAACTCTGATGTTCTCAGAAATCTGAAGGTAGTACCCCGGTGAATCAAGGGCGGCAAGAGCCAGTTGTTCTGAAATCCGGTTGTAGCCGAGATATCGTGAGGCAAACTTCGCAAGCCGATCGAGTTTCTTGCCCGAAACGGCAAACCCGATCCGAACGCCGGCCAATGCGTAGTATTTGGAAAACGTCCTTAACACAAGAAGGTGGTCGTGTTTCACCACGAGGGATGCAACGTGGTCATTGTTCACCCCGTCGAATCCCCAGTATGCTTCGTCGACAATCACGACGCAATCGCCACTGGACTTCATGATCTCGGCCAGCATCGAGTCCGGCATGGAATTGCCGGTCGGGTTGTTCGGAGATGCGATCAACAGAATTCGTGGAGAGTGTTGCTGACAAAGCTTGATGATTTCGTCGGCGTCGTATGAAAACGTATCCCTGGCCTCACTCAACGAGTAGTTCACCGTCACCCCCGAAACCTCCTCCGCCACTTTTTGGTAATACCACCAGGATTGGGCAGGACACAGCATTTTCTCGCCCGGCGGGAGATAACAATGCACGGCCTGCTTGAGCATGTCTTCACTGCCTTCGCTGAGGAGGATTTGCTGTTCGGGGATTTTGAACTCCGCGGCAAGGCGTTCGGAAAGAGCGCTTTTGACGCCGCGTGTGAAATCGCGGGAATACACGCTCAAATCCTGCGTGTCGGCGTTCTTGAGGACCTCAAAACATTTCGTGGCGGGGCCATACAGGTTTTCGTTGCGGTCGAGAGAGAGAACCGATTCCATCAAATCCATTATTCCATTAATCCGTCGTTCCAATTCTATTCAATCACCCACGGTTCGAGCAGTTTTTCACCGATACCCTGAATGAACCTGGAGGGTTTGCTCAGGATCATTCCGCTCTCGCGGTCGAAGATGTTGATCGGGTATGTGATGAACAAATGCTCCTTTGCACGTGTGCACGCGACATACATGAGCCGCCGCTCTTCTTCCATCTCGTCATCGCCTTTTGCGGCACGCGTGGTGGGAAACCGCCCCTCCAATGCGTAAATAATGAATACCGTGTTCCACTCCAACCCTTTGGCGCTGTGAATCGTGGAGAGCGTAAGGAACTCCTCCTCTGTACCAGGCGATTCTATGTCAACAACGCTTTCGTTCGGGGGTTCCAGGGACAGGTCCGTAAGCATTTCATTGATGTCCTTGTATCGCTCAGTGATATTCTGGAACATCTCCAGATCCTTCTTGCGTTTCGGATGGTCATCGTAACGGGCTCGCAGGATCGGTTCGTAATATTGCAGGATGTGATACGATTTCTCGCCCGGCGGAATTTCCGGTTTCGCGACATCTTTGAGAACAGAAAAGAGCTTCTGCACAGTATCGGGATATCCCTGGTACTCTGTCCAGAATTTGTGGGTCAGGTTGTCCGATTGGGAATCGGACTCAACGGCTTTTATTCTTTTTTTCAGGATATCATCGATGATTTTTTCGGCCGTGCGGGGACCGACACCGTCCACAAGCAGCAGAATTCTGTTCCAGGAGACCGCGTCCCGGGGATTCGCAAGCACGCGCAAATATGAAATCATGTCCTTCACATGGGCCGTCTCGATGAACTTGAACCCTCCGAATTTGCGGAACGCGATGTTGGCCTTGTTCAGCTCGATTTCCAGGTCGAACGAAAGAAACGACGAGCGGAAAAGGATCGCCATTTCTTCCAAAGGAATCCCCTGTTCCCGTAACTCGAGAATCTTCTGGACGACATAACGCGATTGCATGTTTTCGCTTTCCGCGACAACAAGCTGCGGCAAGTGCCCGCCCGATTTCTTTGTATAGAGTTCCTTGTAGTACATGAGAAAATCTAACCGCAAAGTGCGCAGAGAAGACGCGGAGGGCGCAAAGCAATCCTCTGCGAGCTTTGCGCCTCCTTTGCGCTCTTTGCGGTTTGCTTTTTCAATTGACCGGTGCGCCCCGCTTCAAAATCTCGTTCGCCAGGCTCAAAATCGGCTGCGTGCTGCGGAAGTTTTCCTCAAGCTTGACCACCTTGCAGTCCGGGAATTCCTCCGGAAATTCCAGGATGTTCCTGATCGTCGAGCCGCGAAACGCATAAATGGACTGCGCATCGTCTCCGACCACCATGACATTCTGATGCTTGAAAGCCAACAGTTTCACGATCTCCGATTGAATCTTGTTCGTATCCTGATACTCGTCGACCATGATGTACTTGTAGCGCAGCGAAAGTGCGGTTCGTACGGACTCATCCTTCCTGAGCACTTCCACAAGATTCACGAGCAGGTCGTCGTAATCCATAAGCCCGTGCTCTTTCTTGTAGATCACGTACGCCCTGTGAACGTTGGCGATCTCGGGCTCAAGCTCCAGGTAATGCGGATAATCCTGAGCCAGTACATCTTTCATGGGTGTGACAGTGTTCAACGAACGGCTGTATAAGTCGAACAGGGTTTCTTTCTTGGGAAAGCGCTTCTCTTTTGCGTCGTAACGAAGCCGGGTGCGCAGAAGGTTCACCACGTCTTCCGCGTCTGTCTGGTCCAGGATGGTGTAATTCCGCTCATAGCCGATGATGTTGGAGTATTTTCGCAAGATCTTGTTTGCAAATGAGTGGAACGTCCCACCTGCGACATTCTCGCAGCGGTTGTCAAGAAGGATAGCCGCTTTGCGGAGCATTTCCTGGGCGGCCTTGCGCGTGAAAGTGAGCAGGAGGATGCTGTCCGGCTTGACGCCCATCTCAACGAGATAGGCGACTCGGAATACTACGGTGCGTGTTTTCCCCGTCCCCGCTCCTGCAATGATCAGATGAGGCCCATCGAGAGATGACACGGCTTCATATTGTGCAGGGTTGAGCTCCTGCTTGTAGTTGATCGTGAAATGCTGTGGCTGGACAAGGTGGAGGTTTTCGCCGGGAAGTGGTTTGAGTGTGAACTTTTTCATTTTATTTAGCTTGTCATTGCAGGGAGTCCAGCAAAAACGTCAGCAAAATACATGAACGTAATCGTGCCAAACTCTGTCGCGGCAAAAGTTGCCACGCCCGGGCGCCACCTTTGCTCCACGTCCTGCAGTAAGATACTCTGAAGGGTTTTTTACATATCGTAAAGCTCAGAACCCTGCGGCAAGTGTTTGTACGAGGTAAGCAACCTGTATTACACAATCAACGGTGGCGAAATTCATTTGGGTAAGAGGAGAAAACGAAGAGCCATCTCACAGTTGAAATACCTGAGACCAGAAACGGCCGTAGCTGCTCCATTTCATAAAGTTGATTCCCCAATGGGGACTGGCACCGCTCATCCAACACGTGACGAGCCCTTTTCCGTAGGTTCGTCCTGCAAAGAGAGGATACCATTTGCCAGAGTGCTCGATCTCAACAATTGAATCACTTCCGGACCGAATTCGAACCTCATTGAAACCAAGAAGCGGCGGCATTGTCGACCAGTCGAGCGATTTCACTGCCGCGTGTTGAGGAAGAACACACCGGACTTTGTAGCCGGCGGTTGATTCTATAAGGTCATCGTGCTGCAGGCATTCGACCGGCAAAACGTCATGAAATCTCGACCTTCCCCATCCTCCTTTTCCGAGTTCGCCGCCAAAGCTTAACCAGCCGCCGTTTAGCTGGAAGTGTCCACCACCGTTTACCCATTCCCGGAGCAGGTCGAATCTATCCGGGAAAACAATCGGCTTGTCTCCCCATTTGGCACGTTGAAAGAAATCGGGATGAAGCATGAGACATTTCGTTTCAACGTCGCCGAACACGATGCTCGATGCCCAGGCAAGCCTTTCATCGAAGGCCTCCGGAGACATGTGATAGAGTTCCCAGGATGGCTGCGATATTACCTCAGCTCCAGGGATGGCTTTCAGCGCATCAACAAAGGGCTGGGCATAATTGAGAACCTCAACATCCTTGCTTGGCGCTTCAAACGGCGATTCCACATATTTTTGGCCGATATGAATGCACCAGTTGCCGACATGCCATATGCGGATCTGTTTGGATTTACCCATTTACTTTCCTTGAATATGCGGCACGGAACAGACTCTTAGCGCTGCACCCTTCCCGACCCACCCTCTTTCATCAACGCCAAGACTTCCGATACTGAGACATGGTTGAAATCACCCGGGATGGTGTGCTTCAAACACGATGAAGCCGTTGCAAATTCCAGCGTTTCCTGCGTGGATTTTTCGTTCAGCATTCCGTAAATCAGCCCGGCCGCGAACGCATCGCCCCCGCCCACTCGGTCAACAATTCTCATACTGTACTTGTTGCTCTGATGGAATTTCTTGCCATCCCAAAATACTCCCGACCAATTGTTATCCGATGCTGAGATACTCTCTCTCAGCGTAATAGCGACAGACTTGACTCCCGGAAAGCGCTTCATAAGCTGCTCGCCAACGGACTGATAGCGTGAAGCATCCAGTTTCCCCGAGTGAACATCCGCTCCAGAGGCCTTAATGCCAAAAACCATTTCGGCATCTTCTTCGTTTGCGATCACGACATCAACATGTTGCATGACAAGCGACATGGTTTTCTCTGCCAGTTCGCTACTCCAGAGTTTCTTGCGGTAGTTTAAATCGCAACTCACCGTAACCCCTTTTTGCTTCGCATTTTTTACTGCATCTATGGCAGTTTCTGCCGCCCCTTGACTCAAAGCGGGGGTTATCCCGCTCATATGAAACCAATTGGTTCCCTTGAACACGTCGGCCCAGTTCACCATCCCGGGAGCGATTTCGGCAATTGCGGAACGGGACCGGTCATAGATGACTTTCGACGGACGCTGGGAAGCGCCGGTTTCCAGAAAGTAGATGCCCAGCCTCTCGCCTCCTCGAACGATGAAATCGGTCTTGACGCCGTATTTCCGCAACGAATTCAACGCCGCCTCTCCCATTTCATTCTCAGGAAGTCGCGTCACGTAATAACTGTCAATTCCGAATTGCGCAAGGGAAACGGCGACGTTTGCTTCACCTCCGCCAAAATGGATATCGAATTGCGACGCCTGGACAAAGCGCTGATGCATGGGCGTCGATAACCTTAGCATGATTTCACCGAATGTCACAACTTTTGTTGACGGCATGAGAATTCCGTTTATGAGTTCATGGATTGTTTCGCTTCCTGAAAATTTTTCACCATCCGTGCGGCGCGCTCAGTTAACACTTCATATCTCTCTTCTTCAATCGCCTTCTTGTCCAACAAATCGCCTCCTATGCCCACGGCGACCGCTCCGGCTTTGACCCATTCTCCAACGTTGTCAATCGTTACTCCCCCTGTTGGCATCAGCCGGATATCAGGGAATGGACCGCTCAAATCCTTGAAGTATTTTGGACCAAGCGACGTCGCCGGAAATACCTTGACGATATCAGCGCCTGCCTTCCATGCGGCGAGAATTTCCGTTGGAGTGAAACAGCCGGGTATCGTGACCACGCTCTTTTTCTTGCATATCCTGATGACTTCAAAGTCTGTCGTTGGACTCACAACGAACCTCGCTCCAGCTTCGATGACCTCGCGGGCTTTTGATGCGTCGGTTACTGTCCCTGCTCCGACCAACACATCCGGGGGTGCATTCTTTGCAAGATCCCGGATGATCGCAACAGCGTTGGGAACAGTCATAGTTATCTCAATGTTTTTGACACCGCCGGCACGAATCGCCTCAACGACTTTCATTAGCCGGCGGGGATCTTTCATCCGAATAACCGCGACGACTCCAGTTGAAAGAATCTGATCGAGAACACGCTCCCGGTTCATTGGACGTTCGCCTTCCAATCCACAATGGTTCGAAAAAACTACCAAAACCGATAGTATGGCTTTCCCTCTGACAACCTCAAAACGAGCAAACTCAATTCGCGCGCATGATAATCCCCCCACGTGGAGGATTCGCCCCGCGGGATCTTGCTTTTAGGCGGAATGTAGTCCCATCCGTTCGGTCGGTGATACACTGAATGAAGAATTAAGCCTTCATGCTTCGAACTTGTCGAAAGATAAGGCTCCTGCAAAACTGTCCGCGTGATCGTCAACCCTGTGGCGAGGTATCGTTGACCAGCTTTCTTTTCTCCGTTTGTCATAAGATATTTCCCAAGTCGCACAAAACCCTGAGCCGCAATAATAGCAGCGGAGCTATCAACGGGTTCGTGCTCATTGAAGGGATCTGCGGGGTGATTGCGATAGTCGCCCATGCTGGAGAGACCGGGCGCTCCTGTGTCCCAGTAGGGAATGCCATCCGTCGGTGATTCTTCAATATAATAATCCGCAACCGCTGTGGCGACGTCAACAAAACGCTTGATCACGTTCTTCTTGTTCCACTCGGGCTTGAATGCCGCCGGAGGGAGACTCTCAAGAAACTCAACCTGCTCCGAAAACCCCAGGAGAATCCAGGCTAATCCACGCGTCCACGTCGAAAAAGGTGAGAATCCTTGCTGGCTGCCTGGACATCGGTAGGACCCATCATTCAAATTGAAGATGGACTCATGCGCGACGCGTCCTCGAACATCATATACGTCGCGTCCTTTCCCAAAGTAGATGTTGAATCGGGCGGTCGTTTCAGCATGAATGAACAGTCGGTGCAAAAGATTGATCTTTTCGTCGCCTTCCCCCATCAATTGGTGTCCGAGCTGATGGGCGACAGCCAACGATCTCAAAGAGCGGATCGTATCGGCAAACAAGGAATGCGGCCCGTTGAAGGAGTAGATAAAACCGAGGTTTCCTGGAAGTGAAGTCCATCGCGCCGCCTGTATTGCTCCACTGATCTTCAGAGCCATCTCGTAGAACGCTTTTTCCCAGGTATTTTGCGGGATTCGTTTTTCGCGCATGAGTCGAAGCAGGTTCCCGTATGTGCTGATGTTATTGAACCCATGGTCGTGTACACCTGTGTGGCTCACATGCTTTGCCATATGGTTGACTGTATTCTGGCGGCCAATATCCAGAAATTGTTTCTCGTCAGTCGCATCAAATTGGAGCAAGGCAGATCCGAATTGAAATCCTTGCGTCCACTCTGTCCACCCGCGGGAAGTATACTTTCCATCGGCGGTAAAAACCGGAGCGCCTTTGGAAGGATCCCACCTTTTCTGCAACTGAAGAATTTTCTGTGCAGAAAACGAAAACAACTGCTGACATTGAGGAGCGAGGTCCCTGGTTGTAATTTTTTGATCGATCTGAATCATTCTAGCTCTGATTCCAGAAAATAATCTGGTAATTCAACACACCCCTCTGCTCCCCTCTCGCAACCCACAATCCATCGCTTGAGAGGGGACGTTTTAAGCAATGGCAAAAGACACGCTCAAATCTTAGTGCAATCAGTCCCCTCTGTGGCGAGGGCGTTTGGCGATGGGGAGAGGGGATGTAGGGGTGTGTCATCTCAGTTTCCTATTCGTGCTAAAGTCTCGGAAGTGTCAGTCCACCGTCGATATTGATGACGGAACCACTTGAGAACGGAAAGTGACCGCTCAGAATTGCTTTGACCGCCAATCCTACATCGTCCGGCTCACCCCAGCGTCGTTGTGGAACAACCCCTTCATTCAGCATCTTGTCATATTTTTGTTTGACGCCACTTGTCATATCGGTCGCCATGATGCCCGGCCTCAGCTCAAACACATTGATGCCTTCGCCGGAAAGTCGCGCTGCCCACAGCTTCGCAACCATTGAAAGTCCTGCTTTCGAAATACAGTATTCTCCGCGATGAATCGACGCCATTTCTGCTGAGACAGACGAGATGAAGACAATGGCCAATCCTCCCGGGAGAAGTGGCTTGGCTTTACTTTTGAACCAATGTTTGACGACAAGTTGAGTCAAAAAATGCGGACCGCGCAAATTCGTTCCGAGGACTTCATCGAACGACAGCTCAGACATTTCAGTGATGTCCTTTCTTTCTTTCGGCCCAATTCCTGCGTTATTCACCAGCGCGTCAATCCGGCCGAATTCTTGAACCATTTTCTTTACAAGACTTCGCCTTTCCTCATCTGAGGAGATGTCTGCCTGAATCGCCACAAACTTTTGTTCTTTGCGGGACTGCTTTATCTTGCAAAGGTCAATCGTTTCCTTCGCCGCGGCCGTGTTGGAAGCATAATGAATGCCAATCGAACAGCCAAGTTCGGCCACGCGCTGGGCGATTCCGCGGCCGAGCCCGCGACTCGCCCCCGTGATCAGAACAACGGGAAGTGATTTATCCATTTTGGTTCATTCCAGCTTTTCGTTTGCGCGCCGCAAGCACTTGACGCAATGCATTTTCCTTCAGGTTCGTATTTGTCAGATCACTATATAACTCTGGACGACGGGAAGCGCTGATTGCGAGAGTCCTGTCAAATTTTTCAGAGAAGAAAAAATCCGTTATGCGTTTTTGTTCCAGGTCAAGGTCGCATGTAACGACACCTATACCCCGGCCAATGTCGGCGAGAATGCCGCCGTCCCGCCCTATGACGC
>Ga0315281_10011089_pt1 | contig 12364 bp, 14 predicted proteins | sample YL17G07_0_MG_FD_204540 | JGI IMG/M metagenome (GOLD analysis project Ga0315281, IMG submission 204540) | Sediment microbial communities from Yellowstone Lake, YNP, Wyoming, USA - YL17G07_0 | ecosystem: Environmental > Aquatic > Freshwater > Lake > Sediment | place: USA: Wyoming | collected... | reverse complement strand
CAACAGAATTTTCTACATTTTCTCGCCATATTTTTTTCAATCTAGGGGAAACCCTTGGTCAGCACGCGGCTGTGAACCCGGCGACGCAGTGATCGTGCAGACCATCATCGGCATGGCCAACAACCTGGGGCTCAATGTCATTGCCGAGGGCGTGGAAACGCAGGAGCAGCGCGACTTCCTCGAGCGCAACGGCTGCCCCGCCTTCCAGGGCTATCTGTTCGGCAAGCCGGTGCCGGTGGAGGCGTTCGAGATTTCGTTGCAGGAAGCGCCGGCGCACTCCCGGCGCTCGGCGGGGGTCAGCGCAACTCGTGACGCCGCCAAGTTGCGCCAGCAACGGGCTTGCTGATTCCGCTCAGGTAGAGGCCTGCGCGCGCTTCAGCAGCGCGGGGGCGATGGATTCGAATTGTTTCCACACGCGGCGGAAGTGCCGCACCGAAGCAAATCCCGCACGTTCCGCCACCTGTTCCACCGACACGGTATCGGCCGAGAGAATCTGCCTCGCATAGGCGATGCGGATCGACTGCCGGTAATCGGTGAGGCTGACACCGGCATGGCGGCGGAACAGGCGCGTGAGGTTGCGCACGCTCATGTGCGCGTGACCGGCGAGTTCGCCGAGCTTCCAGGCGCGCGCCGGATCGCGCAGGATCGCGTCCTGCGCGCGATGCACGCCGGGATGCAGATGGTTGCGGTGCATCACCCACGGCGACAACTGCGGGTCGTCTCCGGCGCGCCGGAAATACACCACCAGCTCGCGCGCCGCCTGCGCCGCCACCGCCTGTCCGGCCGTTTCGCCGATGAGAAACAGCGCCAGATCGATTCCCGCGGTGATGCCCGCGCTGGTATAGATGTTGCCGTCCTGCACGAATATGCGGTCGTCGAGAATAATTGCACCCGGTGCGGCTTCGCCCAGCCGTTCGCATAGCGTGTGGTGCGTGGTGCAGCGTCTGCCTTCGAGGAGGCCCGCCTCTGCAAGCAGAAATGCCCCCGAACACACCGAGCAGATGCGTGTATCGGGAGAGGCGATGCGCTTCAGCCACGCGGCGATTTTTTCCCTATCCTTGCGGCCTTCCTGCCACGCGGCGCGCAACGCGCCCAGCAGGAAGACAATCGAATGCGGCGCAATGGTTTGAGGGAGCGCGGCGATTTTATCCAGCGCGACGCCAAGCGAACTGGTGCTGGCTTTGCGCGCGCCGGTGAAGTGCAGGCGAAAATTCGCACCTGCCGCCGCAGCCACGCGGAACGCCTCCGCGGGGCCGGCCAGGTCAAGCAGCACGACCCCTGGCGTAATGACGAAATACACATCCACCGCGCGCGGTGCGGCTTGCTTTACATTTACAGAGCGGCGAGGCATTCGGCAACAGTGCGGATGGCGGCAAAGCGCTTGGCGAGCACCAGTTCGGTTTTCTCGCGGATATCGTCCGCAGAATAGGTACGGCCGCTAGCCGCATGAATCATGGGGAAGGTCAACGTCGCCTCGGTGACGAAATCGACTTGATAACCGAGGTCGCTTGCTACGCGCGTGGTGGTTTCGCAGCACTGTTCGGTGCGGATGCCCGACACGATCAGCCTCTTGATGCCGCGTTCGTCGAGCCACGCGCCGAGCCCCGTTTCGGTGAACGCATTATGCACATGCTTGTGGAACAGGGCATCGTGCTGCGCCGGAATATCATCGAGCAACTTCACCCAGCCCGATGACAGCGCGAACGCGCCTTCTTTCGCGACATGGAATATGTGCACCACCGGGACGGATTTGGCCACGCAGCTTTCGATCAACTGCGTAACCTTGCCGCGGAATGCGGGATACTCCGCGTCCGACCAGTAAGGCATGTGCAGGAAAGATTGCTGGGCATCGATGACTAGCAGAGCGGTTTTGGCGGACATGGTATCTCCGGTACGAGTTGAGAGAATGCCATGCTAGCGCCGCGAACGCCACCGCGAAATGGCTGCAAGGGACAAGAATGGGACGTTTCAGGCCACAAGCAGCCGGACGCGGGCAAAACTCGCGGGGAACCACTATAAAATGGATTCCCGTTTTCACGGGAATGACAAATCGAGCGCGGATTCCCGTTTGCACGGGAATGACAGATCAGAGCGTATTCGGAGGGTCTCTACGTCTGCGGCGGACGCGATCCGCGCGTGCGGCGCAATCTGTGACGGCGCGGGCCTTTGCTTCCCTCGCCGGCCGGTTGCGCGCCTGCAGGTGGAGGAGCGCCTTGCACCCTTCCCTGCTGCTGCCCCTGTCTGCGTTGCCCTTCGCGCTTGGTGTTGTCACGCTGGCCTTCGCGCTTGTTATCGCGCTGCTGTCCATCGCGTTTGCTGTCGCGCGGCTGACCTTCGCGCTTATTCTCGCGCTTGCCCTCGCGTCTACCATCTTTTTGCTGCTGGCGCGGCTCTTCCATGCCCTCGGTGGATACGCCCGCCCAGGTCAGAACCTCCCTGACTTGCGCGGGATTGAGTTCGAGCATCTTGCCGCGCATAAGACGCGGCGGCAGTTCAACTTTACCGAAGCGCACGCGCATCAGGCGGCTCACCGTCAGACCGAGCGCCTCGAACATACGCCGCACTTCGCGGTTGCGCCCTTCCTTGAGCACTACGTGGTACCAGTGATTGGCGCCTTCGCCGCCCCTGGGTTCGATCGAGTCGAAGCGCGCCAGCACCGGCCCCGGGGCCGCGCCGTCGTCCTCTTCTTCGATATCCTCGTGAACATCGTGATCTTCGTGATCTTCCTCCACCTCGGCATCGATGCTGAGACCCGCCAGCAGGCGCTGCGTCTGTTCCTCGGTCAACTCGCCGAGGATGCGCACCGCGTATTCGCGCTCGACTTCGTAACGCGGGTGCATCATGCGGTTGGCCAGCTCGCCGCTGGTGGTGAAAATGAGCAGCCCGCTGGTATTGATGTCGAGACGCCCGATGACGACCCACTTGCCGTTTTCCACCTTGGGCAGATTGTCGAACACGGTGATGCGGTTGCCGGGGTCCGACGTGGTGACGATTTCGCCCTCGGGTTTGTGATAGAGCAGCACGCGCGGCAGCTCGGGGGAGTAGGAAATTTTCACCGGCCTATGATCGATCAGAACAATATCGCCGGGGCCGACCTGCGCACCCGCCGTGGCGATGTTGCCATTGACCGCGACGCGCCCCGATGCGATGAGGATTTCCATGTCGCGCCGCGAGCCATGGCCGGACTGCGCCAGCACCTTGTGCAGACGTTCGCGCTTGGCCTGTTTGTTTCCGGCCTGCAGTTGTTCGGCGAATTGGCCCGACTTGACCTCGCCGCCCTGGCGCATCATGTCGGCCACCTGCGATGGCGAACTGACGGCGTTGCGGTTCTGGAATGGCCCCTGGTCCGGCGAACGGAAGGGGGTGCGCTTGCCGGTGCGGTTGCGCCGCGGCTGGGTGGGGCGTTTGACGCCTGGAGTACGCGGGTTCATTGGTCTGCCTGCATGGAAGGGCCGGTTGGGGGAATGCCGCTCTCAGGTTCGGGAGCGGATAGGTCTGCGGAAACAGTTTCGTCTGGTCGATGCGTGGCTGCGCTTTCCTCATCGGCAAGCAGCGGCAGCGGCGCCGTGACAGGAAAGACCGGTTGCGCCGTCAGATCGAGCGTGGCTTGCAACTCGTGCAGCGGCGGCAGTTCCTCGAGCGAACGCAGGTTGAGATCGTCGAGAAAGCGCCGTGTGGTGGCGAACAGTTCCGGGCGTCCCGGAACCTCCTTGTTGCCGACCACGTCGATCCAGCCGCGCTCCTCGAGCGCCTTGAGTATGCCCGGCGAAACCGTCACGCCGCGAATGTCCTCGATATCGCCGCGCGTCGCCGGTTGACGGTAGGCGACGATGGCGAGCGTCTCCATGACGGCGCGCGAATAACGCGGCGGTTTTTCGGGATTGAGGCGGTCGATATATTTCTGGAATTCGGGTTTGACGCGAAAGCGCCAGCCGTTGGCGACCAGGGTAAGCTCGATGCTTCTATCCGCCCAGTCGGCACGCAATTCCTCGAGCAGGATGCGCAGCGTATCGGCGCCGATCTGCCCCTTGAATATTTTTTTTAAGTCCGCCGGCTGCAATGGTTCATTGGCCGCGAGCAGCACCGCTTCGAGCGCGCGCTTGACCTCGGCCAGCTCGGGCGCGGGTTCGTATTCCGCGGGAAAGGCCGCGCCGCTCGTGTCGTGGATCGCTTCTGCGGGCGCCGGCGCGGATTCGGCTGAAGATGTCTCTACTGTCGTCATGAGTTGCTCGGTTCAAGGTGAATTTCCGGGGTTTCCTGCGCCGCGAGTTTCACATAAATGGGTTCGAACACGCCCGACTGCGTCAGCTCGACCAGCGACTCGCGCGCGAGCTCGAGCAGCGCCAGAAAGCTCACCACCAGCACGGCAACGCCCTGCGCGGGATCGAACAGCTCGCTGAATTCGGTATAGCTGCGCCCCTGCAACTCGCGCAGGATGCGGCTCATGTGCGCGCGCACCGAAAGCTGCTCGCGCGTCACCTTGTGGTGCTGGTTGGCGCGCGCGCGCGACAGCAGGATGCGCCACGCCTCGGCGAGATCGGCGACACGCACCATCGGCTGGCGCGCGGCGATATCCTTTTCGAACAGCACCTCGACCAGCGAATAGTCGCGCCCCGCCTGCGGCAGGCTGTCGAGTTCGCGCGCGGCCGCTTTCATCTTTTCGTATTCGAGCAGGCGGCGCATCAGTTCGGCGCGCGGGTCCTCGGCCTCGCCCTGCTCCTGCCTGGGCGGGCGCGGCAGCAGCATGCGCGATTTGATTTCGATGAGCAGCGCAGCCATGAGCAGATACTCGGCGGCAAGCTCGAGCTGCGTGGCGCGCATCGCCTCGACATAAACCATGTACTGGCGCGTGAGTTCGGCCATCGGAATGTCGAGAATGTCGAGCGAATGGCGGCGGATCAGATACAGCAGCAGATCGAGCGGGCCCTCGAACTGTTCGAGAATGACCGACAGCGCCTCGGGGGGAATGAAAAGATCCGCGGGCATCTCGCTGAGCGGTTCGCCGCGGATGCGCGCGACCGGCAGCGGCATGTCAAGCTGCGCCTGGGCGGATTCGGTCTGGGTAGTCATGAATTCTGGGGCAGCTCGTTAACTGTAATTGAGGCCCATCGCCTCCCTGACATCGCGCATCGTCTCATTGGCCATCGCGGAAGCTTTCTCGCAACCATCGGCGAGTATGTTTTTCACCATGGTCGGGTCATCCTCGAAGGGCATGGCGCGCTCGTGGATCGGCTTCAGCTCCGCGTTGATCGCGTCGATCAACGGCTGCTTGCATTCGAGACAACCGATACCCGCGCTCTTGCAGCCTTGCATCGCCCAGTCGCGCGTATCGTGATTGCTGTACACCCGATGCAGCGACCACACCGGACATTTTTCGGGGTCGCCCCGGTCGGTTCTGCGCACGCGCGCCGGGTCGGTGGTCATGGTGCGAATTTTTTTCGTGACTTCATCCGGCCTGTCGCGCAGTGCAATGGTGTTGTTGTAGGACTTGGACATCTTGCGCCCGTCGAGTCCCACCATCCTGGGTGTTTCGGTAAGCAACGCCTGCGGTTCGGGAAGAATCATCTTGCCGCCGCCTTCAAGATAGCCGAACAGGCGTTCGCGGTCGCCATGCGAAAGATTCTGCGCCTCCGAGAGCAGGTCGTGCGCCGAGGCAAGCGCCTCGGCATCCCCCGCCTCCTGATAGCGTGTGCGCAACTCGCGATACAGCTTGGCCCGTTTCGCGCCGAGCTTCTTGACCGCGGCTTCGGCTTTCAGCTCGAATCCCGCTTCGCGTCCGAAAAGATGATTGAAGCGGCGCGCGATTTCGCGCGACAGTTCAAGGTGCGACACCTGGTCCTCGCCTACGGGAACCAGGTTGGCGCGGTAAATGAGAATGTCCGCTGCCTGCATTACCGGGTACCCGAGAAAACCGTGCGTGGCGAGATCGCGATCGGCAAGATTTTCCTGCACATCCTTGTAGGTCGGCACGCGTTCCAGCCACGACACCGGCGTGATCAGCGAAAGATAGAGCGTCAGCTCGGCGTGCTGCGGCACCTTGGACTGGATGAACAGCGTCGCCTGGCCGGGATCGATACCCGAGGCAATCCAGTCAATCACCATTTCGTAAACGTTTTCCTCGATGATGCCGGTGTCTTCATAATGCGTGGTGAGCGCATGCCAGTCGGCGACAAAAAACAGGCACGGATGCTCGTGCTGCAACCGCGCCCAGTTCTTGAGCGCACCGTGGTAATGGCCTAGATGTAAGCGCCCGGTCGGGCGCATGCCGGACAGGACTCGGTCAGGGTACATGAATGATGAACCGCGTTAAATCAACGCAAGTGTATGAATCAGTAGCTAATCAATTTATGCAACGGCAATATTGTGGTTACGGGCCGCTGCTGGAGATATTTGGCTTCAAAAGCCAAAAGCGGATTGTACCGTCTTTAGGGTGGTTTCGACCAGCGGCCCCATCCAGCGATTGAAAAGGCCGGAAAGTATCAGCAGCACCAGAATCATCATGCCATAAGGCTCAAGCCGTGAATAGGAGTAGGCAAGGCGGTCGGGAAGCAGCCCGGTGACGATGCGCCCGCCATCGAGCGGCAGCAACGGGAACAGGTTGAACACCATGAGGAGTGCATTGACCGTGATGCCGGCTTCGGCGACATAGGCAAGAAACTCCACTGGAGGGGAATTTGGCAGGCCGACAATGACCTTTCCGATCGCCGCCCAGGCCAGCATCATGAAAAAATTCGCCAGCGGCCCGGCCGCCGCGACCCAGATCATGTCGCGTTTGGGATTGCGCAACGCCGCGAAATTCACCGGAACCGGCTTGGCCGCGCCAAATGCGAACGGGCTGAGCAGCAGCGTAACGATCGGAATGACGATGGTCCACACCGGGTCGATGTGCTTGAAGGGATTGAGCGTCATGCGCCCGAGCATGTAGGCGGTCGAGTCGCCGAAATAGCGCGCGGCATAGGCATGCGCCGCCTCGTGCAGGGTAATGGCGAGGATGAGCGGTACCGCGTAAATGGTGATGATCTGTATGGTTTTATAGATTTCCATGGCTTAAATTTGACTTTCTGTCAGGAATCCGAAAGGGGCGGGGTCGCCCTTGCCGGCTCTTACCAGTATGGGTTCCCCTTCCGACAAATCAATAACCGTGGTCGGCTCGCTGCCGCAATAGCCGCCGTCGATGATGAGGTCGAGCGCGTGCTCGAGCTTGGCGCGGATTTCCTGCGGATCGGTCAAAGGGGCGCTCTCGTCAGGGAGGATCAGCGTCGAGGAAAGCAGCGGTTCCCGCAGTTCCTCGAGCAGGGCGTGCGCCACGACGTGTCCGGGAACGCGCACGCCGATGGTGCTGCGCTTGGGGTGCGCGAGGCGGCGCGGCAGCTCACGCGTGGCGCGCAGGATGAACGTATAGCTTCCCGGCGTATGCGCCCTGAGCAGGCGGTACTGCACATTATCGACCTTGGCGTACTGGGCGATTTCGGAGAGGTCGCGGCACGCCAGGGTGAAATGATGGCGCTCGTCGACGCGGCGGATACGGCGGATGCGCTCCATCGCCTCCTTGTCGCCGATGTGGCAACCGAGCGCGTAGCACGAGTCGGTCGGATAGGCGATGACGCCGCCGTTGCGAATGATCTCGACGGCGCGGCGGATGAGGCGCGGCTCGGGATTGACGGGATGCGGGGCGAAATACTGGGACATCAGGAAATAGCGTGCAAGAACGTCACGCAATGGCCATTCATCGAAACGCCTGCCATACCGGCTGCAAGTCGTCCGGCAAGGCAGGAAGCTTGCCCGGCGCACAGGCGCTCTCGCCGTGGCCATGAAAGTCCGACCCGCGCGAGGCCAGAAAACCGAATTCGCGCGCATGACGCGCATATTCCTTGCAATGCTGGGGCGTATGACTGCCCGTGACCACCTCGATGGCGTCGCCGCCGAGAGCCTTGAATTCGCCCAGAAGTTCGCGCATGACTTGCGGCGAAATGCGGTAACGACCCGGATGGGCGATGACGGCCACCCCGCCCGCACCCTTGATCCACGCTACCGCGTGTTCAAGCGTCGCCCATTCATGCGCGACGTAGCCCGGCTTGCCCTTCACCAGAAAACGCCCGAACGCCGCTCCCACATCGCGCACCACGCCGCTCGCGGCGAGGTGGCGCGCGAAATGGGTGCGACCGATCATGTCGGGATTTTGCGCATGGCGATACGCGCCCTCGAGCGTGCCGGGAATGCCGATGCGCTCGAAATCCGCGGCAATGCGCACAGCGCGCAACTTGCGTCCTTCGCGCAGCATTTCGAGTCCGGCGCGCAACGCTTCATGTGCGGGATCGATATTCAATCCCACGATATGCAGCGTGGTGTTAAGGCTTTGCGGACGCCAGGTGACGGAAATCTCCACCCCGTGAATAAAACGTAACCCGTGCTGGAGTGCGCTTGCGCTCGCCTCAGCCAGACCCTGGGTGGTATCGTGATCGGTGAGCGCAAAGGCATGACAGCCGCCCTTGGCGGCCAGTTCCACCAGCGCCGTGGGCGACAAAATTCCATCCGAGCAGCTCGAATGGTTATGCAGATCGAAGTTTTCCAAGAGAAAAAGTATTTGCCAAGCAATCGGCAATCATAGCAAAATCCCGCACCTGTCCCGCCCGGAACCCGAAATGAACATCAAGCCCGTCACACCCATTCAGTCCGAAAACGCCGCCCTTGGCGACGAAATGCCCCTTTTAAACAGCAACCTCGACACGATAGCCGGCGAACTTGGCGCCGAGGCCGAGGCTGCCGAACTGCTCGACGTGGTGCGCGATTTCCTTGCCCTCATGGGTTTGCTCGACTCCAGACTCGGCGTGGATGGCGTCGTTTTGGGCGCGGAGGCGGGGCTCGCTGCCGATCATGCCTTGCTCTGCCTCGGCGAGCTCGATGCCGTTCTGGGCAGACGGAATCTGTCCCACCTCAAGTCCGTCCTGCATACGCTGACCCTGGGCATCGGATTGTGGGCTTTGCGCCATCGTTGCGACATTTCCACCCTGGAGCCCATCGCCAATGCGCTCGCCGAGCGCGCTAACGACGCCACATCGCGCCAGGAAGTGGCGGCGGCGTACGGCATGATGCAGGGGTTCATCGATTACCTGCAGCCGCGGCAGGATGCGGCCAAAGATCGCTCCGACCCGATGCGGCCCTGGCGGTTGCTCAATCTCAATTTCGCCATATCCGGAATACGCAGCGGCGACGAACTTCTCATGCGCTTTGCCTTCGACAGGCTCAACGCGAACCTGCCCGAAGATTGCGCCGATTTCTACGCCGACGCCCTGCTCATGGCCGAAGAGTCCGGTCTTCCCGAAGAGATCGTCTCACTGATCCGCACCCAGGCGCACACATGGACAAGTGCGCACCAGACCGGCGATAATGCCGGGTTATCCGGCTCCTGATCTTCCCATCATGAAGTTTGTTTACGACCTGCTCCCGGTCATTCTATTTTTTGCCGCCTACAAGGTATTCGACATTTATGTCGCGGCAGGCGTGGCCATTGCCGTCGCCATCGCGCAGATCGTCTGGGCGCTCGCGCACCGGCAAAATATCAAGCCGGTGCAGTGGATCAGCCTCGCTTTCATCGCGACTTTCGGCGGGGCGACGATACTGCTGCATGACGAGTTTTACATCAAAATCAAATGGACGCTGTTCTACGGATTGATGAGCGCCATGATGTTCGTCGCGGTCGCGCTGAAAAAGAACCCGCTCAAGAGCCTGCTCGGGCAGGAACTGGAACTGCCCGACGAAGCGTGGCGCAAATTGTCTCTGGCGTGGGGGGCATTTTTTCTGCTGCTGGCCGCGCTCAACCAGTATTTCGCGCTTACGCTTTCTCTCGATGCCTGGGTCAAAGTCAAGGTGTTTGGCGGCATGGCGCTTATGCTCGTTTTCGTCGTTGCCCAGGCTTTCTGGCTGAGCAAATTTCTCCCTCCCGAATCGCACGGCAAACCCAGGGACTGACATGCTTTACGCCATCCTCTGCGAGGAACTTCCTGGTGCGCTGGAAAAGCGCATGGCCAACCGGCCCGCGCATGTCGAGCGCCTCAAGGCATTGCAGGACCAAGGACGCCTGGTGCTGGCCGGTCCGCACCCCGCCATCGATGCCGCCGACCCCGGCCCCGCGGGATTCAGCGGTTCGCTGATCGTGGCCGAATTCGCTTCGCTGGATGCCGCCACGGCATGGGCGTCGCAGGACCCCTACTGCATGGCCGGCGTGTTCGCGCGCGTGACCGTCAAACCCTTCCGCAAGGCGCTGCCCGCATGACCGATACACCACACAAAATGCGCGAGCGCCTCGAACGTTTCCATCCCGTCTCTCTGCATATTGTCGACGACAGCGCCGCGCACGCGGGTCACGCGGGGGCGAGAAGCGGCGGCGGGCACTTTCACCTCACCATCGTGTCGGAGGAATTTGCCGGCAAGGGATCGGTGGCGCGCCACAGAATGATTTATGATGCGCTTTCCGACCTGATGCAAAAAGAAATTCACGCCTTGCAGATCGAGGCGTTTACACCCGAGCAACTCTGAAACAAGCAAACTGAAAATCAACAAGCAGCCGTTTACTTTCAACAAAGGAACTTTCATGCCAGTTACCCGCAAACAGTATTTCACCGTCTTAGCCGTCGCCGCCGTCATGGGTATCGCGGCCCCGGCATTCGCCCAGAAACCCAAGGAAGGCGCCAAGACCGAGAAGACCGACAAATCCACCGTCGGCCCGAGCAAGGTTTCGGTCAACGGCGTGCTGATCCCGCAGGCGTATTTCGACTTCATCGGCAAGCAGGCAGTCGCCTCGGGCCGTCCGATGGAACAGATTCTGCCCGCGATTCGCGAAGAGCTGATCAATCGCGAAGTGCTTTTCCAGGCGGCGAAGAAAAAGGCCCTCGACAAGAACGCCGATATCGCGACTCAGATAGACCTCGCGCGCCAGGCGGTGCTCATCCAGGCTTTCATCGAGGATTTCGTCAAGTCGCATCCCATCAAGGACGAAGATCTCAAGAGCCAATACGATCAGGGCCGCGCGCAAATGGGCGACAACGAATACAAGGCGCGCCACATTCTGGTCGAAAAGGAAGACGTAGCCAGGACCGTCCTCGCCGAACTGAAGAAGGGCGGGGACTTCAACAAGCTCGCCAAGGAACATTCCAAGGACCCCGGTTCCAAGGATAACGGCGGCGATCTCGACTGGGGTCCCGCGGGACGCTATGTAAAACCCTTCGGCGATGCGCTCAAGGCGCTCAAGAAGGGCGAGACCACGGAAGTACCGGTGCAGACCCAATTCGGCTGGCACGTGATCAAGCTCGATGACGTGCGCCCTGTCAAGGCGCCCACCTTCGACGAAGTCAAGGAAAACCTGAACAAGCGCGCACAGCAGGAACAAGTCGCGAAATTCGTTCAGGATTTGCGCAGCAAAGCAAAGGTCGAAGAAAAGTGATGTGATGCCCGTCACAGACGGGCGTCACATCATCCTGAGCGTCGCGAAGGATCTGGTCGAAATATGGAACGGGCATGAAATCATCCTGAGCCTGCGAAGGATCTGCTCGAATCATCGGACGGGCATCGCATCATCCTGACCTCGGGCTTGATCCGGGGGAAGGACCTGGTAAAGAGTCTGACAAGGGCGGCTGCGGCCGCCCTTGTTGTTTGCCTCTCCCTGCGGCAATGCAGCACTACCTGACGGAAGTGCAATGCACCTTGCGCTATACTTCCGCACCCCTTCTACCTACCCCTGAGCGGAGCGGTATGTCCTCACCTGACTTGTCTCGACTGAAAATTTCCATGGAAGACAGAATGATTGCGCGTGCGCCGCGCCGCCGCGGGAAATGGTGGATCGTCGCCATCGCGGTACTCGTGCCCCTCGCCGGATGGGTGGTGCTGCGCGGCGCGAACGCGCCGCAGCCGGTGGAGCTCGGGGTAGTCTCCCTTGCCTATCCGTGGCAGGCGATCACCACGCTCAACGCAACCGGACGCGTAACCGCGCAGCGCAAGGCCGCGGTTTCGACCAAGGCCACCGGCAGGCTCGAATGGCTCGGTGTCGAGGAAGGCACGCGCGTCAAGGCGGGGCAGATCATCGCGCGCCTGGAAAGCCTCGACGTGGGCGCTTCGCGCGAGCAGGCGGGCGCCGGTCTGCGCGCCGCCATGGCCAACCTCGAACAGGGCAAAGCCGAACTCATGGATGCCGAGGCCAGCTACAAACGCTCGCAGGACCTGTTCGCGAAAACCTTCATTTCCACTGCCACCCTCGACACCGCCAAGGCGCGCTACGACAAGGCAGTGGCCGCGGTCGCCAGCCTGCAAGCGTCGATCGGCGTTTCCGAAGCCAACCTGAAATCGGCAAACGTCGCCGTGGGACAGACGC
>Ga0315281_10011088_pt1 | contig 12364 bp, 13 predicted proteins | sample YL17G07_0_MG_FD_204540 | JGI IMG/M metagenome (GOLD analysis project Ga0315281, IMG submission 204540) | Sediment microbial communities from Yellowstone Lake, YNP, Wyoming, USA - YL17G07_0 | ecosystem: Environmental > Aquatic > Freshwater > Lake > Sediment | place: USA: Wyoming | collected... | reverse complement strand
ACCGCGACCGCGCCTCACTCCAAAGCTTGAATTGCCCTACCCTTCCTCCACCTCGAACCGGTACGTCTCGATCACCGGGTTCGCCAAGAGCCGCGCGCACATCGCGTCGACTGCCTTGCCCGCCGCGGCGCTGTCCTTCGCGTGCAGCCGCACTTCGAAGTAGCGCCCGCTCCGCACGGCCTCCACCCCCGCGAACCCCAGCGACGCGAGCGCTCCCGCGATCGTGCTTCCCTCCGGGTCGTTCACCGTCGGCTTCAACGACACGAACACCTTCGCCAGGTACTTCTTCTCTTTGCTCATGCGGGCAGCTCCTTGCCGGTCAGCATCTTGTACACCGCCAGGTACCGTTCCGTCGTCGCCGCCACTACCTCCGGCGGCATCGTGGGCGGCCGCTCGCCGTCCTTCCAGCCGCTCGCGGCCATCCAGTCGCGCACTGGCTGCTTGTCCAGGCTCGGCTGTGGACCGCCCGGCGCGTAGCCGTCCAGCGGCCAGAAGCGGCTGCTGTCCGGTGTCAGCACTTCGTCGATCAGCATCACCTCGTCGTTCCACAGTCCGAACTCGAACTTCGTGTCCGCGATGATGATCCCCCGCTCCAGCGCCACCGACGCCGCGTACGAATAGATAGCCAGCGACCGCAGCTTCATCGCGGTCGCCGCGTCCTCGCCCACCAGCGCTTCGAGCTCCTCGTAGCTGATGTTCTCGTCGTGCCCCACCTCCGGCTTGGTCGAAGGGGTGAAGATCGCCTCCGGCAGCCGATCAGCCTCGCGCAGCCCCTCCGGCAGTGGGATGCCGCAGACCGACCCCAGGCGCTGGTACTCCTTCCACCCCGACCCGGCCAGGTACCCTCGCACGATGCACTCGGCGTCCAGCCGCTTCGCCTTCCTCACGATCATCGACCGCCCGTAGTAGCGCTCGTCCAGCGGCAGGGGCACCTCGTGCGCGTTCTCTGCCGTCACCAGCGCGACGAAGTGGTTCGGCACCACCTCCTTGATCCGGTCGAACCACCACGCCGAGAGCCGGCTCAGCACTTCGCCTTTGCGCGGCACCCCCGTCGCCAGCACCACGTCGAACGCCGAGATCCGGTCCGTCGCGACGATCAGCAGCCGTTCTCCCAGGTCGTATGTGTCCCGCACTTTCCCCCGGTACAGCCGGTTCGGCAGGTCAGATTCGAGCAGCGGGTCGTGCATTCGCAGCCTCCGACAGTCGCAGGTACAGCATCGTCGTCACAAGGCTCAGGAACCCGAGTGCCGGGATCGACGCCAGCCCCAGCAGCACCAGCCCGAGCGCGTTCAGGACCGACGTTGCGTCGTGTCCCGGGTCCGTCCCGAACGGCACGGTCAGGACGGCGAACACGATCCCGAGCACCACCAGCGTGACCAGCGCCAGCACCATCGCACCGATGAGGTAGCCCGCCATCCGCAGGACCTGGCCGCGCATCAGCCTCCAACTGGTGCGCAGGCCCGCCGAGAGGCTGGCCCCCTCGAACACCATGACGTTGAGCGCCAGTGCCAGCCGCACGGCCACGTACGCCATCAGCAGGCTGCCGGCCACGGTTATGGCCAGCGCGACGGTCGCCACCATCAGCAGATAAAGCAGCACCCCGAGCCCGAGCAGGCTCCCCATGCGCGTGAACCCTACGTCCAGTGCGGCGGAAACAGTCGCGCGCTTGCCCCCGGGCAACAGCCCTCGCGCCGAAACCAGCGCCGCCGCGTAACCGACCAACGTGAACAGCGCCCAGATTGCGCTCATCACCGGCAGCCAGAACAGCAGGCCCGGCGGCCCGTCTTCCAGCAGCGCGGACGGCGAGTCATAGGGCGCGTCCGGGTACACGACGATGAACAGCACAGCCCAGAAGCACGCCGCCGCCGCCGAGAGTGGCGCCTGCACGAGCAGCAACGGCAGCATGACCGCCTTGCGCTCCCGCCGCAGGAGCCGCAGGGCCACCCGCCAATCTGGTTCCGGCCGAGGTTCTCTGTGCGGCGCTTCCCCGGCCGGGGACGCCTCCTCCGGCGCGTCCTGCGCGGGCGCGTCAGGCTCGCTCACAGGCCGAGCCGCGCGAACGTCGCCCCGATGTTTCGCAGGTAGTAGCCGTAGTCGAAGAGCGCTCTCAATTCCCGTTCGGGTAGTTGCGCCGTGACCAGTGGGTCGCGTAGCAACAGCTCCAGGAACGGCACCCGTTCCTTCCACGACGCCATCGCGTTCCGCTGCACGATGCTGTACGCCTCCGGGCGGCTCAACCCGGTTTCGATCAGCGCCAGCAGCACTCGCTGCGAGAACACCAGTCCGTACGACCGCTCCAGGTTCTCGCGCATGCGTTCCGGGTACACGAGCAGCCTGTCCATGATCCCCGTGAACAGCGACAGCATGTAATCCAGCACCAGGCACGCGTCCGGGAACACGATTCGCTCTGTCGACGAATGGCTGATGTCCCGCTCGTGCCACAGTGCCACGTTCTCCATCGCCGTCAGCGCGTAGCCCCGCAGCACGCGCGCCAGCCCTGTGACCCGCTCGCACTTCTCCGGGTTGCGCTTGTGTGGCATCGCGCTCGAACCGGTTTGCCCCTCCTCGAACGGCTCCTCTGCCTCCAGCACCTCGGTCTTCTGCAGAGCCCGGATCTCTGTCGCGAACTTCTCCAGCGAGGCCCCGATCAGCGCCAGCGTCGTGACGAACTGCGCGTGCCGGTCCCGCTGAATCACCTGCGTCGAGGCCGCCTCCACGCCCAGCCCCAGCTTCCTGCAGACGATCTCCTCCAGCTCAGGCGGCACCGACGCATGCGTCCCCACCGTCCCGCTGATGGCGCCCACCGCGATCGCCGCTCGCGCCTGCTCCAGCCGCACCCGGTTGCGCCGCATCTCGTCGACCCAGACCGCCAGCTTCAGACCAAAGGTCGTCGGCTCCGCGTGTACGCCGTGAGTACGGCCCGTGCAGAGCGTGTCCCGATGGGCTGCCGCCTGGCGCTCCAGCACCGCGCTCAACCCGTCCACGCCCTTGAGCAGCAGGTCGCAGGCGTCGCGCAACTGGAGTCCCGTGGCCGTGTCCCAGACGTCCGAGCTGGTCAGGCCAAAGTGAACATAACGCCCCTCGTCGCCCAGCGACTCCTGCACCGACCGCAAGAACGCCGTCACGTCGTGGTGCGTGATCGCGATGTAGTCGTTCACCTTCTCCAGGTCGAAGCTTGCGTGGCGGCTGATTCGCTCGGCCGCATCGCGCGGGATCTGCCCCAATTCGGCCCACGCTTCGCAAGCTGCGACCTCCACGTCCAGCCAGCGCTGGAACTTCGCCTGGTCGTTCCACAACGCCGCCATCTCGGCTCGCGAATAACGAGGAATCATGCTGCGAGAATACCCCGCTCCCGCCTGACGTTCGACCTCAACTCGGTTCCTCGCCGCGGGGCGTCACCGCTGTCCCAACGGCCCGGGGTCCCGGTACTCGTCCCGCACCGGACTGAAGATGTCGACCGCGACCGAGTCCTCCAGGACCTCGACCTCATGGTCGACGCCGCCGGGCACGCTCCAGCTGTCTCCTGGCCCCATCTCGAGCCACTGGTCGCCCAGCCGGAAACGGAACCGCCCGCTGGCCAGGTAGCCCGTCTGCTCGTGCGGATGCGTATGCGCCGGCACGTGGCTCCCTTTCGCCATCTGCAGCTCCACCAGCATCGTGTGCGCGCCCTCGTTCAACGTCGGCCGCACAATCCCGGGCAGCATCTCCACAGGCGTAGCTTCGCCGTTCTTCGTCAGCCGTCCAGCCATCTTCGTCTCCTCTCGCCGGGAACTCCACCGGTCGTGATTCCCTCCGAGCCTACACAGCCGCACCGCTGCGCGTCACGTCGCATGCCCGCCGTCTCCCCTTCTCCCGCATGCGGGAGAAGGGGTCGGGGGATGAGGGCCCGCGCTCCCCGGTCGCCCGCACACCGCCGGCTACCCACACGATCAGTACCCCGACCGTGAGGGAGGGTGCGATGCCCCGCGATGAGCGAGCCCGCAAGCGCCGCTGCCCCGCCAACTCCCCTTCTCCCGCAATGCGGGAGAAGGGGTCGGGGGATGAGGGCCCTACACCACTCCAATGTCTCGCCGGTACTGCATGTCGGCGAACCGGATCCGCTCCACGTTCTCGTACGCCCGCTTCCGCGCCTCCGCAAGCGTCTCGCCTGTCGCGACGACCGTCAGCACCCGCCCGCCGTTCGTCACGACGCCCCGGGCGTCGTTCTTCGTCCCCGCGTGGAACACCAGCACGTCCGGGTCCACGGCGTCCAGCCCCTCGATCACGTAACCGATCTTGTACGTCGCCGGGTAGCCCCCGCTCGCCAGCACCACGCCCACTGCCGGCCTTGGCGACCATCGCACGTCCGCTTCGGCCAGCCGGCCCTCAGCGGCTGCCCGGCAGATCGCGAACAGGTCGCTCTCGAGCCGCGGCATCACCACCTGTGTCTCCGGGTCGCCAAAGCGCGCGTTGAACTCCAGCACCCGGACGCCGTCCGGGGTCACCATCAGGCCCGGGAAGAGCGTCCCGTTGAACGGCGTTCCCCTCGCGGCCATCCCGGCCATAACCGGCCGGACCACTCTGTGGGTCACTTCGTCCACGAAACTCTGGTCGATCCCCGCGGACGGGCTGTACGCCCCCATCCCACCGGTGTTGAGTCCCCGGTCCCCGTCCTGCGCCCGCTTGTAGTCGCTCGCGAAGGGCATCAGCACCGCCGTCTTGCCGTCGCAAAACGCCTGCGCGCTCGTCTCCCAGCCCTCCAGCCGCTCCTCCACCACCACCGTGTCCCCGGCGCTGCCGAAGTCCCGCCGCACCATCACCAGATCGAGGGCGTTCAGCGCCTCGGCGTGGTCGTTGCAGACGATCGCGCCTTTGCCCGCCGTGAGCCCGCTTGCCTTCACCACCAGCGGCCCCTCCGGCAGCGACTCGACATAAGCCCGCGCCTCCGCGTACCGTTCGAACGTCCTCGCGGCTGCCGTGGGGATGCCCTCCGCCACCATGAACGCCTTCGAGAAGGCCTTACTCGCCTCCAGCTGTGCGGCAGCCGCAGTCGGCCCGTAGCAGAGCACCCCCCGCTCGGTCAGCCGGTCCACGAGCCCGAGCGGTTGCGGGTCGTCCATCGTCGACAGGTAGAAGTCGATCCCGAGCTCCGCCGCCGCCCGCACGAGCCCGTCGATGTCCTTCGGCGGCACGTCCACGTTCGTTGCCAGCCTGGCCGTCCCCGCGTTCCCGGGCGCTACGAACACCTCGTCCACGTCCCGGCTCTGCCGCAACTTCCACGCGATCGCGTGCTCCCGCGCCCCCATCCCAACGAGCAGCACCCGCGCTCCCATCAGCGGGCCGCCAGCAGTGAGTGCGCGACGGCTCCGCCTCTCCCCCTCGCCCGCCGCAGCGGGAGAGGGGGTCGGGGGGTGAGGGTCGATGCGGGGGTCCTCACTCCCACTCGATCGTCCCCGGCGGCTTGCTCGTGATGTCGTACACCACCCGGTTGATCCCGTGGACCTCGTTCACGATCCGGTTCGACATCCGCCCCAGTACGTCGTGCGGGAGCTTCGCCCAGTCTGCCGTCATCGCGTCGTCCGCCACGACTGCCCGGATCGCGACGGCGTACCCGTACGTCCGAAAGTCGCCCATGACTCCCACCGTCTTCGTGTCTGTGAGCACCGCGAAGCTCTGCCACAACTCCCGGTAGAGCCCGGCGCGCCGCACCTCTTCCATCACGATCCGGTCCGCGCCACGGAGCATCTCCAGCCGCTCCGGGGTCACCTCGCCGATCACGCGGATGGCCAGCCCCGGGCCCGGGAACGGGTGCCGCCAGACCATCTCCTCGGGCAGCCCGAGTGCCTCGCCCGCGCGCCGCACCTCGTCCTTGAACAGGTACCGTAGCGGCTCCACCAGTCCTAGCTTCATGTCGGGCGGCAGCCCGCCCACGTTGTGGTGCGTCTTGATCTTCGCCGACCCGGTCCCGTGTGACGCGCTCTCGATCACGTCCGGGTACACCGTCCCCTGGCAGAGAAAACGAGCGTCCTCGATGTGCCGCGCCTCGCGTTCGAACACCCGGATGAACGTGTTGCCGATCCGCACTCGCTTCGTCTCCGGGTTGGTGACCTCCACCAGCGCCGCGAGAAACTGGTCCGCCGCGTCGACATGCACCAGGTTGATGTGGAGGTTGCGCCGGAACGTCGCCACGACCTCCTCCGCCTCCCCCGCCCGCAGCAGTCCGTTGTCCACGAAGATGCACGTCAGTTGGTCGCCGATCGCCCGGTGCACGAGTGCCGCCGCAACTGCGCTGTCGACCCCCCCGGAGAGGCCGCAGATCACCTTGCCGGTGCCCACCTGCGCGCGGATGGCCGCCACGCTCTCTTCGACGAAGTTGCCCGGCGTCCAGTTCCCCGGGCAGCCGCACACCCCCTCGACGAAGTTCCGGATGATCTCCTTGCCCCGGGGCGTGTGGACCACCTCCGGGTGGAACTGCAAGCCGTAGTACCCGCGGCGCTCGTCCGCCATCACCGCCAGGGGCGAATTCGGTGAGGTCGCGATCGAGGTGAACCCCGGCGGCACGCTCTCCACGCGGTCCCCGTGGCTCATCCACACGTCCAGGGTCCGCGGCAGCCCCGAGAACAGCGGGGAGTCGCTGTCCCGCGCGATCGTGGCCGGGCCGTATTCCCGCTCGCTGCCTGGCCCTACGCGCCCCCCGAGCTGGTGCGCGAGCAACTGCATCCCGTAGCAGATGCCGAGCACCGGCACGCCGCTTTCGAACACCCACGCCGGCGCGAACGGCGCGCCCGTGTCGTAGACGCTGCTCGGGCCGCCGGACAGGATGACCCCACGCAGGTTCAAGCCGGCGACGCGCTCGGCGGGAGCGTCCCAGGGCAAGACCTCGCAGTACGTGTTCAACTCCCGCACGCGCCGTGCGATGAGCATGCTGTACTGCGCGCCGAAGTCTACGACGACGATCGTCTCGTGCCCCGCGGCCGGGCTGGCGGCGGGCCTTTGCGTTTCGGATGGGGTCTCTGGCATGGAGGCGGAAATACCCATACCGAAAAATACCAAGAAATGTATACTCTGGTCAACCATATCGGCGCTGTGGATCGCGTACCCTTGCTGGCCGATACTGGACAAGGAACCACAGCTTCGGAGTCGCCCCATGATCATCGCCTTTGGCGCCGACCACACCGGCTTCGACCTCAAGCAGCATCTCGCGGAGTTCGCCCGCGGCCTGGGTCACTCCGTCCTCGACCTCGGTACGGACAGCGGGGACAGCGTCGACTACCCCGATTTCGGAGAAGCAGTCGCTCGCGCCGTCCTCGATGGCCGGGCCACGCTCGGCGTGGTCCTTTGCAGCAACGGAGTCGGTATCAGCATCGCCGCGAACAAGGTGCCAGGAATTCGCTGCGCCCTCTGCCACACCAGCTGGGGCGCCGCCCGCGCCCGCCAGCACGTCGACGCGAATGTCCTCGCTCTCGGCGCCTGGGAAATCGGTCGCGGCGTCGCCGAGGACATTCTCGCCGCATTCCTCGGGAACGAATTCGAAGGTGGCCGCCACGCCGGCCGCGTTGCGAAGCTTATGGACGTCGAGCGCCGTGGAATCGGCGCCGAGATGACGCGCGCGTGAGCGACGCCGCCATCTCCAAGAAGACCGTCCGCGACGTTGAGATCGCGGGCAGGCGCGTCCTCGTCCGCGCCGACCTGAATGTCCCCCTCGCCAATGGCGCCGTCGCCGACGACACCCGTATCCGCGAGTCGCTCCCCACCGTGAACTACCTGCTCGACCATGGCGCCACGGTCATCCTCTGCTCACACCTCGGCCGCCCGAAGGGCCACGACCCGTCCCTCTCGCTCGCCCCGGTTGCCGCCCGACTGGGCACGCTCCTCGGCCGCCCGGTCACCTTTGTCCCCGACTGCGTGGGCCCTGCGGCTGAGCAGGCAGTCCGCGATGACGCCGTCGTCCTCCTCGAAAACCTCCGCTTCCACCCGGAGGAAGAGCAGAACGACCCTGCCTTCGCCAAACACTTGGCCAGCCTCGCCGACATCTTCGTGAACGACGCCTTCGGCGCCGCCCATCGCGCCCACGCCTCCACCGAGGGCGTCACGCACTACCTTCCGTCCGTCGCGGGCCTGCTCATGGAAAAGGAGGTGCGCTACCTCAGCGCGCTCGTCGCCAACCCGCCGAAGCCCTTCGCGGCCGTCGTCGGCGGCGCCAAGGTGAGTTCCAAGATCGCCGCCATCGAGCATCTCCTCCCGAAGCTCGACATGCTCCTCCTCGGCGGAGGCATGGCCAACACCTTCCTCAGCGCCGAAGGGGTCGACGTCCAGGCCTCCCTCGTGGAATCCGAACAGGTGGACACCGCCCGCCGCATTCTGGCCCAGGCCCGCTCAGGCTCCGTCGCAGTCCACCTCCCCGTCGATGCCGTCGCCGCCAGCCGCTTCGCCGCCGACGCGGAGTGCGTGACCGTTGCCGTCGGCGACATCCCGCCCGGCTACATGATCCTCGACATCGGCCCCGCGACCGTTGCGGAGTTCGGCCGGGCCCTCGCTGCCGCCAGGGCCGTCGTCTGGAACGGCCCCATGGGCGTCTTCGAAATGCCCCCGTTCGCCGGCGGCTCCCACGGCCTCGCCCGCATCCTTTCCGGCCTCTCCGCCACCACCGTGGTCGGCGGCGGCGAAACCGCCCAGGTCGTGGCCGAGCTCGGCCTTCACGATCGTTTCACCCACGTCTCCACCGGCGGCGGCGCCTCACTCGAGATGCTCGAAGGCCGCGTCCTTCCCGGCGTCGCCGCGCTGATGGACCGATAGCCGTGCTCTTCGCCTTCCGCGGAATCCGCCTCTTCCAGGTCATCCTCTCGGTCACGGCCCTGGCCTGTGGCGTCGGCGCCGTCGTCGTCATCAAAGCCGTGTCCGACGGCAATACCCCAAAACCCATGGTCGCCGTCGCCGTGCTTCTCGGCCTGGTGTTCCTTTGGGCATTCGGCACGACGCTTCGCGCCCCGACCTCCTACGTCGCCGTCGCCCCCGAACGCACGCGCATCCGCTTCGCCGGCTTCGTCGACACCGTCGTCGACAACAAGGACATCCTCGGCGTCACGCTCCACTCTCGGCCGTTCATCGCCGGCCTCGGCGTACGCACCAACTTCAGTGGCGACGTCGCCCTTCTGAGTGCGCCCGGTACCGCCGCCGTCCTCACCCTCCGCAAGCCGGTCCGCATCTGGCTCGTCCCCAAACTGATCCCGCTCAAGGCTCAACGCCTCACGCTCAGCATCCGCAACCCCGAAAAGCTCGCCGAGCGCTTCGGCCCGCCCCCTACCGCGTCGCAGCCAACAAGCGCCGCTCGTAAGATGAAGAATCGTGGACCTCGAACTCGCTAAACGTCTCGCCCAACCCAACACGACCAAGATCGTCCTCTGCGTGCTCGACGGACTCGGAGGCCTTGCGCGCCAGGAGACCCTGCGCAGCGAGCTCGAACGCGCCGACATCCCCAACCTCGACCGCCTCACCGTCCGCTCCGAAGTCGGCCTCACCGTGCCCGTGGGTATTGGCATCACCCCCGGCAGCGGACCCGGCCACCTCGCGCTCTTCGGCTACGACCCCTACCGCTTCGACATCGGCCGCGGCGTCCTCGAAGCCGTCGGGATCGACTTCGAGCTCGGGCCCGACGACGTCGCCGCCCGGGGCAACTTCTGCACCCTCGACGCCTCCGGCAACGTCTCCGACCGCCGTGCCGGTCGCGTACCTACCGAAGTCTCCGCCTCTCTGGTCGAACGCCTCCGCTCGATCACCATCCCGGGTGCTCAGCTGTTCGTCGAGCCTGTCCGCGAGCATCGGTTCGTACTCGTCCTGCGAGCCCCCGGCCTGGGCGAGGCTGTCTCCACCACCGATCCGCAGAAGACCGGACTCCCGCCCCTCCGCGCCGGGGGCGCCGACCCCGCGTCCGAACGCACCGCCGCGCTCGTCAACGAATTCTCAGCACAGGCGGCCGCCCTCCTTGCTGACCAGCCCCAGGCCAATGGGCTCGTGCTCCGCGGCTTCGCGCGGTACCCCGACCTCCCCCAGTTCCCGGAGATCTGGGGCCTTCGCGCCGCCGCCCTCGCCGTCTACCCCATGTACCGCGGCCTTGCCCGGCTTGCAGGCATGACTGCGCTCGCCTGCCCCGGCGGTATGGAGGAACAACTCGCGGTCATCCGCCAACGGTGGGACGACTTCGACTTCTTCTTCGTCCACTACAAGAAGACCGACGCCGCCGGCGAAGACGGGGACTTCGAGCGCAAGACCCACGCCCTCGAGGAATTCGACGCACACGTCCCCGAGTTGCTCGCCCTCGGCGCGGACGTCCTCATGATCGCAGGCGACCACTCCACGCCCGCGCTCATGGCGGCGCACTCCTGGCATCCCGTCCCCTTCCTCCTCCGTTCCAGCTATTGCCGCGAAGGCCACACCGTCCACTTCAACGAGCAGGAATGCCTGAAGGGCAGCCTCGGCACCTTCCCCGCCGTTGACGTCATGCCGCTCGCCATGGCCCACGCCATGCGCTTCCAGAAGTACGGAGCCTGAGCCATGCGCAAGCCCTTCGTCGCCGGCAACTGGAAAATGAACACCACCCGCCAGGAAGCCGGCGCCCTCGCCGAGGCTGTCGTCGACTCCACCCGCGACGCCGCCTGCGACGTCGCCATCTGCGTCCCCTTCCCGCACCTCCAGCTCGCGCACGACGTCGCCGCCATGACCCACGTCGCTGTCGGCGCCCAGGACGTCTACTGGGAGGCGAAGGGCGCGTTCACCGGCGAAGTCAGCGTTGCCATGCTCGAGGACTACTGCCGCTACGTGATCGTCGGCCACAGCGAACGCCGCCAATTCTTCGGTGAAACCGACGAGCAGGTGCATCGCAAGCTCGTCGCCGTCCTCGCGTCGTCCCTGGACCCCATCGTCTGCGTCGGCGAGCTCCTCGCCGAACGCCGCTCCGGACAGGCGCAGGCCGTCCTCGCCCGTCAACTGTGCGGCGCCCTCGACGGCGTCGCCGTCTCTGCCCGAATCACCGTCGCCTATGAGCCGGTCTGGGCCATCGGTACCGGCGAGACCGCCACCCCCGAGGTCGCCCAGGAAGCCTGCGCCTTCATTCGTGCTGAGCTCCGCAAGCTCGCCGGCGACGCCGCCGGCAGCGTGCGCATCCAGTACGGCGGCAGCGTCACCCCCGCCAACGCGGCCAGCCTCCTCTCACTGCCGGACGTCGACGGAGCCCTCGTCGGCGGTGCCTCCCTCAAAGCACCCGACTTCGCGGCCATCGTCGCCGCCGCGAAATGACGAATATGGCCGGTCCGGGAGCGCGGCGATGACCCTCCGCCGCCTCATCGCCATCGTCGGGCCCACCGCCTCCGGCAAGTCCTCCCTCGCCCTCGAACTGGCCGAGCGCCTCGGCGGCGAAATCGTCAATGCCGACAGCCGCCAAGTCTACCGCGCCATGGACATTGGCACAGCAAGGCCCACCCTTGCGGACACCCGTCGCGTCCGCCACCACCTCTTCGACATCTGCGACCCCTCGGAGACCTACAGCCTGGCCCTCTACCGCCAGCAGGCGCGCGCCACCCTCGACGCCATCTGGGAGCGCGACAGCTTCGCCTGGCTGGTCGGCGGCACCGGCCAGTACGTCTGGGGCCTCCTCGAGGACTGGCAGGTCCCCGAAGTCCCGCCCGACACAGTCCTCCGCGCCGATCTCACCACTTTTGCCGAAGAGCACGGCCTGCCCGCCCTCCACGCTCGCCTCGAAGCGGTCGACCCCGTCGCCGCCGGGCGAATCGACGCCCGCAACGTCCGCCGCGTCGTCCGCGCCCTCGAAGTCCACCACCACACCGGCACACCCATCAGTACATGGCAGACCCGCGGCGCCCCCGACTTCGAGTACCTCCTCTACGGCGTCGACGTCCCCCGCGACGAACTGGACCTCCGCATCAACGCCCGTGTCGAGGCCATGTTCGCTTCCGGCTTCGTCGAAGAGGTCGCAGCCCTCCTCGCTTCCGGCCTGCCCGCGGGCGCACCGGCCATGTCCTCTATCGGCTACGGCGAGGTCGCACGCCACCTCGCCGGCGAACTCACCCGCGACGAAGCTATCGCGCTGACCGGCCAGGCCACCCGCCGCCTCGCCCGCCGCCAGGCCCAGTGGTTCCGTCGCGACGACCCCCGCATCCGCTGGGTCCGCGATGCCGATGACGTCGAGCTTGAAGCCAACATCTTCACCGGCGCCTGCACCAACACCATCCGCGGCGCCCGCCGCTAACGCCCTTCTAGCAACGGTCGCGCCGGCCCACGCATGGACATCGGGCTCCCTCTCCCCGCGCACGGGGAGAGGGCCGGGGTGAGGGGACAAACGCCGCGCTCCCACTCCCCGCCGCGGCGGAAG
>Ga0315281_10011087_pt1 | contig 12365 bp, 9 predicted proteins | sample YL17G07_0_MG_FD_204540 | JGI IMG/M metagenome (GOLD analysis project Ga0315281, IMG submission 204540) | Sediment microbial communities from Yellowstone Lake, YNP, Wyoming, USA - YL17G07_0 | ecosystem: Environmental > Aquatic > Freshwater > Lake > Sediment | place: USA: Wyoming | collected... | reverse complement strand
GATTAGCTCAAATCGAACCCAGATGTATAGAAGCATCGCGCCGAGACCCGCCAGCGTAACATAAATCGCCTGCCGCCTCAAATCCGCCCCTACTTTGGGGCCGACGATTTGCGTGTTTCGCACCGCATAGGAGGAAAGGTAAAAATCCCTTCCCAGGGCTTCCAGAACTGCAGGCGTCACGCCCGCCACATTCTTCAACTCCTGAAGGTCACCAATCAACCCGCTGCGAGGAGGGCCGTTGCGGTAGTTCACCATGCCGTCCGCCAGTTCGCGGTAAGTGCGGGTTGCTTCTTCCGATCCCTTGGAAGCCGCCCGCAAGGGGTCCGAGACAACCAGGTGTTCGGCGATGGTTTGGGGACTGGAATTGTTGAAATCGACCTTGCCCTCCGGGCCCGTTCCGTAAAGTGCTGAAAGGGCACTCACAATGGCCCGCTTCCCGGCGTCCAGAGCGTCCGACGAGGCGGTCGCTCCGATGTCCAGACCCACCATAACTTCGTTATCAGCCGCCTGACCAAGCCGCTGGATCGTGGCTTCTCCCAGATTCTGCCGCCGCAGTTCGGCGCGAATGGAATCCAAGTTGGGAGCCTTTGAAAATTTCACATCCACCAGCGTCCCGCCCCGGAAGTCGATCCCGTAGATTAGTCCGCGCTTGACCGCTACCGAAACCCAACCGGCCACCAACAGGAAAAGGGTGAGGCTGATGAAGTACCACTTCCTCCCCATCCAGTCGATTTTCGGTTCGTGGAAAAACTCCATGGGCCTAGCTCAGTCCTTCCCGCTCTGATTTGACACCGGGCAAGCTCCGGTTGTTCCAAATACTTTCTAAATACTCAGGACTGCGCCTTTTTCTCGACGTGAGAGCACGTAATCAAAGATCACTCGCGACACAAATACCGAGGTGAAGAGATTGGCCGCCAGTCCGATGCTCAGGGTAACGGCAAACCCGCGGATGGGGCCTGTGCCAAAGGCAAAAAGAATCAAGGCGGAAACAATGGTTGTTACGTGCGTGTCAATGATCGTCAAGAAGGCGTGCCCAAATCCGCCTGAAACCGCTGCGCCAACAGTCTTCCCCAAGCGCAATTCTTCGCGGATACGTTCGAAGATTAGCACGTTAGAGTCCACTCCCATGCCCACAGTCAAAATGACTCCTGCGATGCCGGGCAACGTGAGGACGGCACCGAAATAGGCAAGGGCGGCAATCAGAATCACCAGGTTCAGAACCAGCGCCAGGTTGGCGTTAATTCCAGAACCCTTGTAATAGACAAACATGAAACCCATGACCGCGATCAGCCCCACGATCGAAGCGACCACGCCGTGGCGAATCGAGTCAGCCCCGAGCGACGGGCCGACGGTCCTTTCCTCGAGATACTTGATCGAGGCGGGCAGGGCGCCCGAGCGCAGCACCAGAGCGAGATCCGAAGCTTGTTGGGGCGTAAACGAGCCCGTGATCCGGCCGTTGTCGTTGATTTGGCTGTCGATCCTGGGTGCCGAAACGATGCGGTTGTCCAGAATAATGGCTAGTGGCTTGCCAATGTTCTGTCCCGTCACGCGCCCAAATCGTACTCCACCATCGCGCGTCAGAGTGAAATTGACGCTCGGCCGGCCATTCTCGTCCGGCCGCGGCTGGGCATCGCGCAAGTCACGTCCGGTAACGGCTGCGATGCGATTGACGATGTACCACGTCTCGCTCGTTCCCGGCTCACCCGATTCCCTTTTGCCGGGCAGTAACTCCCCGTCAGGCGGCAGGATGCCCCCATGGGCAGCCAGCGCTGCCTCGCGAGTCGCGTAAGGGCCATCCTGGACTATCTTCAGGGTCAGCATGGCCGTGGACTGGATAATGTCCTTCACGCGCGTCGGATCGTCCACCCCGGGAAGCTGCACGACCAGTTCGTAATCCCTCTGCCCGTACTCGGCAATTGTCGGCTCGGTAACGCCCAACTGGTCGATTCGGTTGCGAATCGTATTCATGGACTGCAAGAGGGCCTGGTTGCGAATTGCAGCCGCTGCGCTCACCTTGAGCGCCATTTCCCGTGCCGTGGGATCCCCCGCGCGTCGCGACAATTCCCAATCAGGAAACTGCTCATTGACCACCATCTGCAAGTCGGTCGACTTTTCTTGAGGAACTCCAGTAATCAGCAGATAGGTCCGCGCGCCCTCCGTCTTCTTCTCGACGGTAGCGGTAATTCCCTTCGCCCGCATCTCATCCTGCACCCGCTCTTGCGCCAGATCGACAGTCACATTGACGGCGTCATTCACCTGGACTTGCAGAACCAGGTGCGTACCACCCCGGAGGTCCAGCCCGAGGCGAATGCGGTCCCGGACATTCTCTTTCAGCCGTTGCCAGTTGGTGGGAAACCCGATGAGTTCATTTTCGCTCTTGGGGTAACAAATGATCCCCATGATGCACAGGACGATCACTGCGGAGATGACGATAACGCGGTTTCGAATCTTTCTTTCCATAGGGGTTCCTGCCCGAACCTGAGCCCGGACTCCTGGTTACTTCTTCTTCCCTCCCGCTTCGGATTCACTCGAATCGCGGCCCGCCCCGCCACTTCCGGCGGCATCTGACTGATCGAGTGCCGTGATGGCAGTTCGCGCAACTTCCAGCTTGATCTGACTGGCTACCTGCAATTGCACAACGTTTGCGTCCTTGAAGCCAACGATCGTACCGTAAATCCCGCCCGAAGTCAGAACGCGGTCACCGGTTTTCAGACTGGCCAGCATATCCTGGGTCTTCCGTCGCTGCTTCTGCTGGGGGAGAATCAAAAGAAAATAGAAGATACCGAAAATGAGCACAAACGGGAGTAGTTGGACGAGTGCCCCACCGGCGCCCGCGTCGGCAGCCAAGACAGGAGAATTGGTTAGCAACCGTTCGATCAAGGCCTTGCTTTTGGAATTCGGTATTGTGTGAAACCCTGCCTAACTGGCGAAGGATTTGACAGGGTTTGTCCCGAAGGATCTCCGGGACCGGCACTGGAATGCTCAAGACTCGCTATGGCCCCGCGCGCACCCTTGAACGGAAATCACCGAATGTGCCAGACTGGATAGCCTGCCTGACTTTACGCATGGTGTCAAGGTAAAAGTAAAGGTTGTGGTGCGTGGCCAGAATCCCCCCCAGCATTTCCCCAACCACAAACAAATGACGGATATAGCTTCGAGAGTACCTGCGGCAAACGCCACATTGGCAGGCAGGGTCGAGAGCACTTTCATCCCGCGCGTAACGGGCGTTCTTAATGACCAGTTTTCCCTGCGACGTAAACACGCAGCCGTTGCGAGCATTGCGCGTGGGCATCACGCAATCGAACATATCGATGCCGCGCGCCACGCATTCCACCAGATCCTCCGGCGTACCTACCCCCATTAAATAACGCGGTTGGCTGTCGGGCAGCAATCCAGCCGTATATTCGGCCACGTCGTAGGTCTCTGCCTTAGGCTCGCCCACCGAAAGCCCGCCCAGCGCGTAGCCCTCTAAGCCGATTTCCAGCATCTCCTCGGCGCTCTCCCGCCGGAGAGGTAGGTCTGTGCCCCCCTGGACAATTCCAAAGAGAGCGGGAGTAGTGAGTAGGAAGTCGGAAGTCGGGAGGAAAGAACCCGAAACCGCTGTTGGCATACTGGGATTGGTCGGCACTTCATCGGCCGCGGTCGCCTCCCTACTTCCTACTTCCGACTTCCTATTCCCGTTTTTCTGCAACTCCCCAACCGCCCGCTTGCACCGCGCCGCCCAGCGCCCTGTCAGCTTGACTGCCCGCTTCAGCGCCTCGTGGCTGGCAGGATACTCGACGCACTCATCCAGGGTCATGATGATGTCCGCGCCGAGTGCCAGTTGAATCTCCACTGCCTTCTCGGGAGAGAGAAAGTGGGCTGAGCCGTCAAGGTGCGAGCGAAACGCGACTCCATCCTCGGTGACTTTGCCGAGCCCTTTCAGGCTCATGACCTGGAACCCGCCGCTATCGGTCAGGATGGGGTGTGGCCAGCCCATGAAGCGATGCAGCCCACCCATTTCGCGGACGATCTCATGGCCAGGCCGCAGATAGAGGTGATAAGTATTGGCGAGCAGGATCTGAACGCCCAGGCCTTCCAGCGAGTCTTGGGTCATGCCCTTCACGGTGCCCGCCGTGCCGACCGGCATGAAGACAGGAGTCTCCACCACGCCGTGCGGCGTGTGCAGCAGACCGGCGCGCGCCCGCGAGCCCGCGTCCCTGGCGACGACCTCGAACTTGATTGCCATGCGTCCTGAAAGCCTAGAGGAAGGTCACGCGCCGCCATGCGCCAAGAGCGGCAGCGGCCCAGCCAGCGTCTGAAACTGGATCCCCGTGATAGCTCGTTCCCCCCGGAAACACGTTCAGGCACTCAGGGTGACAATTTGTCCGACCCGTCATTTCGGGTTGACGCCTGGCGCGGTGGCCTGGTCTGGAGGATAATTCGCGGGTGGCGCGGGCTGGCGCTGACCCGTGGAGCCGGCTGGCGCCGACCGTTGCCCTGGACGGTCTGCGATCTCGCGCAGCGACCTGTTGCCGAACCACAAAAGCTCGCGGGATCGAATACCAAATCGAAGACCAGTCCCTTCGGGAAATCGCAGTCCCCACAAACCGGGGGTCTGCGCCAGCCCGCGAAATCAGTTCGGTGAACGAAGCTAAATCGCCTGGGGCTGTGAGTTGTGGGTTGTGAGTTGCTGGTCGTGAGTTGTAGGTTGTGGGTCGTTGCCCGGTCGGTGTACGCTGGAGCGTGGGAACGCGTGTTCTGGCCCAGCATCATTTCTGCATGAAGGCGCAGGAATGACGCTAAATGCGCGGGCGGCCACAAAGCCTCCTTTCCACGTCACCCCCGCGAAACTTGTCCTCCGCGGAAGCGGGGGAGCGGGGGTCCAGGGCAAGGCTGCACAGGAGAACGCAGTGGATTCCCGCTCCCCGTTTTCACGGGGACAAGCTACGCGGGAATGACAATGAGAGGACCTGGAGGGCCGGCGGTGAGAGACCGCTGCTTCGGCAGCGGCGGGAGGGCAGAGCCCTCCCCTACGAAAATCGGCGGTGCGAGACCGCCGCTACAAGAGGAGAGAAAGGCACCATGCAGGAAAGAAAACTTGAAGACGTCGCCATCATCATCGATCCGGAAAAGGACAACGTCGCGGTGGTCACGGCGGAATCCCTTGAGGAGGGCACGCCGCTTCGTCACAATGGCGGGGCGATCACCCTCACGGGCCGCGCCTTGCGCGGGCAGAGTTTTGCAATCAAGAAGCTGCGTCGCGGCGAGGCCTACGTCTCGCTCGGTGATCCCATTGGCCTCGCGTCGCGCCCGGTGAAGCCCGGCGACCCGATCACTGAGCACAACCTGGAGGACCGCCTGCCCAAATTGCAGGTGCGTTACCGCGACAATCCCAAGCGGGCGCCCCTCGACCGCAAGCTCGCTTCCCTCACCTGGGACGGTTTCGTGCGCGCCGATGGCAGCGTGGGCGCGCGCAATTTCATTGGCATCGTGACTTCGGGGATGTGTTCCTCGACCGAGGTGCGCGAGATTGCCACGCGCGCCATGCGCGAACTCTATTCGCGCGAAAAATTTCCCAACGTGGATGGCGTGGTCCCCATCGTGCACGAATCGGGCTGCGGCATGCCGGACGGGCCGGCCGTGGATATGCTCAACCAGCTTCTCGGCAACACGCTGCGGCATCCCAATCTGGGCTCGGCGCTTTACATCGATCTCGGCTGCGGCAAGACCTGCGTCGAATGCTCGGCGCCGGTCTTCATGAATGCCGTGCCCAACTACCAGCAGCGCGTCGTCAACATGACCATTCAGCACTCGGGCGGCAGCCGCAAGACGGTCGAGCGCGGGCTCGAAATCGTCGCCAAGATGCTGCCGCAGGTGAACACCTTCCGGCGCGAACCCGTCTCCATTTCGAAATTGATTGTGGGAACTGAATGCGGCGGGTCCGACCGCTGGTCGGGCGTGACGGCCAATCCGGCCGTCGGCGTCTCCTCCGACATGTTCGTGCGGGCAGGGGCGGCGGTGCTGCTGCCTGAGATTCCTGAGCTGCAAGGCGCGGCGATGATTGACCTGGTGGGGCGCGCGCGCACGCGCCAAGTGGGTCGCAAGCTGATGAATGCGCTCAAGCGGTATGAAAGATACGTGGAGGCATTCGGTGCCGACTTCCGCGAGAATCCTTCCCCCGGCAACAAGAAGGGCGGACTCTACAACATCTTCCTGAAATCGAGCGGGGTGAAGGCCAAGGGCGGGACTTCGATTGTTGAAGATTTAGTCGATTACGGCGAATGGCTGGGCGACCGCAAAGGGCTCTTCGTGCACTACACGCCCGGCTACGACCACGTCTGCACGCCCGCGCTGTTCCTGAGCGGCGCGCAGGTGGTGCAGTTCACGACGGGGCGAGGGACCGGCATCGGCTGTGCGCTCGGACCCGTCCTCAAGATCGGAACGAACTCGCCGCTGGCGCGCGTGAACGGCGATATCGACATCGACGCCGGAACGATTCTCGAAAAGAAAGCCAGCATCGAAGAAGTCGGCCAGCGGATTTTCCAGGAAACTCTCGAGGTCGCCTCCGGCCGCAGGATTCCTGAGGCCGAAGCCTCCGGCTACCATCACGAGTTCAAGATCTGGGAGTCGCTGTGGCCAACGTTGTAGATCCGGGACTCGGGGCTCGGGACTCGGGATTCGCAGAAACTTGTGGTGCCGAACTGAAGGCGGCGCAATTGATTGTCACCCCCGCGAAACTTGTCCTCCGCGAAAGCGGGGGAGCGGGGGGCCAGCGGATTCCCGCTTCCGTGGGAATGACAGCGATGGAGGCGCTTGCGTTATGTAGCCGGTCATCGACCAGCGATACAGCAGTCGGCAACCGAGGGTGAGAAAAGCTCGGACATTCTGTCTCTGTGCAGGCGGGACTTGAAGGGTTAGACTGGATTACATGGAAGGAATTGCTGTCTTCGTTCTGTTTCTGCTCGTTTACTTCTTCGTTCTGCCGCACATTCCGGGACTCTCGCGCTTCACGTGAGCGTACCGGCCTCCCGCCCCGTCGGGGCAACCGCAGACCGAGATTCCCAAGGAGTCCTCGGAACCTCATGCCGATCTTTGAGTACACCTGCAAGAAATGCGGAAAGGTTTTCGAGAAGCTGGTCCTCGGAAGGAACGGCGGCAAAATCCTCTGCCCCAAGTGCGGGTCGGCGAAAACCGAGCAAATGTTCTCGGCTTTCGCCACAGCCAGCGCCGCACCAAAATCTTCGGGCGCGTCTTGCGGCCCTTCGGGCGGTACCTGACGCCTGCGCTGAAGGCGGGGCCGGGCGCTCCGCCGCAAACTCAAACCTGAAATGCGGGCTGGCGTGTCACATCGGAAACGGATTCTACGCGCGCAGAATCATGCCTCCGCCCACTGCTGCTTCAGGTACTTGAGGGCGCGGGCGAGCGCTGCTTCGGGATTGTCAGTGGCATTGCTCTCCACCGTCAGCCAGCCGGAGTAACCGGCCTTCTTCAAGCCGCGGAATCCGGGGCGATAATCGAAGGGCAGCGAGCCGGGTTCGGTCCGCTTCACGCCGTCGGCCAGATGAACGTAGCCGGTGTACTGGCCGTACTGGGCCATCGTCTCGCCGATATCCTTTTCCTCCAGCTGCATGTGGTAGTAGTCGCTCAACAGCCCGAATCCCGGCGCCCCGACGGCGCGAATGATCTCTACCCCGTGGCTCTGGAGATTCAAGAAGTGCGTCTCTTTCTTGTTGAGCGGTTCAATCAAGATGTTGACTCCGGTGCGCGCCGTGTCCGGGGCGAGTTGCTTGAGCCCCGCAATCAGCAGCCTGTCTTCAATCTCGCGCGGCGTCATCACCGGCGACAGGTCCTGGAAGCGGTTGGGGCCGAAAGTCGGCACTTCGATAACGCCGACGGCGCCCAGCGCTTTGGCCATCTCGAGACGTTTCCGGTCGGTTTCGACAGCCTGAGCGCGAACCGCAGGATCGGGTTCAAGCAGCTTGATGGAACCCACAATCGCGCTGATGACGATTCCCGTGCCCTCGATTTGGGAAAGAATCGAATCGACGGACTGGTCGAGGAATTCGTGCCCCAGTTCGAGACCTTGAAAACCCAATTTCTGGAGCAACAAGGCCCGCTCGCGGATCGTCTTCTGGCTGAAAGGAGTGCGCACACCGAAACGAACGCCCGGCGAGCTGCCCGGTTGCGGTGCGACCGCCGCTCCCGATCCGGATTTTGCCGACAACACCGCCCCGGCCAGCCCCGCCACTGCCGTCCCAAGGAATTGCCGGCGAGGGTATTCCAATTTGTCCTTTTGCATTTGAATCCTCCCTGTCAAGCGCTTGGCGCATCGGACGCCACACCATCAAAGTCCTGCCTGCAAAGCGAAATGCATCACCAGGGCCGGCCCGTTATCCAACCCCACTTGTCGAGCTGGAAGGTGCGCCACACCGCGACGGCATTGGTGAGAATTAGCCAGACTGTCTCAAGCCGCCCACAAGCCCGGATGGACGAACCATACCAGTTTAGTTCTCGTCTGGCAAACATCAGACCAGGCATCTTTTGTTCCCACGGAAACGGAGCGCCCGGCATGGCCATCACACTTCGCGTACTCAGGCCCCAAAGAGTTCAAGGAGAAGTGGGGACGGATGCATGTTCATGAACGATCTTCCAGCGACCGTTCTGCTTTTCCAAGACTTCGGTGAGCCGCCCTTCGAGGTGGAGTTGCTTCCCATCCTTGTACACAAAATCCATCTTCCAGGTGGCGTGCGCCCAAGCCGCTTTCCCCAGCACGCGCACGCTCAGATCATCGTTGAGCGTGATTTTGAACTTCTCGATCAAACCTTGAACTTTCTCAATCTCGCTCTTGTAGGTTTTCCAGCCCACGTACTGCATCGGCGTGAAATCGAAAAACACGGCGCGGTCGCTCGTGGTGTAGTAGGCCTCGTTGGCATCAGCGTTGAGCGTCGACCAGTTTTCCATGGCCTTCTGGATTACGTTTCGAACCTCCTGCTCATCCTTGCCGGACGCCCATCCGGTGTGGACGGGCACGAGAGCAAACAAGACGAATCCCACAAGCAGATGTTTCACCTTGCATCCTCCATGTTGAAGCGCTGGCCGGCGGCAGCGCGCCTGCAATCCTCGTGCAAAGACATCCATCCTTCGCAATTCAAGCAAGGGTCAGTCGCGTTCGGCCTGAATCCCCAAATCTCGCAGCTTTTCCTGCAAACTTTGCCGATGCAGACCTATGGCCGCCGCGGTGCGCGTGATGTTGCCGCCATTCTCACGAAGCTTACCCTTGATGTAGGCGATCTCGAATTGGCGCTTCGCGTCACGGTAGTTCTCGGCGCGCAGGAAATCAGCAGCCCCTCCGTCGCCAGCCGCGGCCCGCGTGGCAGGCAGGAAATCCGCAGGAATGTCCGCGGGCTGGATGGTATTGTCACGGCTCATCACCACCGCACTTTCCAATACGTTTTTGAGTTCCCGGACATTCCCTTTCCAGTCCGACGCGACCAGTGCGGCCATCGCCTGGCGCGAGACCGTCAGGGACTCCCTGCGATGCTTTGCCGCCAGCATCCCGCAGAATTCGTTCACCAGCAGCGGGATGTCTTCCTTATGTTCGCGCAGGGGCGGACACTTGAGCAGCACGACGCGCAGTCGATAGTACAAGTCCTCGCGAAACGCTTGCCTGGCAATCTCGGCGGCAAGGTCCTTGTTCGTGGCACTGAGCACGCGAACGTCGACGTCAATCGACACCGTCCCACCCAGCCGTTCGAACCGATGCGTTTCGAGCACGCGCAGGAGCTTGGATTGAGTCGCCAGCGACATGTCTCCCACTTCGTCCAGGAAAAGCGTTCCGGTGTGCGCCAAGTCGAACTTGCCGCGCTTCTGCGACGTGGCACTAGTGAAGGCGCCTTTCTCGTACCCAAAAAGCTCGCTCTCGATCAGGTTTTCCGGGACGGCCGCGCAGTTGAGGGCCACGAAGGGCTTCGAGCCGCGATTGCTGCGGCGATGGATTTCCCGCGCCAGCAATTCCTTGCCCGTGCCGCTCTCACCCTGGATCAGGACGGTGACGTCGGCCGCGGCCACGCGATCGGCCAGCTCGAAGAGTTCCCTCATGACCTTGCTCGAGCCAATCATCGCGCCGAACTGGCCTTCCGACGTCAACTGGCGTTTGAGCCGGACGTTCTCCTCGGCCAGGTCCAGGTGGTCGAGCGCCTTCTCCACGACCAAGCGCAGTTCGTCCACCTCAAAGGGCTTGGGCAGGTAATCGTAGGCGCCGCTCTTCATCGCTTCCACGGCGACTTTCTCGGAACCGTAAGCCGTAATCATGATGACCGGCGGCGAAGCATCCTGGGCTTTTAGTTCGCGCAGGAAGTCCAGACCGCTCTCCCCGGGCATTTCGATATCCAGCAGAAGGAGGTCAGGACTTTCAGCGCCCATCACCTTGCGGGCGGCGGCGGGACTCTCCGCTTCCAGAATCTTGTACCGCTCCTCCAGCACCCGGCGGATGCCGTAGCGAGCCGAACTGTCGTCATCGACAACCAATATCGAATGCATAGGATTTTCTCTTTCCAGTGTCGCACGTTGAATCAGCGGTCGGGAACTATTGACCCGTCTGGCGCGGGCGCGTCCAGTCTAGCCGGCGGCGCGGAAGACCGCGCAAAATCGGGTCCCTCCCCGCCCCGCGCCATGAAGAGGCGATTCGAAACTGACTTCCCCGCCGATCTCTTCCACGCGGCGCACAACAATCGCCAGCCCAAGGCCTGTCCCGCCCGGGCGGGTGGTGAAAAAGGGTTGGAAGATCTTCTCCCTCAACTCCGCAGGAATCCCCGGGCCGTCGTCATCCACGCAGAACAGCACGCGCTGCCTCGACGGCTCCCGCGCGACCCGCACGCGGAGTTTGCTACCGGTAGGGGCGGCTTGCAGGGCGTTCACCACGAGGTTCGAGACGATATCACTGGCCGCTTCTTCCCCCCCTGAACCGCGCAAGGGCCATCCGTGGATTCGAGTTCTAAAGAAATCTGCCGGCTGCCGGCCTCGGCCCGCAACACATTCACGACACTGGCCACGAGGGCCGTCAGATCCACCGCGCGATCGGTGTCGCGCGCGGGCTTGGCATAACGCAATACCTGCGAAATGTTGGTGTTCAAGCGGTCGATCTGCTCGATCACCATCCCGCAATCACGGCGGGCGCGCTCGGGGAGACTCGGGTCCTCCTCCAGCAACTGCACCAGTGTCTTCATGGAGCTGAGCGGATTCTTGACGTTATGAGCGATGCGCGTGGCCATCTCACCCAGGAACGCCATCTTCGCCTTCTCGGCCAGGGCCCGCTCGAGTTGCACTTTGTCGGCGATCAGCCGGCAGAGTTCGATGGCCGCGGCCAGTTGCTCCGCCAGGAGTTCGAGCGCCCCTTGCAGGTCCCCTGAGAGGTCGGCCGTCACAGGCGTCACGACCAGCGAGCCGAGCGCCTCTTCACCACGGCGGATCGGAAAAACCCGCACTTTGCGGGGCTGAGAAGGGCCCGGCGTGAAGACGCCGCCCAACTGGAGCGTGACCTTTTCGAGTCCCAGTCCGCGCGCCACGCGGTCCTCGACATATGCCTTCAGCAATTCCAGGTCGCCGGTTCGTTTCGCCTGTTCTTGAATTTCGTCGGAGAGTTTCTGCACGCGCTCAAACTCCGAAACGAAAGCGGTGTGCAGCAAATTGTTGATTTGCTTTTTGACGGGTTCGAGAAGGACAACCAGCAGGAAGATCATCACTCCCTCCGTCACCGCGGAGGGAAGGATTTCTCGCCTCTCCAGATAGCCACTGAGCTTGAGGATTACATTGAGATAGAGCAGAAGCGCAAAACCCGCGACCAGCGAGTAGATCAGATTTCTGCGCACCTGGAGTTCAAGAAAGTTGTCCTGGATGATGGCATACCCGACCAGGGCGCTGGGAAGCACGCTGAGCAGCATGAGCGTGCCTGCAAAAATGTTATCGAGCCCGGCGTAGGAGGATTTCTGGAGGACCAGTACCCATACGAAGCCCATCGCAAGGAGCCCCAGCAAAACCGCAAGGCCGGTGTGCAACCACGCCAGTTTCGCGTCCGGCGAGCGGCGCATTTGAAGGTTCACCCATGCGGCCACGAGCAACGCGGCCGCCATCCATGCAGCCAGGGGAGCGATAAACCGCTGCAGAGAAACCATCGGGTCAAATTCGAGGAGCCGCAGGAGCCTCTCGATCAGCCATGGCGCTCCCGCCAAGGGAAGATAGAAGGCCACCACCAGAAGGCGCATGGGCAGGCCGACTGGACTGTACCGCCGCAGGTACTCGACATGGACGTGAACGATCAGGGGCGTGGCAATGAGGAAACCCAGAAAAGGAATCAGCCTGGAAAGAAAGGAGAGCTGGTTGGGTCC
>Ga0315281_10011086_pt1 | contig 12365 bp, 10 predicted proteins | sample YL17G07_0_MG_FD_204540 | JGI IMG/M metagenome (GOLD analysis project Ga0315281, IMG submission 204540) | Sediment microbial communities from Yellowstone Lake, YNP, Wyoming, USA - YL17G07_0 | ecosystem: Environmental > Aquatic > Freshwater > Lake > Sediment | place: USA: Wyoming | collected... | reverse complement strand
GGATGCGAGCGCCGTCACAGTAGAAATGGGCCGTGCCACCTTCCAGCCTGACGCACTTCCCTGTACCCTCACGACCGATGAACTGATCGAACAGCCCATTGATGCCGCCGGACAATCCCTCACGTTTACCGGGGTCAGCGTCGGCAATCCTCACTGTGTTATCTTCAAACCGGCCGGACAGTCCTGGTCGAGAGAAGATCTCCTGAAGTTGGGGCCGGCATTAGAGAACCATGCCCTGTTTCCGAAGCGAACAAACGTGCAACTCGCCGTGCCGACCGGTCCAAAGGACCTCTACATCCTGATCTGGGAGCGCGGGGCCGGCGAAACCCAGGCCTCTGGGTCCTCCTCCTGCGCTGCTGCGAGTGCGGCTGTCCGGCTTGGGCTGGTGAAGAGCCCCGTCACAGTAAAGATGCCGGGAGGTCAGCTCAACATCGAGGTTACTGTAGACTTCAGCCTCACCATGACGGGTCCAGTCGCCGAAGTCGCGCGGGGAAGCCTGAGTCCCTCGTTTGTGCGTGGTCTGCGCTGAGCGAACACTCAGCCGTCAGCGATCAGCCAAGTTGCTCCGAAGCGCCTCGGACCGTAGAATGTTGCATGAAGGCATTCTTCTCTTGCTGACCGCCGAAGGCTGACCGCTGATGGCAATTCCCCCAGAACTCCAATCCAAACTCGACCACCTCCCTGACCAGCCAGGCGTCTATTTGTTCAGAGATAAGCAGGGTGATTTGCTCTACATCGGGAAGGCCGCAATCTTGTCCAACCGTGTGCGGTCCTACTTTCAAAAAGGGGCCGACCACTCTCCGAAAACCACCGTCTTGGTCAGCCACACCGCAGACCTCGAAACGATCGTCACCCGCTCAGAACTCGAAGCGCTCATTCTTGAAAGCAATCTGATCAAGCAGCACCGTCCTCGTTTCAACGTGGTCTTACGGGACGACAAGCAATACCCTTACCTTCGCCTACCGATCAAAGAAGACTTCCCTCGCCTCTCCATTGTTCGCCGCGTGCAACAAGACGGCGCACTCTACTATGGGCCGTACACGCCGGCAGGAGCCTTGCGGGAGACGTTGAAAGTCATCAAGAAAGCCTTCCCTTTGGCCACCTGCTCGATCGAGATCGACGGCAAGGCGGAGCGAGCCTGTATCGAATTCGAAATCAAACGGTGTATGGCGCCCTGCACCGGCAATCAATCGAAAGAGGACTACCAGCACATCGTTGCTCAGGTCCGCCAGTTTCTCGAAGGGCGCGACCATGAATTGCTGGATAACTTGCGCTCCCAGATGGAAGGGGCAGCGGAGCGTGAGGAATTCGAGGAGGCGGCGCGCCTGCGCGATCGGCTCTTCAACATCGAACGCACACTCGAAAAACAGCGTATCACTCAAACGACGACGACTGACCAAGACGTGATCGGTCTGGCGCGGCAAGGCTCAGCGGTCGATCTCCAGATCCTCTTCGTGCGCGGCGGTCTTCTGATCGGACGCAAAGACTTCTTTTGGCCCCATTCAGCCGACGCCGGCGACGAGGAACTCGTTCGATCCGCCATTGAACAGTTCTACAATAAAGACGGTCAGCCGCCCAAAGAGGTGCTCATTCCCACCGACCTCGATGACGCCACGGTGATCGAAGAGTGGCTCTCAGGCAAACGAGGAAATGCAGTCCGTGTCGTAGCCCCCGAGCGGGGCGTGAAACACCAGTTGCTTCTCCTGGCGGAGGAGAACGCCGGCGCCGCCGTCGCCAATCATCTGCGAGACGAAGAAATCGGACGGCAGGCCATTGAAGAACTTAAGCGGCTCGTACGACTGGACATCGCGCCTCGGCGCATCGAAGGATTCGACATTTCGAACACCATGGGCAACCAGTCTGTCGCGTCCATGGTCGTATGGGAAGACGGCCAGATGAAGAAAGCCGACTACCGGCGGTTCAAAATTCAGACCGTGATCGGCGCCAACGATTTCGCCAGCATGCAGGAAGTTGTCACGCGCCGCTATGGAGACTGCGAGAATCTCGCGCGCCCGGACCTCATCCTCATCGATGGAGGATTGGGCCAGCTCGCCGCCGCCATGGAAGGGTTGAAACAGGTCGGCCGTCAGGACCTGGCCGTTATCGGATTAGCCAAAGCACGCGGTGAGAAGGACGAGCGGATTTTCCTGCCCGGTCGGAAAAACCCCATTGTGCTTCGCGCAAACTCCCCGGCCACCCATCTCGTGCAACGGATTCGTGACGAGGCACACCGATTTGCGATCACTTTCCATCGCAAGCTGCGCGGCAAAGCCTTGATGGCCTCATCGCTCGATCAAGTGATCGGCATCGGCGAAATCACACGGGCTCGCCTGCTCAAACAATATGGCAGCCTGGCGAACATCGCTGCCGCCACAGATAATGAATTGATGGCAGCCGGCCTCGATACCAAGACTATTGCGGCGATGCGGAACGCGCTCGCGAACAATACTCCGTCCCGCAGTTGAACGCGGTCATTCCTTGCAGTTTTGGCGAGAGGCGCGGGGCCAGAGGCCAGTGGCGCCCAGAAGGAATGTCTTTCCTCTCACCCATGAATAATGCGGGTCGGTAGCCTCGTACTCTTTAAAACATGAATTTGATGCTGACAGTCCCCAAGTGGACATAGGCGTGGTAGGTCCCATCGACGGTGGGGTTAAGGTTTTTGGCAACCGTGCGCGGTTCATAAAACCATTCCTGAAAGGCCGCATCGAGTCCAATCGCTTTCGGCCAGAGCCCGGACGCTCCTCCGCACGGCACCATTCCCAGAAACCGGCCCTGGCCCTTGCACAAGAATCCGGCTCCGATGGACAGCGTGTTGGAAGATAAAGAAATCGTCCCTGGGTTGAACGTCGTATCAGGAACCGGGTCCTCGGTTCGCGTGTACCCAGATCGCAACGCCACATCCCAATGAGGCAACCACGCGGGGTTGAGCCATTTATATTCGGTGCCGATTGCCACGACCGGCACCGTCTTCCATTGTTGCGATTGCGGGATGACCTCGCCGGATGAGAGATGGACGTCGAGGTCACGATTCGATTTCCACCCGACATATTCCACGTCGAGTTCCAGCTTCCATTCCCGCTCACTCGTACGAACCGGCCAGACGGCAATGGCTCCGGTATAGATCTGTGGAAGCACGAGGTTGGCGGACGCATCGGCAACCTTCGCCCCGTTGAGCAACAACGATCCACTCAACGGCACCACAGCCTGGGTACGATAGACCAGCCCGATGGAAGCAATCGGTTTGCCATCGCCGTTTCTTAATGGTGTATAGAGCAGGCTGACAGTTGCGCCTGCCCCTGTTCCTTTGCCGTTGAGTTCGACGGAAGCCCCAGGTGGAATGTTGAACAGGCCGGCACCCACCTGCCGCTGCTCCACATGTCCTTCCCCGAGAAAGCTTGAGAAGGTATAGATGTCTGCACTCACACCCAGCGACAGATTGTCGTTTACTTTGTAGGCGATAGTAGGCTTGATATCAATGAGAGGCAGCATCGCCGAGGTGACGGCGGTGTTGAAGGGGCCATCCACCGGATAGCGTGTGTTCGATCCGAATGGCGAAGTAAGCCCGATCCCCAGCGTAACGGGTGCGAACGTCGATGCACCAAGGGCTCCAAGATTGGCACTTAAATAGAAATGGCTTGGAGGTGGAGAGGTGATACTGCCGCCTAAATCGCCTCTTGTATCAAGACCCGCAGGGCTCTTGTATTTGATCGACCCTCCCATGAGATTCGACCCAACAATACTCTGGACGCCATCGACTTGAGTCAATCCGGCTGGATTAAAGTGGATGGCCGAGGCATCATCCGCCTGAGCGGCAAACGCATTTCCCTGACCGGCCGCGGCAGCACCTTGCGGCTGAAACCGGATAGCTTGAGCCATAGTCATGGCGGGGTAGATCAAGGCAGAGAGCCACACCACAGAGAAAACTATCCAAACCATAAATCTTCTTGTTCCTTTCCGTGCAATCTTCAAAAAATGGCAAATGGTACTAGTTGGCTCTTTGCGCTGTCCAGTCTCCCACTGAGTATTGTTTTAACGTGCGATGAGTGGAGCCAAATGGTTCCAGCGGTAGCTTTTATAGACCTATACACTGAGATTTCATTCTTGCTATAGTTTGGTGGACAGCACAGAATCGCTTGACCCTCATGTTTAGGGCTGAGGTGAAAGGAGAGGCAATGAGTACTAGCACACACCCTTTCCCAACTCATCTTTTTGAGCATGCTTCGAAAGCCGATCTTCAGCACCTGCTGGAAATCATGCATTACGCTGTCCAAGCTGAAACACCTGAGGACGTCAAGCACGTCCTGATTCGTACCAAGAACTTTCTTCCGTTTGAACGGCTGATCGGGGGCCTTGTACGTCTTGGACCACAAGACACGTTTGAAGGCTTTTCAGACGTGTTGAACGTCAGCTTCCCCGAAGAATGGCTCTATCTCTATTGGAAAAACCGTTACGCAGAGGTGGATCCAGTTCTACACGCGCTCATGCGGTCGCAACAGACGCAGGTCTGGAGCCAGGTATATGCCAACGTTACATCCGAGCGTGAAAAGGAATTCGTGGAGACCGCAACTTCTTTCGGCCTCACCGACGGAGTCACGGCCGGATCACTCGATCCCTCATGTGGAGTGGCCACATTCTTTGCGTTTGCAGGCGGAGACGTGGCTGAACACGCACGGTTCGTGAAATTCCTGGACTATCTTGGCCAACACCTCCACTGGGCACTGCTGAGGGCCGCGTCTAAGACTTTCCCTTCAACCGACATGTGCGTGACGGCACTTTCTCCGCGCGAAGTCACGATCCTGAATTGGATAAAGAACGGAAAAACCAATTGGGAAATCTCGCAGATCATCGGAATCACGGAACGGACCATTCGCTTTCACGTCGAGAGCATCTTTGGTAAACTCGATGTTTCTTCACGGGCCCAGGCTGTCGCCGTCGCCGTTCAACACGGCCTTCCCAATTTAGTAGCCTAGGAGCCCATTCAATCGCTCCCCGCAATCCGCCTTCTGGAAGCACACCCTCATGCCGCAGGCAAAAGAAAAGATGACTGTCTGGCCTGAGATGGGAAGCCCAGTTCCACTTCACGCGACTGACTCCTGCGTCCTCTCACCACCTTTCCCTCGGCCGTAACTGTCGTTGCCATCCATTCCATGAGCAGTGGCCGTTTTTGAGCAAGTACCGTTTCACACTTCGCGATATCCATGGTGGCCGCAACCGACAAGGCTCCCGCCGGAGGAAGGGCAACGGGTAGGCCCAATGGATCACAGGGAATCCCCAGGCCGTGAAGCACTCGGAAGAAGCGGTATTCTACCTCAAGGTAAAAATACCTGACGTCGCGAACAAGCGCCCAGTGGTAAATGCCCTTGATAAGAGTCAACATCAAACGAGCAGACAAGCTCTTGTCCCTGATCGCTGGATCAAGAGCCAGCCTGGTAATTTCCGCCGTATCTTGCTCTTTGCGCAGGACATGACCCTGCGGAAGCAGCATACGCAGATCCCGCTCTAGCATGAATTCCCCCGAGGCGGGCAGAAGCCTGGCAAGGCCGAGGAGTTGCCCATCGTGCCTGACAAGCCCGATAGACGTCCCCCAAAGATCGTACATGTCCACCTCCTGCCCATCCTCGGTTGGAGGCACCCATCGCAGTGTTTCCGCAAAGACCTTATGTCGAAGCCGATAAGCCTTCTCTAACTCGTCACGGGTAGATAACGTTTTCACAACCAGGTCTCTTTCATAGAAATCAACACCCGCCTGTATTTGCATGCTGCTTCTCCTTGGTTGAGCCCCTCCGGTCCACACAGTAGGGTGGCAGCATTCACAGAAATACATCCTTTCCGCACCTGGCGGACCCGCCAGGTGACGGAATGAATGGCAGTCGCGTACTAGTAGTATTCAGCCGAACTGCTGAGTTCGTGCGATGAAGGATCCTGCGGACGTTCTGCGTCACATAGTTAGAAAGGACGGTCTAACTGATGAAAGATCGGCGGGGGCTTCAGATCATCTACGGGTTTCGGTCCTCCTCCGGCAAACTATCGAACCAGCGTGCAGCGCGCGCGCAAGAAATTTCCACCGACACAACGGAGGCTATTTCTTGCCTACTTCATAAACAAACCGGGAGCAGTCTCGCTTCCGCCCTCAAGGCATCCGAACAACGATTGAGCGCCCTGCTCCATGATCGCCGCCGCATCGGACGGGAATTGCACGATTCCGTGCTGCAAGCGCTCTATGCGATCAGTCTGAGCCTTGCGCAATCTCCCGGATTACGCACGGGGGCGATACAGGCTGGGTCGCGCATTCGTAACCAGGCGGCTGGCCAGCTCCACTCGCTCATCCAAGACATCCGACGAATGATTCTGAGTGTGGAATCAGACTGCGTGGATCCGTTTAGGCTGGTCCCCGAGTTACAGGCTCTCGCTCAGACCGTTGAGCGGGTGAGTGAGGTACAGATTCGCGTGAGGGTCGACTCGGCGGCAGAGGAGATTCTCACAGGCGAAGAATCACGCGAACTCGTCACAATCGTCCGGGAGGCCTTGAGTAATTGCGTCCGTCACGCTCACGCCACACGAGTCAAAATCGCCCTTCGGCGCATCGGCTCACGAGTACAACTGAGTATCCGCGACAATGGATTAGGCTTCGACGTCGAACACGGACTGGCGAAGGGCATTGGATTTGCGCATATGGAGGGTCGGGTTCGAAAGATCGGTGGACGCCTGGATATCCAATCCAAGGTGGGTCGAGGCACATGCATCACCGTTGAAATCTATCTTGAACCGATACTCACGACGATATGAAACGTCCACGTATCCTTCTTGTCACGACCTCACCGGATCGCGCTCCCAGTCGAGGTGTGAGCAAGAACACTGGCCCGCATTATTCATGAACACTTCTGCTGCAATCGCGGATTCGCTGCTGCGACGAGCCTTCTGCAGGCAGGCTCGCCGCTCGCTCCCTCGACGTACTGTTCAAGTATGCCTCGGGGTCTCACGGCTCCGCGTGCCTGTCTCGGAACGCGACTGCTCGATTTCGCGACGAACCGTCATGAATCATGCGGACTAGGATCAAAACAATAGGTTCTCCGAAGCCGGCCCCCCAACCAAGGGCACCGATTGACCATTGCTATCGCGCACTCCTGGAGACATCCAGCAGTGCGATCCTGCTTCTCTCTCCCGGATCCGTCATCCTGGGGTGGAACCGCGCGGCAGAAACAATTTCCGGCTGGACAGCTGGCGAAGCGCTGGGTCGCAGCTGTGCGGAACTGTGTATCCCGATAAAGGTGCGTGAGTCGTTCCTGGGGAAACTCGCGCGAGTTACCGAGGGGAGCGAAGTGAGGGGGCTTGAACTCCCTTTCCTGGCGCGTACAGGCTCAGAAAGGATGCTCTCCTGGAATATCTCGCGGGTGCTGGGGGCTCACGGACGCTTGCTCGGCCTCATGGCCATCGGCACTGCCGTCTCTTCGCATATCCACGTGGAAGAGGAGCTCCTTCTGGTCCATGCCAAATTACGTAGCGAGGCTTGCCGGGCGAAGAGAGCTGTAGAGGAGGAACGGCGCCGAATTGCACGGGAGCTGCACGACGAGTTCGGACAGGGCTTGACCGGCTTGAAATTCGATCTGGCATGGCTCGGCAGAATGCTTACGCAATCGCCTGCTCCAACCGGAGGCACAGAGCTCCTGAACAAAGTCCAGGCCATGTCGGGATCGGTCGATGCACTCCTGGTGTCCGTCTGTGCAACAGCGTCGGCCCTGCGCCCCGCGATGCTGGACGATCTCGGATTGGTTCCGGCGTTGGAATGCCTCGCCACGACGTTCCAAGACCGCACGGGTGTGCGGTGCGCGATAGAGGTGGCTCCTGAGCTGTCACTCATCGCGCTGCCATCCGAAACGTCTGCCGCGTTATTTCGAATCGCGCAGGAATTGCTGACCAATGTGATGCGTCATGCCGCCGCCTCGCAGGTTCACATGCTCCTGTACCAGGACGGCGCATGGGTGACCTTAGAGGTGGCTGACAACGGGAAGGGCATCACCCGAGAGGGGATGATCAGGTCTCACTCCTTTGGGCTTAGTGGAATGCAGGAGAGAGCCTCTCTCCTGGGCGGCCGATTTCATATCGAAGGAACGTCCGGAGTCGGAACAAGGGCCTACGCTTCTGTGCCGGTTACGGAGTACTTCGCGCCATGATTGGGACACAGCCGGTAAAAATTCTCGTCATCGACGACCACGAGATTGTGCGTCGGGGGGTGAAACAGATTCTTGAGGAGACCTTCGCTCACGTCGAAGTCGGAGAAGCCAATACCAGCCAGAAGGGGATTGCCGCGGTGCAGCAGGAGCCTTGGGATCTGGCCATCGTGGATATCAGCCTTCCTGATCAAAGGGGGTTGGAGCTGCTGTGCGAGTTACACAACACAGCGCCCAGACTCCCACTGATGGTCTTGAGCCTTCACACCGAGGAGCAATACGCCGTTCGTGCTTTCCGTGCGGGGGCTAGGGCCTATCTGACCAAACAGACCGCATCCGAAGAGCTGGCCAGGGCAGTCAAGCAAGTCCTGACCGGCCGGATGTATGTCACCGCTTCTCTGGGAGAGCGCATGGCCGACAGCCTGAGCAAGGATTCCAGCGGTCCCGACCATCCGACATTGTCTAAGCGAGAGCTCGAAGTCCTTGCATCATTAGCTCAGGGCCAGTCCGTCAAGCACATCGCAGAGTCCCTCACTCTCAGCATCAAGACCGTCAGTACCTATCGAGCCCGTCTCTTGGACAAGCTACAACTCAGGACTACTGCGGAGCTGATCCGCTATGCCCTCGACCATCGATTGGTTGAATAGCACGACGATGACTCACCCGCGCATACACAGTTTGTAGGGGACTGGGAATATGGCGGCGGCCAGTGCGGCGTCGGACTTTTCCCACAGTGCGTATGCGGTCAGCTGATTGTCTATCTCTTTGATCGACGTGAAAGAGCATGCATGACTCGATAGACTATTCCCCCTGTTGAAACCATCGCATGACCATCGTCCTGGCAGACGCAGATGTTCACTTTCGCGACAGACTCAAGAAGCGCCTCGAAAAAATTACCGGCGTGCACGTGGTGGGAGAATCGTCTGGCTCGGAAGAAGCCGTTGCGATGATTCTGAATCGCAAGCCGGATATCGCAATCGTGAACTCCTCGCTCCGAGATGGCCTCGGCAGCGAAGTCCTCGGACACATCAAGCGATTGATGATTCCGCCGACCATCATCATCGTCACGGACGATCCCTCGCCCGGCAATCTGTCCGCCGGCTCTCTCGCCGAGGCCGATTTCATTTATGAGAAGGACACGGAGAATCACAAGATGATCGACACCATCCGCCTTCTTCATGTGCCTCACAGCCGGATCGTCGCGTCGGACTCCCCCATTGCGGCGCCAGATGAGTAGTCAATATTCCTCCTCGATCGTTATTTCTCCGCTACTCGCCTCCATATTATCGTTGAAATTGACAGTCCCCCCCCTTGCCGACTAGGATAGCGCGCCGTGAGTCATTCCGATCCTTCAGAACCTACCGCAGTGAAGCACGCCCCCTCTCCCATCAATCGCGTTGAACACGTGTTTGAAACCATCGTGTTCGCCAGCCGATGGATTCAAGCCCCGCTCTATGGCGGCCTCATCGTGGCCGAGCTGCTGTACGCATACAAATTTCTCGTCGAACTGTGGGAGATGGTTTGGCACATCAATCAACAACAAGAAACCGTCTTCATGCTGGGTGTCCTGGGGCTGATCGATGTCACGATGGTGGCGAACTTGCTCACGATGGTGATCATCGGCGGCTACGCCACCTTCGTGAGCAAATTGGATTTGGAACATCATCCCGATCGGCCCGAATGGCTGACGCACATCGATCCCGGCACCATTAAGATAAAGCTCGCAGCCTCCCTGATCGGCATCTCCAGTATTCATCTTCTCAAATCGTTCGTCGATATCGAACATGAAGACCCAGAACACATCAAGTGGAAGATCTTTATCCACATGACCTTCCTCGGTTCCGCCATCCTACTGGCCTGGACCGACAAGATCATGCAGAAAGAACGCAAACACTGACCCAGGGGTTCAGGCTGGAGGCTGTTAGGGGTAGAAAGCAACCTCTTCCTTCAGCCTATCTACCTGAGTAGCTGCGCAGATCTGCAGCTCAACAACACAATCACCTGGAGGCAATAATGAAGCGATGGCCTTATGCCGTATTTGCCCTACTGGTTATCTTGCCCGTGCAAGCAGGCTGCAGTTCTTCGGTCCTGCAACTACGCGACCAACGGGATCTCCATCGCGGAGAGCTCCGTCAGAAGTTGAGCGATAAAAAAGATCTCGCATCGAAGTTCTTGGCTTGCACCCGACAGGCCCATGACGAACCATCGGGGGAACGACGTGATGGCGCCATCTCGCTCGACCCTCTGTCCCAGCGGCTCTCGGAGAGTCAAGAAGCCAGCGTGCGTCCTCTAGCGGCCGTTATCGAGACGATTCGCCGGCGACATGCCGACAAGGGGGCTTCCCTCTCTGTCCTTGCTCACGTCCTCAACGACGTGGCCAGCGATGCGAACGCCCGCATCGATTTTGACAGACTCAAACAGGTCGTCGAAGCAGCCAGACAATGGCATGGGCATCTCGGGCTGGACGAGGATCAACTCGAACAGGACTCCTCTCGCTTCGCTCAGATGCTGCTGACATACAACAAGGCCTATTTTGGCGATCTCAGTTTCACAGCAAGCCCGGCCTCCGCTGGAGTCGGCCTCCGCGGGATCGTCAAAGTGACCTCGAAAGGGTTTGTCGATCGAAGCGGCAACGCCTTGTTGTTCCCAGGGATCTCGGCGGAGATCGAGGCGAGCCCTGCCAATTCAGTTCGCATCTCAGCCACCACGGTCGACTCTCAACGTGTCAGCGCCGATCTGACGCGCATTTTCCTGGAAGCCTTCTTCGACGCAGCCTTTCGAGTACCGGCCGTACATGGTGCGACGGCATTGCGAGTGGGACCGAACTCTCAGGAGTCGCCCTACCCAGAATTCGATGCCGATCATCCCCAGATCCCCCTTGAGGCCTTGGCCCAAGTGACCAGAGAAGCTTTGCGCGCCGAAGCCGCCGTGACATCGCTCGTCGGGAAAGCGGTGCGCGGGGGAAGTGTTTTCAGTTCCCAGAACGAGACACTTGCCGCCACGCTTGAAACAGCCGCAGGAGTGATCGCAAAGAAACTCGTCGAGCATGAAGGGTTCTGCTATTTCCAGGTGACTGCGGGGAAGCCAGCCGCAGGCTGAAGGTGAGAAGGCCGAAGGTCCAAACACTTCAGCCTTCAGAGCGCCTCACCAGTCCCGCTCTTTCCGTTGGCCTCTGGCTCAAAACTCAGCATGTTCTGTTCCGGTTGTCTCGCTTATTATTCACGAACTGCCCGCATTATTCATGACGGTTCGTCGCGAAATGCCGCACCGGCGCACGACAAGCGCGAAGAGCGAGACTCGCGTGACGTGTGAGCCCTGTTCCTGACAGTCGTGCTTTTCCCGCCCGTCTCGCCCGTCTCGCTTGAGTCAGGGGTCGGCGATTGCAGCAGAAGCGTTCATGAATAATGCAGGCTAGGACCAGGCTGGTGTCGTTGCGCCGACTGAATCGCGCCAATGAGGCGTCCAGGCAAGAGCGACGAGCTTGACGGCAATGTTGGCTTTGGTGGGTTTCAATGAAGTCGTCTCAAGTTTTTCGTTGAGGGGATCGGTCGCTGCAGCGAGGGCATCGGTCTCCGTCTTAAACTGGGCTTCGAGGTCGGCCAATTGTTGCTGCAGCGCTGAGACGTTTTCTTTGGCTTGCCCTACGTCCTTCGATTCTTTGATCACACGTCCGGCTCCACGAATGGCTGTTGTCGCTCGGCCGATATTTGCCGCGCTGACCGTCTTCCGCCCAAGGAATGCGCCCAAGATCGACGCTCCGACAGAAATAGCCGCCTGCATTTGACTCGCTCGAGATTCCGTTTGCTGCCGTTCGACCATTTGTTCAGCGCGCCTGATCCGATCTTGCAAGGTAGCGATCTTCCGCGCATATTTTTGTCGCAGGCTGTCCGATTGTTTGTCTCTGGCTTCACGTCCGGATTGTTGCAACCGAACACGGAAGTCCCGCTCCGATTCGCCAGGTTTTGAGACCTCTTTCGCACTAGGGCTCTTGAACAGATCGACTTTCTGGGTGCGGAACAGCCAGCCGGAGAAATCCTTGCTCCAGGCTTCATAACTCTTGGCTTTGCTCGCCGCACTGGGAACTGCGCCGAACTGCGCACCGTCTGCGGGTGAAGACTCCAAGTCGGCCAGGTCCAAGTTCGCTTCAATGGCATGATCCCAGTCCACCGACACCGCACCGTCCGAGATCGGCGCAAG
>Ga0315281_10011085_pt1 | contig 12366 bp, 9 predicted proteins | sample YL17G07_0_MG_FD_204540 | JGI IMG/M metagenome (GOLD analysis project Ga0315281, IMG submission 204540) | Sediment microbial communities from Yellowstone Lake, YNP, Wyoming, USA - YL17G07_0 | ecosystem: Environmental > Aquatic > Freshwater > Lake > Sediment | place: USA: Wyoming | collected... | reverse complement strand
TTGCGGTCCACCACGACCGCCTTGGCGTGCAGGCTGGCGCCGGAGGACAACCCGCGGCGTGCGGATGCCGTGGCGCTGGGCCGCCGCTCATGCAACTCGACTCCCGCCGCGAGCAGGCGCGCCCGGTAGCGCGCGTAGCCCGCATGCACGACCGGAACGTCCGTGGAGGCAAGGGAATTGGTAAGCACCCTCACGCGCACGCCCCGCCGCGTGAGGCCGCCGAGCACCCCGAGACCGCGCTCGCTCGGGATGAAATAGGGCGAAATCAGGATCACCTCCTTCTTTGCCGCCTCGACGGAATCGCGCAACACCGAAAAGATCTGCCGCTGTTGCCCGGCCGTATCCGCCTGCGGCTTGGCCGGCGCGTCATAGATCGCAGTCGCGCGCGCTGGAACAAGAGGGAACTGGCCGCTGCGCACCAGCCGGCCGAGGTCCGTCGCGCGCAACTCGCGCGCATACTCCGTTTCGCGGAAGCGCTCGGCCCGTGCCGCCATCTGCGCCAGGATCTGGTCGAGCTGGACTTTTCCCGGCGGTTCCCCCAGGAAAGCCGCGATCGGCATCGCCCATTCGCTGTTCCAGTACTCGTCGAAGCTGCGCGAGACTTCCGCAACGACCGGTCCTGCCGCGAGCACATCGAGGTCTGCAAAATCGCTCTCTCCGCGCGTCGCGAAGTAGGCGTCGCCGAGGTTGCGCCCCCCGACGACGGCCGCCGCGTTGTCGACGATCCACAGCTTATTGTGCATGCGCCGGTTGAGCCGCTCGCCATCGCCTAGGAAATCGAGCAGATGCGACAGGCCCAGCGGCCCGCGGCGCAGAAACGGATTGAACAGTCTCACCTGTACGTTCGGGTGCGCCGCCAGGGTCGCGAAATCCAAATCGCGCCCCATCGCGTACATGTCGTCGATTAGGAGGCGCACGCGCACACCGCGCTGCGCCGCGCGCAGCGCCCGGTACAGCAGCAGCGTGGCGGTCGCGTCTTCCGCTACGATGTAATACTGGAGATCGAGCGTGCGCTCCGCGGATTCCGCCAACGCCGCCCGGACCAGAAAGGCCTCCTGTCCCGAATCCAGCAAATGGAAGCCGGACTCACCCGGGGTCGCCGCCAACTGCGCAGCGAAGCTGCGTCCGAGGAACGTTTCCTCCGGGTGATCAATCGCGAACGAAGGCGGGCGTGGAATGTCAAAGCGGATAGACGAACAGCCCATCATGAGCGCGATCGCCGAGATGACCAGCATTTGTTGGACCGCCCTTGCACGCCAAAACGGCCGATACCTGTCAATCAAGCTGTGCCTGACCCGGCTTTTTTCATCGAATTTCACGGATGATTCCATGGCGTAACGCATGCCGCGGTCATGGCATCGCGGAATCGAGCAGTTTCCCCACTGACACCGCCACGACTTCAGCTTCGGCTAATGGCCGCCACTCTCCTCTGGTTAGTGGGACGCTGGCGATCAACGCTGGGACTCCTACGAGAATCGGATGTCAGCGAACGGGTATCGTGATGAGGGGTATCTGTGGCGCGGTACCCGTCTCGGCGAGAGCGGAGAACACCGTGAGGAACATGAACATGCGCTTCGAATCGAGATGGCGGTTATCGATCCAGAACCAGCGATTGCTGTATGGCACTGCGGCGAATGCATCGGCGGGCCGATCGTTGCTCGATTGAATGTGCATCAACGGGTAGCTACGCGATCCCGCTGCTGAGTCGAGGCGCAGCATCGGGGTTGCTCGGCCTTCGGCCAGGTCGCGTTCCGGCACTTCTACGCCTGCTGAAAACTCGGTCAGAATTTCCTGCATGGAACGTGTGAGCAACGCAATCTGGTCGGGATTGCGCTGGCGCGACCCGAAGACGAGCAGCGGCTCGTCGTTGCCCGGATTGATCTTGAGCTTATCCTTCAATAAGCGGATGTTTCTCTCAACATCTTCGTCCCCGCCGCGGATAAAACCGACGTACGTCGATTCCTGACCATCGCGCTTCTCAATGCGCACGCTCAGCGCGCCCGCCTGCTGAATGTCACGAATCGCATCGACCACCATGTTGAATGTGGGATCTGCGGCGCGCGTGCGGGTCTGAGAGGCAGAATAATTGAAGATGCCGTTTATGGCACGAGACGTCGCTCTTACTCAGTAGTCGATAAGTAAGGCGACAATATTGGAACTTTCGATGTCCATGATAGTCTCATTGTGCATGAAGCGAGACGGACGGACATTTGACCATCAGACACTGGAGGAGATCCGGCTGATGGCGATCGAACGGGTGCGCGAAGGCGAGCCGGCATCGAAGGTGATTGCCGCCTATGGGTTCAACCGCACGACGATTTACAAATGGATCAGTGCCGCACTGCGTCCTGGGGTGGGCATCAGGGCGCTGCGCTCGACGCCAGCGACGGGACGGCCGCGCAGCCTGACCCCGATACAGGAGAAGCAGGTGTTCCGCTGGGTCAATGGCCGCGATCCGCGCCAATACGGTTTGGACTTTGGCCTGTGGACACGTGCTGTTGTGGCCGAACTGATCGACAAGAAGTTTGGCGTGCGCCTTGGGCTGACGGCGGTCGGAGCATTGCTGGCCAAGCTCGGACTCACGCCGCAGAAGCCGTTGCAGCGCGCCTACCAGCGTGACCCGGAGGCGATTGAGAAATGGCAACGCGAAACCTATCCAGCCATTGCCCAACGGGCCAGGGCCGAAGGGGCCGAAGTGTTCTTCTGGGATGAGTCCGGATTTCGGGCCGATACGGTCCATGGAAAGACCTGGGGCGTGCGGGGCCAGACACCGGTGGTGCACCGTCCGGGACAGCGGCAATCGATCAGCGCGGCCTCGGCGGTCAATGCCAATGGCGCGTTCTGGTTTTGCACCTACGAGGGTGCTCTCAACGCCGATCTGTTTGTCGAGTTGCTCAAGAAAATGATGCATCGGCGCAAGAAGCCGGTGCACCTGGTGCTCGATAGCCTGCCGGCTCACAAGAAAGCCATCGTGCGCGAATACACCGAGTCGACCGACGGCCGTCTTAGCCTGTACTTCTTGCCAGGGTATGCGCCAGATTTGAATCCCGACGAACTGGTGTGGAGTCATGTCAAGCGTACCGGCACCGCAAGACGTCCGTTGCAGAAGGGCGAGAAACTACGCGAAAAAATCGAGGAACAACTCGCAAGACTCCAGAACATGCCTCGCCTCCTCCGCTCATTTTTCCAAGCCCCTGCTGTCGCCTATATTGGCGACTGCTGAGTAATATATTGCTGGGGCTGAATCCCCCGGACCAATATCAAGCACCACTTCAACCTGTTCGAGAGTAGGAATTGCTTGAGACAATAACTCTTCTTTTTGTAGCCAGATCAGCTTATCCATAATTATAGTTGTTCTGTTTTCCAATCCAGTAGCGGACGGATCGCTCCCTTAAACTCACCGAAGTAATCCCCTCGGACACCTGGACCATCTATCACGGTAAAGCCCACACATTCTTCTACGGTGTGGGCGTCGGCAAAATTTCTTCCGAAAAGGATAATGGAAACAGAATAGCCACCATCATTCAATAGGTGGCCAGGAATAGTGCAAATAGTACGGTACGACCCGCGGGACATTGATCTCCCGTACCATTGAGGTTCATGGTTATTTATTGAGGATAAGACCAACTCGTGTCGCTCGTTGTAAAGCAAGACGGTTAAACCAAGCGCGACATCTGGCTGGTTAACGATATAGTCGATAGCGATTGAGACCGGTTGATCAGTAGTCGGATTGCTGGCGATGGCGTTCTGCTGATCACGAATGGCAATACTGGCTATTTCTGCCACGGCATTCTTTGGCCGCTTACTAGCGGGCCATTGTCGCTGAGCTTCAAAGTGCCCCCCCCCAAGGTATTGTTGAATGATTGTGTGCGGTGCGCCGACGGCAGTGAGTTTCCCATGGTCCAACAAGATCGCTCTTGTACAAAGCGATTGGATCGAGGGGAGATTATGACTGACGAACAATATCGTTCGACCCTGGGACGCAACGCCTTCCATTTTCTGTAGACATTTCTGCTGAAATTGTGCATCACCCACCGCTAGAACCTCATCGATTATCAGAATGTCTGGATCCAAATGAGCAGCGACGGCAAAAGCGAGGCGGACATACATGCCGGAGGAATACCTCTTCACCGGCGTATCCAAGAACTTGGCGACTTCGGCAAACGCCACGATCTCGTCAAACTTGCGTTTGATTTCCGTGCGTGCCATACCGAGGATCGCTCCGTTGAGGAAGATATTTTCGCGCCCGGTCAGTTCCGGATGAAAGCCCGTCCCTACTTCGAGCAGACTTGCCACACGCCCCTTAATGCTTACCCTCCCCTCCGAAGGATCAGTGATTCTGGACAGAGTTTTCAGAAGCGTGCTTTTTCCCGCGCCATTGCGACCGATGATGCCTACTACTTCGCCGCGTCCGACTTCAAAGTTTACATTGCGCAGGGCCCACACTTCCTCAAGTTCGTCGCCCTCGATGATGGGGCGGCCGTGGACCATGTCGCGGGCTTTCCGTAGGATGTTCTGCGCTCCACGGGCGATCACGTCACGCAGGGCGGTATAGGATTCGCGCCGCGTCTCATGGCCGATGATGTACTTCTTCCCCAGCCCCTCGGCCCGTATGACGACGTCGGACATATCAGATCAGATCCGCAAAAGTCTTTTCGGTGTTGCGAAAACGCCTGATGCCCAACCACAGAAAGACGATGACAACCACGAGGCTCAAGACGAAGCCTGGCCCATAGAGCGGACTCTCCCCGCCCAGGATGCACCAACGAAACCCGTCAATGATGCCGACCATCGGGTTCAGGCTGTACAGCAAACGCCACTGCTCCGGCACGATGCCGCTGCTGAAGCCCACGGGCGAAATGTACAGGCCGATCTGGAGAATAAAGGGGATCACATAACGAAAGTCGCGGTATTTGACGTTGAGCGCAGTGATCCAAAGCCCGGGCCCCAGACTCGCAAGCACCGCCAGCACCACAAAAGCCGGCAGCAGCAGAATCTGCCAGCCCGGCGCGAAGCGATACCAGAGCATGACCGCGATCAGGATGACCAGGCTGATCAGGAAGTCGATCAACGCCGTGACGATCGTCGCCGCCGGAATAATCATCCGCGGGAAATACACCTTGCCGATCAGATTGGCGCTGCCGATCAGGCTATCGGCGGCGCCGCCCAGCGCCGAGGAAAACAGGTACCACGGCAGCATGCCGGCGAATACCATCAGCGCATACGGGGTCTGCCCGTCGCTCGGGAGCCTGGCGAGTTTCCCGAACACAACCGTGAACACGACCATGGTGAGGAACGGCCGCAGCACCGCCCATGCGACGCCGATCAGCGTCTGCTTGTAGCGCACCGCCACGTCACGCCACGCCAGGATCAGGAACAGCTCGCGGTAGTGCCACAGGTCGCGCCAATAGTGTGCTTCGGCCCGGCCCGGCTCGATGATGAGCGTCGTTTCTTTCATCGGCTAAGGTCACCCTGATTAGGGTTGTATCCCATTTGCCTCACGTCGCCCGCACGGCCTGGAATATTTCCAGGAAGATGTCGTCGAGGCTTTTGGTGATGATCCACGATGGGTAATGGGCGCGCATCTTCGAGAGGTCGCTGATGTAGCAAATATGATCGCCTTCGCGGTTCTTCTCCATATATTCGTGGCGCATCGGTTTTCCACTGACCGCCGCGATGCGTTCAAACGCCTCCAGAATCGAACAGCTATTGTCCCGCCCGCCGCCGATGTTGTACACCTCGCCGGAGCGCGGCTGCTCGATGAAGGCGTGGATGAAGCGTGCGACGTCATAGGAGTGGATATTGTCCCGGACCTGTTTGCCCTTGTAGCCGAAAATCTTGTAGGTGCGCCGCTCGACGTTGCATTTCACGAGATAGCTCAGGAAACCGTGCAGCTCGACCCCGCTGTGGTTCGGCCCGGTCAGGCAGCCGCCTCGCAGGCAGCAGGTCTTCATACCGAAGTATCTTCCATATTCCTGGACCATGACGTCCGCAGCCAGTTTCGAGGCTCCAAAGAGGCTGTGCTTGCTCTTGTCGATCGGGAACTCCTCCGCGATGCCCCCGGCGTATGCCGGATCGTCATAGTCCCATCGCGTGGGCAGTTCCCTCAACCGGATCTCGTTGGGGCGGTCGCCGTAGACCTTGTTGGTGCTCATGTGGACGAACACGGCTTGCGGGGCGTGCCGCCGCGCGGCCTCCAGCAAGTTCAACGTCCCGACCGCATTCACGTCGAAGTCATCGAACGGCCGCGACGCCGCCAGGTCGTGACTTGGCTGGGCCGCGGCGTGGACAATCGCGGCCGGCTTGAGTTGCGCAAGACACGAGAGCACCGCGGCGCGGTCGCGGATGTCGAGTTCCTGATGGCGAAAGGTTGAGTGCAGCTCGACTAGCCTGCGCTGGTTCCAGCGGGTGTCGCCTTGCGGCCCGAAGAAATCGGCACGCATGTTGTTGTCGATGCCATGCACCGTCCAGCCCAGGCGGCAGAAGTAGTCCACGACCTCCGAACCGATGAGGCCGGAGGAGCCGGTGACCAGAACGCGCTTGGTGGTACTGCCGCCCCTCATATTTTTCTCCGGATCGAAGTCACGAACGCGCTTTGGAATCACGACTGTGGATGTCATCCTGAGCGAGTGAGCCGCCAGCCCTGAGCGAAGCGAATGGGGAAGGATCTTATCGTGCTGATTTCGGCAGGATGAGATTCTTCGGGCTTCGCCCTCAGAATGACAAGGTGTTTTTTCGCTCTCAGAATGACAAGGTGTTTTTTCGCTCTCAGAATGACAAGGTGTCTTTTCGCCCTCAGAATGACAAGGTGTTTTTTCGCCGTCGGAATGACAACATATTTTCCGCCTCCGAATGACATCTGATCTGTGGATCAGTTGGTACAAGTTTGCCGCCGCGAAAGGGCGCACCTCCAGGCCGCCGCCCAAGAATCGTGGATCGTGGTACGTGGATCATGGTGGTTCGTAGAACGTTGCCCGATGACTATGCGGTCCTGAAAGCCAAGCGCATCGACTCGGCGACCGCGCGGAGACCCTTGTCCCGTGTCCAGAGCCGCCCGGTTCCTGCCAGAGAAACCGCAGACAGGAGATGAGCATCGACATAACCGATACCCCGGCCCATCAAGCCGTGCCGTTCGATGAAGAATAGTACCTCGTCATCGGTGGCGACCGGAACAGCAGGAAGATCCTGCAACAGGGACAAAACCGCTTTGCGGTTCTTCAGATCGCCACAGGCCAGTTCGCCGATGACAAGAGGGTGCGCCAGCACCCGGCCGGCGTTCAGAAGTTCCACCAGCGCCGGCTCACCGGCGCGCAGGTGGTCAATCCAGACCGAACTATCAACCAGGATCATGCCGGATCGGACCGGCGCCGGGAAACCGGCCGCAACCGCGGCTCAGTGCCGCCCAACTTCGCCAATCGCCGGGCGCTCTCCCGCTCGATCAACGCCTTAAGCCCTTCCCGGACCAGCGCCGTCCTTTCCTTCACGCCGCTAACGCGCTGCGCTTTGGCGAGAAGCTCGTCTTCAATGTTCAGCGTGGTTCTCATAGGTCTTCCCTCAACAAGAATGAGATGCCTAACCCAGGCATCAATTGATGACTAATAGCATGCCTGCTCGCCGGATGCAAGGTGCGAGGAAAGGGGGACAGACCACGATTTCATATTCGGTCGGCGCGGCGAAGCTGCGCCCTACGGCCGCGCCATACCCTGCTGGCGCGCTGAAGCGGTGCCCTACGGCCGCGCCCTACGTTGAATGCGAGCGGACGTAGGGCACGAGTTTACCGCGCCATGGATGCCAGAACCGTGGTCTGTCCCCTATTACGTCGCAGCCGTCTAAAAACGTGGTCTGTCCCCTATTACTATTACTGCATGACGGACCACTTCTTCGACCTCGATCGCCTTCATGCACGCGTTGCCGATGGGGCACTCATCCAGCAGGCAGGTGTGGCAGGGCACCCATTTCTGGATAACCACATTCGTCTCGCCATGAGGCCACCATTTGCCAAGCATCTCCCGGGAGGAAAACAGCGACACGCAGGGCGTTCCGACTGCGGCGGCAAGGTGCTGCACCCCCGAGTCCACGGCGATCAGCAGGCGGCAGCGTCGCAGCAGTTCGCACGATTCCGCAAGCGTCAGCTCCCCCGCCATGGAATGCGCATGCGCGCCCATCCGGGCAGCGAGTTCGCCGAACAGACGCGCCTCCGAGGCTCCGCCGAGCACAACGACCGCGCTGTTGTCGCCTGCCAGCGCGCGTCCCACTTCGGCAAACCGCTCGAGCGGCCAGTGGTTCGTCGAACGCTTTGCGCCCGGCGCGATGGCCACCAGGCATCCGGCCCGTAGCCCCTTGCGTTGCATCAGCTCGTCGATGCGTGCCTGCGCGGCCGGCGGGCGCGGCAGCGCGAAATCGACGCCGTCAACGGGGATGCCGGCGCGCCGCACGATGTCCAGCGTGCGATCCACTTCGTTCGCAAAGACGAGGTATTCGGATTGGGCCTGTGCCGCCCAGCGGAGCGTCGCAATTTTCCATCCGCGCGCCCAGCCCACACCGGTCATCCACGTAAACAGGAGGTCCCGAAACTGGCGGGAAACCGGGGAGAGGTTGTTGGGGATTTCAATCCATACGTCGAATCGCCGCGCACGCATTTCCCGCAGCAGCCGCCAGCGCTTGGACAGCGTCTCGATGTCATCGGCGTGGTACACGCGCAGTTCGTCTATCCATTGCGCGCCGTCGAGCAATTCCCGCGCGCCGGGCATCCCTGCCTGCCCGGGTGAGGTCAACAGCGTCAGCCGCGCATGCGGATATGCATTGCGCACGCAGCGGATGGCCGGAAGGGCGCAGGCGATGTCGCCGATGTTGCCGATGCGGAACACGCACACGCGCTCGGCGCCGGCCGGGCGCGCACCGGGCCACAACCCATGCGCGAGGCCTTGCAACAGGCCGTTGACGCTGCGATAGGCCGCGTTCGCCAGCCAGGCCTGGCTCCGGTGCAGCATCCGCCGCGCGGCGGACCGGTGCAGCGCCGCGTGCGGCGGCATCAAACCCATGGAAACAGTGGGGCGGGATGGGGATGCGGGGCCGGCGGCTGCGCGCGGAACCGCCGCGCCCGGCTCGCCGAGGCTGCGCTGCATCACCAGCCTAGCCCAACCGCGCAACCCCCGCTCCGAATGGCCGGGCGCAGACATGTCCATGCACCACTCGCGCACCGGCACGACGAAGCCGGTCTTGCTGCGATGGATCAGTTCGGCCGGAAGCGGGGGCTGGAGCGCGAGCGCCAGGTCTGTCTTGACCGGCGCCCTGCCGAGCGCCATGTGCGCGGCAATGACGCGAAAGAACGGCACATCCACATAGGGCACGCGGATTTCCAGCGAGTGGGCCATGCCCGCCCAGTCGCTGTCGCGCAACAACTGGTTGCGCATGTACCAGCCGAGTTCCAGCGCGGAAACGGTCTGCCTCTCGCCGCCGATTGCGCGCGTATCTTCGTCGAGCCGGGCGAGCGGCTGCAGGTCTTCCCAGCCGCGGGCAGCCATGTCGGGGTCCATCAGCTCAGGCAGCTCCCACGGCATGAACAGGCCGCGCCGCAGGAGATAGGCGCCCGCGTAGCTGCCGCCGTACTCGAGCACGCCCGCATACTTCGGCGAGGTGAACTGGCGTGCGAGCGGCGCCAGAACCCGCCGGACCATGCTGCCGGCAGCGGCATTCGCACCGGCACCCGCACCGGCACCCGCACCCCCACCAAAGGCAGTCGCGAAGCGCCTGATCCGCGGCACGTCCCGAAAGCTCGGATAGCCGCCGAGCAGCTCGTCGCCTCCGACGCCGGACATCGCGACCTTCATGCCGGATGCGGCAGCCGCCCTGCTCACGAAATAGGTGTTGACGCCGTCGATCGTCGGCTGGTCCATCGCCGCCAGAATCGCATCCAGCTCGGATTCGAAATCCTGGCGCTCGATCCAGCGCGTTTCATGCCTGGCCCCGTAGCGGCTGGAGGTGGCCGCCGCCAACTCCGTCTCGTCGTCTTCGGTGCCGAGATATTCCCTGAAGCCAAGCGTCAGGGAACGCAGGTCGGGCGCCGATTCCCCGGCCGCCAGCGCCATCATCGTCGCCGAGTCGAGCCCGGCGGAGAGGAACACGCCGACCGGCACGTCGGCGACCAGGTGATATTGAACGCTCTCCCGCAACGCCGCCAACGGATGCTCGCGCCATCTGGCGGGGGCGGGGGCGGGGGCGCGGCCGCGGCCGCGTGAGAGGTCCCTGCCCATTTCTTCCGCCTTCGCGAATTCTTCCGCGATGCTGAAAAACGGCGCCGGGCCGCGGCGGCCGCCCGCCCCCACCCACAGCCGGGTTCCGGCCGGGAGCGAGCGCACTTCCTTGTGCAGGGTAAAGGGCTCCGGTATGGAGCCCCAGAGGAAAAACCCCACCTGGCCTGCCGGCTCGGGAGTCGCCGCAATCGCCCCGCCGCGAAGCAGCGCTTTCACCTGCGAGGCGAAGCGGATAGTGCGGCCGTCGTCGGCGTAGTACAGCGGCTTGATGCCGAAGGGGTCGCGCGCGAGGAACACGCCCTGCTTCTGCTCGTCCCAGAGGGCGAATGCGTACATGCCGCGCAGCGCATGCAGCATGTCTTCGCCGCGATCGGCATACAGGTGGAGCAGGACTTCGGTATCCGAGTCGGAGTGGAAGCGGTAGCCCTTTGCTTCCAGTTCCTTCTTCAGTTCGCGGTAGTTGTAGATCTCGCCGTTGAAGGTGATGCGCAGGCGGCCGTCCGCCGTGGCCATGGGCTGCGCGCCGGCGTCGCTGAGATCGATGATGGAAAGGCGGCGGTGCGCGAGGCCTATGCGCGCGTCGTTGGAGACCCACAGCCCCGCGCCATCGGGGCCGCGCTTGATCATCGCCTCGCGGATGCGAAGCAGCTCCTCTCTATCTACGGGAGGCGCGTTGTCGCGGTAGGCAAAGATGCCGGCTATGCCGCACATGTCAGTGCCGCGCCTGCGTCGAGAGGGCTCAGTGCCGCGCCTGCGTCGAGAGGGCTCAGTGCCGCGCCTGCGTCGAGAGGGCTCAAGGGCGCCGCTGCCCGGATGCGGCTGCGCGGAAATAGGCGATGGTCTTGCCGATTCCCGTATCGAGGGCAATGCCCGGCGTCCAGTCCAGGGTCTGCTTTGCAACGCGAATGTCGGGTTGCCGCTGCACGGGGTCGTCACTGGGCAGCGGCCGGAATACAAGCTCGGACTTCGATCCGGTTGCGCCGATGACGAGCTTCGCAAGACCGAGAATCGTGAATTCGACCGGGTTGCCGAGGTTGACGGGGCCGACGAAATCGTCCGGCGTGTTCATGAGCCTGATCAGGCCTTCGATCAGGTCGTCCACGTAGCAGAATGAGCGCGTCTGCCTGCCGTCGCCATAGACGGTGATCGGTTCGCCCCTGAGCGCCTGGACGATGAAGTTCGACACCACGCGCCCGTCGTTGGGGTGCATGCGCGGGCCGTAGGTGTTGAAAATGCGCGCCACCTTGATGCGCACGCCGTACTGGCGCTGATAGTCGAAGAACAGGGTCTCGGCGCAGCGCTTGCCTTCGTCGTAGCAGGATCGCACGCCGATGGGGTTGACGTGGCCCCAGTAGTCCTCGGTCTGGGGGTGGACCTGCGGATCGCCATAGACTTCGCTGGTGGAGGCCTGCAGGATTTTTGCTTTCACGCGCTTGGCGAGGCCCAGCATGTTGATGGCGCCGTGGACGCTGGTCTTGGTGGTCTGGACCGGATCGTGCTGGTAGTGGATGGGCGAAGCCGGGCAGGCCAGATTGTAGATTTCGTCCACTTCGACGTAGAGCGGGAAGGTGACGTCGTGGCGCATCAGCTCGAAGCGCGGATTGCCCAGCAGGTGGGCGACGTTCTGCTTGGTGCCGGTGTAGAAGTTATCGACGCAGAGCACGTCGTGGCCGTCGGCGAGCAGGCGCTCGCACAGGTGCGAGCCCAGGAAGCCGGCGCCTCCGGTGACCAGAACGCGCTTGGTGGTACTGCCGCCTCTCATATTTTTCTCCGGATTGAAGTCATGAACGCACTGCGGAATTGCAATTGTAGATGTCATCCTGGCCTCTTGATGTCATCCTGGCCTCTTGATGTCATCCTGGCCTCTTGATGTCATCCTGAGCGAGGCGAAGGATCTTACCGTGCCGATTGCGGCAGGATGAGATTCTTCGGGCTTCGCCCTCAGAATGACAACTGTAGATGTCATCCTGGCCTCTTGATGTCATCCTGGCCTCTTGATGTCATCCTGGCCTCTTGATGTCATCCTGGCCTCTTGATGTCATCCTGGCCTCTTGATGTCATCCTGAGCGAAGCGAAGGATCTTACCGTGCCGATTGCGGCAGGATGAGAATCT
>Ga0315281_10011084_pt1 | contig 12366 bp, 12 predicted proteins | sample YL17G07_0_MG_FD_204540 | JGI IMG/M metagenome (GOLD analysis project Ga0315281, IMG submission 204540) | Sediment microbial communities from Yellowstone Lake, YNP, Wyoming, USA - YL17G07_0 | ecosystem: Environmental > Aquatic > Freshwater > Lake > Sediment | place: USA: Wyoming | collected... | reverse complement strand
TGCTCGAACGTGCCGGGGAGCAGCTGCCGCGCCAGATCGACGGGCAGGAAGCGTGGATTGGTATCGATGTACTTGTAGCGGGCCATGAGGGGCGAGGCGGAAGGGACGAGAAGGCGACCAGGCTCCCACCATTAATTGCACCAAATGCGAATTCGCGCCAGACTTAATCCGGACCTTTTTCTACATCCTCGTTAGGGAAGTTGCTGCCAGAGATTCGCCGGACTCATTGGTCACCGCGATGGCGCGCCACGTGGTGCGAGAATGGCAAGGCGGAGGGGGTACGCGCATCTGTCGTGACGAATCGAAGGTGCCAGCTGCGCCAGCGTACGCAGTCGTGGTCACAGGAGAGCAATGCCTGAGCTGCCGAAATGTCGGCCATCTCGTGCGAAGCATCGCACGCCCCGACGGACTGGACGGCCGACCATGGTTGCTCGTACCGCAAGCAGATTCGTCGATCGTGTGCGATTACGTGAGGAACGAACGGCTCAGCCTGCCGGTAGTCGCGCTTCCAACACGGTTCTTTGCCGACAGCGGGCAGTCTCATTCAATCGCCGTCGTGCAGATCGATTCGAGTGGCGTCCTTTCGCGGTCGACCGCCGGAAGCAACGGCATCGCAATCGTTCAACGAATGCAGGCGGTTTGGAGGTCTCCAACGCAGGGGCGTCGAAACCGGAAGTCTCACATCAACCCATGACGAGGAATCCCGAATGAAGCGTCTTGTTTATTCGCTGGTCGCCACCGTGACGATCGCAACGGCGGCCGCGGCACAGTACGACGATGGAACGAGCTACACCGTAGTGACGTGCAACGTGGATGGCACCTACACTTGCTCAAGAGGCTGCCCGAACGGGTATTGCTGCTAGGCATCGCCGTAGGCGTGGCCGTTCAACCTACCATCACCGGAGCAATGAACATGAAACGCATTCTGCTCGCTGCTATGATCGCCCTCGCTGCGGTAAGTCCAAGCAGCGTCATTCGGGCACAAGAAGTAGATGAAGACTCGTCCTGCGCGCTGAAGAAGATCGTCCAGTACAACGCGGACGGCACCGTCAACTGCACGTGCAGTTGTTTGAGCCCTACTGCTCCCTGCTGTTAGCGGCGTCCAACACTGCTGTTCTCGCCCGTAACCGCGGTCCCGCCCCTGCGTTGGCTCGCGAGCTGCAGCAATACCGCGCGAAACACAATCCGTTGGTCTGGACATTGCGAAAATGCATCGGATACTTCTCGCATGCCGCGCGAAGGTGATTCCATGCATGCTGGTTGTTGGCGGTCGTTGTGTACTCCCATTATTAGGAGGAAGAGATGCGTCGAAGGTGGCGGGTTGCGTTCATTGCGGTCCTTGTCTTGGCTGGCTTTGCGACGACCGGAGCGAGGGCGTTGCAGGCCGAAGAGCAGCCGACGCTTGGATACATGGTCAACGGCTACTGCGTGACGATCTGCTCACACGGTTGTGACTGTTCGGTCCTCGATCCGGTGATCATTCGTTGATTTCGGCGGGTTGCGCGGCGGATTCACATGGGTTCCGCCGTGTTGCCCGCGACCGGCAGCACAGATCCGCGTTTGGATGGCGCTCGCTCCGCTTGGCCTCTGCTTGGGCTTTACTGGCGTGTTCGCCGGTCGCAAACTCAGCGGACGATTCGAGGCACCAAGAAGGGTCTGCGGAGTGGCCTGGCGGAATGCGCGCGCCACGGGGAGTGCAGGCTGTCCTGGTGCTCGATCCTGCTGGATGCGTCTCGTGCAACGTGCCATTGAGTGAATGGCTGGTCCTTCGGCGCGCATATCCCTCGCGGGTGAAGTTCCTGTTTACGCGACGTCCCACAAACGCGGAATTGCGACCGTTGACGGTGGCCCGCATTCCCATCGACTCTGTCCTCTCGGCCGACGAACAACCCATTCGCGGGAATCGATGGTTCGTCGGAGAGTACCTATTCACCGGCGGCAAACTGGTCTCATTCGACACGGGACGGACGGCCTATCACTCACTCCGTGTGACAACTGCGTTTCGTCGCGAGACTTTGCATGCCCCTCGATGAGCGCGAATCCTGGCCTGCGGCATCCGGCACAGGTCCCGCTTCTTGCGGGCGACTCCTTGGATTCGTGTCGGCGCTCGGCATTGCGGTTGCGATGGCATGCGGCCCTTGGCAGGCCGATCGGACGCCACCCGCCGGCGCGTCACTGGTACTCGTTGATACCGTGTTGCTCGCTGAACCGGATACCGCATACGTGGCCCGCGCCGGCGGCTTGGCGGTGGGGCCGAATCAACTGATCTACGTCGCCGATCAAGTCAGCGCGCGCGTATACGCCTACCATCGAACTGGACAGTTGGCTGGAATCGTTGGGCGAAGGGGGCAAGGGCCGGGCGAGTTCCTGCAGCCGTTGAGAATTGCGTTCTCGGGCGATTCTCTGTTGATTGTCAGCGATCTGAATCCAAGGACACTGCACCTCTTCAGGCTGCCGTCTCTGGCGCCGATTCGGGAAGTCTTTGTGGAGGGCATCCTGACAGATGTGCAAGCCAGAAATGACACCGTGTTCATGGCGGTCGCGCGAAACGCACAGAACACGGGACTGGCCGTCCTTCCGGCGGGGAAAACAGTCGTCGAATTTCGCGGCATGCGTCCGCCGAGGTACCGCCGCTGGACAACGTTTGAGAGGTACGTGTCCCCAGCGGCAATGGCCCTGAGTGGCGACACGATTGCCGTCGCGTATTCAGCGTACAATGGCGTGTTCTTCTACGATCTCGGCGGAAGACTGCTTGGAGCAGTGACGCTCCCTGCAGTCCGTCGCCGAAGTATCAGTCCCAACGCTGGCAATGAACCGTTGGCCGGCAAGACGATCAACACAAAAAACGCGCTGTTCTCGACAGCGTATGCGGCGACGCGCTTGAGCAGCGGAACCCTTGCCTTCGTGCACTTCGATTTCTCCTACACAGGCACAAGCCCATCCGTGCAGGGCTTCTTGTCACTGCTTTCCGCTGATCGGAAGTCTGCCTGTATCGACGCCCGCATACCCCTTTCGCAGGATTCGTTCGGGCAGGCTGCGTTTCGCGGCGATACTCTGTTCACGGTTGATCAGACCGTGTCGGACGGTAGCCGCGCGAGATCCGTCGTCCGCGCGTATGTCATCTCGGCGGCCTCGTGCACGTGGATTCGCACGGGGTCGCTGATTGACGACTGACACCGCCGCAGCGTACGATGCGGATCGCGACTTCTTCGTTCGACGCGCCAGCACCGAATGACGATCGCGCCCAGCCTCAGCGAGATCAGCTGCGGTTGCGCCCGCGGCGCGCCGGAACCCGGCCCCAAACCAGCCGCCCGGTGTCCTATTTCGGCCACGCATTTGGCCCCCCACTTGCGCCATTTTTCTTGAAGGTCCACCAACGCTTCGGCATGCTCGGCGCGCGCGAGGGCCTTCGCCAAGGCCCGCTCGAGCGTGATGACGCGCTTGGCATTCGGATCGGGCGGGACCGGCTTCGGACCGTGCCGGCGCGCGGGACCGGTCAACTCCCCGCGCATCGCCGCCGCGCGCCACACGCTCAGGTGCGACGAGTACAACCCTTCCCGGCGGAGCAACGCACCGAGCGCGCCGGGCGCGACGCAGCGGGCGGCTTCCTCCAGGATCTGCACCTTGAACGCGGTGGTGAACTGGCGGCGGTCACGGGCGGGCGACACCCCAACATCGTGTGCAAGCAATGGGCTGGGAGCAAGAGACACTGACGACATGCAGACATCCTCGATCGCCCTCGTACACTAAACTCCGGGAGGATCGGTGTCTCACCCATATTGGCAGAGAGGGATACCGTACTCATTGCAGCTGATTCCGTCGGACGCCGCGGTGTTGCCAACGCGATTCTGCGACGCGCGTTGCACGGTTCCGAAGACGCCGTTCGAAGCTCCGGCGCCGGCCGCTCAACCAGGTAGTGAGAATCCATGACGTCTCCCCGATCAATGCTTATTGCGCTTGTCCTGATCACTCTTGGATATCGCAGCGCTGACGGCAACCGTGCGAACGCCAGCGTCAACGGAGGCGCGAGCACCGAACTGCAGCGCGACCCGAGGAGTGCGCTCATCTTGACCGTTGTTGACACGCTCGTTGAGACGGAGAACGAGTACGTCGGCAGAGTACAGGCTGTGACCGTAGCACCAGATCGCAGTATTCTCATCACGGACCAGTTCTCTCGCCGCATAGTCCGCTTTGGACCGGGACGCGACGTCCGACGCATGTTCGGCAGGTCCGGCGACGGACCTGGCGAGTTTCAAGGCCCTCTGAGCGTTGCCGTGGTCGGTCGCGACAGTGTGGTTGTCGCGGACGTCACGAACCAATCGGTGTCGCTATTCGCTCAGATGGGTGGGCTGTTCATTCGGCGGCTGCACACCCCGGGCATCCCGAGATCACTCAGCGCCGGCCCGAAGCGCCTGTTCGTGTCTTCATACTCCGTTGCCGCGAACACGGCCGTTGCTACATGGCCTCTTGCAGCGGACACACTGAGAAGGTGGTTGGCGCTGCCGTTGTCCATCACCAGGAACAAGCTCGCAATGCGTGCCTGGCAAACGTCGGTTCTCGCATCACGCGCCGACACCGTTGCCGTCGGTTTCACACCGAGCAATGAAATTCTCATCGCAGCTGACGGCGCCGAGCCAGCCGATCGATTCATACTGCCCGCGAAGCGTCGGCGCGCGATTCCAGCCGATCTCGACGCAGCCTTGGCCCCCGTGGCCGCAACGCCAGGTCGACTGACGCTCATTCCGACGCTGGACGGACTGTATTGGCGGCCCGACAGCCTGTTGCTCGTATGGCACAAGGATTGGATCGCGCCATCGAGCGGCGTGACGGACTTTCAGCGCGCGGCGACCCAAGCCACGCTGCATGCGTTCGTCAGCGTCGTTGACCGCGCCAAGCGCCGTGCCTGCGTCGACATCGCCATTCCAACTGATTGGGCTGAGAATCCGGCGCTCACGGCCGCGGGTGACCTGTTCTATGTAGTGGGCCACGAGGTCGATGCGAGGGGAAAGCCAACGCTTGAAGTGCGACGGTTTCGGTTCGACCTGACGAAGTGCGACTGGGTGCCGCTACAATAGCGCGAGCCGGGCGATTGGATACGAGAGCACTTTGCTTTTTTTGAAACCCTGAATCGAGGTTGACCGAGGAGCATTAGTGGCGGCTTAGCTCCACTTCCGACTTGCCCGCTTCGGGGTCCGGCATCACTACCGCTTGAACTCGAGTCTCTCGTTTCCACAAGTCAGGAGTATTCAGTCCGTCGGGAATTCCGGCAGCATCGCACCTCACTGAATCTTCATCGAAGTTTCATCGAAACCGGCTCCCACAGGCCGTCCGGTGTGTCGTAGGTTGGTGCTGCCCATGGCACGCCACGGTCGCGACGTCACGCCTGTTTCGCTCGACCGCACTGTCATCGCGGTCACAGCGTTCGTCCTCGTCGCGGTTGCCGTCGCCACTTCGACCGCCGTGGCCCAGCGGACCGGTGCGCCCGCGAACCGCGGCCCGCTCGTACCTCTCGACAGCGTGACGGTTCGCGAATCAGCGAGCCTCGTCATCGCCCGCGCTGGCGAAATCGGGGCGGCCGGTCGCCGCGTCTTCATCGCCGACCCCGCCGAAGCGCGCGTGCTGGAAATCGACGGGAAGGGCGCCATTCTGCGCGTGTTCGGCAAGACGGGCCGCGGCCCCGGCGAGTTCGTCGCGCCAGGCACGATCGCGATCGGCGGCGACACGGCGATCTACGTGATGGACAACAGTGAACGCAGGGTGAGCGTGTTCAGCCTTCGCACCGGCAACTTCGAGCGGAGCGTCGCGCTGAATGCCTTCCTGCCGAACATTCGCGTGGTCGGGGGCGAGCTGCTGGCCAACACCTTCGATGCCGGGACGAGCACGTCGCTGAAACGGTTCGCTGTGAACGGGACGGTGATCGGCTCCGAAGGCATCATCCCGGCAATCGCCCTCAAACTGCCGATGCTCCAGCAGCCGTTCCCTCACACGGCGTACGCCGTGGTGGGAACCGACGTATACGCGGCGTTCGAGCTGTCGCAATCGCTCTACCACTGGAAGCGCGGCGCGCGGACGGCTGACGAACTGCGCCTGCCCGTGAAAACCCGCCGCGGCGTCAGCGACGAGAAGTTCGAACTGATGGTGCGTGACCCTGCGAAGGCCGGCGCCATCGCGTACGACCACTCGATCCCGACGGCACTGAGCGAGGTCGCGCCGGGCGTGCTTGCGCTCGTCACGTTCGACCCCACCGTGGTGAAGGGTCGGTTCTCTGGGGTCTATCACGTCACGCTCGTCAACGTCGCGCAGCGGAAGATCTGTCCCGACATCCCGGTCGACGCGCCCCGCGACCCGCTGCCGCGCGTGGCGCTCGACGGCACGACACTCGTGCTCGTCCAACAGGCCGATACGCGTGACGGCGATGTCGCAACGGCGATTCGCCGGTTCCGCATTGACCCGACCGCGTGCGATTGGGTGGGAATCAAGTAGAGATCCGCGCGCGGTCGCATGCCATCCTTATTCCTGCAGCTACGATGCGATCGATGACCCTTCTTCCCAAGGCGGCGGCGTAGCTTCGGCCACGCCACCGGCGATTCAGCTAGCGCACCGGTGAGTGAGGACGGTGGCTGGCCTACTCTCGCATGTCGATCCGGCATCCCGGCACCAACCCGCGCGTTGGCGCCGCACAGACCCTCAGCCGCGACGCCAAGTGGCGCTGCAGATTGGCCAAGCGACCGAGTCTATATCGAAGCAAACGTCTTCTGCTATTATAATAGACTATTGACTATTATAATAGCCCATTGTACATATCATGTCTCAATCCACGCTCCAGAGCCGCATGCGTCCAACGAAACACTCCCAGAGCGCGCTCGCGCACCCGCTCAACGCGATACTCGGTACTGAAGCAAACGTCCGCGTCTTGCGCGAGGTCCTGCTCTCAGACGTTCCCATCGGTCTCGCCGACATCGCGCGAACCACAATGCTCCAGCGCAGCGGCATCGCAGCCGTGTGCGATCGGCTTGAAGACCAGGGCGTGATCGAGAGTGTCGGTCGTAGCCGCAGCCGCCAATACCGCAAGGCGTCGCGAGGCGGTCTCGCACCGCACCTTGCCGCGTTGTTCAACGAAGAACGGAGTCGGCTGACGCTGATCTTGAATGAGGTCCGGAGCGCGGCCCAACAGGTGTCTGGAATGATCCGCGCGGCATGGATCGAGGGTCCGGTCGCCGAGGGAACGGATCGTTCCGGCGACCCAATCGTCGTTGGGGCGATCGCCGAAGCTGCCGATTTGGAAAGCGCCCGTCAGACGCTCTGGACCGTACTCCTTCGCGTTCAGCACGACCGGGACGTCGCGATCGAGCTGCGCTTGCAGACGATCGCCGACCTGCAGACGGCGGATACGGCGTACCTGAGGCAACTCGAAACGGCGCGCCCGTTGGTTGGCGCGCCGCCAGCCGAACTCGCGCGACCAACGCCCCCGAACCCGGCGGTTTCGCCGCCCACCCGGCGCCGGCATGAAGATGCCGATGCGCAGTTGCTTCGCCTGGCCGATGCCATCGCGAGCCGGATCCAGCGGGACGCCTCCGTCATCGAGCGGGCGCGGGACTACCTCGAGCGACGCCTCACCACCGCCGCCGGCCGGGAACGGCTCGAACTTCTGGAATGGCAGGGCATCCTTGCGACGATGTCGGCATCGCGCGTACGCCGCCTCCTGGTGAGCGACGATGCGCGCGGACGCCGCCTTCGGCAGACACTGCCGTTCGTGGACACGCTCTCGGCTGGCGAACGCCGCCGGATTGTTGCCGATGGTTCGGAGCTCGCGTGACCCGCGCCGAGCTCGAACACGCCATCCGCGCCGCGTGCGACGTCGCGCACGATGACGCCATCTTCGTCTTTGGATCGCAGGCAATCCTCGGCCAGTTTCCGGATGCGCCGAACGCGCTGCGACAGTCCTCGGAAGTTGATGTGGCCCCCGTGGGTCGCACTGACATGATCGACGCCATTGATGCCAACCTGGGCGAACTCTCGCTCTTTCATCAGACGCATGGGTTCTACGTCCACGGACTCGATATCGAGGCGGCCCTGTTGCCCGATGGATGGAAAGCGCGATTGATAGATGTTCGGGGCCCGGGCACCTTCTACAAGGTCGGACTCTGCCTCGAAGGCCACGACCTCGCCGCGAGTAAACTCGGCGCCTTCCGCGACAAGGACCGTGATTTCGCGCGGGTCCTTCTTGCCGAACGCATGATCGATCGGACGACGCTCATGGCTCGAATCGCCACGCTGCCCATCGAACTCACGGAACGCGAACGACGCGCTGAGTGGCTGCGACTGACGGCGGTCGAACTGGCTCTCTAGGTTTCCACGGTTTCCCTTCGGCCGGATGCACCCATGAGACACACTCTTCGATGCGCGCTGTCACTTGCCGCAGGGCTGGTCGCTTGCAATTGGGTGGCTGCGCCCGCCGCCGCACAGCAGCCGACCGCCCGCTGGTTCAAGGGCAACACGCACGCGCACACGCTCAACTCCGACGGTGACGTGCTCCCCGAAGAGGTCGTGCACTGGTACCAAACGCACGGCTACCACTTCACCTTCATCACCGATCACGAGTTCATCACCGACGTCGCGCCGCTCAACGCCCTCGTCGGCGCCACCGGCAAGTTCCAGGTGTTCTCCGCGCAGGAAGTCACCCAACGCATCACCGACCCTGTGCATCCCGACGGACTCCGGCAGGCACACGTCAACGCCCTTGGCGTCACGCGGGTCATCCGGCCACTCGGTGAGCGCAACATCGGCCCACCGCCGATGTCGGCGGCGTACGCGCGCAATCTCGGCGAGATCCGGAAAGCCGGCGGCGTGCCGCAGATCAATCACCCGAACTTCCGCTGGTCGGTGCGCCTCGACGACCTGCTCGACCTTCCCGATTCGACGCTCTTCGAGGTCTGGAACGGTCACCCGCAGGTCTACAACCTCGGCGGCACCGATTCACTCGGCCGCGCAATGCCCTCCGCCGAGGCGCTCTGGGATTCGCTGCTCACGCGCGGCAAGGTGATCTTCGGCGTCGGCGACGACGACAGTCACTACTTCAAGCCCGAGGACGCGGAGAACGCCGACATGGCGCGCCCCGGCCGCGCGTGGGTGATGGTGCGCGCCGACACGCTGACGCAGGATGCGATCCTCGCCTCGCTCCGTCGCGGTGACTTCTACGCGTCGACAGGCATCACGCTGCGCAGCTACGCGGCGAGCGTACGCGAGATCCAGCTCGAGATCGCCCCGGCGGGCGACATGCGCTTCCGCACGGAGTTCATCGGGCGCGGCGGACGCGTGCTGGCGAGCTCGACGGCGCTGCGCGTGCGCTATACGATCACCGGGAGCGAGGGCTACGTGCGTGCGCGAATCACCGACTCCGCGGGCCACCGCGCCTGGATGCAGCCGGTGACGGTACGTCGGTAGCGGCGGCTCCGCTCACATGGAGACGATGGTGATCTGCTTTAACGTTCGCATCAAGACGGCTATTCGGCCACGCCACGGCGAGTAGGGGGCAGCAGATGCCGGCGTAAGCGGTTTGATTGCAAGCGGTTGCGGCCGTCACCAGGGCACCGGTGACGGTTCGGCTTGCAGGCGGGTAATACGTGTGATGACTATCAACCGCTCCCACGCCACCCGGCTCGCCCACCTCGCCAGTGCGTTCACCTGCGCGATGGCCCTCGCACTCACCGCCTGCGGCGGTGGAGGCGGCAGCAGTTCACCCACATCGCCCGGCAGCACCACCCCGAGCACGAATCAGACCGTCGCCAGCGTCTCGATCAGCGGCAACGCGACGTCCGTGGCGGTCGGTGCGTCAGTGGCGCTGTCGGCCGCCGCGCGCAACTCGGCTGGAACGACGGTGAGCACAACCATCGCGTGGGCGTCGTCGAACTTGGCGATTGCCACCGTCGGTTCATCCACCGGTGTCGTCACCGGCGTCGCGGTCGGCAACACCACGATCACGGCGAGCGCCGGCGGTTTCAGTGGCACACGGGTCATCAGCGTCACGAACCCGGGCGGTGGCGGCGCACCGCCGCCAGCCAGCGCACAGATCACCATGCCCGGAGAGTCGTTCGAGCCAAACGCCGTTACCATCGCGCAGGGCGGCATCATCACCTGGGTATTCACGGCGCTCGGACACAACGTGGTTCTTGGCGCAGGCTCCGGCGCCCAGGACATCGGCGTCACCACGAACGCGAGCGTCGCCCGCACCTTCAACACCAAGGGCACGTTCTCGATGGTCTGCACGTTGCATTCGGGCATGAGCGGAACCATCACCGTGCAGTGACCCTGCCGGTGATTGTGGGGCAAACGGCGGCTAACGGGATCTGGCTCCGTTAGCCGCCGTTTGACTGGCTTCATCAATCTCTCCTTCATCGGGGATCGACCGTGAACCCGATCGAGCACCACACCGTCCAGCGCGCGTCTGGGACGCCGCCAGCCACCGTGTGCCGGTTCGCCGAGTCCCGCGCGCCGAACGTGTGCACGACTGGAGTCCGGCACGCCGGTTCGGCCCGGCTCAGCGCTCGCGTGTTCGGCGCCATTGGCGCCGTGCTCCTGGCGGCGTGCAGTGGGGGCGGCGAAGGTTCGAACACCGCTCCCTCGCTGCCCTCGAGCCCCGCGCCCGTGCTCTCCACCATCGCGATAGCGGCCGCCGGCGGCTCAGGCAACTCGCTCACGGTCGGGCAGTCGCTGCAGCTCATCGCGTCCGCGCGCAACCAGGCGGGCTCCACGGTCGACGCTACCGTCGTCTGGAGCACGTCCGCGCCGTCGGTCGCCACGGTGTCGTCAGGCGGGCTTGTGACTGCCACCGGAGCCGGCGCGGCCACGATCACGGCCACGGCCACGGCAGGGACCACGACCGTCAGTTCCACGTTCGGGGTCACCGTCATCGCGGCGCCGGTGCTCACCAGCATCGTCGTGGCGGGCACGACGGCCCTCTCCGTCGGCCAGACGTCTCAGATGACGGCGACCGCACGCGACCAGAACGGCGCCGCGATGACCGCGTCGGCCGCCTGGTCCACATCGGCACCCACCATCGCGACCGTCTCAACCTCGGGCCTCGTCACCGCGATCGCGGTCGGGGGAGCGACGATCTCCGCGCTCGCCACCGTCGGCAGCACCACCGTCACAGGCACCGCGGCGGTCACGGTGTCGGCGCCGACACCGGTGCTCACTTCGGTCTCCATCACGCCGGCGACCGCCTCGGTGCAGGTCGGCCAGACGCTCCAGCTCGTGGCAGCGGCGCGCGACCAGAACGGCGCCGCAATCGCCGCGACGGTTACGTGGTCTACGAACGCGCCAACGATCGCGTCGGTGTCGCAGACCGGGCTCGTGACCGCGCTCGCGGCCGGGTCCGCCGTGATCACGGCGCAGGCGGCCGCGGGTGGCGTTACGGTCTCCGCAACGCGCACGCTTTCCATCACCGCGGCCCCACCCGTGCTCACGACCGTCGGCATCTCCGCGCCGTCATCGAACTTGGCGGTCGGACAGACGCTGCAGCTCACGGGCACGGCCCGAGACCAGACGGGTGCGACGTTTGCAGCGACGCTCGCCTGGACGAGCCGGAACACCAGTCGCGCGACGGTGTCGCCGAGTGGACTGGTCACGGGTGTTGCGCCCGGATCGGTCACGATCGCACTCGCGGCGACGGCTGGTACCGTGACGGTCGCCGACTCGGTGTCACTGACCGTGCAGGCGCCACTCGTGCTCACGTCGGTCGTGGTGTCCGGCCCGGCTAGCACGGTTGCCCCCGGCGGCACGCTTCAGCTCACCGTTTCACCGAAGGACCAGAACGGCAGCCCGATCGCGGGATCCACGGTGACATGGAGTTCGAACGCCACTGGGATCGCAATAGTGGGCGCAACGACCGGCCTGGTGACCGGCGTGGCCGCGGGGAATGCGAACATCACGGCGCTCGCCACGCTCGGCAGCGCGACCGCGTCGAGTTTCCTGACGATCAGTGTTGCCAGCGCGTTCCCGATGAGCGCGAACGTCTCCACGCCCGGCAACTTCTTCTCGCCCGCCAGCGTGGACATCGCGGTCGGCGGCACCGTCACGTGGACACTGGGCAGCGCCCACAACGTCACGTTCGACGGCGGCGTCGGCGTCCCGCCGGACATCGGGATCGTCAACTCGGACTCGCGGACGTTCAACACAGCCGGGACCTTCGGGTACCAGTGCACGCTGCACGCGGGCATGACGGGAAGCGTCACTGTGCACTAGCCCTTCCTTCGGCCTCAGCCGGTCAGCTTCGCATCCATCGGCAGGCGATACCGCTGCAGGTACTGCAGGTCGTCGTCGTCGAGCCGAATGAGGTACACGGTGCCTTGGCCAAAGCCGACCAGC
>Ga0315281_10011083_pt1 | contig 12367 bp, 8 predicted proteins | sample YL17G07_0_MG_FD_204540 | JGI IMG/M metagenome (GOLD analysis project Ga0315281, IMG submission 204540) | Sediment microbial communities from Yellowstone Lake, YNP, Wyoming, USA - YL17G07_0 | ecosystem: Environmental > Aquatic > Freshwater > Lake > Sediment | place: USA: Wyoming | collected... | reverse complement strand
CGGCAGGCCGGGCTGACAAGATGGGACACTGTGCGCTCGCGCTGGCCCCTCCGGGCGGAGGCTTTTCGCTTGACGAAGGTGGGGCATGGTTGGTAAACGGGAAGTCCGCGATAGGGTGGAATGTCTGCCAGGAGGTCAATAGACGTGAGTCCTGATTCCATGTTGAGAGGTTCGATTCGCCGCAGGTCGTCCTACAGCCTGCTTATCATCTTCGTTGTGCTTCTCGCCCTTGCCGCCTTCGATGGGCGATGGCAACCCCCGCAAGCCGCGCAGGCAGTGACCGCTCCGCACCTTCCCGCCACGCAAGTTTATTGGAACAAGGCGCCGCTTTCCTCGAACGCCTTTGCTCCCTTGCCCCTCGGCTCCATCAAGCCGCGCGGCTGGCTGCGCCGCCAGTTGCAGATTCAGGCCAACGGCCTGAGCGGGCACTTGGACGAATTCTGGCCCGACCTGCGCGACAGCGGCTGGATCGGCGGGCCGGGTGAGAGCTGGGAGCGCGGCCCTTATTACCTCGACGGGCTCGTGCCTCTTGCTTACGGCCTCGACGACCAGCGCCTCATCGATAAAGCAAAGAAGTGGATCGAGTGGACCATCCAGCACCAGCGCGCCGACGGCCGTATCGGCGCGGAGCTGGGGCGGGGAAAATATCGCACCACCCGACAGGAGAGCGACACCTGGTGGCCGAACATGATCATGCTGAAAGTCCTCACACAATATCAGGAGGCCACGGGCGACCCGCGCGTTATTCCGCTCATGGAGAAGTACTTTAATTATCAGATGAAGCTGCTCGATCAGGCGCCGCTCAAAGAATGGGCCGAGCATCGCTGGGCAGACGAAGTCCTGAGCATCGTCTGGCTCTACAATCGCACGGGCAATCCGAAGCTGCTGGATTTGGCACGCAAGCTGCACGCACAGTCGTTTGACTGGAAAGCCAACTTCGCGGACTTCAAATACCAACAGAAGATGACGAAGCAAGACCAGAACCTGCACTCGCATGGCGTGAACAATGCCATGGCCATCAAGACTTCGGCGGTGTGGTGGCAAATCTCCGGCGACCCGAGCGACCGCGATGCGATTCATCAGCTTTACGCGCAGCTCGACCGCTACCACGGCCAGGCCACGGGCGTCCACAGTTGCGACGAGCATCTTGCGGGCCTCGATCCGTCGCAGGGAACGGAACTCTGCACCGTCGTCGAGGCGATGTTCTCGCTCGAGCAGGATGTGGCGATTCTCGGTGACCCGGCGCTCGCTGACCGCCTCGAACGCATCACCTTCAACGCCCTGCCCGCTACCCTCAAGAAAGATATGTGGGCGCACCAGTACGACCAGCAGGTGAATCAGGTGATGTGCAGCGTGCTGCAGCGGAATTGGACGGACAACGGGCCGGAGTCGAACATCTTCGGCCTGGAGCCGAATTTCGGCTGCTGCACTTCGAACATGCATCAGGGCTGGCCGAAGTTCACTTCGCATCTCTGGATGGCCACGCGCGAGGGCGGACTCGCCGCGGTCGCCTATGCTCCCAGCCAGGTCACCGCCAAAGTCGCAAATGGGATTGATGTGGTCGTCGTGGAGGATACTGATTATCCGTTCCGCGACACGGTTCGCCTTACGGTGCAACCGGCTTCGCCGGTAAAGTTTCCGCTGGTACTTCGCATTCCGGCCTGGGCCGAGGGCGCGACAATCACCGTTCAAGGCGCGAAGCAAGCGGGCGTCAAGACCGGCTCTTTCCACGCCATCAACCGCGAGTGGAAACCTGGTGACGTGGTGGAACTGTCGTTCCCGATGAACCTGCGGGTGAATCGCTGGTATCACGATGGCATCGCCATCCACCGCGGGCCGCTGCTCTTCTCACTGCCCATCGGCGAGCAATGGAAAAAAGTCAAAGGCGATGAGCCCCACGCGGATTGGGAAGTCTTGCCAACGACGCCGTGGAATTACGCCCTTGCGGAGATACCAGCGCCAGATCAATCCGTCGAGGAGCGCCCCGTCGGCGATTCGCCTTTTTCGCCTGATGGCGCTCCGCTACGCCTGAAAGTCAAAGGGCGGCGGGTTCCGGGATGGGGCTTGGTCGATGGCTCCGCGGGCCCGCTGCCCATGAGTCCCGTGAGCACGAGCGAGCCGGAAGAGGAACTGACGCTGATTCCGTATGGCTGCACGAATTTGCGGATAACGATCTTTCCCCACGCTGCGCCGGGAACGAGGTGAAGTCGCGATGGGCGTCATGCGAAGCATTCTTCTGGCGGGATCGCAGAACACCTGGCTGCGCGAGCGTCTGCCGCGCTACGGCTTCATGCGCAAAGCGGTGGCGCGCTTCATGCCCGGCGAAGAGGTCAGCGACGCGCTTGCCGCCGCGCGCAGGTTGCAGGAGCTCGGCATCGCCACGGTTTTCACGCGCCTGGGAGAAAACGTTACCGACGCGAAGGAAGCAGAGAGTGTCACCGGGCATTACCTCGGCGTCCTCGACCAAATCCAGTCGGCGGGCCTCACCACGGAAGTCTCCGTCAAGCTGACGCAGCTCGGCCTCGACCTCGACAACGAACTCTGCTACGCGAATCTCGCGAAAATCAACGCGCGCGCAGGCCCGAAGAGCACGGTCTGGATCGACATGGAAGCCAGCAACTACGTTGACGTCACGCTGGAGTTATTCCGCCGAGTGCACACCAACCATCCGAAGGCCGGCGTGTGTCTGCAAGCGTACCTCTACCGGACGGCGGCGGACCTCGCCACGCTGATTCCGCTCGGCGCGGCCATCCGGCTCGTCAAGGGCGCCTACAAGGAACCTGCGGATGTCGCGTATCCAAAAAAGAGAAATGTCGATGAAAACTTCTTGGCGCTGAGCAAGCAACTCCTCAGCGAAGAGGCGCGTCGCGCCGGCGTGCGCGCGGCGATTGCCACGCATGACACCAATCTGATTCGCCGCATTGCCGATTACGCGGCCGCGCAAGGACTGAGCAAGAACCATTACGAATTCCAGATGCTTTACGGGATTCAGCGCGCCGAACAAATTCGCCTGGCCCATGGCGGCTGGAAATCCGTCGTCCTGGTCGCGTACGGGTCCTACTGGTTTCCCTGGTACATGCGCCGGCTCGCCGAGCGACCGGCGAACGTGCTGTTCGTGATGCGCAACCTGCTCGGATAAATCGCGAATCACAGAGCTCATCGGAGGTCAGCTCATGAAGGTCGATGCGCATCAGCACTTCTGGATCTACAACCCGCGCGAATATGGGTGGATGGGATCCGGCATGGGGATACTCAAGAGAGATTACCTGCCGCCGGACCTCGCGCCGCTGCTCAAGCCGGCGGCAATCGACGGAACCGTCGCCGTCCAGGCGCGACAGTGCCTGGAAGAAAGTCACTGGTTGCTGGAACTGGCGGACCAATATCCTTTTATCAAGGCGGTGGTTGGCTGGGTGGACCTGTGCAGTCCGCGCGTTGACGAGCAACTCTCGATTTTCGCTCGCCATGCCAAGTTCCGCGGAGTCCGGCACATCGTTCATGACGAGCCGGACGACCAATTCATGCGGCGCGAGGATTTTGTGCGCGGCATCGGCAGGCTGGCCAACTACGGCCTGACTTACGACTTGCTGCTCTTTCCCCGCCAACTGCCCGTAGCCTGCGAGCTCGTCAAGCGATTCCCGAAGCAGCCCTTCGTCGTCGATCACCTCGCCAAGCCTCTCATCAAGGCGCGTGAGCTTTCGCCGTGGGAGGCCCACATTCGGCGATTAGCAACTTTTCCGACCGTCTTCTGCAAAATTTCTGGCATGGTGACAGAAGCCGACTGGCAGCACTGGAAGTCGGCCGATTTCACTCCTTATCTCGACGTGATCTTCGAATGCTTCGGGCCGAAGCGCGTGATGGTGGGCTCGGATTGGCCTGTTTGCACGCTGGCTGCAAGACATGATGAGGTGATGCAGATCGTCGCGGACTTTCTGAAGAAACTCTCTATGAACGAGCAAGTGGCCGTTTGGGGCGAAAACGCCCAACGCTTTTACGGCCTTGCAGATTGAATGGCGCTCCTGCCGGCGCGGAGGGGAAGCACCGCGACCGAATGCTGCCTCATCCCTCCACTTCGAACTCCAGCCAGGAAATCGAGTGGCGCGGGAAGCGATATTCCCAACGGTTGCCCGTCTCCGTAAACTTAACTTCCTGGGTAATTACAGCGCGGGGATTCTCAAAGGTGTTCTGCGCTTCAGGACTGGCGCCGGTGATGATGAAGGCCCGGCCGCCGGGTTTGGCGCGCGCACCAGCGAGGTCGATGCTTGCGACCACGTCGCCCTCTTGGCGCCGGTTGACGACCGCGAGCGTCACGCGCCGCTTTTCCTCTTCGAAAGTGCCGGAAACTTCGAGATAATTTTGCGGCCCGCAATTCCGCGTCTCAAAGCTGGGCGAAACCGTGAGGACATCGAGAGCGATGCTCCCGGAGCGGTTAGCGTAAAGTTCCAGTGGATAGTAGGTCGTCCTCAGAAGCAATCCTTCCGGCGTTGTGTACATCGGGGCAATGACGTTCACCAGTTGGGCGAGATTTGCCAAGCGCACCATGCGGCAGTTGCGTTGCAGCGCGTTAAGCGCGCCCGCCACCCACAACGCGTCGCGCAGGTTGTAAGGAACCTCGAACTTGTGGACATCGTCACGCTTCCCGCCGTCGCTCCAATTGTTGAGGATATTCCATTCGTCGAACGCAACGTAAACTGGAGTTTTCTTTTTCGCGGCTGCTGAAATGGTCTCCGCGGTCATCGCTGAAGTGTGAATCGTCGCTTCCATCTGCGCCACCGCGCCCACGATCTCGTAGTAGTCCTTCAAGTCGTCCGTTACGGTGTAGTGGTGCGCGGAGATGTAATCGACGTAATGGACCGTGGCCTCCAGCACCGGGCGGTCCCAATCCGGATCGCCGCTGCCGCAGGCGACAAGCTTGATTCGCGGGTCCATCCACTTCATGACCTTGCAGAACTCCACGGCTGCCTTGGCGTAGTCCTGGGCGTCTTTGTGGCCGATTTGCCACTCGCCATAAATCTCGTTGCCCACGCCCCAATACTTGACGTTGTAGGGTTCCGCGTGGCCGTTCTTCTTGCGCAAGTCGGAGTAATAGGTTCCGCCGGGATGATTGCAGTACTCCACCCAATGCATCGCTTCGTCGAGCGTGCCGTTCCCAACGTTCACGCAGATATAAGGCTCGGTCGAGAGCTTGCGGGAGTACGCCATAAACTCATCCGTCCCGAAGCGATTCGACTCGCGCTCCTGCCACGCCAGGGCGTAGCGCGCCGGACGCGAGTCGCGGGGGCCGATGCCATCGGTCCAGTGATAACCGGAGACGAAGTTCCCGCCCGGCCAGCGGAGCTGCGTGACGCGCATGCGCCGCGCGGCGTCGAGAACATCCTTGCGCATACCGTCCTCGTCCGCGAGCTTTGAGCCTTCGTCATAAACCCCGCCGTAAATGCATCGCCCGAGGTGCTCGATGAAATTGCCGTAGAGCATCGGGTCAATCGTTCCCAGCCGGCGGTCGAGATCAATCTTGAGCTGCGCTTTGAGCGGTGGCTCCGCAGAGGCCTGCGCCGAAATCAGGTTCAACGCGCCGCTCCGGGCCACGCGCTGCGCCGCCACGCTAACGGCGAGCGTCCCAACACCCCCCATAAACTCTCGCCGTGAGAAGCGCAGTGAAGCTTTTCGATTCCTCGAGTCATGTTGATTCATGCGACCTCCGGAAACGCCGAAATTCCTTCGGTGGCTTCGACCGGGTTGCACGGCTTAGCTTCAGGACGAACCCGACGCACACTCAGCCATCGTGGGGCGCAAAACTACCACAAGGGAAAAGGAGCGGCAAGGCGCGCGCCAAGCCCAACAACAGGACATTCAATCGCCACGGCAGTCGAATCGCTTGCTTCGTCCACTCGTCCTCGACTATCGTCTCAGTCCGCAAGGGGGATACGATCTATCGGGGTCCCCCGGGGCTTGAAGCCCTTTCCGCTCGCGGTGCGTTCTCCGGTCGCCATGGTCCTGATCTTGTTCGCGACGACGTTGTTCCTCAGCGCAGCCCTTCTCTTCCTGGTCGAGCCCATGTTCGCCAAAATGGCCCTGCCGGCTCTGGGTGGGTCCGCCGCCGTGTGGCATACCTGCATAGTCTTCTTTCAGGCAGGCCTGCTCGCAGGCTATGCGTATGCGCACGGAGTCACCAAACGACTCGGGACTCGATGGCAGGTCGCCTCGCACGCCGCACTTCTTTTTCTTCCGCTGGCGGTTCTGCCGGTTGGCGTCTCAGCCAGCCAGGCTTTGACCGCCGGAGTGAACCCTGTCTTATCGCTCCTGTGGATGCTACTCGTGTCCGTAGGTCTGCCTTTCTTTGTGCTATCGACTATCACTCCGACTCTGCAGGCCTGGTACGCCCAAACTGGGCACGAGTACGCGAAAGATCCGTATTTCCTTTACGGGGCCAGCAATCTCGGAAGCATGACAGCCTTACTCAGCTATCCAATTTTCATTGAGCCTCACCTTCGCCTCATCGATCAGGGCCGGTTGTGGGCCTATGGTTACGGGTTGCTGATGATTCTGACGTGGTGTTGCGGATTGCTTGTTTGGCGTTCGCCTGCGGTCAGAACACCGAACCCCGGTCCGCCGGCACAGGACGATTCCCGCGGCGATCCGTCGCCTGGCGATAAACCGGCAATGCCCACGGGCCGGCAGCGAATGCGATGGGTGGCGTTGTCATTCGTCCCTTCCAGTCTCATGCTGGGCGTGACTACCGTTCTGACCACCGACCTGCCGCCCATCCCGCTCTTTTGGGTGGTCCCGCTGGCCATCTATTTGATGACTTTCATTCTTGTCTTCGCACGCAAGCCGCTTGTCTCCCACGAGTTCATGATCCACCGGCTGCCCGTCTTGCTCGTGGCCGCAACGATCCCCATCGTTACCCGGGCGGACCTGGCCTTGTGGATGACGATCCTTTTGGATCTGTTGGCGCTCTTTGTGGCGGCCATGGTTTGCCACGGGGAACTGGCGAAGAGCCGGCCGTCAAGCGTGCACCTGACCGAGTTCTACCTATGGATCGCTGTCGGAGGTCTCTTGGGTGGGGTGTTCAACGGATTGGTTGCACCGCTGATTTTTAACCGCGTGGCGGAATACCCGCTGGCGCTGGTTCTTGTTGCCTTCCTTCGGCCGACCCCGAGACCGCGAGAGTCGCGGCCAAGTGCCCGCGCGCTCGATTTTGGTCTGCCGTTAGCGCTCGGCGGGCTCCTGGCCGCGGCGATTTGGGGGTTGCAGGACCGGGGTTTGAATCAGAGCGCGCTCTTTCTGCTGCTCGGATACGGCCCCGCTATGCTGCTGTGCCTTAGCTTCGCCAAACGTCCGGTGCGTTTTGGCTTAGGCCTTGCTGCCGTCCTGCTGGCGAGCGCGACGCACAGCGGTCCCTATGGGCGCGTGTCGCGTATCGAGCGCAGCTTTTTTGGCGTCTACCGCGTCAGCCTCGACAGGGAAGGACAGTTTCGCCGCCTGATCCATGGAAGCACGATCCACGGCATGCAAAGCCTCGACCCAGCGCGCAGTCACGAGCCGCTGGTGTATTACTTTCCGACCGGCCCGATCGGTCAGGTGTTTGCGGCGTTTTCGGGCACGGACTCCGTGCGCAAAGTTGCCGTGGTGGGCCTGGGAACGGGAACCTTGGCGTGCTACGGTCAGCAGGGCCAGGAGTTCACCTTCTTTGAAATCGACCCTGTGGTCGAGCAACTCGCCCGCGACCCTCGGTATTTCACTTTCTTGCGGGACTGTCCCCCCACGGTCAAGATTGTCTTGGGTGACGCGCGCCTTTCCTTGAAGAACGCGCCCGATCGGCAATACGATCTGATTGTCCTGGATGCGTTCAGCTCCGACGCCATTCCGATGCACCTCCTGACGCGCGAAGCCCTGAACCTCTATCTCGCCAAGCTCTCCGATACGGGAATACTCGCGTTCAACATCTCGAATCGATTCCTGGATCTCCACCTCGTGCTGGCCAACCTTGCGCGCGACGCCGGCCTGGCCTGCTACGGCGAAGACGACCTGCAAATAAGCGATGCCGATGAGAAACAAGGGAAGTTTACTTCCAGTTGGGTGGTGATGGCCCGGCGGGGGAGCGATCTCGGCAAGTTGCTTCAAGACGCGCGATGGGCGGCGCTGCCCGGGCGGCCTGAAATGCGGGTGTGGGCGGATGATTTCTCCAACCTCCTGGGTGTCATCCGCTGGTATTGACCGCAATGTCGTCGAAGCCTTCACGTTTCGGACCGTATCACCGGCGAGCTCACGAGGAAGGGCGCGTTGCCGCCCCGCGGGTTTGGGCTTATAATCAATTTCGGTTTTGCTGCTGACCGCTCAGCCCGCTCGATATCCGTCCTGTGATGTATCTTATTTACAGCGTCTTGTTCAGTCTCGGTGTGATATTGGCGGCCCCCTATTACCTGTGGCGGTTGCGGGGGAGAATTATTTCGGGGGCAGGGTGGCGCGAACGATTCGGGTACCTTCCCGGATCGTTTCGGCAAGGTGAGCCGTCAGCGATCTGGATACACGCCGTATCCGTCGGCGAAACGCTGGCGGTTGTCGCGCTGGCACGCCAGATTCAGCAACGCTTCCCGGCGAGGCAGATTTTCCTGAGCCACGTGACGCCGGCAGGGCGCGAAGCTGGCGAGGCCCGCCTGCCGGGCTTAGCTGGCCGGTTCTACCTCCCGCTCGATTGGAGGTGCTGCGCTCGGCGCGCCGTCAACCACGTTCGTCCGGCCCTGCTTCTGATCGTGGAGACGGAGTTGTGGCCCAACCTGTTGCGGGCGGCGGACGAATCAGGGACGCGGATAGTTCTTGTGAACGCGCGGCTCTCGGACCGCTCGTTCCGCCGTTATCGGCTGGTCCGCCCGTTCATGCGGCGGGTGTTGGAGAATGTTGACCAGATCTGCGCTCAATCCCCAACCGACGCGGAGCGGTTCGTGGCCCTGGGCGCGAGGCCCGAGCGCGTGACGGCTTCAGGGAACCTCAAATTCGATGCCGTGCCTCCCCGTGCCGGAGAATTCACAGACGTTTTGGGGAAAGCGCTTCGGCGGGCGCACCGGGGCCCGGTCATCGTCGCCGCCAGCACGATGCCCAACGAGGAAGCGCTCTTGTTACCAGTGTGGACCCAGATTCGCCGTCGTCATCCCCAGGCCTTGTTGATTCTGGCTCCCCGCCATCCCAATCGATTCGAAACCGTGGCTCAGTTCCTGGCGCAGGAGGGGCATTCTCTGGTGCGCAGAACGAGCCTGGAAACGGAAGACGGGAAGCTTGCCGCTCAGATCGCTTCCCCCGGAGTGCTCCTGCTCGACACGATTGGAGAGTTAGCGGGAATCTTCAAACTGGCGGACGTAGTTTTCATGGGAGGCAGCCTGGTCCCGACCGGTGGGCACAATGTGCTCGAGCCCGCCTTCTGGGCCAAGGCGATTGTGTTCGGCCCGCACATGCACAATTTCCGCGACATCGCGCAGCTTTTCCTCGAGGCGCGCGCCGCCGTCCAGGTTGCCGATGCCGAGGGGCTCTCCCGCGCGGTCCTGGAGCTTCTCGGTGACGACGCGCGTCGAGTCCAACTCGGCGCGGCCGCGAAGCGAGTCCTCGAGCAGGAGTCCGGCGCCACACGCCGCGTCCTCGAATACATCGCGGCATTCCTGGACGCGGGAGTTCAGACGCGCGCCAAGGGATGAGGAGCAAACCACGGTGAATCGACTCCTGGCGCCGCTGGCGGCAGGGTTCAAACTCGGAGTGGCCATCCGGCGCGCGGCATATCGCCGCGGTTGGCTCCAGACTCATCGGCTGAATCGTCCCGTCGTGAGCGTGGGGAACCTGACCACCGGAGGCACGGGGAAAACGCCCCTGGTGCGATACATCGCCGAGACGCTGCTCAACCGTGGCTGGAAACCGAGCATTCTAACTCGCGGCTATGGCCGTCGAAGCGGCCAGGAAATGGTTGTTCTCACCCCGGCTGAGGAACGCAAGGCCGACCCACTCGATGTGGGAGACGAGCCCGCGCTGCTGGCTCGGGCGCTGCCCCAAGTGCCCATTGTCGTCTGCGCTGACCGCTATCGGGCCGGCCTCCTCGCCGAAGACCGATTCAATGTCGACGTTCACATCCTCGACGACGGCTTCCAGCACTGGGCGCTGGCGCGCGATATCGATGTGGTTCTGCTCGACGTTACCCAAGAACTTTCCGATCGAGCATTACTTCCCGCAGGGCGGCAACGTGAAACTTGCGCCGCACTCATACGGGCGCATATCGTGGTATTGACGCGAACGGAGCTCGGTGATCCCAAGCCATTGGAAGACCGTGTTCGGCAATCCAACCCGCAGGCCGCGATTTTTCACTCAAGTACAAAACTCTGCGAACTCGTTGACATTCACAGCGGCAGGGTGTATTCCCCAACGGCCTTCCAGGGCGAGCCGGTTTCAGCATTTTGTGGAGTAGGAAACCCCAAGGCCTTTTTTGCAGACCTGAGAAAGTGGGGATTCTCCCTCATTGCGGAGGAGTCGTTTGGCGATCATCACGTATATATTGGGGAGGAACTTCTGCCCATCATCACGGGTGCGGAAGAGTCCGCCGCGAAAGCCATCGTGACGACCGAAAAGGACGCCATGAACTTCAAGCTGTCGGCGCGGGGCAAGATCCCAATTCTTGCTTGCGTCATCAAGACCGAAATTCACACGGCGGAGGAATTCGAGAAGGCGCTAATCTCGCGCCTGAAACCCGCGAGGCAGGGAAGTTGATTCAACGCGCGAGCCAGCTTACCAATCCGCAGAAGATCATGGTCCGCGCCACCAACTGGATCGGCGACGGCGTGATGTCGCTGCCGGCTCTCGAGGCGCTGCGGGCGCGCTTCCCGACGTCTGAGATCGTGCTCGTGACCAAGCCCTGGGTCAACGAGCTTTACTGGCGGCTCCCCGCGGTGAACCGGCAGATTGTCTACAAACCCGCGAGCGAGCACAAAGGTCCCCGCGGGTTCTGGAAATTTGCCCGGGAACTTCGCGCCGAGCGCTTTGACGCCGCCATTCTCCTCCAGAACGCTTTTCACGCCGCCTGGATGGCGTGGTGCGCGCGCGTGCCCGTGCGCGTCGGCTACGCGCGAGATGCCCGCAGCGCTCTCCTGACCGACGCGATTGCAGTCCCTTCCCCCGCCGCTTACGGCCACCAGGCTTATTACTATCTCCAACTCCTGTTTCGTGCCGGGCTGATCGACAAGCCCGAACCGGTGCGCGAAATCCGCCTGGCGCTGGACGACACGGAATTGGCCTGGGGTGCAAAGCACCTTGAGAAGTTGGGGCTCGGCGGTCCGCGTTTCCTGGTGGGGCTGAACCCCGGGGCGTTCTATGGGCCGGCCAAGCGCTGGCTCCTCAGCCGCTATGCGCAGCTCGCTGACCGTCTGATTGGTGCATTCCACGCCGATGTGCTAATCTTCGGCTCCGCCGCCGAACGCCCGCTGGCGGAGGAGATTGCGCGGGCCATGACGCACACGCCCCTGATCCTGGCGGGGGAGACGAGTTTGCGGCAGTTGTTGGCCTTGCTGGCCCAATGCCGCCTGGTGGTCAGCAACGATTCTGGTCCGATGCACCTGGCGGCGGCGCTGGGCCTGCCGCTGGTGGCCATCTTCGGCTCGACGAACGAACGAGCCACCGGGCCCATAGGCTTGCGCGCGCGCATGGTGAAGCGCCCGGTCGCCTGCAGCCCCTGCGGGTTGCGCGAATGCCCCATCGATCTCCGCTGCATGAGCAACGTTACCGTGGACGACGTTTACATGGCCGCGCTGGAACTGGTTAAGGAGCTGAAGATCACCCATGAGCACTCGGCCTAAGAAGAAGCTGAGGCCGCGATCCGGCCCCCCGGCAGCCCCCGCCGCGACACGCCGTGGAGTGCCGGCCGTATTCCTTGACCGCGACGGCACCGTCACCGAGGAGGTGGGTTACATCAACCACCTCGACCGGCTCCAAGTCTACCCCTGGTCGGCCGAAGCGGTCCGCAAGTTGAACCAGGCCGAGAGGCCGACCATCGTGGTCACGAATCAGTCGGGCGTGGCGCGTGGCTATTTCACGGAACAACTCCTCCACGAGGTTCACCAACGAATCGCCTTCGAACTCGCCGCCCGCGACGCGCACCTGGACGCCATCTACTATTGCCCCCACCATCCGGCGGGACAATTGGAGGCCTACCGGGTCAAGTGCCGTTGCCGCAAACCGGCGACGGGCATGGTGGAGGAAGCGGCCAAGCGGTTCCAGATTGATCTGGCCGCCTCGTACGTGGTCGGAGACAGTTACCGTGACATGCAACTCGGCTTCAACGCCGGGACACGAACCATCCTGGTGATGACGGGCTACGGGCGAGGTGAATACGAGTACAAAC
>Ga0315281_10011082_pt1 | contig 12368 bp, 9 predicted proteins | sample YL17G07_0_MG_FD_204540 | JGI IMG/M metagenome (GOLD analysis project Ga0315281, IMG submission 204540) | Sediment microbial communities from Yellowstone Lake, YNP, Wyoming, USA - YL17G07_0 | ecosystem: Environmental > Aquatic > Freshwater > Lake > Sediment | place: USA: Wyoming | collected... | reverse complement strand
GATCGCCAGGCAGATCGCGGAGGGCGTCGAAGAAGCCCACGAGCACGGCATCATCCATCGCGACCTCAAGCCCGCGAACATCAAAGTCACACCGGACGGCAAGGTCAAGGTCCTCGACTTCGGTCTGGCCAAAGCGCTCGAAGCCGACCCCGCGGCATCGGCCGCGAACGCCCATCTCTCTCACTCGCCCACCCTGTCTCGCCACATGACCGAGGCGGGAATGATCATGGGCACGGCCGCGTACATGAGCCCTGAGCAGGCGCGCGGGAAGCCGGTCGATCGGCGCACGGACATCTGGGCGTTCGGCTGCGTGCTGTACGAGATGCTCACCGGCCGCCAGGCGTTCGACACGGGTGAAACCGTCTCCGATGCGATCGCAGCGATTTTGAAAACGGAAGTCGACTGGACGGCGCTGCCCGCCGACGTGCCCGATCAGATTCGGCTGCTGCTCAAGCGTTGCCTCGAGAAAGATCGCGCCGCGCGCATCGGCGAGATTGGGACCGCGCGGTTCCTGATGACGGAGACGATCGCGGCGCAGCCGCCACGAGCAGCCGCGATCGACGCACCGCCTCTGCCGTCACGCGGGCGATCGGTGCTCGTAGCGAGCATCGGCGTGATCGCCGGCGCCGCTCTCGCGGCCGGAGTTGCGTGGTGGGTGGTTCGTTCAACGCCGCCCGCGAAGGTGCAGCCGATGCGCTTCGCCATCGCGCCCGCTGCGGCGCTGCCGCTCGCCCCAACCAACGCCGACCGTCAACTTGTCGTCAGCCCTGACGGAACGCATCTCGTGTACGTTGGGGGGCGGGTCGCCGGTGGCGGGCAACTGATGATCCGCACGATCGATCAGATCGAGGCCGTACCCTTACGCGGGATCATCACGGCGCGCTCACCATTCATCTCACCAGACGGCAAGTGGATCGCGTACTTCGACACCGCTTCCAACGAACTCAGGAAAGTCTCCATCACGGGCGGACCACCGATCTCGCTGTGCAAAACCGCCGTAGCTGCGCGAGGAGGCACCTGGGGTCCTGACGACACCATCGTCTTCGCGACAAGCGATCTGAACACCGGGCTGCTCGGCGTGCCCGCAGGCGGCGGCGAGCCAAAGGTGCTGACCAAACCCGACACGGCGCACGGCGACACCGGTCACTGGTTTCCGTCGTTCCTCCCCGGCGGCCACGCTGTGCTGTACACGATCCGGCCCACCGGCGGTCTTATGGACAACGCGCAAGTCGCGGTGCTCGATCTCAAGACCGGCAAGACGAAGACACTGATTCGCGGCGGCACCCAGGCTGAATACGTCGACCCTTCGACGAGCTCACGGCAGGGCTCTTCGACATCCGCAACAGGTCTTCTCGTTTACGCCGTGGCCGGATCGCTCCGCGCGGTGCGCTTCGATCCCATCAAGCTCGAGGTGTTGAGCGACCCGGTCGCGGTTTTGGATCAAGTGAGTACCCTCGCGTCCGGCGCCGCTGAGTACACCGTGTCGCGCACCGGCGCGCTCGTCTACGTTCCTGGTGGCAGGTTCGCGGGGTTCGGGCGCGGGGCGGTTCGCACGCTCGCCTGGGTCGACCGGCGCGGCCACGAGGAATCGATTTCCGCGCCGGGGCGATCGTACGTCAGCCCGCGGCTGTCGCCGGATGGCACGACGATCGCACTCGACGCCCGCGATCAGGAACTGGACATCTGGACGTTCGACCTGGCACGCAAGACGCTACAGCGGCTGACAATGGATCCCGGTGTCGACGGCTACCCTGTGTGGACCCCAGACGGCCGCCGCATCATCTTCGAGTCGAACCGCGGGGGCGGCGTCTTCAATCTGTACTCGCAGGCCGCCGACGGCACGGGAGTCCCGGAAGCCTTGACGAAGAGCCAGAATCCCGTGTGGCCGCATTCGATCTCGCCGGACGGGACACGCATGGTCCTGCACGAGAGCGGATCGAAAACCGGTAACGATCTCGACATGCTCGTCATGGACGGAAAATCCAAGCCGGAGCCGCTGATCCAGACGCCGTTCAGCGAGGAGCACGGGGAAATCTCCCCGGACGGCCGATGGCTGGCGTACGACTCGAACGACTCGGGGCAGCAGCAGGTCCACGTGCGGCCGTTTCCAGACGTGAACAGCGGCCACTGGCAGGTGTCGCCGTCCGGAGGCTCGAAACCCGTCTGGGCGCACAACGGAAAGGAGCTCTTCTATCTGTCTGGCCCCGCGATGATGGCCGTGCCGGTTCAGACGACGACGAGCTTCAGCGCCGGCACTCCGGTGAAGCTGTTCGAAGGATCGTACTTTTCGGAAGGCACGGCACGCGTGTACGACGTTTCACGCGACGGCCAGAAGTTCCTGATGATCAAGGAACCGCCGACCACGACCGATCCAACAGCGACGCAGGCGAGCATGGTGGTGGTGTTGAACTGGGTCGAGGAACTTAGGGCGCGCCTCTCGGCGCGTTGAGATTTCAGATTTGGGAATTCAGATTTCAGATTCATTTCAGATTCATTTCAGATTCATTTCAGATTTGAGCGCCGGCGTGCTGTGATCGACGAGGCCGCGAAGATCGCCGTCAGTTGATTCGCCTCGTCGAGAAGCTCGACTGCCTGCGGTCGTTTTGAGATGCCATCTTCAGTCAGGATCTCCAGCCAGAAGGCAGATTCATCCGCTTCTTCCAGCACAACGCCGACGCGGGCGGCGAACTCAGCGTCCGAGCGCGACCGGCATGCCGCGCGATAGTTCGCGGCAACTCCAGTTGCGGATCGTGACAACTGGCGTCCTATGTCCGTGGCCTCGTCGGTCGCCGGCAGCGTGCGCTTAAACGATAGAACATCAAGGGCAAACCGCTTCGTCCTGGCTTTCAGTTCGTCTGCTTTGGGATTCGCCATGAACGCGAGCTGTGCCAGACACGTGCCAGCTCAGACCGCACCTGACGCCCCGCATCTTCCCCAATCTGAATTCCGAAATCAAACTGAAATCTGAATGTCACCCTGAAATCTGAATTTCAATCTGAAATCTGAATTTCAATCTGAAATCTGAATTTCAATCTGAAATCTGAATTCATAAATCTGAAATCTCAGAAGACATCGCCATGCCAGTACACGAGTTCCTCCTCGCGGAGCGCGCGTACGGACACCCCTGCCGGCGTCAGCGCGCGCACCATCATCACCTCCGCTGATGGCTTCTCCCCGATGACCGTCACCTGCGGCGGCAGGAAACCCTCGGGCAGCCACGCCTTGATTGACGGCCGCTTCTCCGCCGGCTCGCGCGCGATCAGCGCTTGCAGGATCGCGCCCACGCGCGCGCCGGACGGGTCGCGATCACCCGCCTCTTCCAGCGTCCACCTGTTCCCGCTGACGCTGATCACGACGTACGCCGCCGCGGACGCGCCCTCCTCCGCGATGAAGAAATGGACCGCGCGCGCGCCGGATAGCCCGAGGCCGGCGCGCAGCCGCTTGCTCGCGATCGCGAAGTGGACCAGATCGCGATCGCGGTTCAGATGAAACCGGTACGGCTCCGCGCGCGCGCGGCCCATGGAGACAATGTCCGCGAGATCGCGATCGTCACCGCCACGCACCATCGTCGCCGGCGCGCCGTAGCGCGTGGACTCCGTCACCCGCAGCTGCCGATCGGCCATCGCCATCGCATCGAAGCCGAGCCGCGCGTAGTAGTCGGGTCCGATCTCCGAAAACAGCAGCGCGAGATCCGCGCCGCCCGCGGCCGCGCGCTCGAGCAGACGCTCGACGAGATCGCGCGCGACGCCTCGCCCGCGGCTGACCGGCGCGGTGAACACGGCGCCGATGCCGGCAACCGTGACCGGCCTGCCGTCGAGCACCGCGTCAAAGGCATACAGCTTCGCGCTCGCGAGCACCTCGTCGCCCTCGACCAGCGCCAACCGGTGCAGATGCGCTCGTCCCCAGGGCGTGGCGGCCTGAGCGGCATAACGCCGGCCATAGGCGGGCCGGGTCAGGCCGTCGTGCCAAGTGTTGTAGGTGTCATCCAGGATCTGCTCGAGTATGGCGCCCGCGGCATCGACAAGAATTGCCATGTGAGCCGCCGATTGTATGGCAGTTCCTTAAACGTCTGGGCCTGATGCCGGTCTAACTTGGCTATGAAACGCTTTCTGGCGCTGCCTGTGGCGATTGTTGCGGTTTCCCTCTCGGCGGCAACCCTCCCAAAAGACGATCGCACGATCGTCCATGTGCTGAGCCGGACGGGTTTTGGTCCATGGCCAGGAGATGTGGAGAAAGTGCGCGCGATGGGGCTGCAGCGCTATCTCGACGAGCAGCTCCACCCCGAGCGCATCCCCGACGCGGCGATGGCTCCCCGGCTGGCCCAGCTGACGACGGTGACCCTGGACTCCCGGCAGATTGCGGAACAGTACGAGCTGCCGCAGCTCGAGGCGCGCCGGCAGCGGAAACTGCAAGGGAAGGACGACCCGGTGCCGGGCGACGGGAAACCACCGGACGCCATGCAGCAGCGGGCCAACAGCGTCATGGTCGAGCTTGCCGAGCAGAAGCTGCTGCGTGCGATCTACAGCGAACGCCAGCTCCAGGAAGTACTCACCGACTTCTGGTTCAACCACTTCAACGTCGATGCGCGCAAGGGGCGCGACCGGTTCCTACTGACCGCATACGAGCGCGAGACGATCCGCCCGCGCGTGCTCGGAACATTCCGCGATCTGCTGGGCGCGACCGCGAAGAGCCCGGCCATGCTCTTCTATCTCGACAACTGGATGAGCGCGGATCCGAACGGCCCGCATCTCGCGGCGACCCGCAATGTCGCGCGGCCCTTTCAGGGGCGCGTCGGCGGGCCTGCCGCCTCCGCGCCGGAGGCGCTTCGGCGAGCCTCGCCGGAGCTCGGCGGCTTCGCACCCGAGCGAAGGCGGGAAAGGCCCGCCCTACGAAAAAACGGGCTCAACGAGAACTACGGGCGCGAGCTGATGGAGCTTCACACGCTGGGCGTGGACGGCGGCTACACCCAGAACGACGTCACCGAGGTGGCGCGCGCGCTCACGGGGTGGACGATCGACAACCCGCGTCAAGGCGGCGGCTTCAGGTTCGACCCGCGCATCCACGACACGGGGCAGAAAGTCGTGCTCGGCCACGTGATCAAGGCGGGCGGCGGCGAATCGGACGGCGAGCAGGTGCTGGACATTCTCGCCAAGCATCCGTCGACGGCGACGTTCATCGCGACGAAGCTGACGCGCCGCTTCGTGAGCGACACGCCGCCGCCGGCGCTGGTCGAGCGCGTGGCGGCGCGCTTCCGCGACACCGGCGGCGATCTGCGCGAGGTGATGCGCACGATCCTCACGTCGCCGGAATTCCTGTCGCCGGGCGCGTACCGCGCGAAGGTCAAGACGCCTTTCGAGTTCGTCGCGACCGCGTTGCGCGCGACCGGCGCCGACGTGCAGGACGCGCGGCCGCTCGTACGCGAGCTGCAACAGCTTGGCATGCCGCTCTACCAGTGCCAGCCGCCGACCGGCTACAAGGACACCGGCGACGCCTGGGTGAACACGGGCGCGCTCGTGAGCCGGATGAATCTCGCGCTGCGGCTCGCGTCGGGACAGGTGAGAGGGACGCTGGTCGACAACTCGATTGAATTGCGGCTCGGCGGAGAGGTGTCTGAGACAACACGCGCGACGATTGCGAAAGCGACGGACGCCCAGACGATGATGGCGCTGACGCTCGGCGCGCCGGAATTTCAGCGGAGATGACCATGCTGTCCCGCAGAGTGTTTCTCAAGAACGGCGCCTTCGCGTTCGTCAGCCTAGGGTTCGCGCCGTCGTTCATGGCGCGCACGGCGGTCGCCGCGTCCGGCCGTTCGAAACAGCTGATCGCGATCTTCCAGCGCGGCGCCGTCGACGGCCTCAGCGTCGTCGTCCCTCATGGCGAGAGCGACTACTACCGAGCGCGTCCGAGCATCGCGATTCCGCGGCCGAATGCCGGCGAGAACGCCGCGATCGATCTCGACGGCTTTTTCGGCTTCAACCCGCGGCTGCAGCCGCTCGAGCCGCTGTGGGATTCGCGGCAACTGGCGATCGTCCACGCGTGCGGATCGCCCGACAGCACGCGGTCGCATTTCGACGCGCAGGACTACATGGAGAGCGCGACGCCAGGCGTCAAGAGCACGTCAGACGGATGGCTGAACCGCTATCTGCAGACCCGGCACGCCGAGCCTGCGACGCCGTTCCGCGCCGTTGCGCTCACGTCGCAGCTGCCGCGCATGCTGCAAGGCACGGCGCCCGCCCTCGCCGTCAGCCAGCTCGCGCAGTTCGGCATCCGCGCCGGCCAGTCGAGCGACACGGTCGGCGCGTCGTTCGAAGCCGAGTACGCCGCGGCGGCCGATCACGTGCTGAACGGCACGGGTCGCGAGGCGTTCAGCGCCATCAAGATGCTGAAGACGGCCGACCCGTCGAAGTACGGGCCGGCCAACGGCGCCGACTATCCGCGCGGCCCGTTCGGCCAGGCGCTGCGCCAGATCGCGCAGCTCACGAAGGCGAACGTCGGCCTCGAGATCGCGTTCGCTGACGTCGGCGGCTGGGACACGCACGTGAACCAGGGCGCCGGACAGGGTCAGCTCGCCACGCGCCTCGACGACTTCTCGCGATCGATCGCGGCCCTCGTCGCCGACCTCGGCGACCGCATGGCGGACACCGTGGTCTTGACGATGTCGGAGTTCGGGCGGGCGGTGAATGAGAACGGCGGCCGGGGCACCGACCACGGTCACGGGAACGCGATGATGGTGATCGGCGGCGCCGTCCGCGGCGGCCGCGTCTATGGGACATGGCCCGGCCTGTCAGTCGAGAAGCGCTACGAGGGCCGCGACCTCGCGGTGACCACCGACTTCCGCGACGTCTTCGGAGAAATCGTCACGAGGCATCTCGGCCTGGCCAACACGCGCGCGATCTTCCCGGGGTACGCGTCGAGTCCGGCCAAGTATCCGGGGTTGTTCCCTTGAAGAGCCGTTCTTGTTGTACGTGGCGTCCGCCTTCAGGCGGACCATCCGCGAGTCCGGCTGAAGCCGGACACTACGTACTACACGGTTGTGAAAAGCGCTGTAGAGTACGCCGGTGCTGCTGAGCGGCTTGCCGACTCCTCAAGTCCTGATCGACCACACGCGTGCGATGAACAACATCACGCGCGTTCAGGCGCTCGCGTCCGCTGCGGGCGTGCGGCTGCGCCCTCACGCCAAGACCCACAAGTCGCCGATCGTCGCGCGATGGCAGCTCGACGCCGGAGCGGCCGGCATCTGCTGCGCGAAGGTCGGTGAGGCCGAGGTGTTCGTGGGCGCCGGCATCACCGACATCCGGCTGCCCTATCCCGTCAACCCGTCGAACGCGTCTCGGCTGCTCGCGCTGATGGACCGCGCGACGATCTCGATCATCGTGGACCATCCCGACGTCGGGCGCGGCTGGTCGGACGCGATGCAGCGCGCCGGACGCACGCTCGACGTGCTCGTCAAAGTTGACGTTGGCTTTCATCGCTGCGGGATCGATCCGAACGCCGACGCGCTCGGGTTCATCCAGACCGTGGCGTCGCTGCCGGGCCTGAGGCTGTGCGGGCTGCTCAGCCACGCCGGCCACGCGTATCACGCCGCGTCGGAGGACGAGCTCCGCAGGATCGCTCGTCAGGAGGCCGAGACGCTCGCGGACTTGCACTCACGCGCGGCGACATCAGGGATTGCGCTCGACGAGATCTCGGTCGGCGCGACGCCGACGCTGCGTTTCAGCGTGGGACAACGGGGCATCACCGAGCTGCGGCCGGGCAACTACGTGTACTTCGATCGCACGCAGGTCGCCCTCGGCGCCGCGTCGCTCGACGACTGCGCGCTGACTGTGCTCGCGACCGTCGTGTCGAAGCACGCGGGCCGGATCATCCTCGACTGCGGCAGCAAGACGCTGACCAACGACCTGGCGCGCGGGATCTCGAAGGCCGCCGGATACGGTGCGGTGCTGGCCGGCGAAACCGACGACCTCGACTACGCGCGCGAGATCGACGAGACGCTGACCATCGAGCGGCTCTCGGAAGAGCACGCGACCGTCGGCGTCACCGGCGAGACCCGGCTCGAGCCCGGAGACCGGGTCCGCGTCGTCCCCAACCATTCCTGCGTCGTCTCGAACATGGTGGACGTCGTCAGGCTGGTGGACGGCGATGAGGTAATTGACACGCTGCCGGTGGCGGCCCGGGGTAGAATCCAGTAGTCATGGCTGAAAAAGAGAAGGACAAGCGCGTCGAGGTCGGCGATGCGCTCGGGATGGTCGAGACGCGCGGTCTGGTCGGCATGATCGAGGCCGCCGACGCGATGGTGAAAACGGCGAACGTCGTGTTCGTCGGCTGGCAGAAAGTCGATGCCGGACTGGTCACCGCGATCGTCCGCGGCGATGTCGGCTCCGTGAAGGCCGCGACCGATGCCGGCGCCGCGGCCGCCCGTCGCGTCGGCGAGCTGGTCGGCGTCCACGTCATTCCGCGTCCGGCCGACGACGTCGATAAGATCTTTCCTATTCGCTGAGGGTACGCTTCTTCCGTTTGGCCTTCAGCTTTCCGCTCAATTCCCTGAGCGCGCCTTCATTCCCGATCACCAGCAGCGGCTGCGCCGGCGTCCTCAGCAGGTTGAAGACCGCGCCGCTCGCCGTGCGCGCGTAGATTTCCTTCCCGTCCGTCAGCAGCTGCACGGCCCCGCCACCGCCCGTGGCGTCGAACAGCCGCTCCCCGAACTGCTCCTGCAGGACGCGCAGAATCTGATGGAGCTGCTGGATCGTGAAGCCGCGGCGCTTCAGGTCGGCGAGCACGAGAAGCTCGAACAGCTCGATTGGTGTGTAGCGCCGCTCGGTGTAGCCGCCCGCGTCCGTCTTGTGCGACGGAACGGTCGGCGACAGCAGACCGCCGGCGTCCCAGAGCTGCAGCTGGCGCGCCGTCAGGCCGGTGAGCGCCGCCACCTCGCGCGAGCTGTACGTCTTCTTCAAGCGCATGGCGTTACGAGATTCCACGACAACGTGAGCTCACCGCGAGTGCTGGTCGTACGCGTTCCGGTCGTGCGTACACGTCAATTTCTCCGCGGCTGACGATCCAGCGAAATCCACACGTGCCGTCCTCGAGGCACCGGTAGTAGTCGCCGGCTTGTCGGTCGCCGCGGAACTGGTCGGTCGTGAGATGGTTGACGATGACGATGTCCGGGTCGGTCCGCCGCAACCACGCAAGTGAGCCATTCCACGTCGGTGTGACCTGCTCGAACACAGCCGGCACGTAGGAGATCTGGTCGTAGGCAATCCGAGTGGAAGGCGGCACGTGGCAGCGTAGCCATTCCCCCGCCCATATGGCGTTGCTGGTGCGTTCGCGATCCAGCGCCTGCCGTCGGTCCACGCGGAAGCGCGACGCGAAGGGCACCAGGACGACCAACGCGATGACGCCGAAGGCCGCGGCCGTCGCCGGCCGCCCGATCCCGTGGAAGCGAGCGCGCAATACCGTGGCGATGTCACTCAGGCATCGAGAGGCCATCATGATCAGCGCCGGAATCATGGGGAGCATGTGATGTGGCTGGACCAAGTGGACCGGAAGGACCAGGATGCCGGCAAACAGCGTCGTCCACATGAGGAGGACGACGTCTGTTCCCGAGCGGGGCCGACCACGCACGATGTCGGCGAGAATCCAGACGGCACAAGCGGCCGCCAGGATCGGAATCCCGTACCCCAGGTCATCGAAGACAAAGCTGGCCCATCTCGTTGTCAGGGCTTGATTCCGGAGGCCTTCCTGCAAGATGTGATAGACGATACCGTTCACGACGGCGAAATGCAGGAACGAGAACGGTGACGCCACGGCGAAGGCGGTGACAAAGGCAGCGGTCGACTCCGTCATCGCCCGCAACACGGTCCGCATTCGGCGGGCACGCTCAAGCGCGGCCCAACAGCCGGGCCAGAAGACGGCCGCAAGTAGGACGGCACCGAGAACGTCGACCGCCCATCGTGCCGTCGCGACCACGTGTTCAGGCGCCGGGATGTCGAGTTGTCCATCGTCGGTCATGAGCGCGGCGACATGAGGCACGTCGAGCCAATAAGACGCCACGATGCAGAATACCGCCAGGATCGCGGTCGCAATTCGAAACGTGCGAGACGGCCAGGCCGTCGAATCCTGCACGGGAGAACGCCAGAGGGCGATCGGCCAGAGCAGCCCGAGGACGGCGACGCCGGCGTACTTGCAGGCGAACGCGAGACCGGCCACCGCGGAAGCGAGCAACAGAGCCCGGCGGGTCGGATGTTCGTAATACGACGCCGAAGCGAACAGCGCGAGCAGAAGGAAGAACAGCTGAAGCGTGTCTGGGTGCGCGTAGATCGCCCAAGTGAAGATCATCGGGTTCAGCGCCAGCGCAGCGATCGCGAACCAGGCGGCCAGGCGGCCATACTCGCGGCGCGCCCATACGAATACCAGCCCCAAGGTTGCCGCGCCAGACACCACACAAATTGTTCGAAGGGTGATCGCCACGTCTTGCTCGGTAACGGCACGACCCAGCCCGAGAATGCGCAACGCAATGAGGGCAATATTGAAGTACAGATGGGGGTAGGAGCCATAACGCAGCGCAAACGTGTGGTCGCGCAGGGCGCCTCCCAGCAGGTTGACCTGGACCACTTCATCTGTCTGGAACGCGCCCAGTACCCTCACGTCAGAGGCGGCCGTCGAGACGAGCGGAACCAGGATCGCGCACCACAGCCCGACCAGCGCGATCACGCCGAGACCATCAAGCACGGCCAGTGTACGGCGACTCACGGTCTAACCTGGATTGCCACTTTCGCCTTCCGCGAGCCGATCCGCCGCCGCCGCACCGGCGAAGTCCTTGTCCGTGAGGCCGCCTTCGCTGTGCGTGGAGTACGTCAGCGTGACGCGCTTGTAGGTGATCTCGATGTCGGGATGATGATCAGCGGCTTCGGCTTCCGACGCCAGCCGGTTCACGAACGCGACCGCCTCGAGAAAGCTCTTGAACGCGTACTGCTTGCGGATCTCGTCGCCGTAGAGCGTCCAACCGCTCAAACTTTTGATCCGCTGGTCGGCGTCGGCACGTGACAGCTTGGGCATGATGTCACCTCTCCACCACGGAGGACACAGTCCATATTTCTACTGCGGTTTGCGCGCACGGACTTCGTCGAGCCGGACGCGCGCCGCTTCAACCTCGTCGAGCGACTCCTTCTGCAGCTCGATGGCGGTCGGCCCCTCCATCGGGTTCGCAAACGCGCTGCCGGCGATGGTTCGATGATACGCCCGCTCGGCCTGCTGCAGCGCCTCCAGCGCGGCCGCGTGTTCGTTCTGCCACTCGAGCCAGCGCGTCAGCCGGGCGACCGCCTCGGCCTCGGTCGCGCCGGCGCACTCGATTCCGAACGGATCGCCGTTCTCTTCACGAACGGCGCGTGCCACCCACTGCCCGTCGCGCTCGGTCGCGTGCACGGCAAATGTTGTCCCGCCGATTGTCGTCTTCATCGGTATCCTCACGTGGCGCGGCCAGGCGTCTCAGAGCTCGCCGAGACGCGACGGGCTCACCGGCGCGAGCATCGGATCGATCCGGTTGTCGAGCATCGCGTCCGCGACGAGTTGCGCGGTCAGCGGCGCGAGCATCACACCGTTGCGATAGTGTCCGGTCGCGTACATCAGGCTCGGCACGACGCTCGACGGTCCGATGACCGGCAGATCGTCGACGGTCGCAGGGCGCAGCCCGACGCGGGCGCCCCGGAAACCGGCGGTCCAGGCGTGCGGCACGATCTCACAGACCGCATCGAGCAAGTCCCGCACGCCCGACACCGTCGTCCGCTCGTCGAAGCCGGCTTCCTCGACTGTCGCGCCCACGAGCAGTGTCCCATCGTCCCACGGAACGAGATAGCAGTGGGCGCTCCAGGTCACGCGGCGAAGGGGCGTGCCGGTCCAGCCAAGGTGCAGCAGCTGACCGCGGACGGGGCGAACCGGCACCGTGGCGTGAACGCCGTCGATCGCGATCTGGCCGGACCAGCTGCCGGCGGCCAGCACGACGGCGTTGCTGGTCAGCGATCCGCGATCCGTCTCCACGATCATGTCGCCGTGAAGCCGCGTGATACGCCGCACGTGGCTCTGCTCGATGAGCTGCGCGCCGTGACGCCGCGCGGCCGCCGCGAGCGCGCGCGTCAGCTCGCCCGCCGCCACGAAGCCGTGCGAATCGATCAACAGGCCGCCAATCGCGCCGTCACCAAGCTGCGGTTCCTCGGCACGTACCGCGTGGGCATCCAACAGCAGCGCGGGCACGTCGCGCCGCGCCAGCACCTCGGCGGTCGTCCGCAGCGCGCGCAGCGCCTCATCGGTGGTGGCGATGTCGAGCGTGCCGGTACGGCGATACGGCACAGCGATGCCACTCTCCGCCGATACGCGCT
>Ga0315281_10011081_pt1 | contig 12368 bp, 11 predicted proteins | sample YL17G07_0_MG_FD_204540 | JGI IMG/M metagenome (GOLD analysis project Ga0315281, IMG submission 204540) | Sediment microbial communities from Yellowstone Lake, YNP, Wyoming, USA - YL17G07_0 | ecosystem: Environmental > Aquatic > Freshwater > Lake > Sediment | place: USA: Wyoming | collected... | reverse complement strand
GCACCGGGTTGAAAAAGTGCATGCCGATAACCGCACCGGGCCGTTTCGTCCTCGCCGCGATCATGGTGAGCGAAATCGACGAGGTGTTGCTCGCCATCACCGCGCCCGGTTTCGCGACGCGGTCCATCTCGGCGAAGATCTTGTGCTTGAGCTCCGCGTTCTCGGTGGCGGCCTCGATCAGGATGTCGCAATCCTTGAGATCCTCATAGCGGGTGCCGGACCTGATGCGCGCCTGCGCCGCGTCGAGGCCCGCCTGCGCGATTTTCTGCTTGGCGAGCAGGCGCCCCAGGCTCTTGGCGATGGTGTCGGTGCCGCGTTTCACCGCCTGCTCGTTGATGTCGATCATCACCACCTCGAACCCGGAAACCGCCGAAACCTGTGCGATCCCGCTGCCCATCGTGCCGGCGCCGATGACGCCTATGCGCTTGATGTCCATGTCGAACCCCTTTGTCTGCGATCGTTGAACCGCCCCGTCACAACCGCGCCTTTGCCGCTGGCATCGACCCGCGTCCCGCTTCGCCGGCCGTCGTCGGGACGACCAGATTTCAGTTTAGACGCGTCGGCGACGGCATTCTTGTTCCGGATCAAGCCCGCGCGCATTCGCGGCCGCTTGCAGGCGCACCGCGCCGGCGGCATCATCTGCCCCATGAGCACCGCCCCCGCGAGCATGGCACCTGCCTCCCCGCTCTACGCGTCGCGATTCCTGCTTGCGCTTCTCGGCACGCTGATGCCGGTCGCGGGCTATCTCATCGGCGACAACTATCACGCGTTCCTGGTCACCTTCCTCATCATCCCGGTGCTCGACTGGATCGCCGGGCGCGACGAGTCGAATCCGGCGCCGGAGCGGGCGGCGAGGCTCGAGCGATCGCAGTTTTTCCGCGCCATCCTCTACCTCTACGCGCCGATCCATCTTGGCCTCATCGGCTGGGGGGCGTGGGTGGTGACGCACGGCAACCTGTCGCCGGCGCAGAATCTCGGCCTCATGCTGTCGGTCGGCATCGTCACCGGCGCGCAGGGCATCACCATCGGCCACGAGCTCGGGCACAAGCAATCCGCGGCCGACCGCTGGATCGCGCGCGTGCTGCTGGTGACGGTGAGCTACGGGCACTTTTACATCGAGCACAACCGCGGCCACCATGTGCGGGTGGCGACGCCTGATGATCCGGCCACCGCGCGTTACGGTGAAAGTTTCTGGCGTTTCCTGCCGCGCACCGTGAGCGGCAGCTGGCTGAGCGCCTGGGACATCGAACGCACGCGCCTGCAACGGCTCGGACTGCCTGTCCTCAGCTGGCGCAACCAGATGCTGTGGTTCAGCGCGTTGCCGTTGGTCATCGGCGCAGCGCTGGGCCTGGCGCTCGGCCCGCTGGCGACAGTGTTTTTTTTCGTGCAGAGCGCGATGGCAATCACCCTCCTCGAAGCCGTCAATTACATCGAGCATTACGGCCTCACCCGGGACAAGGGCGCGGACGGCCGCTACGAGCGCGTCGGCATCCGCCATTCCTGGGACGCCGACAACCTCGTCACCAACTGCTTCCTGATCCACCTGCAGCGCCATGCCGACCATCACACGCATCCGGCGCGGCCCTACCAGGCGCTGCGCCATCTCGACGGCAGCCCCAAGCTGCCCGCCGGATACGCGGGCATGATTCCGCTCGCGCTGGTCCCGCCGGTGTGGTTCGCCGTGATGAACCCAAGGGTCGAGGCGCTGCGGCGTACGGCGGAAACCGGCTGAGGGAACGCCGGCGCACCGCGGGGCTCGCAGACCCGACGCGACGGAACCATTAAGATAGAATCGCGGCGCGCCAGGAAATGGCAACTCGCAGACCACGTCGGCGATCAGCTGCCGCCCAAATTGGGATTTCCCCGGACAACAATAATGGAGGCAGGACCATGAGACTCAAGGGCAAGGTGGCGATCGTCACCGGCGGCACCAGCGGCATCGGCAGGCGGATGGTCGAGCGTTTCGTCGAGGAGGGCGCGACTGTATTTTTCAGCGGGCGGCGCGCGGCGCTCGGCATGGAGGTCGCCAAAGCGACCGGTGCCGTCTTCGTCGAGGCCGACGTTGCGAAGGAAGCCGACGCGGCGCGTACGGTCGCGGTGGCGGCAAAGCACAACGGGCGCATCGACATCCTGGTCAACAACGCGGGCGGCGTTGCGGTCGGCGGCAGGATCGAGGCCACGCCGCTCGACAACTTCGATGCGACCATCGCGGTCCACGTGCGCGGCGCGTTTGCGCACATCAAGCACGTCGCCGCGCTGATGCGCGCGCAGCGCGCCGGCAGCATCGTCAACATCGGTTCGGTCGCCGGCCATCGCGCCGGCTATTCGTCGTCGATCAGCTACGGCGTGGCGAAGGCCGCGCTGCTGCATCTCAGCCGCTGCGCGGCGATGGAACTCGGCGAGGAAAACGTGCGCGTGAACTCGATCTCTCCCGGCGGCATCGCCACCGGCATCTTCGGCAAGGCGATGGGGCTCGACGCCGCTGCCGCCGAGGCGTCTGCGGAAAAGGTCAAGGTCGCGCTCGCCAAGTTGCAGGCGGTGCCGCGCGCCGGACTGCCCGAAGACATCGCGAATGCGGCGGTCTATCTCGGCAGCGACGAATCCAGCTTCGTGAACGGCTCCGACATCGTGGTCGACGGCGGCCTCATCTGGGGCCGGCGCACCTCCGAGGCGGCGGCGGGCGGGCAGGCGATGCGGGCGTTGTTCGGGTAGGGAGTGCGCAAGCGCCATTGGCGGGCCCTGTTCCCGGGATTTGGACTTGAGAGATCCTTCCGGCCTGCGGTTGAATCATTTGTCCTTGATGCGATAAGATGCAGCGAAGCCGGCGGAGAAGCTCCGCCGGCCGTTGCGGCACGCCAGCCACACAGGCTGAGTCTTCGGCATCCGCTCCCTCTCTGCGCAACGGATCACGATGTCCTTCGCCACCTGGTATTACCCGTTTTTCATCGCCGCAGTCGCGGCCATTTTCTGGGCACTGCCTTCCCGTTACCGCGGCGTTTTCATGATCCCCGCGGCCTTTGTGTTTTATGGCTACTGGGACATCCGTTTCATTGCCCTGCTGATGGCTGCGGCGGGCGTCGATTATCTGAGCGCGCTGCAAATGGCAGGGCAGAGCCCCGGAAGGATGAAGGCGTGGCTCATCGCGTTGTTGCCCCTGGGGTGGCTTTGCGTCGCCCGGTTTTTCAAGCGATTTGATCTTTGGGAACTGCTGCTGGTCGGCTTGTTTTGCCTTGCCTTCATCGCCTGCTACGAGTTCTGGAGCAGGCGGTCCGGGCCAGGGCGGAAACGGGCGTTTCTCGGTTTGGCGATCGGCTTCAACCTCGTCCTCTTGTGTTTTTTCAAATATGCCGCGTGGTTCGCGGAGGGGGCACGGGACGGATTGCGCGCCATCGGCCTGGAGGCGGACTGGGCGACCCTGAATATCGTGTTGCCGGTGGGCATTTCCTTCCACACCTTCCAGTCGATTGCCTATGCGGTGGACGTATATCACGGCAAATGCCCGGCTGAGCCGAGGTTTCGACGCATCCTCAACATGATTTCATTTTTCCCGCAGCTGGTGGCGGGGCCGATCGAGCGTGCTTCCCATCTGCTTCCCCAGCTCGCCTTCAGCCGTTCGTTTGACTGGCGGACGATGGCGTGGGGATTGCACTTGATGCTGGTGGGATTCTTTCTGAAGGTTTTCGTTGCCGACAACTGCGCGATCATTGCCAACTATTATTTTGACCAGGTGCAGAGCGGGGCAACTCCCGGCGGCGGTTGGACGCTGGCCGGAACCCTGGCCTTCGCGTTCCAGATCTACGGCGATTTTTCCGGTTACAGCTACATCGCCAGGGGATCCGCGATGTTCCTTGGGGTCGAACTTACGCGCAACTTTCGCCTGCCCTATTTTGCCGCCTCGCCGTCCGACTTCTGGCGGCGCTGGCACATCTCGCTATCGTCATGGTTCAGAGACTACGTGTTCATCCCCCTGGGGGGCAGTCGCGGCAGCGAATTCCGCACTGCCGCCAATCTACTGGCCACCATGCTGCTGGCCGGCCTTTGGCACGGCGCCTCTGCGATGTTTGTCGCCTGGGGCGCCTATCATGGAGCGTTGCAGGTGATCTGGCGTGCAAGTCCCTGGCTGGAGCGGCTGGGGCGCGCCGAGACGGTCATTGCCCGGGTGTCGGCGACCACGCTCACCTTCACGCTGGTATGCATCGGCTGGATCCTGTTCCGCGCAAAATCCTTTCCGGATCTGCTCCTCATTTTGCACGGACTTGGGGTCTGGCAGGCGCCCGATGCCCCCGGCATCTCCGGGGCATGGAAGTGGCTGGCGTTTCACGTCGTCCCGTTGCTCGGAATCCAGTTCGCCGTCATCAATCAGGACGAGGAGTCGGATATCGTCAATCTGCCGATGGCATTGCTGGTGCCCATTTACCTGATCATGGCGATCGGTGTCCTGAGCTCGGGCTATCTGAGCAGCCAGTTCATTTACTTCCAGTTTTGAGGCCGACGAATGGATCTGGACAAATTGCCATCCGCCCGCCGCGTAGTGCTGGGCCTGCTGCTGGCGCTGGTGGTTCTGCTGTCGCTGGAGTTCCTCGCGGTGGTGGCGTATGACGAATCTGCCGCGGAGCGGCTGTCCTTCGGCTATGGGGAAAATACCGGTTTTCTGACAGGCAAGGACTCGGTCGAGCTTCGCCGCGCTGCGGGCCGATCTCTGTGGGCGCAGAAATTCCCGCTGCACAAGCCCGATGGCACCAGGCGCATCGTGGTGGTTGGCGATTCCGTGCTGCGCGGCGGCTCGGAAGCCGGATCACTGAGCGGCAAGTTGCGCGAGCGATTGGCGGCGTGCGGGGTGACGGCGGAGGTATGGAACCTGTCGAGCCCCGGATATGGATCCCGGCGCAAGCAATTGGTGGTGCGCAAGGCGCTGGAATTCCAGCCTGATCTGGTGATTTATCACGTCAATTACACGACAGAGTACGAAGACGAACGCGAGTGGCAACGCAAGCTCAGCCACGCCTCCCTGCACCCCCGCTTGTGGCCGGAAAAGCTGCCGCTGATCGGACGGATCAAATTGTCGAAAACCGAAAAGGTGCTCTGGAAGTGGCTGCCTGCCGAGGTGCGAAATGCCAGGGGCACGCAGGAGGAGGCAGCCGACCCCGACGCCGAGCGTGAAGCCATTCAGTCCAAGCAGGACGCCGCCTACTGGATGCCGCGCATGCTCGGCCAGCTGCAGGAATCGGTGGCGATGATCCGCCACGCGGACGTTCCGCTGCTGCTGTTGAGCCGTGCCGATCTGTCGCCGGACAGGGCCTCGATCGGCGATGCGGGGCTGCATCAGCAGTTGGAGCAGTTCGGCAGTGACAAAAAGATAAGGGTGCTTTCGACCAAGGAGGTATTTGGCCGCCTTCCAGCTTTTCAAAATCTCTTCATCGATACAAGTCACTGGATTCCGGCCGGGCATGCGGCGATGGCGGTGGCCATGATGCCGGCCATCGCGGATTTGCTTGAACTGCATTTGCAGAGTGGAAACTGCGGCAGGGCCATGCCTGCCGCAAACTAGACCGCGTATCGGCGGCGGGCTGCGGGAGCGTCGCAAACAGCCGGTTTGGGCGGCGCACCGGCGAAAAAGGCCTTACGGTCCGGCGAGAATGCGCTCCAGCAGTTTCCGCTTCTCCGCGCAGCGCGCCTGCTCCCAGCAGGATTGAACTGTCTTGACGATCCTGCCGTCCCGGTAAATCCTGATCTGGTACGGTTTCTTCATCAGGACCGTGTGGACGTAGCTCGCGAAGGCTTCGGCGAAATCGTCTCCCGGGCTGGTGGCGGCGTAAAGCGACGGGAAGTTCGTGCGTTCGAGGCTGTCGTAGGTAGCCAGCATTTGATCGGCCTTGAGCCTGGCCCCGAGGTAGAAGACAAGGTCTTTCCGCTGCGGGAAGGAGGCATCGAATTTCGTGGCATAGCGGTCGCCTTCGATCGCCCACGACAATCGCGCGAACGGGAAATCCGCAATTGACGTGATTTCCTTCGGCTCGAGGTTCCATGGCGGGTGAACCTTTTCGTTGATCGCCAGCACGTGTCCCAGCTCGTGCAGCAGGATGTACTGGATCGCGTTTTTCCGGTTGTCCTCCCTGTCCTCCTCGATCCTGACCGCCATCCGGAAACCCGGCTGCGCCTTGAACGGCCTGTTGTCCTTCCAGCTTGCCCATGAATTGGCCGTATGCGCGTTGAGGACCGCGGCATCGAGGACGACGAAGCCCGCGGCCGCATTGGACCGGTCGTCGAACACCATGTCGGTGAATCCGGTTCCGCCCAGGTCGTCGATCAGATGGATCCCCGCCAGTCTGCCGGACAGGCTGCGTTTGACGGTGTCTGGCAATTCCGCGATCGCAGCGCGCAGGTAGCGCAGGAAAGCCGGCGCGATTGGTGCGGCGCGGGGCTTGTTGGGAAAGCCGTCCTTGATGTTTTGAAGCCTTAGAAACTGGACCAGTTCGGGCGGTGCGGAGCCGACGCGCGCCTCGACCGGCTTCGCAAAAGCGCCATTCCAGAATTTCAGCGTGGTCACGACATGGTCCTTTGCCGCCTTCGCCGCGCAATCTTTGTCGTTGTCGCTGCACGGGAAAGAGGCGGTCCCCCGCGCGAAAGCGGTCGCGGACGACGACCCGCAGGCCAACAGGCAGATCGCGACGACGAAGCGCGTCAACCTGCAGGCGCCGCCATCGACCGCGCGGAACCGCCGCATCCGCAGATTCATTTCCGGATTTGACATCTGCGACATCCTCTCATGGGCAGGTCGTCGGCACCGCCATCGGCGGCACCACGCCGCTGCGCATGAATTGCGGAGGCTCGGTGATGCAATAGACGGTGCCGCCTGGCGTGGTGATCTTGATCATGCCGTTTTCAAGCCGCCGCTCGCCCGCTTCAGGACGCTTCAGCGCAAGGGCAAACCGCTCCGAAACCGACAGGCCGGTTCCGTACCTGCCGCCCGGTTCCGTTTCCTGGCGCGGGCCCGGCTCGCGTGCAATTTTTCGCGCCATGCCGAGCAGGGCCCCGGCGGCCGGGATGTCACGATTTCCGGCCTCGCCCGGCGCCGCCGGCGGGGCCGTCTCCGTTTCGGGGACCGGCCTTGCGCCGGATCGAGGCTCAGCCGGTTCCGCGTCGACGGTTGCGTTGCGGGCCGACTCGTCGCGTGGCCGAAGGTGTTGCGGTTCCGGGATCGCATCGCGCCTGAACAAATCCGAAGGATCGCTCAGCCGCACTTCGAGTGGCGGCAGCGCTTGCGTATCGCGCGTCCTGGAGGCGAACGGAACATGGGTCAGCAAGGCAAGGTGCAATGCGCAGGAGAGCAGAAGATACCAACCCCATCGCGCCGCCTGCCCGGCAGCCGGCAGCCGGAAATCGCGCGGCGAAAACAGCGGCAGTGGGCTCTGAGTCAACCGATTCGGCATGTGGTCCGTGTGCAGCGGCGAATTTCAGCCCGCAAGCAGGGCTTGCGCCATCTCCCGAAGCTTGGACTTCTGGATCTTGGTTGCGTTCGCGCCCGGGGTGACCGGGAACGCATCGAGGTCGACGACGCGAACCGGCACCTTGAAGCCTGCGATCTGATTCCTGCAGTGCGCGATCAGCGCTGCTTCGTCGAATGCGGTGCCGCTTTTCCGCAGCACGAAGGCAACCGGCTTCACGCCGTCCGTGGTGCCCGCGCCGACGACTTGCGCGGCGGCAACAGCGGCGTGGGATTGCAGCACGTCCTCGATTTCGGCAGGGCACACCAGGAAACCGGAGAGGCGGATCGCGTCGCCCAGGCGAGCGATGAACACGAAGCCGCCGTCGGCGGCCGTGTGGCCGAAATCGCCGCTCCTGAACCAGCCGTCGCCGGTGAACGCCGCGGCAGTCGCTTCGTCGTTTTCAAAATAGCCGGCCATCACGCTGGGCGCGAGGAATTCGAGTTCGCCCGGCGTGCCATGCGGCTGGACGATCTGCGTTTCCGGATCGCGCGCGCGGACCCGCAGTTTGTCCGAGACCGGCTTGCCGCCGCCAGGCATGCGCTCTGCGACCGCAAGCAATTCGCTCTGACGCGCGAGCAGCGCCTGCAGTTCGCTCGAGCCATACAACCCGACGACCTTCAGTCCGCGCGCCTCGGCGCGCTGCGGCAGGTCGCCTTGCGCCGGCGAGAACGCGGCGTAGCCGAAGAAATGCGCGCTCGGAAACGCCGGCGTTTCGGCAACCGCGGCGAGCATCTGCGCGATCATGTCGTCGGTGCAATTCGTGTGCGTGACCCGGTGGCGGCGGATCGCGCCCGCGGATTCCGCCGCATCGAAGGTCGGGTACATCACCAGCGGCCGCGCCGCCGCCAACGCCGCCATCGCGTTGCAGAAGCCGAACACGCCGCACAGCGGCGCCGTGATCAGGATGCGCGATTCGGGCGCGGCATAGCCGAAGCCCCGCGCGACGTCGTGTGCGTGCCCGACGATGGTGGCCTGGTCATGCAACACGAACTTCGGCGCCCTGGTGGTGCCGGAGGTGGTAAACATGATGCAGCCCGCATCCGGCGTGGCGTGATCCTCGTCGAGGGGCGCGCTGGCGAGGAGGCTGCGATAGGCAAGCGTGTTGCGGCCTGTCACATCGCCGGGGGTTGACGGGTGCGCGGCATCGGTTTCATCGTAGGCGATCAGGGTTCCGAGACGGCTCATGGTTTCCGGATCGCAGCCGGCGAGGATCGCCGTGAAGTCGATCTCGCGGAATCCCGGCCAGTACACCAGCGCATGGCAGCGGGAGCGGCCGACGATGTCCTGCACCTCATGGCTTTTAAAGCGGGTATTGACCGAGACCGCGATCGCGCCGAGACGGGCGCAAGCGAAGAACACTGCGAACCAGGCTGGGACGTTGGGCAGCCAGATCGCGACGCGCGTGCCGCGCACCACGCCGAGCGCCGACAGTGCGCACGCGATCCGCCGCGCTTCGGCATCGAGTTCGGCGTAGCTGATGGTGCGCTCGCGCTCGATCAGCGCGGCCCCGTCCGGAAATTCGGCGGCGCGCGTTGCCAGCATTCCGGAGAGCGTCGAAGCGGGGTAGCTTGAATGCATGGCAGCCGGGTCAGCGCCGCTCGAGGGACTTGCGGTACTGCTGCAGCAATTCTTCCATGGTGGTGAGCCGCGTTTCCGCATGCGCGACGTCGGTCGGCGAGTGGTTGACCGCGCGCACGATCCAGTCGTGCCCGGCGCGCTCGCCGACGTCGATCACGTTGATGCAGCCCGGCGCCTGCATCAGGTTGCCGAGAAACAGCCGCGAGCCGGTGAGGGCGTACGAGAGGATCGCGCGATTCACTCCGCCATGCAGCACCAGCAGCGCCGTGTCCCAGCTGCGGTCGGCGGCAAGCCGCTCGAGCGCGGGATGCACGCGGTCCATCAGTTCGCCGACGCTTTCGCCGCGCAGGAAACGCACGTGCTCGGGGACCACGCCCTGGAACGCGCTGTAGAATTCCTTTTCCAGCTCGGCTTCCGGAATGTCCTTCAACCTGCCGCCCTTGATTTCGGTGAAATCGGCCCACGATTCGATTGGTGGCCGGTGCATCGCCTGCGCCAGCACGCATTCCGCGGTTTCGAGCGTGCGCGGCAGGGGGCTGGCGATGACCCGGTCGAAGCGGACGTGCGCCAGCACGCGGCCCGCCGCCTCTGCCTGTGCGCGGCCGTGGTCGGTGAGCGGCACCTTGTCCGGTAGGTGGGGTTTGCCGGTGTCGTCGAAGTAGGTGACCTGGCCGTGGCGCATCAGGTAGACGCGGCGGCGCTTCGTCGCCGATTCGGGTGGGTCGTCGGTCAAGGGCGGATTCATCGGGGGCCGGGGAATGCGGGCAATCCGCATTGTCGTGGAGCACGCAGCGGCGTGCAAGGCGAGGTACGCGCGTCCGCGGTTGCGTTTATTGCATGGCTGGCGTCAAATAGCGCACACCTTGTGCGACGATTTACCATCCCCGCTGAGGAGATCGCCATGTACCAGAGAATCCTGCTTGCCTACGACGGATCGGAACAGGGCAAGGCTGCGCTGCTCGAATGCGCCGATCTTGCAAAGCTCACCGGCGCGGTGACGCACCTGCTCGCGGTGGTGCGCATGCCTTCGGGGCTGTTTCTCGCCGAGGGTTTCATTCCCGAAAACCTGCTGGACGACGAAAAGCGCCGCACCGAGGAGGTGCTCAAGGAGGGCACGCAGAAGCTCAATGCAATGGGCTTCCAGGCGGAAGGGCATCTCGCGTTCGGCGAGCCGATCGAGGAAATCTGCGCGCTTGCGGAAAAAGTGCGCGCCGACCTCATCGTGGTCGGCCACCAGCGGCGCGCATCGCTGGCGGCGCGCTGGTGGCGCAGTTCGGTCGGCGTTTCGCTGATCGAATACGCGCCGTGCAGCGTGCTGATTGCGATGGCGGCGAAATAAGGCGAAGCCGCGCCGCAATTCCTGCGCGTCCCTGACAGCCTGTTACGCGGCGACGAGCCGGCTGTGCGAAGACACGTGCTTCGCCAGAAAGTCCATCTGGTCCGAGAGGATGCGCCGGTTGGTGAGGATCAGGAATTCCGCCTTGTTCGGCACGTAGGGCGCGTACAGGAGTTCCATGCCCGAGCGTTCCGGCGTCCGGCTGCCCTTCTTCTCGTTGCAATGGCGGCAGGCGGTGACCACGTTCATCCAGGTGTCGCGTCCGCCGCGTGAAATCGGCACCACGTGGTCCCGCGTCAGCCTGAGGCAGCTGAATTCGCCCCCGCAATAGCCGCAGATCTGGTGATCGCGATGGAACAGTTCGCGGTTGTTGAGTGGTGGCACCTGGTTGAAGGCCTGCAGCGCCATCGCCTTGCCTTTGATCGCAATGATGCTGTTTGCGGTAATGATCGACCGCTTGCCGGTCTTCCGCGACACGCCGCCGCGAAAGGTGAATTCGGTTTCGCCTGCCGCCCATGCAACCAGGTTGCGCGCATAATAAAAGCAGGCATGCTGCCAGGTCACCCAGCGGTGCGGGACGGCGTGCATGTCCAGGGTAAGGATGAGGGGTGCGTTGCTCATGACATTTGCTGGTTCGCAGTATGGGGTTCAGTAGCTAACTTGCGGTATTGTAAGGGGTTTGGAACGCGGGTCAAGACCTTTCTTGGAGGCGGGGCTGGTTGCCTTCCCTGCGCTTCCCACGGGCGGGATATTCCAATTGCATACGATGGATCGCAACGCCGGCATGCTCGGCTTTGGTGGACAGCGCGCGCTGCAATTCGCGCTGCTCGCTTCGCTGGCGCTGCACGCGATGGTGCTGTTCCTGGCGCCGGGTTTCCGGGTGCCGGATCGGCCGCCCGTGCTGCCGGCGCTTACCGCGGTGTTGCGCAAGCTTCCGCAAACCGCCGAGCCGCCGGCGCTAACCAGGGAACCGGCGAAGGAACCGGCGAAGGCCGAGGAGATCCGGCCCCGGGAGACTGCGGCGTCGAAGCGCGTGCCGAATCCCGGAACCACGCGAAGCGCGGAACCTTCCAGGATGACCGCGCCTTCTGCAGAGGCGTCGCCGGCAATTACGGCGATCGAGGCGCCGGCCACTCCCGTTATGCCTCCCGCCGCAGTTGCAACTGCAGCGCCGGGCGCCGCGGCTGCGGCGTCTTCCCGCGCGGAGCCCGCCGACCCGGCCGCGCTGCAAGCCTATCTGATACAGCTTTCGTCCTATGCGGTGAAGTACAAGCGCTATCCGCCGCTCGCTCGCGAGCGCGGCTGGGAAGGTGTCGCCGTGGTAAAACTTGCCATGGGCGCGAACGGCAGGATCCGCGATACCGCGGTCCTGTCGTCGAGCGGCTACGAAGTCCTCGATCAGCATGCGGTCGAAATCGTGAGAAAGGCGGCGCCGATCACCGAGATTGGCTCAGCGCTGAGGAACCGCGAATTTTCGATCAATATTCCGGTCTATTTCAACATCGAGCGCAAGGGCGGTTGAATGGACTCCATAAAAATTTCGTTGTGAAATCCGCTTCGTTGCGGTCACCAATCTTATGAAGCGAACGCTGACTCATGCCCTTGGTCCGTGCCTGGTCTGGGCAATCTGCGGTTGTGCGGGCGCCCCCTGGCAAGCCGATCCACCGCCTGCCGCGTCAGCGCCTGCGGCAGCGCCCGCCGCCAAAGCCCCGGCACCGCCAAAACCCCGGATCGCGCTCGCGCTCGGCGGCGGCGCGGCGCGGGGCTTTGCGCATATCGGCGTAATCAAGGCCCTCGAGGCGCAGGGCATCGTGCCCGACGTCGTGGTCGGCACCAGCGCAGGCAGCCTGGTTGGCGCCCTTTACGCCGGCGGCAACACCGGGTTCGAGTTGCAGCGCCTCGCCATGGAAATGGACGAGGCGGCAATGAGCGACTGGTCGCTGCCGGGCCGGGGGCTGATGAAAGGG
>Ga0315281_10011080_pt1 | contig 12368 bp, 10 predicted proteins | sample YL17G07_0_MG_FD_204540 | JGI IMG/M metagenome (GOLD analysis project Ga0315281, IMG submission 204540) | Sediment microbial communities from Yellowstone Lake, YNP, Wyoming, USA - YL17G07_0 | ecosystem: Environmental > Aquatic > Freshwater > Lake > Sediment | place: USA: Wyoming | collected... | reverse complement strand
ACCCATTTGATATTGGATATTCCTGTCGGTCCGACATTAAAAATACGGCATTTTAAAGATGCAGAAACAATCGCCCAAAAATTTATCTATTTAGCCAAAAAATTCAAAATAAAAATAGCTGTAGATATAAACCAAACCTTGGAACCGGCGGGGCATGCAGTAGGTCCTACTCTTGAAGCCTGTGATGTTTTAAAAGTTTTAGAGCAACGACCGGATAGACCATTCATTTTGGAAGCCAAGGCACTCCGGCTTGCAGGGAAACTGTTAAATTTATGTCTCCTCGATACCAAAAGAAAAGAAAGGGGGGAAAACGGTGAAGATCTAGCACGTCGGATTCTCTCAAGTGGAAAAGCCCTCGCCAAAATGAGAGAAATCATCAAAGCTCAAGGAGGAAATCCCAACATAGGTATTGAGGATCTGAAGCTTGCGCAATATAAATATGAAGTACCAAGCAAAGATAAAGGGGTGATAACTGCCTTCAATAATCTGGATCTCTCTATCATTGCCAAAATACTGGGATGTCCGGCGGATAAACAAGCAGGAATCTATATAGAGCGAAGAATTGATGAAAAAGTAGACAAGAATGATATACTATGTATACTCTATTCATCTGATAAATGGAGACTGGAAGAAGCTAAAGAAACTCTTGTACATGCGCCTATATATAGAATAGAATAATATGTTTAAGAATATTATCTCACCAGTTCAAGCTTGGCTACTTTCTCAAGGACGTTGTGTTGGTTGTGGAATATCAATACAAAAAGGCAAAAAGTCTAAATTGTCAGATAAAGAAGAAGAAGTAACTTGTAAAAAATGCGGTCGGGTTTATATCTTAAACCTAGAGACTAGACGCTTCAAACGTGCGCCACTCCCTGTACCTTCATGAAGCAAAAGATATATATATTGATAGGTATCATTATCTTCTTTTTCATAATTACTTCTCTCTGGTGGAACCAAGCAAATAGACCCGTAGACTTCTCAAATAAAACTATCACTACCTTCACTATTACACGTGGTGAAACAGCACGATCAATTGCTGAAAGACTCCAAAAACAAGGATTGATCCGTTCTTCTGTTGCTTTCTTTATCCTCGCTAGATTTGGCGGTATATCGGGAGACCTTCAAGCTGGTGATTTTCGTCTTTCTCCATCGATGGATCTGCAAACTGTCACCGCTACTCTCACTCATGGTACTTTTGATGTCAGAATTACCATCCCTGAGGGATGGAGAAAAGAAGAGATAGCACTGGAATTAGCAAAACAGCTAAATATCCCCCAGTCTGAATTTGAAAAAGTAGCAAAAGAAGGTTACATGTTTCCTGACACTTACCTTATTCCTAAAGACGCTAGCGCCGCGGGAGTTGCAGATATATTCTTAGCAAATTTTAATAAAAAGATAACAGCTGAAATGAAAGAGAGAGCAAGAAATAAAGGTTTAACACTTGATGAGGTAATTAAAATTGCCTCTCTCTTAGAAAGGGAAGTTAGATTTGATGAAGACAGATCATTTGTTGCTAGCGTAATATTAAATAGATTAAAAATTGGGATGAAACTGGACATTGACGCAACCGTCCAATATGCTCTCGGATACCAGCCAAACCAAAAATCATGGTGGAAAAAAGATCTGACAAGTGAAGATTTAGGAATTGATTCTCCTTATAATACCTACAAGAATGCAGGTCTTCCACCAACACCCATATCCAACCCGGGACTGGCGGTCATTAAATCTGTTATTGAAGCCCCAGAAACTGATTATCTCTATTATATGTCTGATAAATCTGGCAAAATTCACTTCGCCAAAACTATCGAAGAACAAAATTCAAATATCGCTCAATATCTGAATCGGTAATTCCTCAATCGTCAGAAATTCTCCAGAGGGCAAGAGCGGCATAAGTTCTATACGGTGACCATTTTCTACTTATCTTTTCTATCTGTTTTTGTGTCGGCTCGTTTTTCATCTTATATAATTTTTGGATAGCGCGACGAAGCCCCAAGTCGCCCGCGGAAAATATGTCTTCACGAGCCAGCGAGAACATGAGAAACATTTCCGCCGTCCATCTACCGATTCCGTGTAATTCTGTTAACTGTGTGATAATTTCTTCGTCATGTAATTCATTCAGTTTTTCTAATTTAATTTCTGATCTTGCCACTTTTTCTGCTAAATTTTTCATAAATTCTACTTTTTTCCAGGAAGTACCCACTCCGCGAATTTTCTTATCAGGAATTTGTAACAATTTTTCTGCAGAAATAATTCCACTAGGGAAAAGTTTTTTAAATTTTTTATAAATAGTTGCGGCTGCTTTATCGGAAAGCTGCTGATTTATAATCGCCTCACAAAGGTCTGAAAAATAGTTTTTTGATTTAGAAGGAGATTTAATTCGGTCTATCTTTTTTAAAACAGAAAAAAGAATCGGGTCAATTTTTTTAAAATGGTTGATAATTTTTTTGTCCATCTATGATGACACAACTTTTAAAACCAACCTCTTTTCTTCTTTCCTTCTTCTTCAAACTCGCTGAGAAGTTCTTTTTGACGACTGCTGAGTTTAGTCGGCACGCTAACTTTCACTCTGACATATTGATCACCGCGTGCACTACTATGTATATGAGGAACCCCTTTCCCCCGAAGTCTTATCAGTGTTCCCGGTTGAGTTCCTGGTTGAATCTTGAGATTCAAGGGGCCATCAATCGTGGGAACTGAAACTATATCACCAATTGCAGCTTGGGTGAAGCTGACATCTAAATCTGTAATCAAGTCATAATCTTCGCGTCTGAAACGGGAATCCGGCACAACATTGATAATGATATCAAAGTTTCCAAAGCGAACTCTTGATCCGTCATCAATCCCCGCAGGTATTTTAATTTTTTGTCTTTTCCCCTCAACTTCAACAGTTTTTTCCACTCCTTTGACTGCCTCCATAAAATCGATAGTCAATCTATATATTGATCGCCGAGGTTGTCGTCTGCCAAAAGGAGATCCGCCACCAAAGAATTGTTCAAAAATTTCAAAAGGATCGGAGAATCCCCCGAAATCGACTCCTTCAAAAGGCGATCCGCCACCGTAAGTTGTATATGAATAAGTAAATGGCCCATATCTGCCTGCCTGTGTTTGTGCTCCAAATGGACCTTCTGCCCCAAACCCTGCACCAGGTCGAAAAGCAGACTCTCCGTATTGATCATAGACTTCTTTCTTTTTGGGATCGGAAAGCACTTCGTAAGCTTTATTTATTTCTTTGAATTTCTCGTTTGCCGAAGGATCTTTATTTCTATCCGGATGCCACTGCAGAGCCAACTTCCTGTAAGCACGCTTGATTTCTGCTTCAGAAGCATTTTTCGAAACTCCCAAGACTTCATAAAAATTTTTAGCCATACGTGTATTTTACCAGAAAGGCGCGCCATGCGCGCCCCAATTAATAATTAATAATTAATAATTAATAATTAATTCTAACTTACCACTTCTCCTTCTTGTACATCTTCTTTTTTAGTCTTCGCATTTTTTTTCTCCCCATTTCCTTCCTCTTTTTTTTGTTCTTTATTATCTGCTGACTGCTGCTGACTCTGCTGCTGTTGCTGGTACATTGCTTGACCAATCTTTTGTAGCGAGTCGGAGAGATCCTTGGTTTTTACCTCCAGATCTTCTTTGGTTCCGGTTTCCAGTATTCCCCTAAGAGCAGATATTTTCTCTTCCACTTCTTTTTTAACATCAGCTGAGACTTTACTTCCGGCATCTTTAAGGGATTTTTCTGCCGTGTAGATCATGTTATCCGCTTTATTTCTGACCTCAATTTTCTCTTTCTTGGTCGTATCTTCAGCTGCATGTGCTTCCGCCTCTTTGGTCATTTTATCAATCTCATCTTTGGATAGACCGGTTGAACCGGTAATTCTGATACTTTGACTTTTACCTGTTGCTTTATCGTGAGCTTTGACATTGAGAATACCGTTGGCATCAATATCAAAAGTTACTTCAATCTGAGGAATTCCCCGTGGAGCCGGCGGAATTCCATCCAAAATAAAGCGACCTAAAGATTTATTATCTGCCGCCATTGGGCGTTCTCCCTGCAGGACATTAATTTCAACCGAAGTCTGATTGTCTGCAGCAGTTGAAAAAATCTCACTTTTGGAAGTAGGTACAGTCGTATTTCTAGTAATAAGCGGTGTAGCTACACCTCCCAGAGTTTCAACTCCCAGAGTCAGCGGAGTCACATCTAAAAGTACCACATCTCGGACTTCTCCGGTCAAAACTCCTGCTTGAACTGCTGCGCCTACTGCTACAACTTCATCAGGATTAACACTCTTATTTGGTTCTTTGCCGAAAAATTCCTTTACCACCTCTATTACTTTTGGCATTCGGGTCATACCACCAACTAAAACTATTTCATCTATTTTATCTTTGCTGATTTTGGCATCTTTCAAGCAAGACTCAACTGGACCAGTGGTTTGTCTGACTAAATCACCAACAATACTTTCCAGTTTTGCCCGAGTTAGTTTCATCACTAAATGCAATGGGCCTTCTTTTCCTTGTGTAATAAACGGCAAATTGATTTCTGCTTCAAGACTTGAAGATAATTCAATCTTTGCTTTCTCAGCAGAATCTCTTAACCTTTGCAATGCTTGCGGATCGCGTCGCAAATCCACTCCATGTTCTTTTTTAAATTCATCAGCAATAAAGTCCAATATTTTTTTATCAAAATCGTCTCCTCCCAAATGGGTATCGCCATTAGTAGCCTTAACCTCATATACTCCTTCTCCCAGTTCCAGTATTGAAATATCAAACGTCCCCCCGCCTAAATCATAGACAGCTACGGTATGTGCATGCTTTTTTTCAAGGCCATAAGCAAGTGCTGCTGCTGTGGGTTCATTTAATATCCTTTTGACAGTAAGTCCTGCAATCTCGCCTGCCTGTTTGGTTGCTTGCCGCTGGCTGTCATCGAAATAAGCAGGAACTGTAATTACTGCCTCAGTCACTTTCTCGCCTAAATAATTCTCGGCATCAGTTTTGATTTTTTGAAGAATCATAGCGGATATTTCTTGTGGTGTAAAAGTCTTTCCTTCTGCCTCAACGACTGCCATTCCTTCTCTACCGCTTTTTATGGTGTAGGGTAGCCATTTGACATCATACTGGATACTCTTATCAGAATATTTCCTCCCCATTAGTCTTTTGATTGAGAAAATTGTCGACCTGGGATTAATCACCATCTGCCGCTTTGCTACATCACCAACTACATGTTTGATTGGATCAACTACAGAAGGGATGACATTTCTACCTTCTGCTGAATGAATCACTTTGGGGCTACCTCCCTCCATTACAGCTACACATGAATTTGTTGTTCCAAGATCTATACCGATTATTTTAGACATAATAACCTCCTTATTTATTACATATAATAATTACCTTTTTGTGCTTCTTTTTTGGCTAATTCTTCTGTTTTCTTATCAACCTTTTTCTTACCAACTTTAACTTGGGCGACCCTTATAATTTTGTCGTATAGTTTATATCCTGGTCGTACTTCCTCTATTACTTCATCTTCTCTTTCTCCCTCAACTACTTCCAGACATTCCATTTCGTGCGGATCATATTTCTTACCCATCGTTTCAATCCTTTTGATACCGTGCCCCGCCAATATCGCCCAAAAATTTTTAACCCCTAATGTTAATCCTGGATCTTTCAAATGTTTTTCTGCTTTCTCGAGAGTATCCAAAACCGTCAATAATTCATGAATTATTTTGCTGGCAGCATATTTTGCCTGCTCTTCGCGATTCTGAATTACTCTTTTTTCCAGATTCTGGTAATCAGCTAAGGCCCTCAGATATTTTGCCTTCCACCCCTCTGCCTCTTTTTTCAACTGTTCATAAGTTGCATCAATACTTTTTATATTCGTATCAGTTTTCTTCGTCTTGTCCATTCTTTTCTACCAATTCACTGCAATATCATTAATAAGATTACCCATATAGCGAACTACTGGAATGATCTTAGGGTAATTCAAGCGGGATGGTCCAACCACTCCTATTGCACCCTTATGTGTGGGAGAGGTAAAACGGACAAAAACTCCACCGCACTGGTTTAAAAGTCTGCTGCCTAAATCCTCTTCTAAAAGTACCGAGATTAGATCATTACTCTCTAAAAGATGTGAGACAATATTCCACCAATAATCATATTCATCAAGTGTATCAAGTAAGTGTCTGGTGATATCGATATCGTAGAACTCAGGCATATCCAAAATATTACTTACTCCAGAGGTAAAAATATCTCCTTCATCTGTTGCAGCCAGTGACATGGTTTTGGTTTGATCAGCTAAAGCATGAGTTGCCTCTCTAAGCAATCTATCCATTCTTGTTCTGTGCTCCCAAATTTTTTGCTTTACGGTCACCTCATCCGCTACAGATAATTCTTTTTGTTTCATCAGCTTATCAACATAAAGCTTCAAAGCAACAGGAGTAGGAACTCTCCCTGCAGAAGTGTGAGGCTGCTTCAAAAATCCATTACGCGTTAGGACAACCATTTCATTTCTGATGGTTGCCGGTGATACGCCCAAGTTATACTTTTTGTCTAAAGTTTCTGATCCTACAGGTTCAGCTGTCTCAATATATTCATCAATAACAGTTTTTAGTATCTGTAATTGTCTATCGCTTAAATCTGACATGGTTCGGCAAGCTCACTTTGGGTAAGCATTTTATAAATTTACCCTGAGTGTAATCGAAGGGTTAGCACTAAGATAACATGACTGCTAATATTTGTCAATACCCAGTCACCTTTTGAATGGTATAATTATTGGATAAATGGATAAAATAATAATGGAGAAAAAATTAAATAAAGAGCAGATTGAGGCGATAAGACATGGGTGTGGACCACTTTTAATTATTGCCGGAGCAGGTACAGGAAAAACTACCGTTATTACTGAAAGAATCAAATGGCTAATTTCTCAAGAGAAAGCAAAACCAGCTGAAATTCTTGCTCTTACTTTTACTGATAAAGCGGCAAGAGAAATGGAAGAAAGGGTAGATGTAGCTCTCCCCTACGGCTACACCCAAATGTGGATTACCACTTTCCATGCGTTTGGAGAAAGAGTACTTCGGCAAGAAGCAATCCATATTGGTCTTAATCCAGGCTACAAACTTTTGACTCCCGCTGAAGGTGTGATTTTTTTTCGCCAGAATCTATTTAAATTTGAACTTGATTATTTCCGACCGCTGGGAAATCCAAACAAGTTTATTGAGGGAATGCTGCAACATTTCTCAAGACTAAAAGATGAAGATATATCACCTGAAGAGTACATGGATTGGGTAAAATCAGAAACCAAAAATCAGAAATCCGAGAAGGAGAAATTGGACAGATATCAAGAATTAGCAAATACTTACAAACAATATGAGGAATTGAAGGCGAAAGAAGGATTGATGGATTTCGCCGATCTCATCGGAAACACCTTAAAATTATTTAGGCAAAGAAAAAATGTTCTGACAGAATATCAGAAGCAATTTAAATATATATTGATTGATGAATTTCAGGACACTAATTTTGCCCAAAATGAGCTCAGCATACTTTTGGCTGGAAAAGAGAAAAACATCACCGTTGTCGGAGATGACGATCAGGCCATCTATAGATGGAGAGGAGCTGCAATATCCAATATTATTCAATTTAGAAAAAGATTTCCAAAAGCAAAACTTGTTGTCTTGACTAAAAATTATCGCTCAACTCGAGAAATTCTTAATTGTGCCTATAAACTTATCCAGTTCAATAATCCAGATAGACTTGAGGTTAAAGAAAAAGTTAACAAAAAATTAGAGGCAGAACGCAATATTGCCGGAGAAAAAGTGGAATTTATCTTTACCGATAGAGTAGAAAATGAAGCGGAGGAAGTGGTCAATAAAATTAAGAATTTAAAATCTCAGTTGAAAACCGATTGGAAAGATTTTGCCATATTAATTCGAGCCAACAATCATGCCGATCCCTTTACTCGTGCTTTGCAAAGAACTGGTATCCCCTACCAATTCCTAGGACCCGGAATGCTTTTCCGACAGAGTGAGGTAAAAGATCTAATCGCATATTTGAAGCTTTTGTATGACTTTTCAGATTCAGTAGCAGTATTTCGTGTTCTATCCATGCCCATTTTTGATATTTCCGCAAGAGATCTAGCGGCGATTAATAATTTTGCAAAACGTGTTGGTCTGTCTCTATATGAGGCAATTGAAACAATCGTCGCTTACTACTCCAATGATATATCTCATTGGAGTAAAAAAAGAAATTACAATAGTTTTCTTCCCTACTTGTCTGACAAAACTAAAGAAACACTAGCTAAATTTGTGAAAATGATAGAAAGACACTTGAAATTAGCCAGAAAAGAAACCGCAGGACAGATTCTTTACTTCTTTCTGGAAGACACTGATATTCTTCGCCAACTCACCGAATACAAAACAGTCAAAGAAGAAAAAGTGGCTCTTAATATCTCAAAATTTTTCGATAAATTAAAGACATACGAGGTTGAACATGAAGACGCCTCCGTATCTTCGGTGGTTGATTGGATTGAGATGTCTATGGAACTTGGTGAAAGCCCGCTGGCAGGAGATTTGGATTGGATGGATAACGATGCGGTAAATATATTAACTGTTCACTCCAGCAAAGGGTTAGAATTTCCAGTCGTCTTCCTCGTTAATCTAGTTAATCAACGATTCCCTACATCCGTCCGTCGTGAACAAATACCTATTCCTGATGCATTGGTTAAAGAAATCTTACCAGAAGGTGATTATCACTTGGAGGAAGAACGACGATTATTTTATGTGGGAGCAACTCGCGCCAAAGATCGATTATTCCTTTCAGCAGCCAATTATTACGGTGAAGGTAAAAGAGAGAGGAAGATATCACCTTTTGTAATTGAAGCATTAGGAGAAAAGAATATTAGAATGAAACCCTTCGACGCGACTCAGGGCAAGCAATTGACTCTGCTTGAGTGGAAAAAATCCGAAGAACTACCACAAAAAGTTGTTCGACAGCCAATCGAGTACCTCTCTTATTCTCAAATTGACACCTTTATTACTTGTCCCCTACAGTATAAATATCACTATATTCTCAAAATTCCTGTTCCCCCTACTGTTGCCGGTTCGTTTGGAAGCTCTATGCATGCAGCTTTGCAGAAGTTCTATGAAAAAGTCAAACGTAAAGAGTCACCTACAAAAGAAGACTTATTATCTATTTTAGATACGGTTTGGTTACCAATAGGCTATGGTACAAAACAGTATGAAGAAAAAATGAGAAATAGAGGGATTAAGATGCTTTCAGAATTTTTTGATAAATTCTATGATCCAAAAGTTGTTCCTTCCTATCTTGAACAGCTGTTTAAAATCAAATTAACCCCAACGCTAAAAATCGGAGGGAAAATTGATCGAGTGGACGAAACTGCCGGTGGTAAATTGGAGATTATTGATTATAAAACAGGTAAAAGGCCATCTGAAAAGGAGATCAAAGAAAATCTGCAAATGACTGTATATGCTCTTGCGGCTACAGATCCCGGAATCTATAATAAGAAACCGGAAGAAGTAATTCTGTCATTTTATTTTTTTGATAAGCACGAAAAAGTTTCTTCAGTAAGAACAAATGAACAACTGGAGGAGGCTAAAAAGAAATTGGTGGAAAAAGCAGAAGAGATTGCCGCAAGTACATTTGAGCCAAAGGTCGGGCCTTTGTGTGATTTTTGTGACTTCAAGCTTATCTGTGAAGCCTGGCAATAATAATTTACAATTATGATAGCTTTAATACACCTACAGAAATTTTTAGACGATTATCTTTATTTCGATAAAAAATTGGATATCACGAAAATTGATCTTCATATGACCAATGGACTTATGGTGAAAGGAAAAGAGGAAGTTAAAAAAATAGGATTTGGAGTATCTGCTTCCCTATCACTTTTTGAAAAAGCAAAAGAAAAAAAATGCGATGCAATCGTCGTTCATCATGCTTTTAATCTACCTCAGTCTAATCAATACGATTCAATCTTCCAAAACCGGATTGGTTTTCTTATAAAAAATGATATCTCTCTTTTTGGCTATCATTTTCTTCTCGATGCACATCCGGAGATTGGAAACAATGTACAAGTATTAAAAACCATTGGAGCAAAAACAGTGAAACCATATTTGCATCACGGAGATCCGTGGGGCTGGATTGGAGAATTAGAGAAAGAAGAAGATCTGTCTGTTATTGAAAAAAGGTTAAAATCTCATTTAAGCAAAAGAGCAACAACCTATCCTTTTGGTCCTAAGAAAGTAAAAAAAATTGTCGCCATCTCTGGTAAGGGAGCTCCTATTGGACCGGCGATGCAAGAATTGATTGAGGAAAGAATTGATTTGTATATAACTGGAGAAGTGCATGAGTGGAATCGAGAACTATTCAGAGAGGCAGGAATAAATTTTATTGCCGGCGGTCACTATGCTACAGAAGTCTTTGGCATACAAGCTCTGATGGAGAAAGTAAAAGAAAAATTTCCGCAGGTTACGGTTGAGTGGTTAGAAGTTTTTAATGAAATTTAGTTTTTAAAGTTTGAGATTAATCAACAAGATAAAAAATACTACCGTTAGAAATAATTGCTAATCACAGTTAGCCAGTATTAGCTGGTCAAATATCAGGACTTATAGCAATATGATAGCCGGAGGAACCGAAATTCCAAATCATCCTGGAATGAAATTATTCAAACGTGAGGTAGCAGATCCAGTCGTAAAGCCATTTGAGAGACCTAAAGAAATAATTCCTGCCCAAGATATTTGGACGGATAAAATACACTGGACCCCAGGAGAAATAGGTGGAGGAACTTTTGAACCAAATAAAGAGTTTGGTAAACCTGATGAATTACTTACTCTTTTAGAAAGTGTTACAAGAGAAGTGGTATCACCTGCGGAGTTTGACAGACCGCATTCGATAACTATTAGTTGTGAGCAGCCGGTAGGAAGGGCAGGAGTAGTTGAAATTAATCCCGGAGAAAATTATTCGGAAATTACCTTTCATACGGCTCAAGGGCAGGAACGAAAAGTAAAAGTAGTATTCAGAAGTGAAAAACCAGAGACAAATCTTATTACCTATATTGCCCGTCCAATAGTTCAAGCAGATTCTCCAGCAAAATTTCAGATTACGAGTGCTTTCCCTGGAGAACCTCCCGTTCCTATCAATGATCCCTATTGGAGTAATCATGCATTTGTAGCTGATAAGGATACACCTGATTACATCACAAGAAGAATACAATTATTAAGCCAGGAGCATAATAAAGATAGTACACCCGAGTCAAGAAAAAGCACAATTCGAATCGAGGTGACTGATTTAAAGTCTGCTGCAGAAGAAATACAGAAACTTCAACTGCCGGAAATACACCAAGTTTTGGAAACCGGGAAAAATAGAGTGGAAGAAATCACTGGGGAAATTATGACTACGGGAGCCTATTTTGTAGGAGATTACATTCCGAGATCCTGGGGAACAGCGAAAGATAGAATAAGTCATGATTCCTCCGGTGGCAAATATGCAAGAGGTTATCTTCGAGGTGTACAGGTAGATGTAAATGGAGTAAGAGGCGATTTATCATTTAAAAAGGATTTCTATAGCAGTGAGAAAGACGTAGAAGAATATGTTACCTCAATAATTCTTAGAAACAGCGTGAGAGGTGAAGAAAATGATCTTGTTGTCAAATATCCTTTCGTTCCTCATGAAGTTGTTGAATATGATGAAATTGAAAGGGGAATGTTCACAAGCAAGAAAGTGCATAAAAAGGATGATGCCAGAACCTATTCTCAAAACGCCGAACATAAAGATGTCACAAGATATATGGTAAGTTATACAGGAGAGAAACCTTTGGAGGCGGAAACGGTATGTTATATATTTGCCAGACCCTTGGCTACAACAGCTTATGCCAACAGGGGTTCAAATATAAGTCTTTATCTTGCTGTTGATCCGAAAACATCTCAAAAAATAGACGAAGAATTTGCAAAAGATGAAGGATTTTTCAAAAAACTATTTTCAAAGTTATATCCTGATTTAAAGGTAGAGGAATCTGATACGGACATATATGTAGATTATAATTTAAAAGCCGTGGTGCGCAAGCCAATGAAAACAATCTTTTTCGACCTGACACAAGATCCTGATGTTCTCAAAAATTATACTAAAGAAAAATGAAGATAATACCTTCATTTTTACACGTTGAGATTTTCATTAGCTAAGTTGATAAATTGAGGTTTACTTCATTAGAGATCGGGAATACTACCATTAATTTTCCTCTCCAGAATTTCTTTTCAACGATAGAAATTTTCTATGTAAGTTACCTTTTTTCCTCCGAAGCCTTCTTTGAATTTTGTAAATCCAATCCATCCTTTTGCTGCCTTGGGAAAACGATTATCATATATTCC
>Ga0315281_10011079_pt1 | contig 12369 bp, 11 predicted proteins | sample YL17G07_0_MG_FD_204540 | JGI IMG/M metagenome (GOLD analysis project Ga0315281, IMG submission 204540) | Sediment microbial communities from Yellowstone Lake, YNP, Wyoming, USA - YL17G07_0 | ecosystem: Environmental > Aquatic > Freshwater > Lake > Sediment | place: USA: Wyoming | collected... | reverse complement strand
TCCCGCCCTCGCTCTTCTTCCTGCGAGTCACCAGTCACCCCTTTACACGCCCAACACCCGCAGCAACCACCCGGCCAGCGCTCCCCCCGCCAGCGGCCCCATCACCGGTATCCCCGCATACCCCCAATCCGATCCTCCCTTGCCCGCAATCGGCAGCAGCGCATGCGCAATCCGCGGTCCCAAATCCCTCGCCGGATTGATCGCATACCCCGTCGTCCCGCCCAGCGACAGCCCGATGCCCCACACCAGGCTGGCCACCACATACGGCCCCAGCCCCGCCGCGGGCCCGCCCGCCGCAACCGCTTTCGAAAAGATCGCCCCCACCACAAACACCAGCACGAACGTCGCAATCATCTCGCTCATCAAATTCGCCGCCGCATGCCGAATCGCCGGCGCGTTTGAAAAGCACGCCAGCTTCGCCGCCCCATCCTCCGTCTCCCGCCAGTGCATCAGGTAGTGCAGCCACACCAGCGCCGCCCCCGCCATCGCCCCCAGCATCTGCGCCGCCAAATACGGCAAAAACTTGGAAAAAGTCCCCGAACGCACCGCCATCCCCAGCGTCACCGCCGGATTCAGATGCGCGACCGCACTCCCGCAGGCAATCGCCACAAAAACCCCCGCCATCACCGCCATCGCCCACCCCGTCGCAATCACCATCCACCCGCTCCCCTCCGCCTTCGACCTCTTCAGCAACACCCCCGCCACCACCCCGTTCCCCAGCAAAATCAAAATCATCGTCCCCAAAAATTCCCCCACCAGCGCCGATGTCATATCTTCATTTCTCCTTGTGCCAGTTCGTAAATTCGTGGGGGCACGGCATGCCGTGCCCTCTCTCTTCTCCACGCCGTGCCACAACGCAATCGCCGTCCCTACGCGCAAATCCAACCCCCGCTCCTCCCCCCACGAGTCACCAGTCACGAGTCACCAGTCACGTCTTCTCACCCCTCCCACCCAAACGACCTCTCCACCGCCATCTTCCACCTCCGGCAAAACTCTTCCCGCCGCTCCCGCGTCATTTCCGGCTTCCACACCCGCTCCACCGCCCAATTCTTCCTCAACTCCTCCTTCCCCGAAAAAACTCCCGTCGCCAGCCCCGCCGCATACGCCGCTCCCAGCGCCGTTGTCTCCCGCACCACCGGCCGCACCACTTCGCGATTCAAAATGTCGGCCTGAAACTGCATCAGCAGCTCGTTGCCCACCATCCCTCCATCTACCCGTAGCGAATCCAGCGCAATCCCCGAATCCTTCTCCATCGCCTCCACCACGTCCCGCGTCTGAAACGCCGTCGCCTCCAGCACCGCCCGCGCCAGGTGCCCCTTCCCCGCATACCGCGTCAGCCCGGCAATCACTCCCCGCGCCCCCTCCTTCCAATACGGCGCATACAACCCGGAAAACGCCGGCACAAAATAAACTCCCCCGTTGTCCTTCACGCTGCGCGCCAGCTCCTCGATGTCCGAACTCTTTTCGATGAGTCCCAGATTATCCCGCAGCCATTGCACCAGCGCTCCCGCAATGGCCACGCTTCCTTCCAGCGCGTAACACGTTTTTTCCTTTCCGAACCGATATGCCACCGTGGTCAGCAACCCGCACGTCGATGGCGCCGCCCGCTCGCCCACGTTCATCAGCAGAAAACAACCGGTCCCATACGTGTTTTTCACCTCTCCCGGCTTGAAGCACGCCTGCCCCGCCAGCGCCGCCTGCTGATCCCCCAGAATCCCCGCCAGCGGCACGCCCGCAATCTCCGGAAATACCGCCTTCCCGTAAATCTCGCTGCTCGAGCGAATCTCCGCCAGCATCTTCCTCGGAATTTCGAAAGTTTCCAAAATCTCCGCATCCCAATCCAGCGTCTCCAGATTCATCAACTGTGTCCGGCTCGCGTTGGTCACGTCCGTAACATGCACCCCGCCCCGCGCCCCGCCCGTCAGATGCCACGCCACGTAGCTGTCCACCGTCCCGAAAAGCAGTTCCCCCGCTTCCGCCCGCCCTCGCGCACCCGGAACATTTTCCAGAATCCACCGCAGCTTCAGCCCGCTGAAGTACGTGCTCAGCGGCAATCCCGTCTTTGAACGAAATCGGTCCTGCCCGCCCTCCGCCGAAAACCGCGCCACGTCCGCAGCAACCCGCATGTCCTGCCACACAATCGCGTTGTGAATGGGTTTCCCCGTGGCCCGCTCCCAAACAATCGAAGTCTCCCGCTGATTGGTGATTCCGATCCCCGCCAGATCCCCCGCCTTCAATCCCCCTTTTTGCATCGCCTCCGCGATCACCTCCCGCGTGCGCTGCAAAATCTCCTCCGCGTTGTGCTCCACCCACCCCGGCCGGGGAAAAATCTGCTCGTGCTCCTTCTGCGCCGCCGCCACCACGCGCCCTCCGCGGTTGAACACCATGAATCGCGTGCTCGTCGTTCCCTGATCGATGGCCCCGAGATAAGAGTTCATGGTTGTCTATCCTCGCGCTGCAAAGTCCGCGTAGTTTTCATACTCAAATTCCCTCCAAATTACCAGCAAAGCTTTTCCCTCCCCTTTCGAAACCGTTTTCCTCCCCCTGTCCTCCGTGGCTACACCTGCCCTTTGGGACAGTTCCCAAACGCCCCCGCTTTCCTTCATTCTTGCGGGGTATCAACCATATGGATAAAAAGCCACAACTTTCGAAAGCCCCCGGCCCGCACTCCCCCGCCGTGAATCCGCCTGAATCCGCTTCCGCCTCCAACGGATTTTCCGCCGGCTCCGTTTTTCTCCTTCATTGCGCCGGTTTTATCTCCGTCCTCGCCATCGCCGCGTGGCTCCGCCGCATGCCCGTCACCGCCGACGCCATGCTCCACGGCTATCTGCAAATGACCGCTGGTTTGCTCGCTCTCGTTTTCGCCGCCGTTTCGCTGGTCCGTTTTCGCGGCGCCCGCGACCGCGTCGCGCTCATGCTCGGTTTCGGTTTTCTTCTTTCCGGCGCCATGCTGGTCCTTTCCAGCGTTTTCTTTTTTCAGTTGCTCCGCCCCGAAGCCGCCCAGACTCTCTGGGCTCCGCTGGCCTGGTGGACCAGCCGCATGCTGCTCGCTCTTCTTTTTGTCGTTACGTTTTTTGTGGACTGGCATTTTCCCCGTACCCGCCATCCTCAGGGAGAATCCGCCGGCGCGCTTCTCGCGGTGATCATGCTCACCTACATGATCGGCAGCGCCGTGCAGCGCTTGTGGGAATTGGGGCTGAGGCCCTCCGGCACGATTATTCCCAGCCCGCAGCAGTTGATTCCCGCCGTGCTGCTGCTCTACGCCCTGGTGGAAGCGCGCCTGCGCCGCATCTACGCCGATTCCGCGTTCGATCACGCGCTGTACGCTTTCGTCTGGCTGAATTTCGCCGCGCAACTCGCCGCCACGCAATCCGAGCGTTTGCTCGATTCTCCGTTTTTGCTGGTGCAGTGCTTGCAGTTGGGCGGCTACGCCGTCCTGCTGGGCGGGGCGCTGCTGGATAATGCGCGGCTGTTCGAACAGGTGCACCAGTTGGCGGCCAGCGATCCGCTGACCGGACTGGCGAATTACCGGCGGCTCGTGGATGTTCTGGAAAATGAAACGGAACGGACTAATCGCACCGGGCGGCCTTTTGCTGTTCTGTTATTGGACATGGATGGGCTTAAAAAGATAAACGATACTTACGGGCATCTGACCGGAACGCGCGCGATTGTGCGCCAGGCGGATATTCTGCGTTTGCAGTCGCGCTCGATGGACACGGCGGCGCGCTATGGCGGCGACGAATTCGCGCTGGTGCTGCCGGAATCGGGCGAAGCCGAAGCGCAGCACGTGGCCGAGAGAATCCGTGAAGCGATGAAAAACGACACCGAGGAGCCGGCGATTGGAGCGAGCATCGGGATTTCGGTGTACGAGCCGGACGGGGAACGCATTCAGAAACTGCTGCTGAACGCGGACAAGAAACTCTATAAGGAAAAAGCGCGGCGCAAGACCGGGCGGGCCTCCGAAGCGGTGATTGCGCGGCAGGCCGAGCCGCGGAATTGAATCGCGGCGGATTCATTTTGCCGGCTCCGGCGCGGGCGCGAAGGGCGCCAGCTGTTCGCTGATTTTCGATTTATCTCCCACCACCACGATGGTCATTTTTTCCGGCTGAATATATTGCGCGGTCATTTTGCGGATGTCTTCGGGCGTCAGCGCGTTCACTTTCTGCACGTAGGTTTTCAGGTAGTCCTCGCCGAGGCCTTGCAGGTCCACGTAGCGGAGCTGGCCGATGAGGGCCTGGCGCGAGGAGTTTTGAATGACGAAGAGGCCGGAGATGTAGCGCTGGATGCCGGCGAGTTCGGCGGCGGGCGGAGCTTCTTTTTGCAGGCGGGTGATTTCGGCGAAGATTTCCTTGAGGGCTGGTCCGGTGGAGGCGGTGGTGACGTCGGCCGTTTCGATCCAGTAGGCGTCGTGATAGCGGCGGGAGACCTGGCTCGACGGGGAATAGGTGTAGCCCTTCTGCTCGCGGATGTTGGAGGTGATGCGCGAGCCGAAGGAGCCGCCGAGGAGAGTGTTGGCGACGCCGAGAGCGATGTTGTCCGGGCTGGTGGGGCCGGGAACGGGCAGGCCGACGTAGAGAGTGGACTGGGCCGCGCCGGGCTTGTCGGTGACGTCGAGAACGCGGCGGGCTTCGACTTTGGGCGGCTCGGCGCTAAAAGCGGAGCCGGCAGGCCAGCTCTGAAAACTTTCTTCGATGGCGCGCTTGATGGCGGAGGAATCGAAGCGTCCGGCGACATAGAGATGGGCGCGGGCGGCGCCGAAATTATCGGCGTAGAACTTTTTCACATCGGCGATGGCGAGCTTTTCGATGGTTTCCGGAGTGGGCAGGACGCGGCCGTAGGCGTGATCGGGATAGAGGATTTTGCGGAAGCGCTCGAAGGCAATGCGCTGCGGAAGAGTGCGGGCGATGGCCACGTTGCGCAGGGCGTCATTTTTGAGACGGGGCAGTTCGGATTCGGGCAGCACGGGGTGCTGGGCGACGTCGGCCAGGAGACGCACGGCGCTGGGGCCGAATTCGGAGAGGACGTCGGTCGAGAGCGAGCTTTCGTCCTCGCCCATGCCGATCTCGATGGCGCCGCCCATTTTGGCGGCTTCTTCGGCGGCCTGTTTGGCGGTGCGCGTGGCGGTGCCTTCCTTCAATAAGTCTCCGGTCAAGCCGGCGATGCCGACTTTATCGGCGGGCTGGTTGATCTGCCCGGCGCGGAGAGCGAGGCTCACGGTGACCTTGGGGAGGTTGCCGTAGGGAACGAGGGTCACCTGCATGCCGTTCTTGAGGGTGTAGGTTTCGTGCGCGGGAACGGTGAAGGGCCGCGGCGGGCCGCCCGGCGGAGGAGTCTGCTTTTCCGGCGCGGGAGCCTGTGTCTGCGCGAAGAGTTGGCCCGCGGAAATCAGTCCGGCGAGAAGCAGCGCTGCGATTTTCGTGTGCGTGAGTTTCATGATCGCTTTTCCTTTCCTACTGGCCCTGCTGATTTTTTGCCGGTGCGGCTGGCTGGGCCGGAGGCTCGATGGTGAGCACGGTGCGGTTGGCCGGGACGAGAAATTCCCGCGCAGTTTTCTGGATGAGCGCGGGAGTGACTTTCTGGAATTCGGGGATGAGGGAATTGATGCGCGCGGGATTGTCGTCGAAGAGGGCCAGGCTGGCGAGGAGGTCGGCGGTGCCGAAACCGCCGAACTGGCTCATGTTGTCGTAGAGGTCGGAGCGGAGTTTTACCATGGCGCGATCGAGCGCGGCCTGCTCGACGGGCTTGCTGCGCAGGGTTTCGATGGAGCTTTCGACGGCTTCGAGAATTGTTTCCGGTTTCGTCGCGGAGTCATAGAAGAGGGAGCCCATCCACAGCATGGGACCATCGTAGTTGTAGAGATTGCCGAGCATGTTGATGCCGCCTTCGACGCTGTCGGTGAGGCCGCGCTTCTGGACGAGTTCCTGGTGCAGGAGGCTGTCGTCGCCTTGCAGGAGCAACTGATCAATCAGGCCCATGGCGTAGTACTCGGGGGTGTTGCGTTCGGGCATGTGATAGGCGAAGGCCAGGGCGGGGCGGGTAGCCAGGCGGTCGGTCTTGGTGGCGCGCTTCTCGGCGGTTTGTTTGGGTTCGGTGAGATCGGGAATGGGCGGGAGCTGGGAAGGCTTGATTTCGGCAAAGTATTTTTCGACGAAGCGGCGGGCTTCGGCGGGGTCGAAATCGCCGACGATGGCCAGGGCGGCGTTGTTGGGGGCGTAATAGGTGCGGAAGAAGGACTGCACGTCGGCGAGCGTGGCGGCTTCGATGTCCTTGAGGTCGCCGTAGAAATTGTGGGAGTTGTACCAGTTGGAGTTGGCGTACTGGGGCATATCCAGCCAGGGAAAGCCGCCGTAGGGGCGGTTGAGGACGTTGACCTTGACCTCGTTGCCGACGACGCCCTGCTGGTTTTTCAGGTTCTCGTCGCTGACGGCAAGGCCGCCCATGCGGTCGGCTTCGGCCCACAGGGCGGTTTCGAGCTTGTTGGCGGGAAGGACTTCGAAGTAGTTGGTGAAGTCGAAGCGCGTGGAGCCGTTGAGGATGCCGCCGTTCTGCTGGACGAGCTTGATGAACTCCATTTTGCCGAGGTTGCGCGAGCCCTGAAACATCATGTGCTCGAAGAGGTGAGCGAAGCCGGTGCGGTCCTTGGGCTCGATGCGGAAACCGATGCGGTAATAGACGGCGACGCAGACGGTGGGAGCGGTGTGGTCGGGCGAGAGGACCACGCGGAGGCCGTTGGGGAGCTTGAAATATTCGACGGGGACGCGGAAGGCGTCTTTTTCGGGCGGGGCGGCGGAGGCGAGGAGCGGGAGGAGGAGCAGGGAAGCGGCGAGGAGAGCGGAAGCGCGGAGCAGGGTGGCTTTCAGAGAACGCATGTTACCTCCAGAGACGGGATCGGGTGAGGCTGGGAGGAGCTTAAGGCACAACAGTATCATCACTTTAGAGAGACGCATAAGGCGGGGGAAAGTTTCATGGAGGGAGGTGCGGCGGGCGGCGAGCGGGGGAGTGTCCCATTTTGGGAAGAAAAGGGGTACACCCCCGCCATTTTCGTAAGAGTGGCAAATACAGGGGGTTACAGGGCACGATTGTGTAAGAGTGGCAAATACAGGGGGTTGAAGTGCTTTGTTTTGATATTCATGCGGGGTGTCTGTAAGAGTGGCAAACAAAGGAGTTAGTGGAAAGCGGCGAGTGACGAGTGGAGAGTGGCGAGAAGGGCGCGGCAGGAGGGTTGGGGGCGAGGGCACGGGGCGGGATCTCCTTTGTTTTCAGCGCCCAGAAACAAAAATCAGTATAACTCACAAATTAACAATTGTCAATATGGGTACTAGTATTGGGTGGGATGGGGTGCGGGAGAAGAGTGAAGAGAAAACCCCCACTTATGCTCCGCATAAATGGGGCACCCCCGGCTTGCCGAGGTACTGAGCCTGCGTCACACGCCGATATTTGGCCTGGCGATCCCCGATCGACGGGCCGTGCTTGCAGTTGCTTAAGGCGATGAAAAGGCGAAGAATGTTCTTGCGCTAGAAGTTGCGGCGGTGTAGTTTTTCCACAGCAGATTTTACGGGAGGTTGTTGGTGGACAGCGCGTGGGATACCATCCGTTGGACCACAAGCGATGGACACTCTTACACGGGCCGAACGCAGCAAGCGAATGGCGCTTGTTCGAAGTAAAGGCACAAAACCGGAACTCCTGGTGAGGAGAATAGCCCGAACATGCGGACACAAATTCCGGCTTCACGTCTCCGACCTTCCGGGCAAACCCGATCTTGTCTTTCCGGGACTCCGGAAGGTTATCTTTGTTCATGGTTGCTATTGGCACCGCCATCCGGGATGTTCGCTGGCGCGGTTGCCAAAATCGAAGCTTCGTTTCTGGGTTCCTAAATTGACTGAGAACAGACGCCGCGATCTTCGGAATATCGCTCGGTTGCGCCGGGATAATTGGAGCGTGAGCGTGGTTTGGGAGTGCCAATTAGGCGGTCGTATCTTGCTTGCAGGGCAAATTAGAAAGTTTTTGGGAGAGACAGCCCAATGGCAAAGCCCGAGCGAAGAGCAAAGATAAAGTCCTTTGGTATCAGATCTCGGATAGTCGGGCTGAGATTCCCTCACGGAAGCGTCGTGTTCAACTCCTTACAAGATGATGAGCCCCGATGATAGAAGAGCTGGTCGTCGGACAACTTTATTCAAATGAGGAGATCTTTAGATCCCTCAAGGTATCTAACGCTGGCGGTATCCGACTTTCGCTGCAGGATAAAGTAGTTCTGAGAGCGGTTATTATGACCTCCATTCAAGGTTTTCATGGCGCTGGTGAAAACCCTTACCAGGACAGGCTCGAGGGCGACATCTTGACCTACACGGCGGCAGGAAAGGTTGGCCAACAGACGCTTGCTGGTGTAAATAATCGACTGATCGAGCAAAAGACATTCAATTTCCCGATACACGGATTCGTTTTGATTGCCAGCAGGAGAGACGACTCCGTCGGGCCGAAACGCTGGAGATATCTGGGGTTGCTGGAATACCTTCGTCACTATCCGGACATGCAACTCGACGCGGATGGTAAGGTTCGCAAAGTCTGGCTTTTCGAATTCAAGATTCATAGCGAACAGCACATCTTGCCGCTTTCGATCGAAGCTACCATTTCTAACCAAGTGCTTGTCGCATCGAGACTCCACGTCGTTAATAATTCTGACGATGACGAGATCGTGGGCGGTAGTGACCAGCAAGCTGAAAATATGGAGCGAATCGAACATGTTCGAGGCAAGTTGTTAGCAATGGAACCGAAGAACTTTGAGTTATTTATCAAGGATTTGCTCATGCACTGTGGCTTTTCGGACGTCTATGTCACAAGATTCAGCGCCGATGGCGGCGTTGACGTGAACGCCAGATCTGGGGGCAGAATGTGGATTTTCGAAAATACGCTAGTCCAGGTACAGGCAAAGCGTTGGCTGCACTCTGTGGGACGTAAAGAGGTGGCTGAATTGCGCGGAAGCTTGCAGCCATTCGCTAGGGGCGCTGTGGTCACAACTAGTCATTTCTCGAAGGCAGCTATGAATGAAGCTAGCGAGGAAGGCAAGAATCCAATTACCCTGATCGATGGCCTTAGACTTTCTAAGGTTGTGCTTGACGAACAATTTCATTTAGCAAGATGACGGGCCTTTTGTAAAATCGGTGCTCAATATCTGCCTCAAGAATTAAATGACACTGAGCGATTGAGGGCACCCGCATTAGAGTTGCCGAGACCTACTCAGATATCTTGGAATGCAGTCTAAGGACTCGTTTGATGTTGACCGCCTGCGCAGTGCTTGTCGAACTCGAAACATCCCGTTACGAGCCTGCGACGCGGTAGCAGGAGAGAATTCATGAAGAACGATGAGTGGTTTCGAACCCGTGCGAAGGAACTCTATCATGAAGATGGCGAAATTGAAGTAGACAGCGACGCGTGCGTTTCTATCGGAGATGATGACGGAGCGTACGTGGCGGCGTGGGTTTGGGTGCCTTTGGGAGAGGAACGAAGCAAATCGCAGGTTCGGGGACGTTTACCGATGACCAGATCGATTCGTCGCCGAAGGTCCAGGGAGCGCACAAGTTCCACGTCCTAGGGTCATTGGTGTGTGGGGGCAAGGTAGATGAACCTAGAATGCTTTTCGGAGGTCACCGGTTCAAGACCATCTGCCAGCAAAGGAACCGTTTTCCGGCGCGGGTGTCAATGCCAACTAATACTCAGACGACTTCCCGGCGCACAAGTGCGTTTCTGTCAAAGCCGCGACACTGAGGTCAAGTACGCTGAAGACTACCCAAGGGGAGAAATCTATCTACGTTGGTGTATGCAATCGCCGGGAGCGAGGAAGGGCGGATTCGGGCTCGGGGCCGAGCCGGGTATGGCGCTTTATAGGCGATTGAAGGAGCACGCGAATTCAATACAGGAAGCAAAAAACATCGACCTCAAGGATTTCTCTTGCCGGTACTTGGTATGCGATGACATCTGGATACCTTTAGGCGAAGCGCTTCTGATCGAGCGTTTTCGGCCTCCGTGGAATGTGCTGATAGAGGGATTTGGTATCCACACGCCAGGGAAGGGGAGAAGGAAACAGGTAAGGTCAAAGTGGGACACGTTACATCCAGGCCGAAGCCTCGCGAAAGGCCTTCCCGCCAATCCGATGCCAGAGGCAGAAATCATTAAACTCGTCGCCGATTTCTTCGCCGGCAAGAAGGTTCCGGTCCTCACGGCGGTCGAAGCCGTCATTGAAGAAGAATAGCTGGCATGCCCAGGACTGGCACAAAGTAGTTTTTCCCCTTGTTACTTCATCTCCGCAATTCATTTCCAATTAAGCGGTAGTCGCCGACGCGGTATTTCCAGAACTCGCCCAGGCGCGAGCCGTGCAGGGCTTTTCCGATGCTGCGGGGGTCGTCTAGCTTGGCGACCCGGTCACGCAGGAATTTCAGGATGCGTTTGCCGTGCTGCCCGTCGAGTTTGCGCAGTTCCTGGGCGGCCGTGGCGGAGAGTTCAACCTGCCAGGCCATGGCGTTTCAGGATTTTTTTGAGGGGGACGGTGCGTTCTTCGCCGGTGTGGATGCGGTTGAGGGTGCGTTCGGCGAGATAGAGGTCATCGAGGTCCTGGAGGTGTTCGAGGAGGGCCTGGCGGACGTAGAAGGTTTTGGTGCGGCCGGTGCGGCGGGCGAGTTTTTCGAGGCGGTTTTCGATGGAGAGGGGGAGGCGAATGGCCAGCATGGGAACCTCGCCATACAAGTATAGCAGAGTTGGGGATGGGTGGGAAGAGGGGGATTAACGCAGAGGCGCGGAGGGCGCGAGAGGGGGGAAGATGAAGATGCAATTTGAATGAGGAAGGGGAATCGAGGAAGAAAAGAAAGATGCCAGGCTAAAGCCTGGCGCTACAAAAGCAATAACCGGGCGCTATCTGCGTGAATAGTTTGAGGTTGTAGAGTGGGTCGGTTGAGATCCTTCGCTGCGCTCAGGATGACAACACTCGTTCATCGTGAATTTGGGCCCACGCGAAAGATTTGCAGGCGTGGTGCTGTCAGTAGATGGAGCGGCGCTGGCGGGAGTGTTTGGTGGAGAGGGAGAAGCGGGGTTCGGGGGTGGAGCCATTTTCGAGCTGGGCGGCGAGGTATTCGCCGAGGGCGGGGCCGTGTTTGAAGCCGTGGCCGGAGCCGCCGCCGGCGAACCAGAGGTTCTCGATTTCGGGGTGGCGGTCGATGAGGAAGTCGCCGTTGGAAGTGTTTTCGTACTGGCAGACGCGGGTTTCGGTGAGGGGAGCGCCGGCGAGGGCGGGAAAGCGGCGGGCGATGTAGGAGCGGACCCAGTCGGCGACGGCGGGGGTGACGGTGCGGGACTGGGTGTCCGGGTCGATGAGTTCGCCGTGCCAGTCGAGGGCGACTTTGAAGCCGCGGGATTCGACGTCGGGGATGCCGTAGACCTGATCGTCCTGAAAGAGCCAGGCGGGAGAGGCGGGGGGAGCGAAGCGGGAATCGCCGGGGGGCGGAGCGAAGAAAAAAACTTCCTGGCGGGTGGGAAAAATGCGCGGGCCGAGAATTTCGGGAAAGAGTTTGCCGAGCCAGGGGCCGCAGGCGAAGACGTAGGCATCGGCGAAGATTGTTTCTCCGGCTTGGGTGGAGAGCGAGGAGAGACGTCCGGGAGAGCTCGGGGCCAGGACGGCGGCTTGGCGAAATTCGACGCCGCGGGAGAGGGCGTCCTGGATGGTGGCGACGAGTGCGCGGCGGGCGAGAAGGATGCCGGCTTCGGGTTCGAGGAGGCCGGCGGCGACGCCGTCGAAGTTCATGTGGGGGTAGAGGCGTTCGAGGGCGGGGCGGTCGAGGTGGAGGAAATTGACGGCGCAGCGGCGGAGAGTTTCCTGGGTGCGGAGGAGTTGCGTGGTGTCTTCGCCGGCGAGCCAGAGGACGCCGGTCTGGCGGAAGAGGTGGGTATTTGTTTTGGCGAAAAGTTCTTTCCATTGGTGGAGGGAGCGCTGGGACCAGCGAGTATAGATTTCGTCGGCGCCGTAGGCCATGCGATGGATGCGGGATTCGCCGCCGGAGCTGGCGCGGGAGTGGCCGGGGCTGTAGGAATCGAGGAGGAGGACTTTATGGCCGCGGCGGGCGAGGTGGGAGGCGGTCCAGGCGCCGAAGACGCCGGAGCCGATGACGGCGGCGTCGTAGGATTTGTTGGGGGCCATTGGGGCGATATGGTAGCGCAAAGTGCGGGGTGCGGGAAGGCGGAGTGGAGAGTTTTCAGTGATCCGTTTTCAGGGAAGAGGGCGAGGTTTTGGGAGGGGAGGCGGGGGAGACGGTTTGGCAGGTTGCTGAAAAAGAAAAAGAAAAAGCAGATCCCTCGCTGCGCTCGGGATGACAACCGTGCCGCTCG
>Ga0315281_10011078_pt1 | contig 12369 bp, 9 predicted proteins | sample YL17G07_0_MG_FD_204540 | JGI IMG/M metagenome (GOLD analysis project Ga0315281, IMG submission 204540) | Sediment microbial communities from Yellowstone Lake, YNP, Wyoming, USA - YL17G07_0 | ecosystem: Environmental > Aquatic > Freshwater > Lake > Sediment | place: USA: Wyoming | collected... | reverse complement strand
GAGCGTGATTCATTCGCTGGTTGAATATGTCGACGGTTCGGTGCTGGCGCAACTCGGCAATCCCGATATGCGCATACCGATTGCTTATGGATTGGCGTACCCGGAACGCATTGATTCGGGTGTTGCCCCACTGGATCTGTTTAAGGTGGCGACCATGAATTTTGAGCCGCCTGATTTTGCACGTTTTCCATCTCTGACATTGGCTTATCAGGCATTGCGCGCAGCAGGAACGGCACCAGCGGTGCTGAACGCGGCAAATGAGGTGGCGGTGGCCGCTTTTCTGGCTGGAAGCATTTCTTTTTTGTCTATACCGCATATCATCGAATATGTATTGAACGCCTTGCCGGTTAATGATGTCGGACGTTTGGACGATGTGCTTGGCGCGGATGCGGAAGCACGTCGTGTTGCGCATAGGCGAATCGGAGAAATGACATGATTACGTTGTTGGCCTTTATCGGGGCGATTGCTCTGTTGGTGGTATTTCACGAATTTGGGCATTATTGGGTTGCGCGCCGCTGCGGTGTGAAAGTTCTACGGTTTTCAGTGGGCTTCGGCAAAATAATTTACAGAAAACAATTTGCCAACAGCGATACTGAATGGGTAATTTCGGCAATTCCGTTGGGCGGTTACGTCAAGATGCTGGATGAATCTGAAGAAGAGGTCGCTCCGGAAGAATTGCAATTTTCTTTTAACCGTCAACCGGTGTTGCGCCGTATGGCCATTGTGGCAGCGGGGCCACTGGCAAACTTCCTGCTCGCAATTGTGTTGTATTGGATATTGTTCGTATATGGTGTGCCGGGATTAAAGCCTGTCCTGGGCGATGTTCCGCCGGGTTCACCGGCAGCCATCGCGCAAATGCAAACGGGTGAAACTATTCTTAATATCAATGGCGAGACAGTTCCAAATTGGCAGGAAGTACGCTGGGCGTTGCTGGAGCTGGCTCTTCGTCAGGGAGAGGTTAAAATCGAAGGGCGCGGTAAACAGGGCGAACAGTTTTTCCATGTCCTCGATATAAGCGGCCTGGAAGCGAAAGACATGGACGGTGAATTTCTCGATAAACTCGGATTGCATGTTTACCGGCCAGTTATTCTTCCTGTTATCGGCAAAACAGCCGATAACAGCGTGGCGCAACATGCCGGATTATTGGATGGTGATGTTATTTTACGGGTCAACGGGGTGGCGGTGCAGCGTTGGTCCGATGTGGTTGAGAGCGTGCGCGCAAACCCCGAAAAGATTACTTGGCTTGATGTGCGGCGAGGCGAGGTTGTGTTGAGTGTATCTGTTGTTCCGCAACCCGTTTCCGAATCTGGTAAAACAGTAGGTAAAATCGGAGCTGCGCCGCGAGTGGACAATGCAGCATGGCAGGCGATGTTCACTGAAGTAAGTTATGGGCCGTTTGATGCGTTTGCGCGCTCTTTGCGTAAAACATGGGAAACCTCTATTATCAGCCTGAAAATGATGGGAAAAATGATAATGGGTGAAGTTTCAATGAAAAATTTGAGCGGCCCGATTACCATCGCCGATTATGCCGGACAATCGGCTGAAAGAGGTGTCGCGTCTTATCTCGGTTTTTTAGCATTGATCAGTGTGAGCCTCGGCGTGCTAAACTTATTACCCATCCCCTTATTGGACGGGGGGCACTTATTGTATTATGCTGTCGAATTGGTTAAGGGCAGTCCGGTTTCCGAACAGATTTTGGAGGCAGGACAGAAGATTGGCATCGCGCTGCTCGGCTCATTAATGGCTTTTGCTATCTATAATGATATTAATCGCTTAATCTCTGGTTAAATTATGAAATTAATAAAACGGGTTCTATTGGTTTATCTGTTTTGCTGGTCATCCGCTTGGGCGATAGAGCCTTTTGTCGTCAAGGATATTCGTGTCGAAGGCATTCAACGCACGGAAGCGGGGACTGTCTTCAGTTATTTGCCCATCAAAGTTGGCGACACGATGGATGATCAAAAAGCTGCAGCGGCAATTCGCGCCTTATATGCTACCGGTTTTTTCAAAAATGTTAGCCTTGAAGTCGAACAGGGCGTGCTGATTGTATTGGTGGTCGAGCGGCCTTCGATAGCCAGTATCGAAATCAATGGAGTAAAGGATTTCCCAAAAGATCAGGTTAAAGACAGCATGAAACTGGTAGGTTTGGGCGAGGCGCGGGTTTTCGATAAAGGTTTGTTGGAAAAAGCGACCCAGGAATTGAAACGCCAGTATGTGGCACGCGGAAAATATGGGGTGAGTATAACTACGACCGTTGCAGAGCTGGAACGTAATCGGGTCGGGATCGTTTTTAATGTGATCGAAGGTGAAGTTTCAAAAATCAAGCAGATCAACATGATCGGCATTCAGGCTTACAGTGATGAAGAATTGCTGGATATGATGAAATTGAGCACGCCGGATTGGATGAGTTGGTTTAGCAAGAGTGATCAGTATTCCAAGCAAAAATTATCGGCTGACATGGAATCCATGCGTTCTTTCTACATGGATAACGGTTATTTGGAATTCAGTATTGATTCCACGCAGGTGTCTATTACGCCGGATAAAAGAGATATTTACATTACGATCAATATTACCGAGGGCCCGAAGTATGTTGTCTCCAAGGTTGGTGTTCTGGGGAACACTCTGATACCCAGAGAAGAGTTTGATAAACTGATTCAAATTAAAGAAGGCGACACTTTTTCTCGCAAAGCATTGACAGAAACCAGCAAGAAGATCGGTAATCGTCTGGGAGAAGAAGGCTACGCTTTTGCCAACGTAAATGCAGTACCCGAAATAGATAAAGAAAAACATCAGGTGGCGTTCAATTTTATGGTTGATCCGGGGCAGCGTGTATATGTGCGCCGCATCAATGTTTCGGGCAATGATAAAACGCGCGACGAAGTTATTCGCCGCGAGTTCCGTCAAGTCGAAGGCGCGTGGTTTGATTCGGAAAAAGTCAAGAAATCCAAACAGCGTGTGGACAGGCTGGATTTCTTCTCGGAAGTTAATGTGGAAACTCCGCCGGTTCAGGGTACGACAGATCAACTGGATGTCAATGTTTCCGTAAAAGAAAAATCCACGGGCAGCCTTTCAATGGGCGCGGGGTTTTCGCAGGGTGATGGATTTTCGTTAAATGCCGGTGTGACGCAAGCTAATTTGTTTGGCAGCGGAAACTTTCTCACCACCCAAATCAACACAAGTAAAATTAATCAGGTTTATTCACTTTCTTACACCAATCCGTATTTCACGGATGAAGGTGTGAGCCGCGGTTTTGATGTTTATAAACGCAACACCAATTCGGCAAATACGGATGTGACCACATATGCATCCCAGACTTTTGGTGGCGGTGTGCGTTTTGGGGTGCCTATAGGAGAAGACGAAACAATTAGTTATGGTCTGGCATTCGAAAATACGGAGTTAAGATTACCGACAAACCCGGTGGCGCGATTGGTTCAATATGTCAATACTTTTGGCGCCACCAACAGAAATTTGTCCGGGACAGTCGGTTGGAGCAGAGATAATCGAGACAGCGCGATATACACCACTGATGGAACGGTGCAACGCGCTTTCGCGGAAATTGCACTGCCAGTTTTGGATATGCATTATTACAAGTTGAACTACCAGCATCAGTGGTTTCATCCCCTGACGACGGATCTCACGCTGATGTTAAATGGTGAAGCTGGCGTTGCCGGAGGTTACCGCAACAAACCGTTGCCGTTCTTCAAGAATTTTTATGCGGGCGGTGTCGGTTCGGTGAGAGGATACGATTCCAGTTCGCTTGGGCCGCGTGATGTTAATGATTTGGTGCTGGGTGGTACAAAACGTGTCGTTGGTAATGCGGAAGTGCTGATGCCGGTTCCGGGTGTCAGTGGAAAATCGATGAGATTCAGCGGATTTGTAGATGCGGGTGCAATTTATGGTTCCGGTGACAAACCAGGCAGTGCGGGGATGAAATACTCAACAGGGGTCGCATTTACGTGGATATCCCCGATGGGGCCGCTTAAGTTCAGTTATGCCGTACCTATTCGTAGAGAGCCTGTTGATAAGATACAAAAATTGCAGTTCAGCATGGGTTCCGCGTTCTGATAAAAAACTATTGGTGGAATCGGGGAATATGTCATGAAGATATGGGCAAAAACATTTGTGGCTCTCGTGCTGTTTGGCGCAGGAACGGCGCAGGCCGCAGATTTTAGAATTGGCGTAGTGGACACCGAACGTGTCTTGCGTGAGTCGGCACCCGCAGTCAAAGCAGAAAAGAAAATTGAAAAAGAATTTTCCGGGCGCGATCAGGAAATTAAAAAACTGATGAAACAGGCGAAAGAGTTGCAAACTTTACTGGAGAAAGAAGGCAATACTTTATCCGACGCGGATCATCGGAACAAAGAACGTGAATTGATTGGGATGAATGTCAATTTACAGCGTATGCAGCGCGAGTTTCGCGAAGATTTGAATTTGCGCAAAAACGAAGAGCTGGCTATTGTGCTGGAGCAAGCCAATAAGGCAATCCAAGCGATTGCCGAAGCGGAGAAATATGACTTGATCCTGCAGGAGGCGGTGTATCGTAATCCGAGAATAGACATTACCGACAAGGTAACCAGATATCTCGGAGGCGAAAAAATTGACAATATCAGAGGCGGCAAATAAGCGATACCTGCAGGATGGGCGGCTCTTACCGGCTTGCTGATATCGCCGCTCAATTGGGCGGGCGTGTATTGGGAGATGCCGGTGTCGTCATTTCTCAAATCGCGACACTCGAGAACGCACAGCAAAACCATATCAGTTTTCTCACCAACAGCAAATATCGGTTGCAGCTTGCGAGTACACGTGCAGGTGCAGTGATTCTCGGCGAAGCGGATGCGGATGCCACGAATTTACCCCGTATTGTTTCAGATAATCCCTATGCTTATTTTGCCAAAGTTTCGGCCTTGCTCAACCCATTGCCGGAAGCAAAGCCGGGCATACATCCCAGCGCGGTTGTGGATGCCGGGGCGCGTGTAGATTCCACGGCCAGTATTGCCGCAATGGTGGTAGTAGGGGAGGGTGCCACAATAGGCGCGCATAGCATCATCGGCGAGGGCTGTTGTATAGGAGAAAATACGACAATAGGCCGTTATGCCAGATTGTATCCCCGTGTGGTGATTTATCATCATTGCATAATAGGCGACAACCTGATTGTGCATTCGGGCGCGGTGATTGGCTCGGATGGTTTTGGTATCGCAATGGACGGTGGACACTGGATCAAAATCCCACAAATCGGACGTGTCGTGATTGGCAATAATGTTGAAATCGGCGCGAACACCACGATTGACCGGGGTGCGCTGGATGACACGGTCATTGAAGACGGAGTGAAACTGGATAACCAAATACAGATCGCGCACAACGTGCGCATTGGCGCACATACGGCAATTGCCGGTTGCGCCGGTGTTGCCGGTAGTGCGGTAATCGGGCGCTATTGCATGATAGGCGGTGGCGCACGCATACTGGGGCATTTGCAACTGGCCGACCATGTCGAGGTGGCGGCGCATACTCTGGTGGGAAAATCCATTCGTGAAGCCGGTTCATATGCAGCTATATTTCCGTTTAGCAAAACGGATGACTGGCGGAAAAATGCGGTGCATCTGCGGCATCTTGATGAGCTGACCAAGCGCATAAAAGCGTTGGAACAAAAAAAGAATTCGTAGAAGGTTTCCAGAATAACCTGTATGAAACGGATGGCAATTGCGGCATTCCCGCAGGCACGCCGCGTCGCGCATCAAAATGATCATTTAAAGGGGAAGTAATGAACACGCAAATGGATATTCATGCAATCCTCGAACATCTGCCGCATCGTTATCCGTTTCTGCTGGTAGATCGTGTCTTGTCAATCGAACCTGGCAAAAACATTGTTGCATTGAAAAATGTCACCATCAATGAACCGTTTTTTCCGGGCCATTACCCGCATCATCCGGTTATGCCGGGGGTGCTGATTATCGAGGCAATGGCACAGGCTGCCGCATTATTATCATTTAAATCCATGGGGAGCAAACCCGATGATGATTCGGTGTACTACTTTGCCGGAATTGATATGGCGCGTTTTAAACGACCGGTTGTTCCCGGTGATCAGTTGATTCTCAAAGTGACATTGGAACGCAACAAACGTGGGGTTTTTAAATTTAGTGCCATTGCAGAAGTTGACGGGCAATTGGCGGCCGAAGCGGAGTTGATGTGTGCCGTAAAATCGGTAGTGTGATTTTGTATTTTCAGAGATAGTTATGATTCACCAAACCGCTATAGTTCATCCGGGCGCACAGATTGATGACAATGTTGAAATAGGCGCTTATTCTATTATCGGCGAGCATGTTGAAATTGCGGCAGGTACTGTGATTGGCCCTCATGTCGTCATTAAAGGGCGCACGCGTATCGGGCGGCATAATGCGATTTCCCAGTTTTGTTCTTTGGGCGAAGTTCCGCAGGACAAAAAATACGCGGGAGAGCCAACACGGCTCGAAATTGGCGATCACAACACTATCCGTGAATTTTGTACTTTCAACCTGGGAACCGCACAGGACGTTGGTGTGACACGAGTGGGTGACCATAATTGGATTATGGCCTATGTTCATTTGGCGCATGATTGCCAAATTGGAAACCACACTATTTTTGCCAATAATGCACAATTGGCCGGCCATGTAGAAGTTGGCGATTATGCGATATTGGGCGGTTTTACCGTGGTGCATCAGTTTGTCAAAATCGGCGCACATATTATCACCGGCATGGGAACCATTTTATTGCAGGACTTACCGCCTTATGTGCTGGCCTCCGGCAATCCTTCTGCTCCGCATGGCATCAATGCTGAAGGGCTAAAAAGGCGCGGGTTTTCCAGCGTTGCAATCATGTCAATCAAACGTGCTTATAAAACCCTCTATAAATCCGGGTTGAGCCTTGATGAAGCCAGGAATGCTATCCGGTCGCAATTGGCGGAACACGTTGAGCTGCAACCACTGGTGGATTTCCTCGCCCATTCACAGCGCGGCATTATTCGCTGATGGATCGTCCCGATGCAGCAAAATAATATTGTAATCGGCATCGTTGCGGGTGAAGCATCGGGTGATATGCTTGGCAGCCACCTGATGGCCGCGTTGAGAGAGGTGCGCCCCGAAATTCGTTTTGTCGGTATCGGTGGCCCGAAAATGCAATCTGTCGGGATGGAGGTCTTGTTTCCGATGGAAAAACTTGCGGTACGCGGCTATGTCGAAGTGCTGCGACATTACATCGGCATCATTGGTATTCGCAACAAGCTTAAAAAATATTTTTTAGCCAACCGCCCAGATTTGTTTATCGCAGTGGATGCGCCGGATTTTAATCTTGATCTGGAGTTGGCGCTTAAACGGCAGGGTATTCCCACTATCCATTACGTCAGCCCATCAATTTGGGCGTGGCGCGGTGAGCGCATCCATAAAATAAAGCACGCTGTTTCCCATATGCTTGCGCTATTTCCGCATGAGCCCACACTTTATCAGCAAGCAGGTATTCCGGTGGATTATGTTGGGCATCCGCTTGCGGATATGTTGCCGGACAGTCCGAAACGTGCCGAAATGCGTGAGACGATGCGAATCCCGTTGCATGCCAAAGTATTCGCTTTTTTACCTGGCAGTCGCCAAAGTGAAGTCAAACATCTGATGGGTACATACATTGAGACAGCAAAACTTATTCTCGAAGAATTGCCCGACGCGCATTTTTTGATACCGCTCGTAAGCAGGGAAACACGCAGTATTTTTGAGCAAGCACTTTATGATTATGAAGCGCAGCAATTGCCGATCACTTTGTTGTTTGGCCATGCACAGGATGCCATGATTGTTTCCGATATTGTATTGGTCGCATCGGGTACGGCAACACTGGAATGTGCTTTGCTTAAGCGCCCAATGGTTATTACTTACAAAATGCCCGCGTTTTCATGGTGGATGATCAAACGGAAGCGCTATCAACCTTATTTCGGCTTACCCAATATATTGTGCGAACGTTTTGTCGTGCCGGAATTGATACAGGAAGATGCCACACCGGAGAACCTCACACAAGCTTTGCTTAATTTGGTTAAAAATAAAGATGCAATTGTGCAACTTGAAGAAACATTCGCTGAATTGCATCAAGCACTGCGCCAAAACACATCGAAAAAAGCGGCGACGGTTATTCTTTCACTTTTGCCCGAATGAACGGAATCATTTTGACCTGTGGCGTGGATGAAGCGGGGCGTGGCCCGTTGGCCGGACCGGTGAGCGCAGCGGCTGTTATCCTTGATCCGCGTTTCCCTGTCGTCGGGTTGGCTGACTCGAAAAAATTATCCGAACGTCAACGCGATCGACTGGCTCCCATTATTCGTGAACGCGCACTGGCATGGGCTGTGGCATGGGCCGAAGTGGAAGAAATTGATCGGCTCAATATTCTGCAGGCTACTTTGCTGGCAATGCGCCGCGCAGTATTGGCATTGAAAGTGCAACCTCACCGGGTATGGGTGGATGGTTTGTATTGCCCTGAAATAGACATTCCAAGTGAGGCAATTGTAAAAGGGGATAGTAAGATTGCTGAAATTTCGGCCGCTTCAATTCTCGCAAAAACTGCACGTGATGCACTGATGTTTGAATTACATAAAAAATACCCATGCTATGGTTTTGCCGAGCATAAAGGTTATCCTACTGTTGCGCATCTTGCCGCATTGCGTAAACATGGTGTGTCCGTCGTGCACCGAATGAGTTTTAAGCCGGTGCGGGAACTGATGCTTCACGCCCAACCGAAAAATCTAGGATGAAACGCGTTGGAAAATATGAAATAGTCAAAAAACTTGGGCGCGGCGCGACCAGCACCGTGTATTTGGCGCTGGACCAGGTCCGTTGATGCGCAAAATTCAGGCTTGAAAGTCCGCGTTCGTTGAGCTGAAACTTCAAGTTATAATGCCCGTTCAAAAATTTTACAAAATAATCTTCCAAACTAAAACATTACATCAACTATCCATGAGGTGATGACGTGAATCTTCCCCCGGAAATTCTGGACGTGCTGGAAACCGCCCCGCTATTTCGTGGGGTCCCCAGCAAGCTATTCGCGCATAATTTAAATGAGTTAAATTTACGCACATTAAAAACAGGCGAAGTCTTATTAGAGCCTGGCGAACCCAATAATGAAGTCTATATTGTCCTTTCCGGGCGCCTGAATATTCAGTTTGCAAGCAATGATCCGCAGCCCATTTTGATGCTCGGCAAAGGAGAAAGCACGGGCGAGATGTCTGTTCTGGGTGATGCGCACGATTCAACATTTGTTGTTGCCGCCACGGATTGTAAATTGCTTGCCATTGGGCATAGTGTGTTATGGGAACTTATCGATATTTCGCATCAGGCAGCACACAACGTATTAAATGTATTGAGTACACGGATTCGTCCAAACAATGGAGATATCACAGAAAACCTCGAGCATCATCATGGGTTTTCTGGTGCCGCAGTTATCGATGATCTGACGGGGCTTTACAACCGAAAATGGGTGGAAGAAAAATTTAACCGGCATTTGAATCGCGATGTCCTAAATAAAAAAGCAAGCTGTATTATGGTATTGCAAATAGATAATTTTAAAGAATTTACCGATAAATACGGGCAATTGGGCAGCGAACAAGCGTTGCGTGATACCGCACATAATATGCTCTCTTGCTTGCGTCCCGATGATCAGGCGGGCCACTTTGTCGATGAGCAATTCGCCGTTTTTATGCCCAACACCATGCTTTCCGATGGATGCATAGCGGCAGAAAGATTAAGAGTATCCGTTGCAGGATCAATGATCATGTTGCCAAATGGAGATGCCCTGCCTCCTGTCAGCCTATCGTTGGGGGTCGGCCAGGCGAGCGCGGATGACACATTGGCCGATTTGTTCGCCCATGCAAATGAAGCGCTGCAGGTAGCTGTAAAAAGCGGTGGTAATTGCGTAAGGTGGTACGAACAAAATAAAAAATCGAATTTTGTGGAATCGGCAGAAAACGGGGTTGTGTCAGAAAATGTAAAAGCATCGGCCGGCGCAAATATCGTTTTACCGGAAAAACCTTTCATGGCTCTTTGGCCTGATGCATGCGATGACAAAAAATGATGGCTGATCACCTGCCGTGATTTTCCAAACCTGATGTTTTTAACCCGGATAATCCGTTAGTTCTACTGTGTCACAAAGCGATCAAGGGATGCAGTGCAAGGCAAAATCGGGCGAAAAAGCGGAGTTTACATGGGGTAAATGAGCATTTTGAGCCCGATTTTAACGCCGCAATGCGCCCTTCAGCGCTTTGTGACACAGTAGAATTAGAAATATTGAGTATCAAGTTGCCTATCCCAAGGTTTTTCAAATCGCCCGGAATCATGCTTTATAAATTTGCACCGATACCGGGTAAATCAATTTAGAGAACCCCTATAAAAATCCATGTTGAGCAAGCTTAATTCTGTGCAGCGCGAAGCAGCAACTTACCTCGATGGCCCTTTATTGGTGCTGGCTGGCGCGGGAAGTGGAAAAACGCGCGTCATCACACACAAGATCGCTTATCTGGTGGGACAGTGCGGTTATGCTCCGCGCAACATCGCCGCAATTACTTTTACCAATAAAGCCGCAAATGAGATGCGTGAGCGAGTGGGTAGTCTATTGCAAGGCAAGGACAGCAAGGGGTTGGTGGTGAGTACCTTTCATTCGCTTGGTATGAACATTTTGCGCGCCGAAGCGAAGCTATTGGGTTATAAACCCCAATTTTCCATCTTTGATTCCAGCGATACCTGGAAGATATTCAACGAGCTGACCAGCTCTGGCGACAAGCAGGCGTTGCGGGACATACAAACACAGATATCAAACTGGAAATCCGCTTTTGTTTCCCCTGAACAGGCAGTACAGATGGCCGAAAATGCGGAGAAGACGGCGCAAGCGGCTATCTATGCGCGTTATCAGGAAACGTTGCGCGCCTATCAGGCCGTTGACTTCGACGATTTGATACATATGCCCGTTCTGCTGTTCAACGAGCACCCCGAAGCACTGTTGCGCTGGCAAAGCCGGCTACGTTACTTGTTGATTGATGAGTATCAGGATACAAACGATTGCCAGTACCAATTGACCAGACTTCTGGCAGGTAGCCGCGCCGCATTTACTGCGGTGGGCGATGATGACCAGGCGATTTATGCCTGGCGTGGTGCCAGCATCGAAAATTTGCATAATCTGCGAAAGGATTATGACAGTCTGCGCGTAATCAAACTGGAGCAAAATTATCGTTCCTCGCAGCGAATTCTCAAGGTGGCCAACCACCTCATTAATCACAATACCAAGGTGTTTGAAAAAAAACTGTGGAGCGACCACGGTATCGGCGACCCCATCCGTATCTATGCCGCTCGTGATGATGAACATGAAGCCGAGAGTGTGGTGATGAAACTAATGGCGCACAAGTTTGAGCACCGCACGCGATTCGCCGATTACGCGATCCTTTATCGAAGCAATCATTTGTCGCGGGTTTTTGAAGAGCAATTACGTACACAGCGCTTGCCCTATACCGTTAGCGGCGGAACTTCGTTCTTTGATCGCACCGAAATCAAAGATATCACCTCATATTTGCGATTGATTGCAAACACCGATGATGACCCCGCTTTTATCCGCGCCATTACTACACCAAAACGCGGTATCGGTAATGTTACATTAGAGAAAATCGGCAGTTATGCCGGTACGCGTCATATCGGCTTGTTTGAAGCGGCGTTTGAGCCCGAAATTGAACGCGAATTGCCCGTTCGCCAATACGAGGAATTGATGTTGTTCTGTGGTTTTATCAACCGTATCGGGGAGCGTGCCGAAAAAGATCCTTGCGGGGAATTGTTGGATGAGTTGCTGCGTGCAATCAATTATGAAACCTGGTTATATGATTCAAACGATCCGCGTCAAGCCGAAACCAAATGGAAAAATATCGTGGATTTCATCGCCTGGCTCAAGCGTAAAGCCGAGGCAGACGAAAAAACACTGCTTGAAATAATTCAGACAGTCGCGCTGATAAACATGTTGGATGGTAAAGATCAGGAACCGGATGCGGTTGCACTTTCGACACTTCACGCCGCGAAAGGGCTGGAATTCCCGCATGTATTTATCATTGGTGCAGAAGAGGATATTTTGCCATTTCGCGATAGCGACGAAAAAGGTATTGAAGAAGAACGCCGCCTCATGTACGTTGGCATTACCAGAGCCGAACGAAGTTTGCAAATCAGCTATTGCAACCGGCGTAAGCGGGGGAAAGATTGGTTTGCCTGCGAACCGAGCCGCTTCCTGGAAGAGCTTCCGAAAGATGAGCTGATTTATGCGGGAGGGCACAAAGAGGCAACTCCCATGATCACTAAAAATGAAGGCATGAATAAATTATCCATGCTGAAAGCCATG
>Ga0315281_10011077_pt1 | contig 12371 bp, 10 predicted proteins | sample YL17G07_0_MG_FD_204540 | JGI IMG/M metagenome (GOLD analysis project Ga0315281, IMG submission 204540) | Sediment microbial communities from Yellowstone Lake, YNP, Wyoming, USA - YL17G07_0 | ecosystem: Environmental > Aquatic > Freshwater > Lake > Sediment | place: USA: Wyoming | collected... | reverse complement strand
GCGCCTTCTTGGTGGCGATCACTTCGAGATTGCGGTCGAGATGGCTTTTCACCGCGTTGCCGACCCCGACCCCGCCGACCAGCAAAGCGGTGAGGCCGACAATGGTAAGGAATTGGGTGAAGCGTTCGACATTGCGCTCGAGCTGCGGGGAAGCGTTGCTGCGGGTGCGGATCTCCCAGCCGGCTTCGGGAAATCGCCGGCGCGCCTCGGCGGCTACCATTTTGGCGCCGGCGTCGGTGGCGTCGGCATCCGACAGGCGAACGCGATAGTGCCAGCGCACCAGGCTGCCGGGCTGGATCAGGCCGGTGGCGCGCAAAGCCGCCTCGCTGACCAGCAACCGCGGGCCGAAGCCGATGCCGCCGGCCAGCTTGTCCGGCTCGCCGGCGAGGGCGGCGCGGATTTCGATGGTGGCGCCGCCGACCAGCAACCGGGCGCCGGGCTTGAGATCGAGCCGCGCCAGCAAGGTCGGGTCGGCAGCCGCTCCGAACGCGCCGGCATGTTCCGCCAAGGCGTCGGCAAGCGGCATTGCCGGCTCCAGTACGGCGGCGCCGAACAGCGGATAGCCGCTGTCCACCGCCTTGATTTCGACCAGCGCGGCGCGGCCGTCGGCGGCGCGCGCCATTGCCCGCATGGTGGCCGCGACCGAAACCGTGCCCCGGTCGGCAAGGAATGCGCGCTCGGGCGCATCGGCTTCGCGGTGGATCAGCGCGAACGCCAGATCGCCGCCCAGCATCACCCGGCCTTCGCGCGCCAGACCGTCGGCCAGGCTGCCGGCCACCGAGCCGACCCCGGCGATCGCCGCGACGCCGAGCGCGATGCAGGAAACAAAGACGTAGAAGCCGCGCAAGCCGCCGCGCATTTCGCGTAACGCAAACCGCAGCGCCAGCCAGCCATGGACGCGCGGCCGGGCGGTGGATAACGGAGCGGCGAGGCTCACGGCATGCCCTCCCCGTCGATGCGGCCGGAGCGAAGCCGTACCACCCGCGCGCACCGCGCGGCCAGCGCCGAGTCATGGGTGACCAGAACCAGCGTGGTGCCGCGCTCGGCGTGACCGGCGAATAACAGATCGATGATTTGCCGGCCGGTGGTCTCGTCGAGATTGCCGGTCGGTTCATCGGCGACCAGGATGGCGGGATTGGGTGCCAGCGCCCGAGCGACCGCCACGCGTTGCTGCTCGCCGCCGGACAACTCGGCGGGATAATGGTGCAGCCGGTCGGCAAGTCCGACGGCGGCAAGCTCGCGCTCCGCCCGCGCATGGGCGTCGTCGGCGCCGGCCAATTCCAGCGGCACCGCCACGTTCTCCAGCGCGGTCATGGTCGGAATCAGGTGAAATGACTGGAACACGATGCCGACATTGCGGCCGCGAAAGCGCGCCAACGCGTCCTCATCGAGTTTTCCGAGGTCCTCCCCGGCGACCGCGACGGCTCCGGTATCCGGCCGCTCCAGCCCGGCCATCACCATCAACAGGGTCGATTTGCCCGAACCGGACGGGCCGATCAGGCCGATCGCCTCGCCGTGCGCTATATGCAGATTGATGTTTTTGAGGATATGAACGCGGGCGGCGCCGTGACCGAGCGAGAGATTGACTCCGGTCAGCGCGATGGCCGGTCCCGTCTGGGAGAGATCTTTCATGGGCGCTGTCCGTTCACGATCCCGCTCATATGGGAGAAAGGCCATGCTGGTCCAGCGTTTCGCGCAGGGGATTGCGCTCACGATCGCTTGTGTGGGTGTTTATTACCTCGCGGGCATGACCGGGGCGGCGCCGGCGGCCGAACGTCCAATCAAAATCGTGGTGTTGGGCGACTCGCTTTCGGCCGGATTTGGTCTTGCCGTCGAGGCGGCTTTTCCGGCGCGGCTGGCCAAGGCGTTTGATGCCAAAGGGGTGGCGGTCACGGTCAGCAATGCGGGCGTTTCCGGCGACACTGCCTCCGGCGGTCTCGGCCGGCTCGACTGGTCGGTGCCGGCGGGCACCGAAGCGGTCATTCTCGAACTGGGCGCCAACGATGCCTTGCGCGGCATCGACCCGGCACTGACCCGCCGCGCGCTCGATAGCATCCTGCGCCGGCTCAAGGAACGCAACATCGCCGTGCGGTTGTGCGGGATGCGCGCGCCGCCCAAGATGGGAGCGGACTATGTAGGCGCTTTCGACGGCATCTTTCCGGCGCTTGCAGCGGTCCATGGCGTCGTCTTTTATCGCTTTTTCCTCGACGGGGTGGCCGCCGACCCCAAGTTCAATCAAAGTGACGGCCTGCACCCCAATGCCGCCGGCGTCGATGTGATCGTCGCACGGATCCTGCCGAAGGTCGAAGAGATGATTGCCCGCGTGCGGGCGGCGCGCGGATCGTGATTCGAGGTATGTCATGCCGCGGCTCTTTACCGGACTCGAAATTCCGGCTGACATCGGCCAGGCGCTGGGCATGCTGCGTGGCGGCCTGCCGGGCGCGCGCTGGATCGATCCGGAGAACTATCATCTGACACTGCGCTTCATCGGCGACGTGGATGGCGCCATCGCGCAGGAGGTTGCCTCCACCCTTGGCCGGATCAGGCGCAGCGCCTTCGACCTGCGGGTCGAGGGACTAAGGTCGTTCGGCGGCAACAGGCCGCGGGCGGTGGTTGCGATGGTTTCGTCCGCGCCGCCGCTGCTGGAAGTACAAGCCGAGCAGGAGCGATTGATGCAGCGCATCGGGCTTGAGCCGGAAGGTCGCAAATATACCCCGCACGTCACGCTGGCGCGGCTGCGCGATTCATCGAACCGCCAGGTGGCGGAATATCTGGCGGTGCGCGGTCATTTCAGCAGCGCGCCGTTTCGCGTATCGCAGTTTGTGCTGTTTTCCGCCCGCGCTTCGGTCGGCGGCGGCCCTTATGTGATTGAAGCGAGCTACCCGCTCAGCGCATGATCTCGAAAAAGCCTGTCCCGGACTTAATCCGGATGGAAACCGATTTTCGGAAAAGATCCTACGCCCGAAAAAGCACCTGAGCGTCACGCCGGCTTGAACAGGCGGGATTGTGCGTCGAGGATGGCGGTAGCGACGCCGTTGCTGTCGGCCATCATCTCACGCATCAGCGACAAGACGGTCGAGCGTGGCGGATCGACTTCGCCAACCACGCTGCCGAAATCGAAGTGCAGATCGGCTTCGAATTTGCGCGCCAGTTGCTGCATGCGCCGATTGTCGGCGAGGCAATGCATGTGCAGCGACCTGATCCCGCGGTTGCGCGCGGTCAGCAGCGTGCGTTCGAGCAGTGCCGAACCGATGCCGTGGCTCTGCCAGGACTGTTCGATGCTGAATGCGGCTTCCGCCTGGTGCGCAACCCGCGGCCCGTATTCGCGCAATTCGGCGCTGCCGCGCAGAATGCCGTCGACAAAAAAACCGTGGATGACCACGCCGATCCCGCGCGCGCCCGCCGCATGGCGGCGGATGAAATCGTCCGCCACCGCGCCGCTGAAACGGCGGCGCCGGCTCTCCGGATCGAGCCGCAGCAGATGCTCGGCGTAACTGTCGGTCTTACCGATCCAGAGTTTGCGGACAATGCCGCCGTCCGGCAGGGGTTCTTGCATTTGGCTCTCCTCCCGGCAGTCGCAGGGGAGCCGCGAATCGCCGGGGTTTTTCGTCTGTAAAGTATATGGTGCATTGCAGCAAAAAAACGACGACGGGCGGCATGCTGCAACCCTCATCGCCAAAAAACGCATGGCTAGCAAATGATTAACGTCGCGATGGTGATTACCGGCACGGACTCGATCGCTGCGATGCACGGATCGATTTACAGCACGCGCGGATCGCCCTAGGTCTCGGTTCGTCGACGAAACGGCCACCTCCATCTCATGCCCATCAATTTCAATACGCACTATGCCGCGCTGGTTGCAGCCGGCGAGATCGAGGTTGACGCCGGCCAGGTCATGCTGGTCAAGCGCCTGACGCAGCTTGAGGGCCGGCTTGCCTTGCATCGACTGGCGCGCAAATCGTCGTCGCTCGGCTGGCTGTTTGGCAGCCGCGAAAAAACCCAGCCGCCGATCAAGGGACTCTACATCCACGGCGATGTCGGCCGCGGCAAGACCATGCTGATGGATTTGTTCTTTGAGCGCAGCGCGGTCATTCGCAAACGCCGCGCGCATTTTCACGAATTCATGGCCGAAGTGCACGAGCGCGTGCATCTCTATCGGCAAGAGAGCAAGAACGGCGAGGCGGCCAACAACGATCCGATCCAGCAAACCGCCGCGGCCATCGCCGAGGACGCCTGGCTGCTTTGCTTCGACGAATTCCACATCACCGACATCGCCGACGCCATGATCCTCGGCCGGCTGTTCACGCGGCTGTTCGAACTCGGCGTGGTTGTGGTGGCGACGTCAAATCTGGCGCCCAGCGAACTCTACCGGGATGGACTCAATCGCGCCCTGTTCTTGCCGTTCATCGCCTTGCTCGAACAGCATGCCGAGGTTGCGTGTCTTGAGGCGCGAATAGATTTCCGGCTGGAAAAGCTCACCGGTGTGCCGACCTGGTATGCTCCGGCCGATGCCAAGGCCGACGCCGCGCTCAATGACGCCTGGCGGCGGTTGACCGGCGCGCATACGGGCGCCGCGCATGAGCTGAAGATGAAAAACCGCGTGCTGCGCGTGCCGAAAGCTGCGATGGGCGTCGCGCGATTTTCTTTCGCCGATCTTTGCGGCAAACCGCTCGCCGCCGCCGACTATCTCAAGATCGCGTATGAATTTCACACCGTCGTTCTCGACCGCATTCCGGTCATGGATTTCGACCGCCGCAACGAGGCCAAGCGGTTCATTATTTTGGTCGACACGCTTTACGACCGCGCGGTGAAGCTGGTGGCGTCGGCCGAAGCCGAGCCCGATCGACTCTATCAAGCGAGCGAGGGCTTCGAGGCGCAGGAATTCAAGCGCACCGCTTCGCGCCTGATCGAGATGCGCTCGCAATCTTATCTCGGATTGCCGCATGGTGCGCGCCAGCCGCGCGCCCTGGACTGGGCGGATAAAATTGCGGAGACTTGATTCGGCACTGTTCGTCCGAAGTCGTTGGGATTGAATTGGAATTCGATCTACCGTTGTTGCTTTGCATAGGATCTTTTCCGACCTTCCTTCGCCCGCCGAAGCGGGCTTCGCGAAGGCGGGAGACCGGTTGCCATCTCGGGATAAATCCGGGACCGGTTTTTCGGGATCGTACTCGAGCCGGAGTGTGCCATGGCCGACCAAGCCTCCAATTTGCCGCCAACGGTGGCGCCGCCGCACAAACGCCAACGCCCGCATTGCGCCATTTGCGAGAAGGAGGCGCGAGAGCCGATGCGCTTCGGCGCGGTGCGGCCGGCGATCGCCGGCTTGATGGCGGCCGAGCATCCGGCCCTTTCAGCGGATGACGTCGTCTGCGGTCGTCATGTCAGCGATTACCGCACCCGCTATGTCGCCGAACTGCTCGCGCGCGAGCGCGGTGAACTGTCCGATTTGGAACGTCAGGTGGTTGAGAGCTTGGCGCGGGAAGAGACCGTGAGCCGAGATATCGAGGCGGCTTGGGAAGACAAGCGCACATTGGGCGAGAAGGCGGCCGATGCGGTCGCGGATTTCGGCGGCAGCTGGAACTTCATCGGCCTGTTTTTTGCCATACTCGTCGCCTGGATGGGCTTCAACATTTGGACGGTGACGCGGCAGGTTTTCGATCCTTACCCCTTCATTCTGCTCAATCTGGTGTTGTCGTGCCTGGCCGCGATTCAGGCGCCGATCATTATGATGAGTCAGAAGCGGCAGGAGGCGAAGGACCGGTTGCGTTCCGAGAACGACTACCGGGTCAATCTCAAGGCCGAACTGGAAATCCGCCACCTGCACGAAAAGATGGACCACTTGATCAACCGGCAATGGGAGCGGCTGGCGGAGATCCAGCAGATCCAACTCGAGATCATGCAGGACATGGGCCGGCGCTGAGAGAATCGGCAAGGCCGCCAGGGAGTCGGGATGGGAGGGGCTGGACTCGGGTCCGCGGCTGGTGTGGTATTAAAGTATACAAGATGTCAGGCGGGTCACCCCGTCTTTTGGCGTCTTGTCGGCGGCGGCCGGACCGGATAACCCCGCGTTCCGAGGTCAATCCTAGTCGAGAGTTTTCCCACCATGGCGCGTAACAAGATTGCGTTGATCGGCGCCGGACAGATCGGCGGCACGCTCGCCCATCTGATCGGTCTCAAGCAGCTCGGCGATGTCGTGATGTTCGACGTCGCCGAAGGCATTCCGCAGGGCAAGGCGCTCGATATCGCCCAGTCGTCCCCGGTGAACGATTTTGACGCCCGTTTTGCCGGCACCAATTCCTACGAGGCGATCGAGGGCGCCAATATCTGCATCGTGACCGCCGGCGTGCCGCGCAAGCCGGGCATGAGTCGCGACGATCTCTTGAGCATCAATCTCAAGGTGATGGAGCAGGTCGGCTCCGGCATCAAGAAATACGCGCCGCATGCATTCGTGATCTGCATCACCAATCCGCTCGACGCTATGGTGTGGGCGCTGCAGAAATGCTGCGGCCTGCCCAAGCAGATGGTCGTCGGCATGGCCGGCGTGCTCGACAGCGCCCGCTTCCGCTATTTCCTGGCGGACGAATTCAACGTCTCGGTTGAAGACGTCACCGCCTTCGTTCTTGGCGGCCACGGCGACACCATGGTGCCGCTGACGCGTTATTCGTCGGTGGCCGGCATCCCGGTGCCCGACCTGGTGAAGATGGGTTGGACCACGCAGGCGCGCGTCGATGAGATCGTCAAGCGCACCGCCAATGGCGGCGCCGAGATTGTCAATCTGCTCAAGACCGGTTCGGCGTTCTACGCGCCGGCGGCTGCCGCCGTCGCCATGGCCGAGAGCTATCTGCTCGACAAGAAGCGGGTGTTGCCGTGCGCCGCCTGGCTCAACGGCGAATATGGCATCCACGATCTCTATGTCGGCGTGCCGGTGGTGATCGGCGCCAAGGGCATCGAGCGGATTGTCGAGATCGAACTCACCGGCGGTGAACGCGACGCCTTCGAGAAATCGGCGTCGGCGGTGCAGGGGCTGGTCGAGGCCTGCAAGAAGATCGCGCCGAATCTCGGAAATTAACACGGTCATGCTCCGCGAAAGCGGAGCATCCAGTAAACGCAATCGGTGTAAGACAGGTTCAACGTATCGTCATCCACTTTCGTGATTACTGGATTGCCCGCCTTCGCGGGCAATGACAATCGCAGGCGCCATGAACATCCACGAATATCAGGCCAAAGCGATGTTGCGCGATTTCGGTGTGCCGGTGCCGCGCGGCATTCCCGTCTTCACCGCCGATGAAGCAGAAGAGGCCGCGCAGGCGCTCGGCGGACCGGTCTGGGTGGTGAAGGCGCAGATTCATGCCGGCGGGCGCGGCAAAGCCGGCGGCGTCAAGGTGGTGAAATCGATCGACGACGTGAAAAAAGAAACGGCGCGGCTGCTCGGCTCGACGCTGGTGACGCATCAGACCGGACCGAAGGGCAAGGAAGTTCACCGCGTCTATGTGGAAGAGGGTTCCGCCATCGCGCGCGAGTTTTATCTGTCGATGCTGGTGGATCGGGAAACCTCGCGCCTCGCCATCGTGGTTTCGACCGAAGGCGGCATGGATATCGAGGAAGTCGCGCATAAACAGCCCGACAAGATCGCCACCATTTCGGTCGACCCGGCCACCGCGATCTGCCCGCATCACGTCCGGCGCATCTGCAAGACGCTGGGTCTCGATGCCGTTCTGCAAAAGCAGATGAGCCCGCTGCTGATCAATCTCTACAAGGCCTTTGTCGACACCGACATGAGTCTGCTGGAAATCAATCCGCTGGTGGTGACCAAGGACAACAAGCTGATTTGCCTCGATGCCAAAGTAGGCTTCGACGACAACGCGCTGTTCCTGCATCCGGAAATTGCCGCATTGCGCGACGTCACCGAAGAGGATGCGAAGGAAACCGAAGCGGCAAAATCCGAACTCAACTACATCGCGCTCGACGGTTCGATCGGCTGCATGGTCAACGGCGCCGGCCTCGCCATGGCGACCATGGACATCATCAAGCTCTACGGCATGGCGCCCGCCAACTTCCTCGACGTCGGCGGCAGCGCGACCAAGGAGCGGGTGACGGCGGCGTTCAAGATCATCACCTCGGACCCGAGCGTGAAGGGGATTTTGGTCAATATTTTCGGCGGCATCATGAAATGCGACGTGATCGCCGAGGGCGTGGTGGCGGCGGTGAAGGAAGTCGGCCTGAAGGTGCCGCTGGTGGTGCGGCTGGAAGGCACCAATGTCGAGCTCGGCAAAAAGATCATCGCTGAATCCAAGCTTAACGTGCTGGCGGCCGACGATCTCGACGACGCCGCGCAGAAGATCGTCAAGGCGGTCAAAGGAAGCTGACATGAGACGGCTCATCCTCATGACAGTGGTGTTCGCGGGCACCCTGTTCGCGGTCAACGCTACTGCTGTGGCACAGGGATCTTGGCAGAATTCGGTCGCTGATTTCTCAAAGATTTGCGTGCGCTCGCTGCTTGTGCCCAACGAGCTTGCCGCTGCACTGAAGGACCGCGGCATGTCGGCGGCTTCATCGCAGTATGCCCCGCCGGACTGGGATGGAGCGCTCTATTCCGCAACCGATGGCGCGCGTGGCGTTTCCGTGACTTATCAGCGCTATTCCGACCTGACTATTTCCAACTGCATCACGGTGGCGCCGAACGCCGCCTCGCGCGATGATCTTGAAAATCTGCGCTCCATGCTGGAAACGAATCCGGGCATCGGCAAGATCGAGGGCCGCATCCTGGAGGCAGCTCCGACCACCAAGATCGCCATGTTCAAACGCCCCGGTAACGCGCCGATCGTGACGTTTCTATTCACGTCAATGGCGTCGGCGACAACGCTGAGCATGACCCGCTTCGATTCCAAGCCCGGAAATTAATATGGCCATCCTGATCGACAGAAACACCAAGGTCATCTGCCAGGGCTTCACCGGCAAGAACGGCACCTTCCATTCCGAACAGGCGATCGCCTACGGCACCAAGATGGTCGGCGGCATCTCGCCCGGCAAAGGCGGATCGACCCATCTCAATCTGCCGGTGTTCGACACCGTCGCCGAAGCGCGCGCCCAGACCGGCGCCACCGCCAGTGTGATCTATGTGCCGCCGGCGGGCGCCGCCGACGCCATCGAAGAGGCGATCGAAGCCGAGATCGCGCTGATCGTCTGCATCACCGAAGGCATCCCGGTCAGCCATATGGTGAAGGTGAAGCGCGCGCTGTGCGGTTCAAAATCGCGGCTCATCGGTCCGAATTGTCCGGGCGTGATGACCGCCGGCGAATGCAAGATTGGGATCATGCCGGGCAACATCTTCAAGCCGGGCAAGGTCGGCATCGTCTCGCGCTCCGGCACGCTGACCTATGAGGCGGTGTTCCAGACCACGCGCGAGGGCTTGGGACAAACCACCGCCGTCGGCATCGGCGGCGACCCGGTCAAGGGCACCGAATTCATCGCCATGCTGGAAATGTTTCTGGCCGACAAGGCGACCGAAGCGATCGTGATGATCGGCGAGATCGGCGGCGCCGCCGAAGAGGATGCCGCCCAGTTCATCAAGGACGAAGCCAAGCGCGGCCGCAGGAAACCCATGGTCGGCTTCATCGCCGGGCGCACCGCGCCGCCCGGCCGCCGCATGGGCCATGCCGGGGCGATCATTTCCGGCGGCAAGGGCGACGCCGAGTCCAAAATTGCGGCAATGGAATCGGCGGGAATCAGGGTATCACCCTCGCCAGCCCGGCTCGGGAAGACATTGGTCGAAGTACTGAAGTCGTGATTCAGTTCTTAGCCTTCCTTTGACTTGCACGCGTATTAAATAGCGTAAAGATCGAAGCACTCGGTATTGGCCGCCCCGCCAGGGCGGCGCATGTCGGACGTTGGGCTTGGGGCCCCGCCAGGACTAAAAAATAATGTCGCGCCAGGACGCCAACGCCGCCTTCGCTCGCACCTCGTTCCTCTATGGCGGCAACGCCGCCTATATCGAAGACCTCTACGCCCGCTACCAGTTGAATCCAGCGGCGGTGGACGCGCAATGGCAGGCCTTCTTCAGGGGCCTGAAGGATGACCCGACCGACGCCGCCAGGAACGCCCGCGGCGCGTCGTGGCGGCAGTCGAACTGGCCGCCGCGTCCGGATGACGAGCTGGTGGCGGCGCTCGACGGTCAATGGGCCGCGGCCGAGCAGCAGTTCGGCGACAAGATCAAGGCCACGGCGCAAGCCAAGGGCGTCGTTATTTCCGCCACCGAGGTGCAGCAGGCCACGCGCGATTCGATCCACGCGCTGATGCTGATTCGCGCCTATCGCATGCGCGGCCACTTTCACGCCAAGCTCGACCCGCTCGGTCTCGAACCGGAAAAGAACGAAGCGGAGCTCGATCCGCGCAGCTACCGGTTCACCGAAGCCGATCTTGACCGCAAGATTTTCCTCGACAAGGTGCTCGGCCTCGAATTCGCATCGATGCGCGAAATCCTCGCCATCCTGCGCCGCACCTATTGCGCGACGCTCGGCGTCGAGTTCATGCACATTTCCAACGCCGCGCAGAAAGCGTGGATCCAGGAGCGCATCGAAGGCAAGCACAAGGAAATCACCTTCACCCGCGAGGGCAAACGCGCGATTCTCAACAAGCTGGTCGAGGCCGAGGGCTTCGAAAAATTCCTCGACGTCAAATATACCGGCACCAAGCGCTTCGGCCTCGATGGCGCGGAGTCATTGATCCCGGCGCTCGAGCAGATCATCAAGCGCGGCGGCAATCTCGGCGTCAAGGAAATCGTGCTCGGCATGCCGCATCGCGGCCGCCTCAATGTGCTGACGCAAGTGATGGGCAAACCGCACCGCGTGCTGTTCCATGAATTCAAGGGCGGCTCGGCCATGCCGGACGAGATCGAAGGCTCCGGCGACGTGAAATATCACCTCGGCGCCTCGTCCGACCGCGAGTTCGACGGCAACAAGGTGCATTTGTCGCTGACGCCGAATCCGTCGCATCTCGAAATCGTCAATCCGGTCACGCTCGGCAAGGTGCGCGCCAAGCAGGATCAGCACGGCGCCACGCCCGACGAGCGCACCATGGTGATGCCGCTGCTGATTCACGGAGACGCGGCGTTCGCCGGCCAGGGCGTGGTGGCGGAATGTTTCGGGCTGTCGGATCTCAAGGGCTACCGCACCGGCGGCAGTCTGCATTTCATCGTCAACAACCAGATCGGGTTCACCACCTATCCGCGTTATTCGCGCTCCTCGCCGTATCCCTCCGACGTCGCCAAGATGATCGAAGCGCTGATTTTCCACGTCAACGGCGACGATCCGGAGGCGGTGGTGTTCGCCGCCAAAGTCGCGACCGAATACCGGCAGAAATTCCAGCGCCCGGTCGTGATCGACATGTTCTGCTACCGGCGCTTCGGCCACAACGAAGGCGACGAGCCTTCGTTCACCCAACCGCTGATGTACAAGAAGATCCGCGCGCATCCCACCACGCTGGAAATCTACGGCCGGAAACTGATCGGCGAAGGCGTCGTCACCGTCGGCGAAGTCGACAAGATGAAAGCCGACTGGCGCACGCGGCTCGACGCCGAGTTCGAGGCCGGCCAGGGCTACAAGCCGAACAAGGCCGATTGGCTCGACGGTCGCTGGTCCGGACTGAAGCCGGCACGAGACGCCGACGATCCGCGCCGCGGCGATACCGGGCTGCCGATCGAAACACTGCGCGAGATCGGCAACAAGATCACCGTGGTTCCGCCGGGCTTCCGCATTCACCGCACCATCCAGCGGTTCCTCGATCACCGCGCCAAGACGATCGAGACCGGCGCCGGCATCGACTGGTCGACCGCCGAAGCGCTGGCGTTCTGCTCGCTGCTGCGCGAAGGCCATCCGGTGCGGCTGTCGGGCCAGGACAGCGAGCGCGGCACCTTCTCGCAACGCCATGCGGTGCTGTTCGATCAGGAGAGCGAGGAACGCCATACCCCGTTCAATCATCTCGGACCCGATCAGGCGCGCTTTGAAGTGCTCAACTCCAGTCTGTCGGAAGAGGCCGTCCTCGGCTTCGAATACGGCTACTCCACCAGCGAGCCGAATACGCTGACGCTGTGGGAGGCGCAATTCGGCGACTTCGCCAACGGCGCGCAAGTGGTGTTCGACCAGTTCATTTCATCCGGCGAGCGCAAATGGCTGCGGATGTCCGGTTTGGTCTGCCTGTTGCCGCACGGCTATGAAGGGCAGGGACCGGAACATTCCTCGGCCCGGCTCGAACGCTTCCTGCAAATGTGCGCGGAAGACAATATGCAGGTGGCGAACTGCACGACGCCGGCCAATTACTTTCACATCCTACGCCGGCAATTGCGCCGTGAAATTCGCAAGCCGCTGATTCTGATG
>Ga0315281_10011076_pt1 | contig 12372 bp, 15 predicted proteins | sample YL17G07_0_MG_FD_204540 | JGI IMG/M metagenome (GOLD analysis project Ga0315281, IMG submission 204540) | Sediment microbial communities from Yellowstone Lake, YNP, Wyoming, USA - YL17G07_0 | ecosystem: Environmental > Aquatic > Freshwater > Lake > Sediment | place: USA: Wyoming | collected... | reverse complement strand
CCGCGCGACAAGGTGATCGTGACCTGTGCCGTGACCGGCTCGATCCACACGCCGACCATGTCGCCGCATCTGCCCATCACGCCGCTCGAGATCGCCGACGCGGCCATCGGTGCTGCTGAGGCCGGCGCGGCGATCATCCACCTCCACGCGCGCGACCCGCGTACGGGCAAGCCCACGCCCGACCCCGACGTCTTCATGGAGTTCCTGCCGCTCATCGCCAGCCGGACCGATGCGGTCATCAACATCACCACCGGCGGCGGCCAGAACATGACCCTCGAGGAGCGCGTGGCCGCGGCCATGGCCGCCAGGCCGGAGATGGCCACCATGAACATGGGCTCGATGAACTTCGGGCTCTTCCATATGGCCGAGCGCTACCAGGACTGGAAGTTCGACTGGGAGCCCGCCTTCCTGGAGAGCTCGCGCGACCACATCTTCCGCAACACCTTCGCTGATATCGAGCGCCAGCTGAGGACGCTCGGCGAGGAGCACGGCACCCGCTTCGAGTTCGAGTGCTACGACGTCGGGCACCTCTACAACCTGGCCCACTTCCTCGAGCGCGGCCTGGTCAAACCGCCGCTCTTCGTGCAGACCATCTTCGGCATCCTCGGCGGCATCGGGCCCGACCACGAGGACCTCGTGCACATGAAGCGCACCGCCGACCGGCTCTTCGGCACCGACTACCACTGGTCGATCCTCGCCGCCGGCCGCCACCAGATGAGCTTCGTGACCATGGGCGCGATCATGGGCGGCCACGTCCGCGTGGGCCTGGAGGACAGCCTCTACCTCGGTCGCGGGCGCCTGGCCCGCAGCAACGCGGAGCAGGTCGCCCGCATCCGTCGCATCCTCGGGGAGCTGTCGCTCGAGGTGGCCACGCCCGACGAGGCCCGCGCCATGCTCGATCTCAAGGGCCGGGCGAGCGTCGGGTTCTGAGCGCAGGAAGCGCCCGTGCATCGGCGATAAAGGCCGCGTATAGGGAGCGTCCTCACCATCAGGGCCGCGGTCACGTCGCCAGAGCGACCGCGGGCAACTCCGCGTTTGCGTCAACTCCCTGGGACTTGACGCCTGCTTTGTGTCTGACAGAATATGGATGATGACCACTCGATCGACTTCGCTCCGTCGGCTGCTCGACATGGCATCGGGCGAGATCGAGTGCGCTATGTCATCGGCCATTGTCGGGACCCGCTGTACGCCCTTCACGAGGATCAGAACGACGCGGGCCGGGTCCTCTTTTTGGGTCCGGACCCGGAGGGCGTCCCGCTCGAGATCGTGGCCATCGAAACCGACGATGGCGGGCTCGTGGTGATCCACGCGATGCGGCTGCGGCGAAGGTATCGAGAGGACTATCGGCGGGTGCTGAGAGGGCAGCCATGAGGACAAAGAGCGGACGCGTCCTCTCGCCCGAGGACATCGAGCGTTTGGCCGACGAGGCCGAGCACGGATACGATCTGTCGCGGTGGGGTCCTCGCCGAGGGCGACCCCGGTTGGACCCGGAGGCGACGGGACATTCGCCGCGCGTCACGGCCCGCGTGTCGCCGTCCCTGTACGAACGGGCGACCCAGCGGGCCGCTAGCGAAGGGCGAACCATGAGCGAGGTCGTGCGGGACCTCCTCGAGGACTACGCCGCCGAGCCACATCGGGCCAGAGGGCGTTGAGCCGCCCGCCGATCTTTGCCGCCGGTCGCCACCAGCGGCCGGTCACATGCCCAGATGCAAGCGAAGGGCCTCATCCAGCTCGAGCATGAGCGCGTCGGGCACGAGGCCCAGTCGAGCGCCCACCCGCTCCACGGCGACCGATCGGATCTGCTCCACCTGGGCCTTGGAGTCGCGCGCGAGCCCCGTCTCCGCGGCAAGGAGCAGGACCTGGAACGGATAGATGCGCTCGACGTTCGAGGTCACCGGGACGACCGTGATGACGCCACGACCGAGTCGCGTGGCCATCGCGTTGGCGCCGTCGTTGCTGACGAAGATCGCCGGCCGGCGCTTGTCCGCCTCCGAGCCGCTCGCCGGACTGAGGTCGACGAGATGGATCTCACCGCGCCGCATCAGGACTCGAGCCCGTCGCCGGCCGTCGACTCCCACCGCTCCGCCTCACCGGCTGCCGCCCATTCGTCCCACGCCGCTTCATAGGCGGCGGGCAACTCGGCCGCTCGCAGGAAACGCACCGCTCGATGCAGCGCCGCGGAGCGCGAGTCGAGGCCCTGCTCGCGGGCGTATGCGTCGAGGAACTCGACATCGTCGTTCGGCAGGCTGACACTGACCTTCATACCCCGATACTACCAGAGGTAAGGCATCAGGTAGCAAGCCAAAGCTCAGTCCCCCAGCTGCACGACCGGCACCAGCTGGCTGGCGAACGTGCGATCGGCGGTGAGCAGGTGCCGGGCGCCGGCCTGTCGGGCGGCGGCGCTGATCAAGGCGTCCGCGATGTGACGCGGTGAGAGGTGCCGCACGGCGGAGATCGCGGCCGCAGCGAGATCCGCGTCCAGGTCGGTGAGGACGACGTTCTCATGGCCGAGAAGCTCGACGATCGTGTCGGCGACGGCCGGGTTCTCGCGTCGATAGGAGGCGCCGCGGAGGACGTGGACGATCTCCAAGAGGACCGGCGTCGAGATCCCGACCGGCTCCGCACCGCGGAGTGCCTCATTCACTCGAGTCGCCATGGCGCGGTTGTCGGTCAGCAGGTAGCGAAGCAGGGCGCTGCTGTCGAGGCCGATCATCGACGCCTCTCGGCGTCCTCTCGGGCCAGCATGTCGGCCATCTCATCACGTTCGGCCACCGGGTCTGCGGCCGGGCCAAGGCCGGCCAAGCTGCCCATCAACGAGCGGCGATGGCGTGCCGGCAGGAAGGTGATGACCAGCCGGCCGTTCTCGATCGTCTCCACGGCCCGGTCGCCCGGTTTGACGCCAAGCTCGCGCCGGGCATCGCGCTCGATCACCACCTGGTATCGCTCTCCCACGGTTGCCACGGCTGCAGTATGCCCAATGAGCGGAACGTATGTCAATCGGTGGTCCTACATACTCTCGGTGGACGGCCCTGGGAAATGGCGATAGGCGCCTACAGATGGCTTCGACCCGCGACCACGACGGCGTTCGGTCGCTTCGGGGAACTGCCGACACCTCGCCATATCGGTGCCGAGTCAGACAACCTGGCACAGGTTCGGGGCACGGTTCGGGCGGTCGACGTCAATCTCGTCTGATCGGCGACTAGGAGAGTTACGTGAGCGACACGAACGCGATCCCAGCCCTGTGCGCGTCCTGCGGGCGCGACATGAATGCGGGCGAGCTACACACCGCCGAGTGCCCGAGTGCCCTCGCACAGGACGCCATTGACAGCGGCGGGGGCCTCGAGAAGGAGGCCCGCATAAAGGCTGTACGGCAGGCGTTCAGCAGCTTTGGTGAGTTGATCGAGTCGGCCCTCGTGCCCGCCCTTGTGCGAGCAGGACGCGAGGTCTGGTCCTTCGGCTATGGCGCCGAGCTTGCCGTGGACGAGTTCACAGTCATCAACGAAGACGACCTGTGGGCCTTCGAGGGGTCACGGGAGGGCGCTGCTGGCTGGGTCGAGCCCGACCCGGCCGTGGTCGCGAGCTGGGCACCGTTCAGAGTCGCACCGGCCAAGAAGGCGCCTACTGCCAGTCCGGCCCGCGACGCCATCATGGCCGAGTTTCGGAGCGCACCGTACCCCGGCGCGATGGCTGACCGCATCCTCGCCGCCCTGAGCGCGGCAGGGGTCGTCGTGCTGAACCCATCCGACATCGACTGGGGTGCCTGCCCCGAACGAGACCCCGACAACGAGGACGAGGACAACCGTCACCACGTCAGCCTCGGCCTCTGCGCCTTCTGCCTGAAGTACGACCCAAACTGAATCCCGCCCGCCGGTAACCAGCTTAGGTTTTGGGCCGATCGCGCCCGGAGCGGGGCCGTTCGTCCGTCCTGGCCGGTAGTGTCAGCCCCGTCAACCATTCGGCGCGTGGAGGCCGGTGCACCATGCTGCGGGTCTAGAAGCTGCGATTGTGGTCGTGCTCTTCGTCGATGAAGTCGTCTGGGCGCGCGGCCCCCTGGCCGCGCATCGTGGTCGGCCCTACGCTTTCGTCCGTGGAGGCCGGAGACGGGCCGGTCGCCGGCGGGAGTGAGTAGGGCGCGCCTCGACTATAGGTCGACGCGATCGGTCACCTTCCGCAATGTGAACACGATCGCGGTCGCAGGCCGCCCATCGCGCGTCATCGGGACGAGTCGATGCTCTTCGTAAGCGAATACACCCTGGAACTCCTGAAGACCGGCCGAACGCTCGAAGAATACGTAGAGCTCGGGTGACCGTTCAACGATCTTCGCGTTGCCCCCGGTCATGGTCATGTCTCCCGAGCCGGACCATTCACCGAAGAACTGGAGTCGGTCATCTCCGATCCAGTGGTCGTCGTAACCATACTGGCTATGGCCGGTTCCTCCTGAGAACAGGAGGACATGTTGTCCTTGAGCCGGGTAACTGGCCCCCTTCTGCCGGTTCCCACCCAAGCCCGCCTCGTGGAGAGCACGCCGGCGGTACTGATGTCCCGCATCGAGTGATCCCAACATCGGGGATGCCGGTTCTCCCGCGGCGCGTACCGACGCTGCCCTGCGCGCCGTTAGTGTGGCCAGCGCGCGCTCGAGATCAGCGATCACGGGGGCGCCGAGCATGTCTCGCTCGATCGAACAAAGCGTTTCGACCGCCTGGAGCCGAGCGCCCCGCTCGCCGATCTTCTGGATGGTTCGAATCGCGAATGGGCCGAGACCAGGCTCCGTCGCAAGTTGTTTGAGTGCTGGGAGCGCCTCAGGACCGCAGGCCGCGATTCGATCTCGGTACTCGATCCGGTCCAAAGGAGAGGCCGACCGGACCGCGTCGATGAGTTCTGGCAAGGGGTCGATTGCATCGAGTTCTGGCCCACGCGCATCTGCGCCAAGGGCCACAGCGAAGTCCGAATGGAGCTCTCGGAAACCAGCTGCGAGAAGGTGTTCAAACGTTTCATCTAGCACGGGGATCGGGGGCACGAACACGACGGTCGTGTCGCGACCCCTTGTGAGCAGCACCCGGTAGGCGTTTCGCCGGAGACTGAAGGCGTCGCGAATATCACCTGGACGCTGATATCGACGAGCGTGGCGATCCGACCAGGTGCCGTCCGTCAAGACGAAATCGGTGCCCCAGGCGACGAGGGTTCCGTCCAACTCAAGTCCTTGGCAACCGAATTCAGTGACGCAGTCCCGGAGTGACCGACACGAGCGGCCAAAGGCCTCTTCATCGCCGTCGCAGAACCACGGTCCCTTGCGAACCGTCTTCGTGGCGTTCCAGTCGTTGGCGACCCCGAAGCGCGGCAGATCTCGATCTCTTGATGAAGCGATGACGCCGAAACGAGCGTCCGGATTGTCGGCGTATCGATCTCGCAAATATCGCTTGGCGGTCTCAAGGTCACGGGTGATGCGGAGGTGATAGCGACTCCCTTCGAGAAGATGAGCTTCGGACTTCAGCTTGTCGTTCGCAGCGTTCGTCAGAAGGTCGTCGACGAAGTCGTGGACTACGGATGCCGCGTGGTACCGCAGCTCTGTCGCCAGATGCAAGGCCGGTTCGACGCGGACGCGTGGCCAGCCCAAGAAGACCGCCGCTGCCTCAGGAGGGGCGATGACCGTCCAAGTATCTGGCGCTGCAGACGCCTCGAGCGCAATGCGCCATTGCGCGAGCCCAGCCTCTTCGCCATCGTGGATCTCTTGACCGGTGCCGATGAGACCGACGACCACGCTCCACTCGGGTATCCGTTCGGCAAATCTGATCAGATGCTCTGGTTCCGACCCCCGCGTGGACCCGCGATGTTCGCGCGCGACCTTGTCTGCGTCCCACGCTCGCTGGGCTTCGTCGAAGACGACCACATGCTCGCCAGGCACGAGGGCGCCGTGGTCGAGATAGCGCTCGACGTACGACTTGACGTCCCGCACAAAGGCTTTCCCCCCGCCCCCGGCCGAGCGCAATTCGTACTGCAAGACCTCCACCAGCGGGCCGTTTCCCGACAGGAATACGGCTGGCGACGCCGAGCGACCGTCGGCCCGAAGCACTGCCAAGTCGTCAAGGAACTTGGCGTGGACGTACTGGAGGCCTACCAAGGTCTTTCCCGTCCCCGGCGATCCAGTAACCAAGATGAGGAAGCGGCGCCTCGTCTGGGCCGCTTCGTGGGCAACTTGAGCGAGTACCTCGATGGCCGGCGCCGTCGCGGCTGCCGCCCGCCGGATCCGGCGCAGATCGCCGGTCTCGAACAGCTCTCGAGCAGCCCGAACCAATGAAGGGAGTGGCCGATATCGCTCGTAGCCGAGGAATGCAGTCGCATCGATGGCTGTCAGCTCGGGCGATCCGTTGAGTTCTGTGGCCAGGCCGTCAAGAGCGTCGGGGCCGATGATCTGGACACCGGATTGCTGGCCAATCCGACCGCTGCCGCGCGTGAGCATCAAGACGGGGTGGACTGGTCTCGTCTCGCAGAGTTCGTGGTAAGCGGATAGATCTCGCGCGTAGGCGGCGACCTGATCCAGATCGGCTTGCGAGGCGCGGTCCTTTCCCTTGGCTTCGACCACAAGAACGCTTCCACCCATCAGCAAGAGGATGTCCGGCCGACGATGATTGAGTGGGAGTTGGTACTCAAGGATCGTGCCGTAGGCTCCTGCCTTGGCGTTTGCATCCAGGACCTCGCCGACCTCGCGCTGAAGAGGCGGGATTGACTCATTCCAAGCGGCGATCTGCTCGTCCGACGCGTCCGGTAGGAACGCGGCCAGGCTGCTTCGAACGTACGGGAGCGAAGCCTCGCGAAAAGCGGGGAAGGTTGACGCCCAGCCGTGAGGGGAGAGCTCCGGATAGTCGCTTCCCCCGCTCTCGTCCATGTAGCCCAGGGTAGCGGGCGAGACCGGCTGCCGCATCGCAAGACGACCCGTGACTTTGGACACTTGCCCCCACCGGCTATCCTTCCCCTCCCACGGGGCGCGAGCCGGGAAGTGAGGCGCCGTGGGAGCAACGGGAGATAGCCATGGCACGGTCGATGTGGCGGGGGGCGATCCAGTTCGGACTGGTGACGATCCCCGTCAAGCTCTACCTCGCCACGGAGGCGAAGGCGGGCCTGAGCTTCAACCTGCTGCACAAGACCTGCCTGAACCGCGTGCAGCTGAAGACCTACTGTCCGGTCGACGACGAGTACATCACGCGCACCGACACGGTCCGGGGCTACGAGTACGCCAAGAACCAGTACACCGTGATCACCGACGAGGACATGGAGTCGGTGCCGCTGAAGACCGTGCGCTCGATCGAGATCGAGCTGTTCGTGGACTCCGGCGCCGGCGACCAGCATGGCGCGCGCTTCGTGAAGTCGGCCTACTACCTGGAGCCCGAGGCCATCGGGCGCAAGGCCTTCTACCTGCTCAAGCAGGTGCTGCGCGACGAGGGCCTGAGCGCCATCTGCAAGATCGTCATCAAGGACCGCGAGGTGCTCGCGGCGCTTGACCCCTACGCCAAGACGATGCTGCTGACGACGCTCCATTGGCCGGACGAGATCCGCGCCACCGAGGATCTCGACCTGCCCGAGGAGCAGCAGGAGTTCAAGCCGGCCGAGCTGACCATGGCTAGGACCCTCGTCGGCGCCATGAAGATGGAGTTCGATCCGGCGACCTTCCACGACGACTACCGCCAGGCGCTGATGGCCGTCATCGAGGCCAAGATCGAGGGCCAGGAGGTGGTGCGCTTCGAGCCCGCCGCCGAGGCGCCCAAGCTGGTGGACCTGATGGCCGTGCTGGAGGCCAGCGTGGCCGCGGCGAAGCAGGGCCGCACGGCCGCGCCTGAGCCGCGGGCGATCCCGGTGACCGCGGCGGCCGCCGATGAGGAAGCCCCGCCCGCCCGAGCCCGCAAGCGCAAGACGGCCTGACGGAGCCCCCGACGAGCCCGACTCGCCCGACTCGTCCAACGGGCCCTTCACCCGGCCAGCTTGACCTCGCGCTTGACCGAGTGGTCATGCCCGACCGACCGACCGCGCCGCTGCCACGCCGCCTGCGCCCGATGGAGCCCGACGATGGCGCGGCGCCATTCGATGATGCGGGCTACCGCTTCGAGCCCTGGTGGCCGGGCACGCGCGTGCTGCTCTTCCACGAGGGCGGCGAGGTCAGGCTCCAGGTCGAGCAGCTGGCCGATCCGCTGACCGCGTTTCCCGAGTTGCGCGGTGTCGGCGAGTTGCTCGGCGAGGGCGGCGTGATCGTCGATGGCACGTTGCTCGTCCTCGACGCGGAAGGCCGCCCGGACGCGGACCTGTTGCGCGAGCGCCTCGCGTATCCGGAGGTGCGCAACGGCGAGGCCGCCTTCGTGGCCAGCGACCTGGCCTGGGCCGAAGGGCGGGACGTCACGCGGCGGCCTTTCGCCGATAGGCTGGAGCGCCTGCAGTCGCTGCTGCGCGAGACCGACTGGTGCATGGTCGCGCGCGGCTACGTCGGGGAGGGGCTGGCCTTGGCCGACGCGCTGGCAGCCATGGGCCTCGATGCCATGTCGGCGCGACACCTCGACTCACCGTATCGACGCGGACCCTCGGCCGGGGCGTGGCTACGCGTGCCCGTGGTGCCCGCGCCCGTCCTCGATCGGCGCCCCACGCTCGCGCTCATCCAGCGCCTGGGCCTGTAGTCAGGCCGCCTGCGGATCCGGCCGGGGGTCGTGCCATCTAGTAACCAGCCCACTACGGCGGCGTGGGTTGACAGCCCTCGGGTGCCCGAAGGGCGTACCGGGCCGCGATCTGAACGTGGCCGCCTGGCCGTCCGTCGCCCTGGATCGCTCGCCGGGCCGTGGCGCCCGTCGCCAGGGGTCACCCCATTCGTAGGTGTCACGGAATCGGGCCCGCCGTGGCTCCCAGCCCGATCCCCGTTCGTATGTGGCGCAAACCGGGGGCCACTGTGGCCGGTCAGTGCGCCTGCTTCATCCGGTCGACCTCCTGCAGCAGCCAGCCGTTGCCGTCCGGATCGTTGAAGGTGTGTACCGGCATGAAACCTCCATTCGGCGTTCACGACTGGTTCACACCCGCGCCCGAGGATGTGCTCAGAGGCCTGCGGAATGGATCGCGGGCCCGGAACAGCGAAACGGAGCGACACGAAATGCACATGCCTCGACGCGGAGGCTTCTCCATCCTGCTCACGCTGGCCATCGCGGCGATCGTGGGTGTCCTGGCCTACAACGCCGGGATGCAGGCCGGCACCACGGCCGGCGCTGCCGCAGGCACTGTCCTGGTCTATGGCGGGGGAGGCTTTGGCTTCTTCGGCTTCCTGCTGTTCATCCTGTTGATCGGCCTCATCTTCCGCGCCTTCGCGCGCCCACGGTTCCCGGGGCCGTTCATGTGGGGCGGCCACGGTCGCTGGCACGGCGGTCCCGGCAGCTGGCATGGTGGCCCTGACGCGGCGGCCCAGGACGACCTGCCGCCTTTCGTGACCGAATGGCATCGGCGCATGCACGACAAGACAGACGCGCCGACCGACCAGCCCCCGCCCGACTCCGGCGCCTGACGCCCGATCCACCGAGTTCCCGCAACGGAGGCGGGGCCGCGAGGCCTCGCCTCCTTCGACATCCAGCCCGGAGGCGGCGGCTACGATGGCCGACGTGAAGACGATCCTCGTCGTCGATGACGAGCCGCAGATCGCGCGCATCGCCCGCGACTACCTCGAGCGGGCGGGCTTTGCCGTCGTCAGCGCTGGTGACGGCGAAGGAGCCCTGGCGCTCGCCGCCAGCCGCCGGCCGGACCTGGTCATCCTCGATCTTGGACTCCCCGGTCGAGACGGACTCGACGTGGCCCGTGCGCTGCGCCGGATCTCCGACGTGCCCATCATCATGCTCACCGCCCGCGCTGAGGAGACCGACAAGGTCATCGGCCTGGAGCTGGGCGCCGACGACTACGTGACCAAGCCCTTCAGCCCGCGCGAGCTGGTGTCACGCGTCCGTGCGGTCCTGCGGCGCACCGAAACGGCCCAGGTCAGGTCGGACCTCATCCGCGTCGGCGAACTGGAGCTGGACGCCGGGCGCATGCGCCTCACGGTGGCCGGACGGAGGGTGGAGCTGACGCCGACCGAGTTCCGCTTGCTGGCCGCCCTCGCCGCACAGCCGGGCCGCATCTTCACGCGCTCCCAGCTGCTCGATGCCGTCCACGGCGTCGCCTTCGAGAGCTACGAGCGGGCCATCGACGCCCACGTCAAGAACATCCGGCGCAAGCTCGAGCCCGACCCTCGCGCCCCGAGTTACCTGCTCACCGTCTTCGGTGTCGGCTATCGGTTCGCCGAGGAGCCTGCATGAACGGCGCGCCACGGCATCGACCGCCATGGTGGCCCCCGAACGAATCCTGGCCGCCGCACGGCTCACCGTCTGCCTGGCCGCCGCGCGGGTCCTTGCCGATGCGAGGGCACTTCATGCGTCGCCTGGGTTGCCTGTTCTTCCTCGTCTTCCTGTTTGTGGTCGCGCTCGTCACGCTCGTCGCGTGGACCGTGCTGACGGCGCTGGGCGTCGTCTTCGCGACCGAACCGGCTCGGCTCATCGCCATCGCCGGTCTCGTCCTCGGGATCGTCGGGCTCATCGGCATCGGGCGTGGTCTACGGCGCATCGCCGCACCCGTGGGCGACCTCATCGATGCCGTCGGGCGCATCGAAGCCGGCGACTACACGGTGCGCGTGCCGGAGCGTGGTCCGCGTGAGGTGCGCTCTCTCGGTCGCGCCGTCAACGCCATGACCGCCCGATTGTCGGCATCCGATACCCGGCGTCGGACGTTCCTCGCCGACGTGACCCATGAACTGCGCACGCCGCTCACCGTCATCCGCGGCCAGGTCGAGGGCATGATCGACGGCGTCTATCCGGCCGACGCCGAGCACCTCGAGCCGATCCTCAACGAGACCAGGGTGCTCGAGCGGCTGGTCGAGGACCTGCGCACGCTCTCGCTCGCAGAGAGCGGTTCCCTCAGTTTGGCGCGCGAGCCCGTGGACGTGGCCGAGCTGATCGGCGACGTGGCCGGCGCGTTCGAGCCCTCGGCCACGGCCGGCGGAGTGGAGCTGCGCGTGGAGGTCGCGACTGACCTGCCAGCGGCGATGATCGATCCGCTGCGCATCCGCGGTGTGCTGGTCAACCTGCTCGCCAACGCGCTGCGACATACGCCGGCGGGGGGCGTCATCACCATCGCGGCGGCGGGCGCGGTGCCCCGGGCCGGCGATGGGCCCGCCGTGCGCATCGAGGTCCGCGACACCGGCACCGGCATCCCGCCGGAGCTGCTGTCGACGGTCTTCGACCGCTTCGTGAAGGATGTCGATTCGCGCGGATCGGGGCTGGGGTTGGCCATCGCCAAGACCATCGTCGAGGCGCACGGTGGCTCGATCGACGTGAGCAGCAGTCCCGGTCAGGGCACCTCGTTCACGTTGGTGCTACCCACCGAGGTTGGCTGACCGCGACGCGTCCCGCGCCCGGAATGTCTAGCCGAAGAAGTCGTTGATCGCCTTCGTGTCGTCGGAGAAGGCCCAGCGCTCGCTGACCTTGCCGTCCTTGAAGTGGTAGATCTCCGCCGTGCGATAAACGAGCGACTTGCCGCCCCGCGTCGCGGTCGCCTCGCCGAGCGCGATGGTGTGGTCGTTGTTGCCCGTGACATCGTGGACCTTGAAGGTGATCGTCGAATCGGCGGTGTCCTTCATCGAGTCCTGCAGACCTGCGAGGCCGTGGTAGGCCTCCTTGCGCCCGATGACGTGCCACTCGACGTCGTTGGCGAGATAGCTGGCCGCCTTCTGCATGTCGCCGGCTGCCATCGCGTCGGCCATCTTGCGGGCCGCCATGACGTTGGGGTGCTCGTGATGGGACATGGGCATCCTCCTGGGCGGCCTTCGCGCGGACGTCATCTGCGCCGGGGACACGGAGGGCTCGACCCGAACAGAGGGTACTCGCTCCGTGCGCACCTGCGCTACCGTGCTCCCGAGAGGGGCCCAGACTGCGTCCCCAGATCAAGGAGATCCCAGATGGCAGCATTCATCGTTCTTGGCAACTGGACCGCCGAGGGCGCCAAGGCCTACGCCGACGCGCCCGCTCGAGCGAAGGCCAACGCAGAGGCCGCGGCGGCCATGGGCGGCCGCATCATCGGCACGTGGTGGACGATGGGCAAGTACGACTTCGTCAGCATCGTGGAAGCCCCAGATGCCGAGTCCATGACCGTGGGCGCGCTGATCAGCGGCGCCCGTGGCTTCTCACGCACCGTGACCATGCGCGCCTTCAGCGAGGACGAGATGGCAAACCTCGTGGCCCAGGCCAAGGCCGCGGGCGGCTGAGTCCGGACCCGCTAACCGGCCGCGAGGCGGAGTTCCTGCTCCGCCTCTGCCACCTTGGCCAGCAC
>Ga0315281_10011075_pt1 | contig 12372 bp, 13 predicted proteins | sample YL17G07_0_MG_FD_204540 | JGI IMG/M metagenome (GOLD analysis project Ga0315281, IMG submission 204540) | Sediment microbial communities from Yellowstone Lake, YNP, Wyoming, USA - YL17G07_0 | ecosystem: Environmental > Aquatic > Freshwater > Lake > Sediment | place: USA: Wyoming | collected... | reverse complement strand
TAGCCATGACTATGCCCCATAAAAAACCAATACCTTACTTCAACTGTTCGGCGAACGCTGAGACTCAAGTGTTCGGGGAACGCTGAGACTTACCCCCTTACTCCTTACTCTTCACCCTTTACTCTTCACGCCAATTGGCAGTTTTGCCAATTGGATAAATGGTTTACACTCTAACGCTCGCCCTCCGAACAGGCTGAATTCATGGCGGATTTGCGGCAAAAACGGATCGTGCTCGGCATCACCGGCGGCATCGCTGCCTACAAGGCCGCAGAACTGGTACGCCTGCTGGTGCGGGACGGCACTGAAGTGCAGGTAGTGATGACGCAGGCGGCGTGCGGTTTCATCACGCCGGCCACCCTGCAGGCGCTGTCGAACAAGCCCGTCTTTACCGACATGTGGGACGCGAGCGTACCGAACAGCATGGCGCATATCGAACTGTCACGGGGCGCCGACGCCATTGTGGTCGCGCCCGCCACCGCTGACTTCCTCGCCAAGCTGGCCGGCGGTCTCGCTGACGACCTGCTGTCCACGCTTTGCCTCGCACGTGAATGCCCGTTATTGATTGCGCCCGCGATGAACCGCCAGATGTGGGACAACAAGGCGACGCAGCGCAACATTGCCCAGCTTGCGCGCGACGGCATTGCCATTCTCGGACCGGCGAGCGGCGACCAGGCGTGCGGCGAAGTCGGCATGGGCCGCATGCTCGAAGCGCAGCAGATATACGACGAGGTGAATTCATTCCTGCAGCCCAAGCTGCTCACTGGCAAGCACGTGCTGATCACCGCGGGGCCGACGTTCGAGGCGATCGATCCGGTGCGCGGGATTACCAACCGCAGCTCCGGAAAAATGGGTTTTGCAATCGCGCGCGCCGCGCTCGATGCAGGCGCAAAAGTTACGCTGGTGGCGGGCCCGACGAGCTTGGAGCCGCCAATTTCCGCGCGCATCGAACGCGCTGAAAGCACAAACGACATGTTCGAGGCCGTCAAGAAAACTGTCCGGACCGCAGATATTTTCATCGGCGTCGCGGCGGTCGCCGATTACCGGGTCGAGAAAACCAGCCGGCAGAAAATCAAGAAAACTGACAAGAACATGACGCTGAAGCTGGTGCCGAATCCCGACATCCTGGCGTGGGTCGCAGCGCTGCCCAGGCCGCCGTTCTGCGTCGGCTTCGCCGCCGAAAGCCAGAAGCTGCATGAATTCGCGGATGCGAAGCGGCGCAAAAAGAAGGTGCCGCTGATGGTCGCCAATCTCGCGCAGGACGCGATCGGCGCCGACGACAACGAAATCACGCTGCTCGATGACAGCGGCGCCCACACCCTGCCCCGTGCGTCCAAAACCATGGTCGCACAACAGGTCATCGCCCATATTGCAAAGCTATACAAATCCCGAAAGACCCGAAAATCCTGAACCGCCAAGGACGCGAAGGACGCCACGGTAAAAAAAGATCATTCGAGTCTAAGAAACTTTAAAGCCAGTTTGTGTTTTCGGTTCCGTCTGTTTTGATCTTCCTTCGCGTCCTTTGCGCCCTTTGCGGTGAACGCTTTTGACGTAATTGCTTTATGAAAAAACTCGATGTCAGAATCCTCGATCCGCGACTGCGCGACCAGTTACCCCACTACGCGACGGCCGGTTCGGCCGGGCTCGACCTGCGCGCATGTATCGAAAAGCCAATCACGCTCGCGCCCGGCCAGACCGAACTCGTGCCGACCGGCATAGCAATTCATCTCGACGATCCGGGACTTGCAGCGGTGATCCTGCCGCGCTCGGGGCTCGGTCATAAACACGGCATCGTGCTCGGCAACCTGGTCGGGCTGATCGATTCCGACTACCAGGGCCAGATCTTCGTTTCCACCTGGAACCGCGGCAACGCGCCGTTTGTGCTGAACCCGCTGGAACGCCTCGCCCAGCTGGTGGTCGTACCGGTGGTGCAGGTCGAGCTCAATGTAGTCGAGGATTTCGATGAAAGCTCGCGCGGCGCGGGCGGCTTCGGCAGCACGGGGAAACATTGATTGAATCACCCAGACGCCAAGCCTGCCAAGAAAATGTGTCGGCCTGCATTTCTTGATTTTCCTCTGCGTCCTTTGCGTCCTCTGCGGTAAAGCTTTTGTTGATGAACGCTCGAAATAAGTCCGCAATCGTCCTCTTCGCCCACGGCGCGCGCGATCCGCAATGGGCAGAGCCATTCGAAAAGATCCAGCGCGCCATCAAAGCGAGGCGGCCCGGCACCGCAGTCGAGCTGGCGTTCCTCGAAAGCATGGAACCGGCGCTTGCCGACGCCATCGCCGTTCTCGTGCGGGCCGGTCACCGGCATATCACGGTCGCACCGCTGTTCATGGCGCAAGGCGGACATCTGAAGCAGGACGTACCGAAGATCCTTGATGCGATCCGTGCCGAGCACCGCGGCACGACAATCACGTTGTTGCCCGCGATCGGCGACGTCGACGCGATACTCGATGCGATCGCCGGCTGGCTGGTCGCCGCGCTGCATTGAGCCGCTGCACGACGAGCACGGAACGAACGTCATGAAAAAACTGTTTGCAGTCCTGCTCCTCGCGTTTTGCGGCACGCATGCGATCGCCGACCCGGCGCTGCCCGAAATTACACTCGAGATCAAAGGCCATAAACTGACCGCCGAAGTAGCCGCCACCGACAATACACGCACGGTGGGACTCATGCACCGGCGCATGATGCCGGAGAACCGCGGCATGCTGTTCGTGTTTCCCTACACCGCGCCACAAAGTTTCTGGATGATGAACACGTATATTCCGCTCAGCATCGCGTTCATCGACGAGCACGGCACGATAGTCAACATCGCCGATATGAAACCGCTCACGACCGACTCTCACCCGTCGGCGAGGCCCGCCAAGTACGCGCTCGAAATGAACCGGGGCTGGTTCACCAAACGCGGCATCAAAGCCGGCGCCAGAATCGAAGGCCTCAAGAGCGCACCGCCGCAGCAATAAAAAACGCCCGGGCTCACCGGGCGTTTTTCGATGCAGCTACAGGCGCAGGATTTAGCCGAACACTGCCGTCCTGAATATGCCGCCGCTGGCGACCATGAAAAACAACATCGGCATCGACAGCGCAGTGTTGGTGCGCGACGCGAGGAACGCGATGCGGCGCGCATTCGCTTTTTCTTCGTCCGTCGCCGGCACTATCCCGAGTATCTTCTGCTGGTTCGGCCAGATCAGCATCCACACGTTGTAAAGCATGATGGTGCCGAGCCACGCGCCGACGCCGATCGGATAATACGCGGGCTTGAGGAAAAAGAACGCTTCGTGGAAATGCGCGCCGAGTATGGACGCGCCGGCAAGCCATGTCACCAGCGCCGCCCAGCGGAAAAAGAACAGGGCTCGCGGAGCAACGTGCTTGGTGATGCCGGCGCCGGTGTTGTCGGCGGCGGCAGCTTTCAGCGCGTCGACCTGCACGAAGTTGAAGTAATAGAGCAAACCAATCCACATCACGCCAGCCAGGATGTGCAGCCAGCGACCCAATCCGAGTTGTATGAAGTCCATGGCTTACCCCAGTGCGAATTTGACGATGTTATAAAGGATCAACGTGAGCACGAGGCCGGAGATCACCGTGCCCCACAACGAATCGAGCGGGTTTTTCATTTTGTTCCCCTCCACTTAGCGTGGTTTTTACAGGATGAAACGAGGTGAGATATTAGCTCAATTTAAACCCTGCCGCAATGTTGAGTGTTTTTGTCGCCTATAGAACCCGCAACAAGCACGAGAGGATCAGATTCAGGATCAGCTCGACCGCCCGCCATGAGCTTCGCGCACGCTGCGTGTCCCCGATGACTTCAAAACGCTGATTAATATCGTCCACCACGTCGCGCAACAGCATCTTTCTCGCCGAATCACTTAGACGACAATATGGCAATAATAATCATCAGGATAAAACAAACGCATTTCCAGAAAACCAGAGGATTGCGATCTATGAGGGGCCGGCTTTTCTCATTCAAAAGCGCCTTGTTCGGATGACGCAGATCATAGATAAATTCGGATAATTCCTCGTAACGCTGGTTCGGGTCCGGCCGCACCGCTTTCATGATCACCACATCGATCCACGCCGGAATCTCACTATCATCATCGAGCAACGATTGATATCGCAATTTCCGCTGTGCGGCTATCGTTCTGGTTTTTGCAACCTGCGCTCCGTAAGGAAGCTTTCCGGTCAGCATTTGATAACCAATCACGCCCAAGGAAAAAATATCCGAGCGTGTTGAACCGGCTTCCCCCAGAAAATATTCCGGCGCGGTGTATTGTGCCGTACCGAGCAAATTGGCTCGCTCGTTAGGTGTCGCAATTTCCATGACACCCGCAACTCGGGTCGAACCAAAATCAATGATCTTCACCGTGCCCGTACCATCGATCATGATGTTTTCCGGCCGCAGATCCTGATGCAGCATTTCCATCCGGTGAAAAGCCTGCAAGCCTTTTGCAATCTGCTCGACTATCCCGCGCACTGTTTCCAGCTCCGGTTTCGGGTTGTCGATCATCCATTGCGCCAAGGTCTGGCCATCGACAAATTCGGTGACGATATATAGGTAGTTGCGCTTGCGGGTCTGAAAGCATGGCTTTAGCACATGCGCGCTATTGATGCGCCGGGCGATCCACTCTTCCATCAGAAATCGTTCCAGATAAGCCGGATCGCCCTGAAGGTCTATGGACGGTGTCTTGATGACTACCGTGGTGTTTGTTTCCTCATCCACGGCCAGGTAAACATGACTGCGGCTGCTGGAATGCGCCTCCCGGATGATTTTGTAGCCATCAAAAATCATCCTCGCGTCCAGTATTGGCGGACACGGCAGCTCGGTTAGTTGCTGATAAATCTCGTCCGAATCCCGCGTGGGCAGCGCGTCAACCCTGACAATCTGAGCCGTAAGGTTGTCGCTGCTCCCTCGCCGGTACGCCTCGCTGACCAGGGCCTTTGCCGCCGTATCGAGATCGTTGGCATGCTCATGGACGGTGTTGATGATGAAACTGGAGGCGGCATACTCATAAACACCATCGGTCGCCAGCAAAAAGATATCGCCCTTTTCCACCGGCAGCGCTTGATAATCAATTTCAAGCTGGGGATTCATGCCCAGAGCCCGGCTAAGATAGGTCGTATCCTCGGAGACCCGGATTCGATGATCGTCGGTCAATTGTTCCAGAGCTTTGCCACGCAGTCGATAGATGCGTGAGTCGCCCACATGGAAGATATGCGCGGTCGTGGACTTGATGACAATCGCGCTCAAGGTGCACACATAACCTCGCCCGGTATCGTAACGATGCTGGCTACGCCGCGTCTGCGAATACAGCCAGGAATTGGTTGCTGCCAGAACGCGTTGCGCCGATTTCTTTACGGACCAGGCTTCTGACGTGCAAAAATAGTCATCCAGAAATCCAGCGACCGTTGCTTCACTGGCAATGTGACTGACATCGCTGCTGCTGATCCCGTCGGCCATCGCAATGGCAATTCCCTTCGCGCTCAAATGCGGCTCCAAAGGAATATAAACGCCGTGAAAATCCTGGTTGATTTCCTTGCGGCCTTTGTCGGAATGTTGCCCCGTGGATATACTTAACTGACTGGGCATTCTGTGCGCTTAAGCGAAGAGAAGGGGCCCCGGCCGCTTGGTTGGCCGAGGCTCCTTGAGCAATCGCGGTTATGCTATGGATCGCTTGGGGGCGGTTCTGATATGCGTGGAATACAACGTCAGACCCGTAAACGCAAGCCCGCCAACCAGATTTCCCACAACGGTGGGAATTTCATTCCAGATCAGATAATCCATGACCGAGAATTTTCCGCCCATGATGAGCCCCGACGGAAACAGGAACATATTGACGACCGAATGCTCGAAGGCCATGCCGAAGAAGACCATGATAGGCATCCACATGGCAATCACCTTGCCGCCCACCGTGGTGGAAATCATCGCGCCGACCACGCCCAGCGAAACCATCCAGTTGCACAGGACGCCCCGGACAAACAGGGACAGCATGCCGGCCGCGCCGTATTCCTTGTAGCCCACGGTGCGGTTGGCGCCGATTTCAGCTATCAGCTGGCCGACTTTATTGGGTGCGATTGAAAAACCATAGGTGAAGACAATCGACATCAAGACGGCGACGGTCAACGCACCCGCGAAATTGCCCACGAAGACGAGGCCCCAGTTCCGCAGGATGCCTTTGATCGTCACGCCCGGACGCTTGTCGAGCCATGCGAGCGGTGTCAGCACAAAAACACCAGTCAACAAATCAAAGCCCATCAATAACAACATGCAAAATCCGACCGGAAAAAAAATGGCGCCGATGATCGGATAACCCGTCGCGACGGAAACGGAAACCGCCCACGCGGCAGCCAGCGCGAGGATCGCTCCGGCCATGTATGCACGGATAAGCGTATCTCGTGTCGACATGAATATCTTGGATTCACCCGCATCCACCATCTTGGTGACGAACTCTGAAGGGACTAAATAAGACATGATTTGCTTTCTCTAGGGTTGTGATTAATTTGACGCGAATGACTACATTTTCAGCAACACGAAACCGTTCTCGACCTTAGTTTCGAATCGCTGCGCGCACCCCACATCGGGCGCAACGGCCTGCCCATCAGCAAGCCCGATGCTCCAGTTGTGCAAGGGGCACGCGACATGCCGTCCGAACACAATGCCTTGCGACAACGGACCGCCCTTGTGCGGGCACTTGTCGAGCAGCGCAAACACTTCGTCGTCGGCGTTGCGAAACAATGCGATATCGCCATGCTCGCTTTTCACCACGCGCGCGCCGAGCTGCGGGATGTCTTCCACGCTTCCCACCTTTCTCCAACTGGTCATGGCGAATGCCTTCTCCGGAGCATTCATACGGTGAGTGCTTCGAATTCATGTTTAGCGACGCCTTGCGCGCGTTCCTGCCACGGATCCGGAGCATCTTTCAGGGCAAAGCGCAGCCGCCCGTAGAGCGCCTTGCGGCCCGCGGCGTCTTCGACGATGCGCTGCTTGACGTAGTCAATGCCGGCGCGCGCGACATAGTGCACCGTGCGGTCGAGATAGCGCGCCTCTTCCCGGTACAGCTGCAGGAAGGCGCCGGCATGCTCCAGAACTTCCTCGCGCGACGTTACCTTGCACAGAAACTGCGCGACTTCGGTCTTGATGCCGCCGTTGCCGGCGATGTAGATCTCCCAGCCGGACTCCACGCCGATCACACCCACATCTTTGATGCCTGACTCGGCGCAATTGCGCGGGCAGCCTGACACGGCAAGCTTCACCTTGTGCGGCGCGTACATGCGCCACAGGTCCTTCTCGAGATCGATGCCCATCTGCGTGGAATCCTGCACGCCGAAGCGGCACCACTCCGATCCGACGCAGGTTTTCACCGTGCGCAGCGCCTTGGCGTAAGCGTGTCCGGACGGCATGCCGAGGTCGCGCCACACGCCGGGCAGGTCTTCTTTCTTCACACCCAGCAGGTCCATGCGCTGGCCCCCGGTGACTTTCACGGTGGGAATCTTGTACTTGTCCACCACGTCGGCGATGCGGCGCAACTCGGCGGCCGTGGTCGAGCCGCCCCACATGCGCGGCACCACCGAATACGTGCCGTCCTTCTGGATGTTGGCGTGTGCGCGCTCGTTGATGAAGCGCGATTGCGGATCGTCCTTCGCCTCATGCGGCCAGGTCGAAATCAGGTAGTAATTAAGCGCCGGCCGGCAGGTGGCGCAGCCGTTGGGCGTGCGCCACTCCATGAACTTCATCACCTCCGGAACGGACAGCAGTTTATGCTCCCGGATCATGCGCCGCGTTTCCTCGTGCGTGTGGTCGGTGCAGGCGCACACCGGTTTATTCTTCGACTGCGCGGGCTGGTACGCGCCGCCCACGGTCGAGGCCAGTATCTGCTCGACCAGCCCGGTACATGAGCCGCAGGAGCTGGAAGCCTTGGTGTGCTTGCGAACGTCATCGACCGTAAACAAACCCTTTTCCTTGATCGCCTTGACGATCACGCCTTTGCACACGCCGTTGCAGCCGCACACCTCCATCTGGTCGGACATGGCGGCGGCTTTGCTCTGGCCCTGGTGGCCGCTGTTGCCGAGGTGGCTCTGGCCGAACATCAGGTGATCGCGAATATCGTGCACATCCTGCTTGTCGCGCAGGAGCTGCAGGTACCACGAGCCGTCCACGGTGTCGCCGTACATGACACCGCCGACTATCCTGTTGTCTTTGATTACGAGTTTCTTGTAGATGCCGCCCATCGCGTCGTGCATGATGATTTCCTCGGCGCCGGCGCCGCCGGTGAAATCGCCCGCCGAAAAAAGATCGATGCCGGTGACCTTGAGCTTGGTCGAAAGAATCGAGCCTTCATAGCGGCCGATGCCGAAATTGGCCAGGTGGTTGGCGCAAACCTTGCCCATTTCAAACAGCGGCGCCACCAGCCCGTAGGCGATCCCGCGATGCGCGACGCATTCGCCCACCGCATAGATTTTCGGATCGAACGTCTGCATGGTGTCGTTGACTACGATGCCCCGATTGCAATGTATGCCCGCCATTTCGGCCAGTTCCGTATTGGGACGGATGCCCACCGCCATTACGACGAGGTCAGTGGCAACTTCGCTGCCGTCCTTGAACTTCACGCCCTTCACGCGGCCGACTTTTCCGTCCTGCCCGCCACCAACGATCTCGGTGGTCTGCGTATTCAGCAGGAACCGCAGACCCTTGGCCTCGAGCGACCGCTGCAGCATGCCGGCGGCAGTGCGGTCCAGTTGCCGTTCCATCAGCCATTCCATCAGGTGCACGACCGTCACGTGCATGCCGCGCAGCGCGAGGCCGTTGGCAGCCTCGAGGCCGAGAAGCCCGCCGCCTATCACCACCGCGTGCTTGAAATTCGCCGCCGCCTCTATCATCGCGTTCGTATCGGCGATATCGCGATAGGTGATCACGCCGTCGAACTTCGTCCCCGGCACCGGCAGCATGAATGGATTGGAACCGGTCGCGAGCAACAGCCGGTCATACTCCGCCTCAGTGCCGTCGGCCGCGATCACTTTCCTGGCGCGCCGGTCGATTTTCACGATCTTCCTGCCGAGATGCAGCACGATGTTGTTGGCCGCGTACCACTCGACATCGTTCAGCATGATGTCCTTCAGCGTCATCTCGCCCGCCAGCACCGGCGACAGCAGGATGCGGTTGTAGTTGGCGTACGGTTCGGCGCCGAACACCGTGATGTCGTAAAGATCGGGAGCGATCTTCAGCAGCTCCTCCAGAGTGCGCACCCCGGCCATGCCGTTGCCCACCATTACGAGCTTTAGTTTCTGCATGTGTCTGCTCCGCTGGTTTCAGGCCCCGCACCAATCAGAAATACCCCCTCGTTGCTCATGTTGTTCCACGGTAATTTCGCGTCATTACTCCTTTAGCAATCGCCATGCCAATCCGAATATTTGAACGTAACATCATGAAACATATGTATATTTATCATTAACCTGGTCTCTGACCCAGTATCTGATTCCGCACTGTTGCGGTGCACAATAAAGCTATTACGCCTCAAAATGGCGTGCACTGGGGGCAAAGCTGATAGATCGGGAGCAGGTAGATCTGATCAGGCGAGCATGCCTGCGACAGAATGTAAGCGACCACTTCATAGCCCGCCTGCATAAGCGCGCGCGGCTACGCCTTGACGCGGTCTAGTCAGGCTGCGGCAAGGCTGCCGGTCTCGACGGCTACGATGGCCTTGGCCTGGTTCATGTCCAGGGTATAGCCGGCACCGAACAGGCAGCACGCCAGTTGATTGACCAGCGGCAGCGGTATCGGCACGTCGCCGGCAAGCACGCGCCTGATCCACGCCGCGGTCGTCACTGCGTCGATGCCTGACGGCAGCACGGGAACAATCTGGGACGGGCCGGCCTCGGCCTCGAACAGCACTTGGTATGCGCCATCACAGAAATACGCCAGCTGGGGCCGGCGCACTGGATTCGCAAACACCTCGCCCTCGGTGCTGCGCAACAACAGTGCACGCGCATCGGTAGCGAGCAGAAACTCGTGCATTTTCTCCAGATAGGGCGGGTGCGAGGCGCTAACTACGCGCAGGCTTTCACCCTCGAACGGGTCAATCAGCTTGGTGACCGAGTGAGCACTCGAGCGCACGCCAAGCCGCCCGCGCAGGCTCAGTATCTCGGCAAGTCCGGGCGCGAGCACTGCAGTCGGCACAAACGCGATGCCGTCGCCGTCGATTGCGTCCTGCGCCTGAGCCAGATTCGCGCACGGCATGATGCCAAGTTCGCGCAGTATGTACGCGCTGGCGACGCGCCCATTGCCGTTCAGAGCGCCGTGCACGAGCACCGGCACGCCAAAGCGCTGCAGCAGCAATGCCAATAACGGCAGTAGATTGGGCCCTTCGCGCGCGCCGCCGTAGCTCGGCAGAATCACGGGCTTCGCCTTGCCGGCCGGCAGATGCAGCCGGAAAAGGCGGTCGTTGACTGCAGTGTAAAAGCCGAGCAACTCGCCCAGCGACTCCGATTTCATGCGCAGCGCGAGCAGAATTGCACCAAGCTCGAGTTCGGGCACGCCCCCGTCGAGTATCGCCCCAAACAGCAGGCGGGCCTCCTGCTCGGACAGATCGCCGGCGCCCTCCGCGCCGCGGCCGATTTCCTTGATGTAATGCGCAAACGTCATACTGAGATTTCAGCCGGCGCCGCCGCAACCGGGGGTGAGTTTTGTGTCTGCCATTCTCTTTACTTAGCAACCGACGTGCCAGGGCGATTAACCATGTGAATCATCAAGATATGATTTGCGTCAAACCGGAAACTTTGATCTGGGCGCATGCTCGCGGTGCATGAATTGGCGGCGCGCTTCATGTTGGTGCGCCGCCATCGCCGTCGTTTTAACCACACGGTATACGTACTCACACGCTAAAATTACACGGCAACATCCAATAAGAACGGGTCGATGATCCGCAAAATACCAAGGAGAAATTATGTCTTTCAGCGTATCGAAATACCTGCTCGCCGGAGCCTGCGTGGCAGCACTCTATTCAGCAACGGGCATCGCCCAAACCTACCCATCGAAGCCAGTACGCGTCATTGTCCCGTTTGCCCCCGGCGGCGGCAGCGACATCACCGCGCGCCAGGTATCGCAAAAACTCTCCGAGCAGCTCGGCCAGCAGTTCGTGGTCGATAACCGCGGCGGCGCGGGCGGCATCATTGGCATGGAACTCACCGCCAAGTCCGTGCCCGACGGCTACACCATCATGATCATGTCGGGCAGTTTTTCGGCCTCCTCCGCCACGCACAAGCCGGCGTTCGACCCGATCAATTCGATTGTTGCAGTTGTCGAGGTCGGCTACACGCCATTCGTGCTGGCAGTACATCCGTCGGTACCGGCGAAAACCACCAAGGAACTGCTGGCGCTTGCGAAGGCCAAACCGGGCCAGTTGATCTTCGCGTCGAGCGGCGCCGGTGGACTCACGCACCTCGCGACCGAACTGATGAACCTCATGGCCAAGGTCAAGATGATCCACGTGCCCTACAAGAGCACCGGTCCCGCGATGTTCGACCTGCTGTCAGGGCAATGCCAGCTGATTGTCGGCAGCCTGCTGCCGACCCTGCCTTATTTTCAGAACGGCAAACTGCGCCCGCTCGCGGTGACCACCGCCAAACGCTGGTATTCGCTGCCCGACGTGCCGACCATGGGTGACACGCTGCCCGGCTACGAAGTCGAATTGTGGTTCGGCGTGATGGCGCCGAGAGGCACGCCGCCGGCGATGATCGAGCGCCTTAACGTGGCGGTCAACAAGTTCCTGCAGGAGCCCGATATGAAGAAAAATCTCGATGCCCAGGGCATGGTGCCATCGGGTGGCCCGCCCGCGAATTTTGACAAACGCATCCGCAACGACTACGAGCGCTGGTCGAAGGTCGTCAAGGAGGCAGGGATCAAGGTCGATTGAACTTCACCCAATGACTGCGGGGTACATGGAAAATGAACCTGCCGCTGCGCCCCGCATGTTGATCCGCCTCGTTTTTCTTGCGGCGCTGTCTGCTCTCGGGACTACATACGCGCTCGCCGCGCCCGCCTGCCCGATTCCTGACTACGCGCCCAGGACCACCTCTCAAATTACGGACTGGTACGAAAAATACATAGGCCCTTCGCGGGCGATTGGCGGATTTCCTGCAGGTCCGCGCCCGGGAAAAGATCAGGTCGAAGCGCTGACGGAAGTATTGGACGCGATTCACCTTCGCAACATCACCGACCCGCTCATATTCGAGCCGCTGGTGCAGCAAATTGCAGATCATTACGCAAAAGACGGCGACTTCAAGGGGCTCAATTCAGCCAGCGCGGAAAAGATATACAAATCCGGCTCCGGTCCCAAGCTGGATTTTTCGGCGCTGTGCATCGACGTCCGGCGGGGCACGTTT
>Ga0315281_10011074_pt1 | contig 12373 bp, 10 predicted proteins | sample YL17G07_0_MG_FD_204540 | JGI IMG/M metagenome (GOLD analysis project Ga0315281, IMG submission 204540) | Sediment microbial communities from Yellowstone Lake, YNP, Wyoming, USA - YL17G07_0 | ecosystem: Environmental > Aquatic > Freshwater > Lake > Sediment | place: USA: Wyoming | collected... | reverse complement strand
TCTTCGCAGCGCTGATGGGAACGCAACTCCTCTCCGAAGGCCAGGCAGGCCGGCGCAGCGCCTGCGCCGGCGCAATGGCAGTCGGTGTGATCCTCCTCACCGTCGGCTGAATTCGGGCTGATCCCCCGATGCACGCGGCGTTGGACCGGCCGAGGCAACGCTCGAGGCCCCGATTCGCCCCGCTTTGGCACTGGCACGGTCAGTGCTTAACAACTGGTGAACCGACTGGAAGCGGAGCGAGCCATGGAAAATTTATACTTGACTTTCAACGAGATGCACATACAGCGCAACCTGGAGTCCGGGTTGATGACGCGCCCGGCGAACGACAGTGGCGAGTCCCCGACAGGAATGATCGACGCGCTGGCAAAGATGAGTCTGCTGGCGCAGGGCGACCGCGCCCGCATCACCCCGGTGGGCAACGGGGGTTCCTCCCAGATCTACCGCGTCGAGTTGGGATGGGGAACGATCTGCGTGAAGCGAGCGCTGCCGAGGATCAGGTTCACCGGCGATGGAACGCTGCCGTCAGTGCGCAGCAGCGTCGAGTATGAATGGCTGAAGCTCGCACGTGCCATCGTCGGGGATGCAGTGCCCGACGTGCTGGGCGAGCAACCCGGGCTGTTCGCGATGGAGTACCTGGACCCGGATCGCCACACGAGTTGGGCGAGCCTGCTCGAAAAAGGTGACATCAATCCGTCAACGGCGGCGGAGATCGGACGCATGCTCGGCCGCATTCATGCGGCGACGGCCAACAACTTTGCGGTCGCACAGCGCTTTGCGACCGACCGCATTTTCTACGCAGCGCGTGTCGAGCCCCTGCTGCTCGCGACGGCTGAAGCGCAGCCCCTCGTGGCAGCGCGGCTGAGGCAGCTCGCCATGAACACGGAGCGGAGCAAGCTCGCGCTTGTACACGGCGACGTCTCCCCGAATAATTTCCTGATCGGCCCCAAGGGACCGGTCCTGCTCGATGCCGAATGCGCCTGGTACGGGGACCCTGCGTTCGACGTCGCCCTCTGCCTGTCGCACCTCCTGGTCGCGTGCGTTCTGCATCCCCAGTGGCGCGACTACTACCTCACCTGTTACACCGCGTTCTGCGCGGCGTACACCCAGCGCGTCACCTGGGAAATGCCCGAGCAGACCGACGAACGCGCAGCGCTGCTGCTGCCGGCCCTCGTGCTAGCCCACGCCTGCGGACGCGTCCCGTTGGACAGCATGCCGCGTGACGGCGACAGTGAGCGCGTCGCGGGCCCCGCGCGCCGGCTCCTGCTCGATCCGGTGGTGCGGCTGGGCGCGGTGCGCGAAGCCTGGCGTCACGCGCTGTCTCCGGCCTAGCAGCGCCGCACCCGCGGGTCGCCCCGCGCAGAGGGATTCGGGGCGACAATACGCGCATGGACGTTTCCTTCGCATCCGCGGTGGTGATTCTGGTGCTCGTGGCCGATCCCTTGGGCAACATCCCGGTGTTCGTCGCCCTGCTGCAGAACGTGGAGCCCGCGCGGCGCGTGCGCGTGATCGTGCGCGAATGTGCCGTCGCGTTCGCAGTGCTGGTCGTCTTCATGCTTTTCGGCAGGGACATCCTGACGCTGCTGGGCCTGTCGGACCGCTCGCTCAACATCGCCGGCGGCGTGATCCTGTTCCTGATCGCGCTGCGTATGGTATTTCGCGACGACGAAAGCGTTTTCGGGGGACTGCCCGCCGGCGAGCCCTTCATCGTGCCCCTCGCAATCCCTTCGATTGCGGGCCCCGCCGCGATCGCCAGCGTCATCCTGCTGGTGTCGCGCGCGCCGCAACGGATGCTCGAATGGAGCATCGCCATCGCCCTGGCGATGTCAGTCTCGCTGCTGGTTCTCCTATTCGCCGAGCGCATCGCGCGGCTCGTGGGCGCGCGCGGCCTGTATGCGTTCGAGCGCCTCATGGGACTGATACTCACCGCGGTCGCGGTTGAGATGCTGCTGCGGGGGATCGAAGCCTTCGTGCAGCAGTTGTAACGCCGCTCGGGGCGGGCGGGTCACTCGCTCAGGATGACAACCGCGGCGGAAATCACATGCGCTCGAAGATCGCGGCGATGCCTTGTCCGCCGCCGATGCACATGGTGACGAGCGCGTAGCGTTTGGCGGTGCGCTGCAACGCGTAGAGGGCCTTCACCGTCAGGATCGCGCCGGTCGCGCCCACCGGATGGCCGAGCGCCACCGCGCCACCGTTCGCATTCACAACGGCCGGATCGAGACCCAGGTCGCGGGTCACCGCCATCGCCTGCACGGCGAAAGCCTCGTTCGACTCGATCACGCCCATGTCCGCGGGCTTCAGGCCGGTTTTCTCGAAAATGCGCTTCACCGCCGGGATCGGACCCAGGCCCATCACCTGCGGCTCCACGCCCGCATGTGAATAGGCCACCAGACGCGCCATCGGCTTCAGGCCTTGCTTGGCTGCTGCAGCGGCCTCCATCAGCACCACCACCGCGGCTGCGTCGTTGATGCCCGAAGCGTTGCCCGCGGTGACCGTGCCGTCCTTCTTGAAGGCGGGCTTGAGTTTCTGCATGTCCTCGATCTTCGCATCGCGGCGCACGTGCTCGTCGATGTCGAACATCACCGAGCCTTTCCTCGACTTGACCTCGACCGGCACGATCTGGCTCTTGAAGTGCCCGGCATCCAGCGCCCTGGCGGCGCGCAGGTGCGATTCCAGCGCGAAGGCATCCTGCTCCTCGCGCGTGATGCCGTACTTGGCGGCAATATTTTCAGCGGTCACGCCCATGTGGCCATTGCCGAACGGATCGTGCAACGCGGTGGTCATGGCGTCGAGCACATTCGCGTCGCCCATGCGCTGACCCCAACGGGCCGTGGGCATGACATACGCCGCGCGGCTCATGCTCTCGGCACCGCCCGCCACCGCGCTGTCGCAGTCACCGAGCAGGATGTACTGCGAGGCCGAGACGATCGCCTGCAGGCCGCTGCCGCACAGGCGGTTCACGGTCAGGCAGGGCGTCCCGACCGGCACCCCGCCCTCCAGCGCCGCTACCCGTGACAGATAAGTGTCACGCGGCTCGCTCATGATCACGCTGCCCATCACCACGTGCCCGAGGGTGGCCGGGTCGATCTTGGCGCGCGCCATCGCCTCCTTGATGCAGATCGCCCCCAGCCTGGTCGGACCGAAGTCCTTGAGCGAACCGCCAAAATCCCCGATCGCGGTGCGAGTGCCCGCAACCACCACCACTTCACGCTGTGCCATTGGATTCTCCTGTCATCGACTGATTTCCGATTCCCTTATCTTGAGGCCGCGCGGCGCACGAGGCTTTGCCGACCGCGCCCCGCTTCGAGCCCCGCTTTGTGCCTCGCACTGTGCCCCGCATTCCGCCCATAGGTCATGCGCATCCGAGCGTACCACCTTGACTTGGGCGAACTCCCCGGCCTTGAGATGTGCGCCATCCTCGATGTGTACCACCCCGTCGATCTCCGGCGCATCGGCAGCCGAGCGCGCCACAGCGCCCTCCGGGCCCACTTCGTCCACCAGCACGCGCAGGGTCTTGCCCACGCGCCGGCGCAGCCGGCGCGCACTGATTTTCTCCTGCAGCTGCATCAGCCGGGCGCGCCGCTCCTCGCGCACCTGGTCGGGAACATGCCGCGGCAGCGCATTCGCCGCCGCGCCTTCCACCGGCGAATAGGCAAAGCAACCGACCCGGTCCAGCTGCGCCTCCTCGAGGAAATCGAGCAGCTCCTGGAACTCGCCTTCCGTCTCGCCCGGAAACCCGGCGATGAAAGTACTGCGGATGGTGATGTCCGGGCAGATCGCGCGCCAGGCGCGGATACGCGCAAGATTGTCCTCGCCGCTCGCCGGCCGCTTCATGAGCCGCAGGATCCGGGGATTGGCATGCTGAAAGGGCACATCGAGATAGGGAAGGATCCGGCCCTGCGCCATGAGCGGAATCACTTCGTCCACGTGCGGATACGGATACACGTAATGCAGCCGCACCCACACCGCATTTCCCACCTGCCCGCCGCCCGACCGGCCGAGTTCGCCGAGCGCGGCGACCAATTCGCGCATGCGCGTCTTGAGCGGGCGGCCGCCCCAGAAATCCGTGCGATGGCGCAGGTCCACGCCATAGGCGCTGGTGTCCTGTGATATGACCAGCAGTTCCTTCACGCCGGCACTGACGAGGCCTTCGGCCTCGCGCATCACCTCACCTGCCGGGCGGCTCACCAGGCGCCCGCGCAGCGACGGGATGATGCAGAAACTGCAGTGGTGGTTGCAGCCTTCGGAGATCTTGAGATACGCATAGTGGCGCGGCGTGAGCTTGATGCCCTGGGCGGGGACCAGATCGGCGAAGGGGTCGTGCGGTCTGGGCAGGTGCGCGTGCACCGCGCTCATTACCTCTTGCAGCGCATGAGGGCCTGTGACCGCGAGCACGCCGGGGTGCGCGCGCGTGACCACGTCGCGGCCGTCTGCATCCTTCTTCGCACCCAGACAGCCGGTGACGATGACGCGCCCGTTTTCGCGGAGCGCCTCGCCGATCGCAGCGAGCGATTCCTCGACCGCCGAATCGATGAATCCGCAGGTGTTGACCACCACCAGGTCTGCGCCCTCGTAGGAGGGCGAGATCGCGTAGCCCTCTGCACGCAGGCGGGTGAGGATGCGTTCGGAATCGACGAGCGCCTTGGGGCAGCCCAGCGAGACGAACCCTACTTGCGGGGTGTGCTTTGCCGCCGGCACGCGGCGGCTAATCCTTTTTTTCACTCTCCGGGCTCGCGTCCTTCCGCGACGCGGCCGCGTCCGGTTGCTGCGCGCCCGTGGTCGCGGTCTCCTTTGATCCGGGAACGAATCCCGGGAACGGGAAGCCCGAAAACATGCTGCGCGTCTGATTCTGCAACTGCTCCTGCATCTGCATGAGCATGTTGCGGCTCTGGTCCATATACGTGGAGATCAGGCTCTGCATCGCCGGACCCTGGAAGGAGAGGAACTGATTCCACCAGTCCTGGTTCAGCTTGCTGTCGTCACCGAGGAGGGACTTGGACTGCTCCTGCATCCGCTTTTGCAGCTCGTTGAAAAGCTGGACATTGCGCTCCAGATACGATCCCATCATCCCCTGCATCGCGCTGCCGTAGAAGCGGATGAACTGCGTGAGCACGTCCGAGGAGAACATCGGCGCACCGCCCCCCTCCTCCTCCAGAATGATCTGCAGCAGGATCGAACGCGTCAGGTCATCACCTGACTTGGCATCGATCACCTGAAACTCTTCGTTCTTGAGGACCAGGTCTTTCACATTGACAAGCGTGATGTAGCTGCTCGTTTTGGTGTCGTAGAGGCGACGATTCGGGTATTTCTTTATCAGACGGACCGATTCTGCCATGGCTATCTCCTATGTCTTTGTTTTGACATTAAGTTTATTAGCACGTCCAACAGCCTTGACACCCGGTGCATTGAGGAAGAGAATTTTTTGGTGCGGTGCAACAAACTTGGAGTTCAATCGCGCGTAAGCTAATGTTGTTCCACCTTCTTCGATCCTAAGGAGCTCCTGATGGCGAACCCTACTGATACGCTCGCAGCATGGCAGAAAGCGGCGCTCGACGCCACTATCGCCTGCACGCAAGCAACCCTTGCCAGTGCCGAGCAGCTGTTCAAGCTCAACCTTGAAACCGCGCGCAAGTCGCTCGAACAGCAGACGCAGGCCGCACGCGAACTGCTCTCGGTGTCGGACCCGCAGCAGCTGGTTGCGATGCGCGCCAAGCTTGCCCAGCAGGGCATGCAGCAGTCCGCGGCATACGCCAACAGCATTTATGAAATCGTGAGCCAGACCCAGGCGCATCTTTCCAAACTCGCCGAAGAGCAGTTCTCGCGCCTGAACGCGGATATGGCGAAAGGCGCCGAAATCCTTGGCGCGCGCTCCCCGGGCGCCGAAGTCGCGACGGCCGCGCTGAAGTCCTCGATGGCCGCCTCCTCGGCGCTGCTCGATGGCCTGAACCGCGCCGCCAAGCAGTTCCAGGAACTTTCCGAGTCGAGTATCAAGGCGGCTACCGCCAACATGGTCCGCGGCAGCGGCAAGAAATAACATCGCTTTCTCCCTCTCGAAACAACAAGCCCCGCACGCCGCGGGGCTTTGTTCTTCTACTTTGCCTGCTCTGCACCCCCACCTCGAGGTATTCGCCCGCTGCATCGGTCCCTGCACCATCGTTCATTCCGCTATACGCGGGCCTTGCGCGTCTCCGCGGTCGCATCCCCGCAAGCGGGGCCCCTGCTCCGCGCTCCGACGCGTTACTGCATGTGCTGGCCGCCGTTGATGGCGATATTCGCGCCATTCACGAACGCGGCCTCTTCCGAGCACAGGTAAATGATCAGCCCGGCGACCTCGTCGGGCTTGCCAAGCCTGCCCACCGGAATCTGCGGCAGGATCTTGCTGTCCAGGATGTCCTTGGGGATGGCGGTTACCATCTTAGTACCGATGTAGCCCGGGGAAATCGTGTTCACCGTAACGCCCTTCTTGGCCACTTCCAGAGAAAGGGACTTTGTGAACCCGTGCATGCCGGCCTTGGCCGCCGCGTAGTTCGTCTGCCCGAACGCGCCCTTGGAGCCGTTGACCGAGGACACGTTGATGATCCGGCCCCAGCCGCGATCGACCATGCCGTCGCACACCTGCTTGGTCATGTTGAACACGCTGTCCAGGTTGGTGCGCAGCACCGCGTCCCAGTCGGTCTTGCCCATCTTCCTGAAAGTCATGTCGCGGGTGATCCCGGCGTTGTTCACCAGGATGTCGACCGGGCCGAAATCGGCAGTCAGCTTGTCCACGCAGGCTTTGCAGGAATCGTAATCGGCCACGTCGCAGGGGTACACGTGGAACTCGTAGCCCTTGACCTTCATGTCGGCGGCCCACTTGTCGGCCGTCTTGTTGGAAGGTGAATAGGTGACCGCGACCCTGTAGCCGGCGTCGGCCATCTTGGTGCTGACGGTCTCGCCCAGCCCTCCCATGCCGCCGGTGATCAATGCAATGCGCGGCTTGTCCGCGTGCGGAATCATGCTCTTCTCCTCATGTTTTGAGTTCATGTCAACTGCTGTGCTGCAAGTATGGCACTGCGCCCCTGCGCCCGCGGCAGGACGGGCACGGCGCTCGGTCAGTTCATGTGCAAACCGCCATTGATCGAGATGTTCGCCCCTGTGATGTAGCCGGCCTCCTCGGAAGCGAGGTAGCCGATCAGCCCGGCGATCTCCACGGGCTGGGCGAGCCTGCCCATCGGAATCTGGTCGATGATCGCAGTCAGCACGTCGGGCTTGATGGCGCGCACCATGTCGGTCTCGACATAGCCCGGGGATATGGTGTTGACCGTGACTCCTTTCTTGACCACTTCCTGCGCGAGCGCCTTGGAAAAGCCGTGCATGCCGGCCTTCGCGGCGGAGTAATTAGTCTGGCCGAACTGGCCCTTGAGCGCATTCACCGACGAAACATTGATGATGCGCCCCCATGAGCGCTCGACCATCCCTTCGATCACCTGGCGCGTGACATTGAACACGCTGTTCAGGTTGGTGTTGATCACCGAATACCAGTCGTTCGGGCTCATGCGCTTGAACACGCCATCCCGGGTGATACCGGCCGCATTCACCAGGATATCCACCGGGCCCACGGTCGAGCGCACCTGGTAGAACATGTCGGCGCAGGAGTCGTAGTCCTCCACGTTGCCCTCGGCCGCAAACACCTTGAAGCCCTCGCCGCGCATCGTTTTTAGCCACTCGTCCCGGTGCTCGTAATCCGGCAGGCAGCCTGCCACGACCTTATGCCCCGCCTCGCCCAGGCGCCGGCAGACTGCGGTGCCGATGCCGCCCATGCCACCGGTGATGAACGCAACACGCTGGATCATCTGTTTGCCCTCTTGTGTGACTGGATGCGCGCCATGCCGCGTTGTGCGCTCGAGTATATCTGTGCTCATTGTCGGCCTCCTGCGAAGTGTCCGTTCCAAGTATCAGTATTGTTGGCGCTCGACAGCCGCAACGCCCCGGCGTTCCACTGCCGGAACGCCCTAGCGTTCCACCGCCAGGGCAACGCCCATGCCGCCGCCGATGCACAGCGATGCGAGTCCCTTCCTGGCATCGCGCCGGATCATTTCATGCAGCAGCGTGACCAGAATCCGGCAGCCTGACGCACCGATCGGATGCCCCAATGCGATTGCCCCGCCGTTGACGTTGATCTTTGACGTATCCCAGCCCATCTGCTTGTTGACGGCGACCGCCTGCGCCGCGAAGGCTTCGTTGATTTCCATCAGGTCCAGGTCGGCGGCTTTCCAGCCGGCCTTCGAAAGACAGAGTTGCGAAGCGGGCACCGGGCCCATGCCCATGATCTTCGGATCGACGCCGGCCGAGGCGTAGGCGCGTACCCGCGCCAGCGGCTTCAGGCCCAGTTCCTGGGCTTTCTTCGCCGACATCATGATGACCGCGGCCGCCCCGTCGTTGATCCCCGAGGCATTGGCCGCGGTGACCGTGCCGTTCTTGTCGAACGCCGGCTTCAGGCCCGCGATCCCCTCGAGGGTCGAGCCGTGTTTGGGATATTCGTCGCTGTCGAACACCACGGGCGCGCCCTTTCTCTGCGGGATTTCCAGCGGAAGGATCTCGTCCTTGAACCGGCCGGCCTTCTGGGCCGCCTCGGCCTTCTGCTGCGAAGCCACCGCGAACGCGTCCTGGTCCTGGCGCGTCACGGCGAACTGCTTGGCGACGTTCTCGGCGGTGACGCCCATGTGGTACTGGTTGAAGACGTCGGTGAGGCCGTCATTGATCATCGTGTCGATGAGCTTGGCATCACCCATGCGAAAGCCGTCGCGCGAACCCATCATGACGTGGGGCGCCAGGCTCATGCTCTCCTGGCCCCCCGCGACCACGATCTCCGCATCGCCCGCCTTGATCGCCTGCGCGGCGAGGTGCGTCGCCCTCAGCCCCGAGCCGCATACCATGTTGATGGTCATTGCCGGAACCATGTCGGGGACGCCGGCGCGGATGGAGGCCTGGCGCGCGCCGTTCATGCCGATGCCGGCCGTAAGTATCTGACCTAGGATCACCTCGGACACCTGCTCGGGCTTGACCCCGCTGCGGGCGAGCAGCGTGCGGATCACATGCGCGCCCAGGTCGGCCGCGGGAATTTTCGCCAGCGCGCCGCCGAATTTGCCGATGGCGGTGCGACCCGCCGCAACGATCACAACATCAGTCATGTCTACCTCCTGCACACCCCGATGACGGGGTGAAAAAATCAAACAACGCGCTGCTTCACATAGCGCCCCGGTGCAGGCTCGATTACCTTGTACCGGGCGCTTCCCAGACGTTTTCTTGCCTTCACCTTGCCGCCGGAATACCGCGCAAGCCAGGCATTCCAGTCCGTCCACCAGCTCCCCTGCCGCTGCTCGGCCCCTGCGAGCCACGCCTCCGGGTCGGCCGGCGGGGACACGTGCTCGTTGACCCAGTAGCTGCGGCGATTCTTCGAGGCCGGATTCACGACCCCCGCGATATGCCCGCTCTCCCCGAGCACGAAGCGCATCTCCCCGCGCATCAACTGCGTGGTCTGGTAGGCGCTCTTCCAGGGCACGATGTGGTCCTCGCGCGTGGCGACCACGTAGGTCGGATGGCACACCTTCGAGAGGTCTACCGGCGTGCCGAGCATGGTGAGCTTGCCCGGTTTGGTGAGATTGTTCTCCAGGTACATATTGCGCACATACCAGCAGTACATGGGACCGGGCAGGTTGGTCGAATCGGCGTTCCAGTGCAGCAGGTCGAAGGCAACCGGCGAGCGGCCCTTCAGATAGTTGTTCACCACGTACGACCAGATGAGGTCGTTCGCGCGCAGCGCCGAGAACACCGCGGCCAGTTCACGCCCGGGCATGACGCCCCCTGAGCCGATGGCGGCCTCGCGCGCAGCCACGCCTTTCTCATCGACGAACAGGCCGATCTCGCCCGCATCGGAAAAGTCGTGCAGCGAGGTGAAAAAGGTGAGACTCTCGACCCACTCTTCGCCCTTCGCGGCCAGGATCGCAAGCACCGCGCCCAGCATCGTGCCGCCCACGCAGTAGCCGATCAGGTTCAACTTGTCCAGGCCCGACAGATCGCGCACCGCCTCCAACGCCTTGAACACGCCCAGGCTGAGATAGTCGTCCCAGGTGTAATGGCCCTGCTCGGCCAGGATATTGCGCCAGGACACCATGAATACCGTGTTGCCCTGTTCCACCGCGTAGCGCACAAACGAATTTTCCGGCTGCAGGTCGAGCACGTAATACTTGTTGATGCAGGGCGGGAAAACGAGCAGCGGGCGCCTGCGCACCGTCGCGGTGAGCGGCTTGTACTGGATCAGCTGCAACAACTCGTTTTGGAATATCACCGCACCTTCGGTGCAGGCGATGTTCCTGCCGACCTCGAACGCCGATTCGTCGGTGGTGGAAATGCGGCCCTTGTGCGCGTCCTCGAGGAGATTCTTCAGTCCCTGAGTCAGGCTCTCGCCCTTGGTCTCCTGGGCAAGCTTGAGCGCGTCGGGATTGGTGGCGGTGAAGTTGGCCGGACTCATGGCGTCGATGAGCTGGCGCGCGACAAACCGCAGGCGCCCCTTGGTGCGCGCATCGAGTTCCAGCGCCTCGACATATTCGCGCAGGAACTGCGCGTTGATCAGGTACGCTTGCCGCAGGTAGTCGAAATGGGTGCTCGCCTGCCACTCGGCGCTCGCGAAGCGCCGGTCCCCCGACTCCGGGCGCGCCACTGGCTGAACTTCCTTGCCGGCGTCGCGCGCCATCATCGCGGACCACAGAGCAAGATGTTTCTGGGAGAGTTGCGCCTGCAGCGCGGTGAGCCTGGGCCCGCTCGCGGCGATGGCACTTCGAAGCCTTGGGCCCAGGTCGGGGTCAGTGCGGGAGACAAGACTGTTCAGGAAATTACCGGCAAAGCCCTGCCCTGCCTGAGACAGCAAATCGGCTGCGCTGGGTGCCTGAACGGCCAAATACGCTCCAATAAGAACCCCCGAAGCCGCCTGGGGCGCGGCGTTCGGCTTCAATTAGCGCAGAATTATTGCGCCGCACAAGAAGCGGTGTCAAGGCGAAAATACAACTTTGAAAACAAAGAGAAAAGCGGGGAAATTGGCGCTGTTTCCCGCTTCCGCGGGGCAACATCACTCGACGATGGTCTGGGATTGCTCGCGCAGGTATTGCTGCACATAGTGGAAGGACCCGATCGCCTTGCCGGTCGTGCCCGAACCCTTCCAGCCGCCGAAGGGCTGATACCCCGGCCACGCACCGGTGGTCGCGCCCTGCGGGCGGTTGACATAGGTGACGCCGGCCTCGATCCCGGAGAGGAAACCCTCGATCTCATCGCCGCCGCCGTAGAAGCCCGCCGTGAGCCCGTATTCGGATGCATTCGCGCGCTGGATTGCCTCCTCGACCGAATCGACTTCGCCCACCAGCACGATGGGCACGAACTTCTCCTCGCGCCAGAGCCGGTAGTCGTGCGGCGCGGTGCCCACCGTTGGAGCGCAATAGTACCCATCGGCGAGCGCCCCCGAGGTGAGTTGCCTGCCGCCGGTGAAAATTTCACCATGTTGGACGAGGTTGTCGAGGCATTTTTTGTATTTCGCGTAAGCCTCGCGGTTGATCACCGGTCCCATCCAGTTGTCGCGCTCGGTCGGATCCCCGATCTGTATCGCCTCGGTTGCGCGCACGAGTTTCTCGCGCAGGCCCTCGGCCGCCGCACGCTCGACATACACGCGCGAGCAGGCCGAGCACTTCTGCCCCTGCAGACCGAATGCCGAGCGCATGATGCCCATCGCGGCCCGATCCAGATCCGCCTTGCGCGAAACAATCGCCGCGTTTTTGCCGCCCATTTCCGCGATGCACGGTCGCGGCCACGGCGCGCGCGCGAAGCTGCGGTAGATGTGCATGCCGACCTCATACGAGCCTGTAAAAGTGATGCCCGCCAGATCCGGATGCCCGATGAGCGCCTCGCCGACCGTCGCCCCGCTCCCGGTCACAAAGTTGCACACCCCGGGCGGCAGCCCGGCATCGCGGAACACTTCGGCGAGCAGCCATCCGCTCCAGGGCGTGTCGCTTGCGACTTTGAAGACCACGGTGTTGCCCGCGACAAGCGCCGCGCCCACCGGGCCGCCGGCCAGTGCATAAGGAAAATTGAACGGTGCGATCACCGCCCACGCGCCGTAGGGCTTGAGCACGGAACGGTTATGGCTCACGTAGCCCTTCAACGGATCGGTGGGCAGCGGCCGCACGTAGCCGTGATTAGCCTCCATCTGTTCGCAGTACCAGCTGATGAGGTCTGCGGTTTCCTGAACCTCGCCCAGTGACTCCATGCGGTTCTTGCCCACCTCGAGTGAAACCGCGGCGCCGATGTCGTAGACGCGTTCCTCGATCAGCGTCGCGGCCCGGCGCAG
>Ga0315281_10011073_pt1 | contig 12373 bp, 10 predicted proteins | sample YL17G07_0_MG_FD_204540 | JGI IMG/M metagenome (GOLD analysis project Ga0315281, IMG submission 204540) | Sediment microbial communities from Yellowstone Lake, YNP, Wyoming, USA - YL17G07_0 | ecosystem: Environmental > Aquatic > Freshwater > Lake > Sediment | place: USA: Wyoming | collected... | reverse complement strand
TTGGGCCATCGGCGTTCGGTGAAGTGATGTGGTAAGCATCGCCGCTCATGCCATAACCGGACAGCTCCGCGTAAATTTTCGCACCGCGTGCCTTGGCATGTTCATATTCTTCCAGCACCAGCACGCCAGCGCCTTCGCCGATCACAAAACCATCGCGATCCTTGTCCCACGGGCGACTGGCCGTAGCGGGATCATCGTTGCGCGTGCTGAGCGCGCGCGCGGCGGCAAAACCGCCCACGGCCAACACGCCGATAGTCGCCTCGGAGCCGCCCGCAACCATCACATCCGCATCGCCGTATTCGATAATGCGCGCCGATTCGCCGATGCAATGCGTGCCGGTAGTGCAAGCGGAAACCATCGCCAGATTCGGGCCCTTCAACCCGTACATCACGGACAGGTTGCCGGAAATCATGTTGATGATCGTGCCGGGAATAAAGAATGGCGAAATCTTGCGCGGCCCGGAGGCGAGATAGTCGTTATGGGTATCCTCGATCATCGGCAGGCCGCCGATGCCCGAACCGATGTTCACGCCGATACGCTCGGCATTCTGCTCCGTCACTTCCAGCCCGGAATCTTTGAACGCCTCCATGCCCGCCACCAGGCCAAAATGAATGAAGCGATCCATGCGGCGCGCCTCTTTGGCGGAAAGATATTGCGTGACATCGAAATCCTTCACCTCGCCGGCGACCTGCGATGCCATGGCACTGGCATCAAAGCGGGTGATTTTGGTAATGCCGGATTTCCCCGCGACGATGTTCTGCCAGGCCGATGGTATCCCTATACCGACTGGGGAGATGATCCCCAGCCCGGTTACAACAACTCTGCGTTTAGACAAAATGGCTCCGTCGAATAAAAAAGACAGACAAACAGATGCGAGAAAGGAAAATTACTTTTGATGAGCTAGAACGTAGTCGAGAGCTTGTTGTACGGTGGTGATTTTTTCCGCGTCTTCATCGGGAATTTCGCATTCAAATTCCTCTTCGAGCGCCATCACCAGTTCAACGGTGTCCAGAGAATCGGCACCCAGATCGTTGACGAAAGAAGACTCATTCTTGACTTCGGATTCGTTTACGCCAAGTTGTTCAGCAACGATCTTTTTAACGCGTTGTTCAATAGACATTTATGACTCCTACCCTGGTTAGTTATAAAAAGCGGCTGCGATTGTATCAAAATTGCATGAAATTCAAAATGGAAACCGCCAGATCATTTTAGCCCCAGCACATCCTGCATGTCGTACATCCCTGCCCCATTCGCTTTCAGGAAGCGCGCGGCGCGCAGCGCGCCCAGCGCAAAAGTGGCGCGGCTACTGGCTTTGTGGGTGATTTCAATACGCTCTCCGGTGCCGGCGAACAGCACGGTATGGTCGCCGACAATATCGCCGCCGCGCACCGTAGCGAAGCCGATGGTGGATGGGTCGCGTTCGCCCGTCACACCTTCACGGCCATATACGGCGCATTGCGACAGGTCGCGTCCCAGCGTTTTGGCGATGACTTCGCCCAAACCCAGCGCGGTGCCGGAAGGGGCATCAACCTTGTGACGGTGATGCGCTTCGATAATTTCGATGTCGTAGCCTTGCGCCAGAGTGCGCGAGGCGGTTTCCAGCAGCTTGAACACCAGGTTCACGCCGACGCTCATGTTGGGCGCGAACACGATGCCGATGTCCTGTGCCGCCACACCGAGTTGCGCCTTTTGCTGTGCATTAAAACCGGTTGTGCCGATCACTGCGCCCACACCGAGTTTGCGACAAATATCGAGGTGATGCAGCGTGCCCTCTGGGCGGGTGAAATCGATCAACACATCCGCGCCCTGCAAGGCTGCATTCACGTCCGCACCGATTTTTACACCGCATGACGCGCCGCACAATTCCCCCGCATCCTTGCCAAGCAGCGCGCTGCCGCCGTATTCCAGCGCGGCATGCAACGTCAGATCATCGGCTTGCGCCACGCACTCCAGCAACACTTTGCCCATGCGTCCGCCGCATCCGGCAATGGCGATTTTGATCTTGCTCATGTTCTGCACCCTTTATTATTTTCCCGTTTTCTTGCCAGCGCGCTCTTCGGCGATCAGCCAGCGATCACCCTGCTTGACCATATGCAAGGTTTTTTCCACTTCATCGCGGTAAGCGTCCGAGCGGTAACTCTGCATGAATGAAACTGTTGCATGGCTGTCATCCTGAACACTGACATTAGTATTATTCAACGTAACTTCGATTACTTTTGGCTTGCTGATACGGTCCATGCGTTGTTTTTCCCACGCATCATGGCTCATGTTTTGCGGCGCAAAGTCTGGTGTGTAAGCGCCCAGATACTCACGCACATTCTTGGATGACCATGCCGCCACCCATGCTTGCACACTACTCAACACCTCTGCTGCGGGGTCGGTTTTGGCCGTTGTCTGCGTGGCAACAGCATTTTCTGCCGGCTCCGACACGGTTGGCGCAGGGTCAACCAACGGCTTCATCTGTAGCTGTTTCCCGTCTTCCTCTACCCGCGCCAGATTGTCGCCCTCGAAATACACCGCCAAATGCTTCTTTTCGACCAATTCGCCTTGCTGTGCCAGACGGTAGGCATAATCCCAGCGATTGCCGTGAAATGCGTCGCTGATCATCGGCGTGCCCAGCACATAGCGCACCTGCGCTTTGGTCATACCAAGCTTCAGCTTGTCGCGCATCTCCGCCGTTATCAGATTCCCCTGGCGGATTTCCATCTTGTACGGCGACAGCGCGGGAACATGCAGATAGCTGCATGAAGACAGTAATACGGTAAGAAAAATCAGTTTGGTGCGCATAAGGGAACCTCTATAAATTCATTTTGCGGGCGAATCGCTACGTCGCGTGCTCGCTCATTCCTCGCCTATCAATTTGATATGTCTCGTCATTCGCTGCGCGGTTCCTTGCGCTGCCCGCGCGACACGGTGCGGCGGAGCCGACGGGTGCGGGAGCGCGGAGCAGCAGACCTGCCCGCCCCGGATGCTTCGCAACGCCGTGTCCGGCCTGCCATCCCGCAAAAGTGAATTTCTAGAGGTTCCCATAAGTAGTCTCTTACGTTTCAGAATTCCAAAGCCGGCGCATGATACCTCAAGCAGCCACGCCCAACATCTCCGCCGCATGCTTGCGCGTAGTCTCGGTTATTTTTACGCCGCCCAACATGCGTGCGACCTCTTCAATGCGCTGTTCGCCGTTCAGCACAACGATGCGGCTCAACGTGACATCGTTTTCAACGGCCTTGCTCACTTGCCACTGGTGGTCGGCGGCAGCCGCGACTTGCGGCAAATGTGTGACGCACAATACTTGATACGACTGCCCCAACCTTTTGAGCAAATGTCCGACGATCTCCGCGACGCGCCCGCCGATACCGCTGTCCACCTCGTCGAAAATCAGTGTTGGCACGCTGGCGACTTGGGACGTGGCGACTTGAATCGCCAGGCTGATGCGTGACAGCTCGCCGCCCGATGCCACCTTTGCGAGGCTGCGCAACGGCACACCGGGATTGGTGGCGACTTGAAACTCGATCGTTTCCAAGCCCCAGGCGTTGCCCTCTACGAGCGGCAACAACGCCACGGCAAAACTTCCATCCTGCATCGCCAGCGTCTGCATCGCCGCAGTGATCTCGTGCGCCAATTTGGCGGCAGCCGCTTTGCGCGCCACCGTCAATTTCTGCGCTGCCGCCAAATAGCTTTGTCGCGCGGCTTCTTCCTGTTGTTCCAGCGCGGCTGGGTCGGCATCGCCACCCAATTCTGCCAGGCGCGCGACGATGCCCTGCAACGCTTCGCCCAGACATTCCGGCGCAACGCGATATTTGCGCGCCGCATCCATCACGCCCCGGATATTCTGCTCCAGTTCGCCCATGCGTTGGGGGTCGCTGTCGAGGCGCTGCTGGTAATGGCGCAGCGCGTACACCGCTTCCTGCAATTCGGCCTGCGCGCTTTCCAGTATCTGTAGTGTTTCGCCGAGGCTGGCATCATGCCCGACCGCATCGCGCAAACGCACCGTCAGCGCATTGAGCTGCGCCAGGCAGGCGTTGTCCGCCTCACTCAACGTTTCGACACCGAATGCAGCGGTCTCCAGCAGACTGGCCGCATGTGCGAGGCGCGCATAATCCGCTTGCAACTCCTGCCACTTTGCCGGGTTGAAATCCAGTCCCTCCAATTCATCGCGCTGAAACCGCAACAATTCGCGCTCGGCAGCCACTGCTTCCGCATTCTCGTTGAGGCTGATACGGCGGCGGCGCAACGTCTGCCAATCGCGATATAAAACCGCAAGTTTTTCCGTATTGGCCGTCACGCCCGCGTAACCGTCCAGCAATACGCGCTGCGCGTCGGGGCGCAACAGCGATTGGTGCGCGTGCTGCCCGTGAATATCGAGCAATTGTTCGCCCGCTTCGCGCAACTGCTGCAAAGTGGCGCTACGTCCGTTGATGAAGCCGCGCGAACGCCCGCCCACATCCAGCACGCGGCGCAACAAACACGCGCCGTCGTCGCCCGCCAACTCCTGATCGAGCAGCCATGATTGCAAATGCGGCAGCGCGGTGATGTCGAATTCGGCTGCGACCTCGGCACGCTCGCAGCCGTTGCGCACCATAGAAGCGTCGCCGCGTTCACCGAGCGCCAGTGACAGCGCATCGATCAAAATGGATTTGCCCGCGCCGGTCTCGCCGGTCAGTGCGGTGAAACCGGAGGAAAAATCCAACTCGAGCGAGGATACGATGACGAAATCGCGGATGGCCAAAAACTTCAGCATGAACGGATGAATTTCAGCATGAACAGAGAAACTTCGGCATTTACAGAGTCTGGTTCCAGAGCAATTTTTCGCGCAGCGTATGGTAATAACTGTGCCCCACCGGATGCAGCAGACAAGCCGGTTCGGGGTGTCGCGTGACGATGACCTTGTCGTGCAACCGCAAATCGCAATGGGTGTGGCTGTCGAAGCGCACGCGTATATCTTCGGTGCGATGCATCAGTATCTCCAGCACCGACGAACTCTTCACCACGATGGGACGATTGCTCAAGGAATGCGGGCACACCGGCACCAATTCGATCACATCGAGGCTGGGATGCAATATCGGCCCGCCCGCAGACATCGCATAGGCGGTGGAACCCGTGGGGGTCGCAACGATCAATCCGTCGGCGCGCTGGTTGTAGAGATATTCGCCATCCACGCGCACCTCAAACTCGATCATGCTGCTGACATTGTTGCTGCGATGCACCACCACTTCATTGAAAGCCAAGCCGCTGAACACTTCAACGTCGTTGCGCAGCACGTGTGCGGACAACAGCAACCGCTGCTCGGTGACGAACTTGCCGTCCAGCATTGCCGCAATGCTTTCCTGCATGTTGTCCAGCGTGAGGTCGGTAAGAAACCCCAGCCTGCCTTGGTTCACGCCAACCAGCGGGATTTGATGCGGTGACAGAGTGCGCGCAATGTTCAGCATGGTACCGTCGCCGCCGATCACAATGGCCAGATCCACAACGCCAGCCATTTCTTCCAGCGTCAGCACGGGATAAGGGATGTCCGCGAGGTGCTCGGCGGTCAAGCTGTCCACCGTCACCGTCAAATTTCTGGAAGACAAAAATGCGGCCAGGCGCAACAACGGCTCGGCGATTTCATGGGCCTTGTGTTTGCCGATCAGCGCGACGTTGTGGAAGGGGAATTTCATGGGCGAGATTAAACCACATCGCCCCTGTAATGACAAAGCCGGAAGCGCGCTTACGAAAACCGGTTCGCGAATAAAATTATCTGCCGCGTCGCCCCGGTTTCGGTGAAAACAGAGCGGGCTGCGCCATAGCCTGATGGCGCGCCGCTTCGGACAAATGCTGTTGCCCGGCGGGTTGTTGCGGCTGGCGCGGTTTAGCTGGTTGCGGGCTAGTGCGTTGTTGCGTGCCAGTGCGCTGCTGCGGGTTGCGCGGCTTCTGCTCCTGCCCCGCGCGCGGTGTCCGGCTGCGGTTGGCATTGTCCGTGGCGCGCGGTGCATTGCCGCCGCGTCTTTGCCCATGCTGCGGGCGTGGCGGGCGCGGAGCTTCGGCGGGGAGGTGGGTTGGCGGCACGAAGCCCGCTATCGCCACTTTCGGAATCTCGCGTTTGATCAGCCGCTCGATGTTCTTGAGATACGGAAATTCTTCGCTATCCACCAGCGAAACCGCCGCGCCGCTGCTGCCCGCGCGCCCGGTACGTCCGATGCGGTGCACATAATCTTCCGGTATGTTGGGCAGTTCAAAATTCACCACATGCGGCAGCATGTCGATATCCAGACCGCGCGCGGCGATGTCGGTGGCGACCAGCACCGGCAGCGAGCCGTCCTTGAATTGCGCCAGCGCCTTGGTGCGCGCCGGCTGGCTCTTGTTGCCGTGAATGGCGGCGGCGGGGATGCCGTCCGCGTTCAATTTTTCCGCCAGCCGGTTCGCGCCGTGCTTGGTGCGGGTGAACACCAGCACCTGCTTCCAGTCGTTGCTCTTGATCAGGTGGGCGAGCAGATAGCTCTTCAGCTTTTGCGGCACCAGATGAACGCTTTGTTCGATCAGCTCCACGGTGGAATTGCGCCGCGCCACTTCGACGAAGCCGGGGTTATTCAGCAGGCCGTCGGCAAGGGTTTTGATCTCGTCGGAGAAAGTGGCCGAGAACAGCAGGTTTTGGCGTTGTTTGGGCAGTAGCGCGAGAATCTTCTTGATGTCGCGGATGAAACCCATGTCCAGCATGCGGTCGGCTTCATCCAGTACCAGAATTTCGACACCGGACAAGTCGAGCGTCTTCTGCCCGACGTGATCGAGCAGACGCCCCGGCGTGGCGACGAGAATATCCATTTGCCCGCGCAATGCCTTGATCTGCGGGTTGATATTCACACCGCCAAACATCACCATCGACTTCAGCGGCAGATATTTGCCGTAGGTCTGCACCGATTCCTCCACCTGTGCGGCAAGCTCGCGCGTCGGCACGAGGATCAGGCAGCGCGGGCGACCGGGACGCTGGCTCACAACGGGTTTCGCGGTGAGCAGATGCAGTATCGGCAGCGTGAAACCGGCAGTTTTTCCAGTGCCGGTCTGCGCACCGGCCAGCAGATCGCCGCCGGCCAACACCAGCGGGATCGCCTGCGCCTGCACCGGGGTGGGCGTGGTATAGCCCGCATCGGCAATCGCGCGCATCAAGGGTTGCGCCAGATTCAAACTGGCAAAAGTAATTTCACCGGAAGAAGTAATTTCATTGGACAAGCTGTTTTTTTCTAACAAGGTAAGACTCCTGCGACGGCCTGCCGCTCATGAGAGCGACACCAATCGAGGCAGACGAATTAAGTGATCGAAGAGATCGGGGGTAGGGAAAAGGCCGCTGCGCTGATTGGTCTGGCGCAGGGCGGGGCGCATTATAACCGAAGAACCTTGAAATAAAAGCGGCGGTTTTTCGTAGGGCGCAATAACCAACATCGAAGTGTCGGAAGGCGCTGCCCTTTTTCGACCTACGACGGCTCGCAAAAACAAAGGCGTAGGGGCAATTCACGAATTGCCCGCCCATTTTCATCGCACCGATATATTCGGGCGATTCGTGAATCGCCCCTACGGGTTGGTCGAAATATCTTGTCACTTTTTGACATCATTTGGCTGGTAAGGTAGTTGACCAGCAGCCAGACAACACGCTGCCTTCTGTCAGCGCAGCGTCTGCCCTCTGATAACCGGCACGGCAGCCAGCAACGCTTGGGTATAAGCATGTTTTGGCGCATGTAGCACTTCCTCCGTTGTGCCGCGCTCGACAATGCGCCCTCGGTACATCACGCACACTTCGTGGGCGAGATAATCCACCACCGCGAGGTTATGGGTAATGAACAGATAACTCAAATTCAATTCCTGTTGCAGCGACTTCAGCAGATTAATGATTTGCGCCTGCACCGACACATCCAGCGCGCTGGTCGGTTCGTCGCAGATCAACAGTTGCGGCGACACGGCGAGTGCGCGCGCGATCGCGATACGCTGCCGCTGCCCCCCGGAAAATTCATGCGGATAACGCCACTTGGCGGCGCGCGCAAGGCCGACCTGGTCGAGCAAGACATCGAGTCGCGCCTGACGTGCCGCGCTGTTGCCGCCAATATTCAACGCGGCCATTCCCTCCTCAAGAATTTCCGCAACCCGCATTTTCGGGTTCAGCGAAGCATAAGGGTCCTGGAACACCATCTGCATCGCGGCACGTTTCGTGCGCAATTCATCACGCTGCATCCCGATCAACTCCTGCCCGGCAAAGCGCACGCTGCCCGCAGTGGGCCGAATCAATTGCAGCAAGGCCTTGCCCAACGTAGTCTTGCCGCAACCTGATTCGCCCACCAGCGCCAGCGTGCGCCCTTGCGGAATCTCCAGCGACACACCGTCCACCGCCTTAACCTGATCGACCACACGCTTCAGGATTCCCTTGCGGATGGGGAAGTGGACTTGCAAGTTTTCAACTTGCAAGAGGACTGAGGACTGAGGGCTGAGGACTGGGTGCTGCGAGCTGAGAACTGAGTCCTCAGTCCTCAGTCCTATTTTTTCAGTCCTCAGTCCTCGCTCCTCAATCCTGTCATACAAATGGCACCGCACTCCCCGCCCCTCTTCCAGCGTCGTCCAACCAGGTGTTTGCTCACCACACAATGCCCATGCTTTATCGCAACGCGGCGTGAAACGGCAGCCCTGCGTGATACTGCCCAGTGGCGGCACATTACCGGGAATGGCGGCCAATGGTTGATTGTGCCGCCGCATATCGGGCAAGGCGGCAAATAATTTTTGCGTATATGGGTGCAGCGGTTGCTCGAATAATTGCGCGCGGCCAGCCTGCTCGACAATTTGTCCCGCATACATCACGCCGACCTGATGCGCCATTTCGGACACCACACCGAGATCATGCGTGATCAGCATCATCGCCATGCCGGAAGCGGCCTGCGTGTCGCGCAGCAGTTGCAGCACCTGCGCCTGTATCGTCACATCCAAGGCGGTAGTCGGCTCATCGGCCACCAGTAATTTCGGCTGTCCGGCCAGCGCCATCGCGATCATCACGCGCTGCTTCATGCCGCCGGAAAGCTGGAACGGATATTCCGTCACGCGCCGCGCCGCATCGGGGATGCCGACCTGATCGAGCAGTTCGATGCAGCGCTGCAAAATCAACCCCTCCCCGGCCCTCCCCTTGTCAGGTGAGGGAGCAACTCCTCCCCTGACAAGGGGAGGCAGGGAGGGGTTTGGAAGTCGCTGTGAGATGGCGACATCTTTCGCACCATGCAACTTCAGCACCTCCGCGATCTGCGCGCCCACCGTCATCACCGGATTCAGGCTCAACCCCGGCTCCTGAAAGATCATCGCCATCTTGCCGCCGCGCACCTCGCGCATCTCGCGCTCGCGCAAATCGAACAGCGACACCCCGTCGAGTTGCGCCGAACCGCCCGCATTCACCACGCCATCCGGCAGCAGGCGCATCAGCGACAACGCGGTCATGGATTTGCCGCAGCCGGATTCGCCGAGCAACGCGAAAGTCTCGCCCGCTTTAATATCAAAAGAAATGTCATCCACGATGCGCGCGCCGTCGCGCAACCGCGTGACCAAATTCCCGACCTTGAGCAAATAATTCATGCGTCCGCCCCGGTCCGGTTCAAGCGCGGATCAAACGCATCGCGCACCGCATCGGCGAACAGGTTCGCCGCCAGCACCAGCGCCAGCATGAAGCAGAACGCCGAGGCCAGCGCCCACCACACCATCGGTTCGCGCCCCATTTCCAGCCGTGCCGCGTTGATCATGGTGCCGAAGCTGATCATCGAAGGATCGACCCCCACGCCGACATAAGACAGCACCGCTTCGGCCAGCACCAGCGCGCTGAAATCCATCACCAGCGCGATCAGGATAATGTGCATCACATTCGGCACGATATGGCGCGTCAAAATACGGAACGAAGACACGCCGAAGGATTGCGCCGCCTGAATATATTCCATCTCGCGCAGCTTCAACGTCTCGCCGCGCAGCAGGCGGCATAGCCCGGTCCAGCTGGTCATGCCGAGCACCAGACACAGAAACACCAGGCGCAGATCGGCGCGCGATGCGGCCGTATCGAACCATTGCGGATGCGTCTCGATAGTCACCTGCATCATCAGCACCGCCGCCGCGATCAGCAACACGCTGGGAATGGAGCTCAACACGGTATAGATGTACTGGATCACGTCGTCCGCCCAGCCGCGCAAATAGCCCGCCGCGATACCGAGCAACAGCGCCAGCGGCAACGTCACCAGCGTGGTCACCGTGCCGATGATGATGCCGGTGCGGATGCTCTTCAACGACAGATACAGCACATCCTGCCCGACCTTGTCGGTGCCGAGCACGTGATAGGCGGTGGCGAGATTGGCAACTGCGCCGATGAGCGTGGCGAGGATGAGGATAGCAACTGTCACGGGGCGCCACTGCGTAGGGTGGGCACGTTTCGTGTGCCCACGCGGTTGCGTATCCGCGTGGGCACAGAAACGTGCCCACCCTACGCAGATCAGCACGCCCAACAATAATCCGATCACCGCACCAATCACCGCCCGCTTCACCACATCCGCATCCCGCTGCGACACATCCGCCAGATGCGCGCCGCCGTATTGCAGCCTCGGATATTCGCGCATCACGTTGCCCTGCGTGTCCGTCACGCTCTCCTTGGCATACAGCGCCAGCGCGAACGGTGCGGAGTAGGTTTTCTCGGTGTACATACGCAGCGGCTCGACCAGCTTGTCAAACACGCTCAACACCTCCGGCGAATACACCGTTTTATCGCCGTTCTGCCCCGGCAAGGCGGCGCGGTAATGCAGCGTATCCAGCAACCCGACCAGCAGGAACAGCGACAGCACCAGCAGCGATGCCATCGCCACACCGCTCTGTCCCACGCGCCGCCAGGGCAGCAGCAGATGCTCGCGTTGCCGGATATACCAGACACTGGCGATGCACACGGCCAGCAGCAAGAACACCAGCGCATCGCTCCACAGGATGACAGGCATGAGATTCATTATGGAAAATGCAGCTGATGAACTTGTAGGTGCGAATTTATTCGCACAAGCGACACGCCATGTGCGAATAAATCCGCACCTACATAAGCAAGGTAATAACCGGAATAAACAGGATGTTTATCACCAACTGTATTTTTCAAGTTCATTGCAACCGCACCCTCGGATCAACCACCGTGTAAGAAATATCGGTGAGTATCAGCCCGACGATGTACAGCAGCGAGCCGAGAAACACCATCGCACGCACCACGGAAAAATCCTGCGCGTTGATCGCATCAATGGTGTAACTACCCAAACCCGGAATACCAAAAAATGATTCGGTCAGCAGGCTGCCCATGAACAGCAGCGGAATCACCACCACCACACCGGTGAGGATCGGAATCATCGCGTTCTTCAACACATGGCGGAACATCACCGCCAACTCGGATACGCCTTTGGCGCGCGCGGTGCGCACATAATCCTTGCCGATTTCCTCAAGAAAAATAGTGCGGTACCAGCGGCTGCTGGAACCGATGCCGCCGGCCACACCGATGACGATGGGCAGCGCCACGAACTTGAAACTGTCCGCCCCGCCCGCATAGCCGGAGATCGGCACCAGATGCCACAGCTTGCTCACCAGAAACTGCCCGCCAATGATGTAAAACAAACCGGAAATCGACATCAGCAACACGCACAACGCCACGCCCGCCATATCCAGCGCGGTGGCGCGAAACAGCGTCATCAGCAACGCGAAACTGACATACACGGCGAGGCCGACAATAAAGGTCGGCAGCGCGATGGCGAGGCTGGGGCTCATCCGCTTGACAATTTCGCCCCCGATGCTGCGCCCGTCATCGGAGTAGCCGAAATCCAGCACAAACATGCTGGCGGATTTCTGCCAGAAAATCGTATCGGTAATTTTGCCCGCGCCACCGGCTGCGCTATTGATGAGCAAAGGCTTGTCATAACCGCGCTGCTGCTTCCATTTCTCGATCGCTTCCGGTGTCACGCGCTTGATACCGAGCTGCATCCGCGCCATATCATCCGGCGTATTCACCACGAAAAACAACGCGAAAGTGAGCAGGTTCACCCCGATCAGGATGGGAACGGCATACAGGATGCGGCGGATTAGGTAGGCGATCATTTGGGCATCTTTAATTATTCGTCATTCCGGCGCAGGCCGGAATCCAGTCAAAAAAACACTCCGCGTAGCGGACAAAACGAGCCGCCTGCGGCGAGTTTCGAGGGACGGCCAAACCTTGTTGTCCCGCTTGCGTGGGAAATTTTAATCATCTGGATACCGGCCTGCGCCCATAAGCGCTAACTTAATATTTCATATACCCGAGCTGTCTGCCGACCCCGTTGGCGCGGAGGTTCGGCCAGCTTGTGGGCGATATGTTGCCAATTTTTGATGGCATCGCTCAACG
>Ga0315281_10011072_pt1 | contig 12374 bp, 14 predicted proteins | sample YL17G07_0_MG_FD_204540 | JGI IMG/M metagenome (GOLD analysis project Ga0315281, IMG submission 204540) | Sediment microbial communities from Yellowstone Lake, YNP, Wyoming, USA - YL17G07_0 | ecosystem: Environmental > Aquatic > Freshwater > Lake > Sediment | place: USA: Wyoming | collected... | reverse complement strand
TATTTTTGAATTGTCTTTATTTGGAAAAACAAAATTAAATGTTGAGGAATCTGTTCTCAAGGGCGAGCTTCCTTTGGATTTTAAAAAAATGAAGATGAAAAGAGATTATTTTGCGTGCACCCTCATTGAATTTAAATTTCGCGGAATTCCTCAAAGAGTAAGCCAGCAATCGCATTATGCTTTTGGCGGAAAGGCGGAAATATCATTTAGCGCATACGCGCTCAACAGCGATGAATTGAAATTATTCAATAAAGAACTTTCCAACTCAGATATTGAAGATGTTTTAAAATTGGTAGAGGGGGTAACGACGGACAGCATGAACCAGCTTCAGGAAGAAATAAATTTTTTCCTTGAAGAAAAAAGCAAAGAAAAAAAGAAAAAAGCAGATGAGTCAAATCCGATTCTTGCCCTTTTTGGATATTATAATAATTCATTTGAAGAAAGAGAAAAAACAAAAGAAGAGTCAAAAAATTTATCGGTTGGAGCACGCATAAAAAATATCTTTAATTTTTGGAAAAAGCCAGAAGAAAAAAAGGAAGAAATTAAAATTTCTAACCCTGATAATTGGATTGAAAAAACCCACCTTAGAAAATTAGCAGTTAATAGCGCAGAAGATACAACATTTGACATTTTTGACATCTATAAAAAACAGCACGGAATGCCGAGTTATACTTAATATAAAACCTCCGACGGGTTTTTATGAATCCCGCAACTAATATTATCATGGAAAAGCAAAAAATTAAACAAAGAAACAAGTCTAAGAAAGAAATAACAGAGGAAAAACTAGCTGATTTAATCAGACAGAAGCCCATTATCAAAACAAAGATTTTTATTAAAGAAATAAAAAAGCCAGAGCTAAAAGAAAAGATAAAAAAAGATGAGGCGCAACTTGAAAAAGAAAATAAGATGCGACGATTTCAAGAGGAAATACGTCTGAAGAAATTTTCAAGTTTCCCGATGGAAAAAGAAATTGTTGATGAAAGATTTGTTGAATTTTTGCAGCCGTCGTCAAAAGTTCCAGTTTTGGAAAAAATTACGAGAAATGATGATATTAATCTGGAAGAGCAATTAGGAAATGTTGTATTCAAACCACAGGAGAAAGAAAATCGCGGGAATATAAATTATGCAGAAACAAAATCAAATTATCTATCTGCAACAAATCCGAATGGCGACAGTGATGTGAAGTACGTGCAGTCTTCAGATTATGTTACGATGTTACAAGATAGTAAAGAAAGCAGAGAAACTAGAAACATAATGAGAAATACCGGTGAAAAAATAGTCGGAGAGAAAAGGGGAAACCGATGGGAAAATATAGAAAGGGAAACATTTGTTGATGAAAATAATAATACTAAAAAATATCTTGCTCGTGGAGATTATAGGCAAAATTAATAAAGAAAATTTCCCCATAGATTAAATGGCTGATTATCATATTTCAGATATTTATCAAGGCGGAGCGTCTTCTTTAGATTCTGGATATGGTCCGGTTTTTACGGGATACAGAACAAGTGTAAGCAAGCTTGGACTTTCAACAGATCCAAGGACGGCAAATATTTTAAAGGAAGTTTCTGAAAAAATTGCTCCTGGAGAAAAAGTCATTGAACTTTCATTAATTCAGCCGGAAAATTTTGAGGCAATTCCAAAACAGCATTTAAAAGAAATTCAAAGACTTAGCAAATTAACTGGCGTTGAGATTACCGTTCATGGTCCGTTAATTGACGCATCGGGAGTTTCACAGCAGGGATTTAATGAACAGCAAAGAGAAATTGCCGAGAGAAAAATATTGCAGGCGATTGAAAGAAGTCACGAAATAAATCCTAATGGAAACATCCCAGTTACATTTCATACTGCAAATCAATTGCCGGGAGCAAGATATTCAAAAGATGAGCAAGGAAAAGAATTCAAAGAATTCATGCCGGTCGTGAATCAAATAACCGGAGAGATAACTGGGGCAAGAACACAGGAAGGATATTTTCCTGGAGATAAAGATAGCAAAGACAAATGGATTGAAAAAAAACAGTACAGCGTCGAGAAACAGCTTGACATTATGAACAGAAATGAATGGGAAAATTCCTTGCAACAATTGATTACGCCAAAAGAACATGCAGACAGAATTTTGCGTGAAACATATCCATTGGTTATGGACATTCATTCAAGAATAAAATCTGGGGAAATAAAACTTGAAGATTTAACATTTCCGCAACAGCAAGCTTTCTCGAGATTTGAAAATGCACAAGAACAATTGAAGGACGTCAATGAACATTTGAATTCTCTTTTCAGCAAGGCATACAAAGCATACGATGCCAAGAAAGACGAAAGAGGAATTAATTATTTAAAAGAAGTTGCTCAAAATTTCCATGAAACCGTCGGGGAAGAAAAAAGTGTTATGGGATTCTCAACAGCGCTTAACGGATTTATGAAAAATTTGAGGGTTTTATCGGAGCCGCATTTTCCAATTGGAGCTCCGCAAGTTTATGTTCCTGCTGAAGAATATGCGATAGAAAAAAGCGTTGAAACATTCGGAAATGCAGCATGGAGTTCATATAAAAAATTCGGCGAGAAAGCGCCGATAATAAATATTGAAAATCCTCCTGCTGGTTTTGGATTATCGAGGGCAGAAGATTTGAAGAAGCTCGTTGAAGGCTCAAGAAAAAAGTTTGTTGAGAATGCGGTCAAAAACGGCATATCTGAAAACAATGCGAAGTTGGAAGCGGAAAAATTAATTGGAGTTACTTGGGACGTGGGACACATAAATCAATTGAGGCAGTTTGGATTTTCTGGAAAAGATATTATAAAAGAAGCCGAGAAAATTGCGCCGCTTGTAAAGCATGTTCATCTTTCAGATAATTTCGGATATGAAAATGTCGAACTTCCGATGGGGATGGGAAATGTTGATTTGAAAGAAGTAATGCAAAAGCTTGGAAAAAATGGCGAGGAAGCCAGAAAAATTGTCGAGGCTGCGCATTGGTGGCAGTTTCAGCAAACTAATCCAATCGGCGTTTCCATGGAAGCCCTTGGAAGTCCGATTTATTCAATGAACATGGCTCCTTATTGGAACCAAGCTGCAGGAGTTAATCCGGGCTATTTTGGCGGATACGGGACTTTCCTTCCACAGATAAATTATGAAACTTTTGGCGGAGGATTTTCGCAACTTCCAACAGAACTTGGCGGACAAAGACAGGGTGGAGGAAGAAGCCGTATGGGTGGAACACCGATGGAATGATTTATTAATTAAAAAGAATTAAAATAAAAATGGGAAGAGGTAAATCACAAGTTTCAGATGGGGAGAAATTAATTAATTCTGCAGTTCAAGACGGAATTTCTGCCATTACACAACATCATCCACGATTCAAGAGACTTGAAAGCTACATAGTTGAGCATATTGACAAGAAAAGATTAACTAAAAAAGCACAAGAAGTATATGGAGAAGTTAGAAGACGCGGAGATTTGGACAATCAAGAAAAAAGCAGTTATGTGCATAAACAAATAGCTGATTATGTTTCCAGCGGAGCGGCATTTGACGATGAAGGAAAAGAAGTCATATTAAAAAAGGGGCTTGAAGAAAGAGCCAAGAAGAAAGGATTTTTTGGAAATATTTTTGACATTGAAGGAAGAAGAGCAAGGGGGAATTGGAGAGTGAAAAATATCTTGATAATGTAATGGCGGCATTTCAAGATCTATATTCATTGTTCAAAACTGGCGACTATGCTCAAAGAATGCCTGAAGTTGCTGATGCTGTCTCAACTGTTTATGATATGGGATTTTTAGACCCTGCAGTTGATATCTTAAAACATCGCGGTTTGATAGATGGAAAAAGATATGGAATTATCAAGAGCAGCATAAGGGAAAAAACAAAGCATGGAATTGAAAAAACTGTTAGTGGAATGGAACAATACGCCATTTATCAAAAAGTCGCCGCGGCTTTCCTTGGAATTTTTGGCATTGGAATTTTAATCGGCTTCGGAACAAAAATTACCGGCGGGGCAATCGGAGTCAATGAAAGCAATGTTGCCGGAGCTGTTGCAGGATTAATGCTATTAATTTATTCAGCATTTCTATTTTTCAAGAAGTTTTAAAAACTAAAATATATTTTGGAGTATATAGGACAAAAAGAGTGAACAAAATGGGTGAAGATGATTTTCTAAACGATCTTAAGAAGGGTTTGAAAAAACTTGATGATGAAGATGATGCTCCAAAGCCAAAAAAGTCTAAATCAAAAAGACAAAGGGCAAAGCCTTTAACGTTTCTCTCGAAAACTCAAGAAAAAGAAATTAAAAAAGTTGTTCGCAAGAAGGTAAATAAAAAACCCAGCAGACCGAAGAAATTTGCCAAAGAAGAATTTGAAAAACTCCCAGTCCTAAAACCAAGAAAGAAAGAAAAAATATCTTACGACCTTAAAAATGTGCCAACACTTCAGATGAAAGACGAAGTTAATATTGCAATGGATTTTGCGACGAAGGTTTATCAGAGATTCAACAAGATTATCAAATCAGTTGTTCTTTTCGGCTCTACGGCAAAACAGTCAAATGTTTCCGGCTCTGACATAGACATAATAATAATTATTGACGATGCTTCAATTGTGTGGGACCAGGAGTTGATTGCTTGGTATAGAACTGAGCTTGAAAAAATCATAAAGGCAAATCCATATAACAAAGAGCTCCATATAAACACAATCAAGTTAACGACTTGGTGGGAAGATTTAATTCGTGGAGATCCAGTCATAATAAATATTTTAAGAGATGGAGAACCATTGATTGACTTCGGCGGATTTTTTGAACCATTGAAATTTTTGCTTTACAGTGGAAGAATAAAATCGACGCCCGAATCGATTTACAGTTTGTTGCAGCGAGCTCCGACGCATATTCTTAGGAGCAAAGCTTCAGAGATGGGTTCAATAGAAGGATTATTTTGGGCAATGGTTGATTCATCGCAGGCAGCGCTTATTGCAGCAGGGATACAAGCGCCTTCTCCAGAACACATTCCTGCAGAATTAAAAAATAATTTTGTAGATTCTGGAAAATTAAAAATAAAATATGTCATCTGGTATAGGGACTTGCTTATTCTTCATAAAAAAATAACTCACAGAGAAATCAATGATTTGAAAGGGGTTGAAATTGATGACTGGCAGGACAGAACAAAAGAATTTCTTGACGTGATGGCAAGATTAGTAAAAGATATCGTTGGGTGATTATTCTTCTTTCTTTTCTTCAGCGCACAAGAATTTTTCAAGCCCGCCTTGAGTCATTCCTTTTGTCGTGGCGATAACTTTTTGCAGTCTGTCTTGTATTAAGAAGTTAACATATCCGCCGGCAATTTCTCCAACTTCTTTTTTATCAAGGTCGCCAAGATATTTGCCCTGATACTTTTTCTTTAGAGGAGATTTAGAGCCGATCAAACCAACTATATCGCTTACTTGGAGTTGCATAATTGAGCCCATGATTATCTCATTAGCCTGTTCCAAAAGTCCATATTCAGACATTGTTCCACTGTATCTTCTTCCGCCTTGTCTAGTAGCATTGAATCCATCTCTGAACAAGCCGCTAACTGCAACACTGCCAAGATTACGATTATATAATATTTCCTCTACTGGAGCTTCAATTGCTTCACCATATTTATTAGAATTATGTATTTGATAAGCCACTGACAAGTCTACAAGCGTGCTAGTAGAACTTGAAGGATGCAAATTAGCCAAAGCAGCTTTTCTTTGTCTTTCCTTTTTGTCTTCTTTTGGAGTTTCCATATTAAATTCTGTAAATTAATATTTATAAATATTTCTATTTAGTATTTACTAACAAGGAGTATCAGTTCTTGATTATTTCTGAAAGGATTCTGACCTTACATGGAAGCTTAGGTCTTATCTGCTTGATGAGATGTCTTACAACTTGCGAGGTTTTTTCGTTTGAAACCGCGATGAAGAAAATTCCATCCCATTGTTTTAGAATTGCGGCCTTTCCCATTGCTTTTCCAAAAGAAAGCTGCATTCCAGTCTGCATTCTGTCTGCTCCAGCTCCAGTAAGCATTTTGTTTTCTCTTTGAATATGATGCGGATATGGAATAACTCTAAAGAAATATTGTCCCCGATAATTTTTCTCAAGATATCTGTTAATAAATTGTCTGCACGCCTCAAGAGCGTTGTGCCTTATCTGAACTTTTTCTTCCGTAACAATCTTCAGCTGATATGGAAATTTGCCTTCATTGAAACCATTTTCATTTCCCATTGAGAATCTGACAATTTTCTGGGGAGGAACAACTTTTATGTAGGCCTTTCCTTTCTGCCTGCTGATTCTTGTGTATGGAACAACCGACCTTTTTGAATACGATGCCGCTTTTCTAAGTGCCATTTATATTATTTCCACCTTAGTTGTAATTGCTTGTCCCGGCAATCCGCTTTCAAAGATAGCTCTTACAATACCTTTACTTCCGTGAGGAGCAGAAACCTTTCCTTTTATTATTTTTCCAGCGGGTGAAACCCAAGAAACAATTTTACCGACATATTTCTCGGCTTCAGACTTGTTTGAAACTCCGTCTATTTCTATTAAGAAATGTTTCTCGTGAACTGTATGTCTTCCTCTTCTGAACTGAATAACTCTTCCGCGCACCATGTTAAATGAGAATAAAAATAGTTTTTAAAGGTTTTTGATATTATTTTTCCAGCACAAAAATCTGCCTTCCTACAACTTGCCCTTCCCTGAATTCTGCAATAGGAAAATCTTTATGCAATTTCAATCTTGTTTGAGAAATAATTTTCTGAACATTGCATCCATTTCTTTCTCCAGTTATCAATTTTATATAAGGGGCGGTAAAGACAATTTTTCCAGAAATTTTGTCTTTCATATTATTCAAAACTTTTATCATTAAATCTTCATAATCATTTATTATTTCTCTTGCCTTATTTTTTGCCGGAGAATATTTCAACGTCTCGCCCAAATCAGGTTCTGAAACCAAAACATCAGAATGGTTTATTTTTAGTTTTGACGAATCGGAATTAAACAGAACGAAGTCTTTTTTTTGAAAATTGGCCCATAAGAGGTTTTCTCTTGCCCCAGAAATAGCTTCTGAATCGCTGTCAATCCCAATAACCTTAATTTTACGCAGCAGCGCTTCCTGCAAAATCCCGCCAATTCCACAGAATGGATCAACAAGTGTTTGTCCTTCCTTGACTTGTGAAAGGTTTATCATTATTTTAGAAAGCCGAGGAGAAATCGCCAGTTCTTCTCTTCTTACGGGCTTTTTAATATCCCTCTCTTCTATTTCTTTGTAGTTAGTTTTCTCTATTATCCTTCCAAAATATATTTTCTCATTCTTTGTAAAGACAAAATATTCCTCTTCAGTCAAAGACATTGGAATTGAAATTTCTCCACCATCCTGTAATTGTAATCTTCCAGACAAGTTTTTTTTGGACGATTTAAATTTCTCGTCTTTGAATCTTCTTTTAAGATATTCCAGAATTTTATTGTAAGAGGACTCGTCGGAAAAATTCCAAACAGCATAATTAAAATTGTTTTTTTTTCCAAAGTAAACTTCAATTTTTTCTAATTCTTTTTCAATTTCATGAATACTTCCTGATGCTAAAACTTCTCCAATTGCAATAGTTCCACCAAGATTTTTTATTGTATTCACTGGAAATTTTTTTTCAAATATTGAAAGCATGCCGTTCTTTTTTATGCAGAATTCATTTATCGGATTTAAATTTTCAAAATAATCAGTAATTTCCGCAACCGATAATTTTGGGTTTCTGCCGAGGATAAAAAGATATTCCATGGGTAAGATTATTTTTTAATCCTAGATGTGATTATTTTGTCTTCTTTGTTTATCAAGCTCAAACCGATTATTCCCAAAGCCGTTAAGCTTGTTGCAACTCCGATAATCATAAAGAAAATTGTGAACAATCTTGAAATATCCGTCGTTGGAGCCAAATCCCCATAACCAACAGTCGTCATGGTTGCAACAGTAAAATATAAAGATTGAATAAAAGTCCATTTCTCCAAATAGTGGTAAGCTATTGTTCCGGTAAACATTAGAAAAGCTAAAACACTAATTGCGCCAAGCAATTGAACTTTTGATTTCTCATTCATTTTAAATTATTATGTCGAAATCTCCCAACTCTTTTTTTAATACTTCGAACACCTTAGGATTAATCTCAATGCTGCTTTTTAACTTTTGTTCTCCAACGGCTTTTGACAATTCTTCAATATTCGAATTTTCAATCTTGTTTGTTAACTTATGGATTGAATTTCCCTTGATTAAAAAAACCGCTCCGTTGCTTGCTATCAATTCCGCAAATTTTTCCTGGCTATTTTCCTTGTATCTAATTTTCATTTTTGTTTTTTCCAGTTTCATTAAATCTCTTCTTTGTGAATAGTCAATCAAATAATTTATCAATAAAGTTGCTCCCTTTCTACATTCATCTATTTTATGCGCGTTTGATTTTCCTTTTTTGAATTCAGCTCTTGCATCTATTATTTCATTTAAAATTCTGAGAGATTGTTCTGGAAGTTTTCCCTTCTTGATAAGTTCGTTTTCAAATTCGTGCACCATTTTTTCTCTTGAATTCTTTCCAAGAATTGTTTCAAGCAAATTGAAAACATCTTCGTAAATTTGTTCAATCGTTTTTTCCTGCGCGCTTTTGTCAATCTGCTCTTTCAATTCCTTCAATCTCTTCAAATAATCTTCAGTATCTTTTAACAAGCCGTCAATTTCTGAACCGCTTATTTCTTTTAATTTTTCATGCTCAAAATCCTTGTATAAACCGACAATTTTTTCAAGTATGTCAATGTATTTTTTTTCAAGCATTTTTTCCTTTTCGAAAAAAATTTTTTCCATTTCTTTAACTGTTTGTTTTGGCGTCGGTGGAGGCAAACCATATAGCATTAATAGGGCTTGAGACGGAGTTATGACACCCCAGTAAATATCGTGAATCAAAATATCAAGCAATGCTGCCTTCGCTCTTTTTACCGTCTTGTCTCCCATGGACATAAACATATCAATGGCTTCTGGAGATGGTTTCAATTTTCCCATTTTCAAAAGGGCTTTCCAAGGCATGAAAGTTCCTCTATCGTAAATTGGAATTCCATCTCTAATGAAAGTGAAAATAACCGGCTGAGCATCTTTTACAGACTCCCAAAATTCTGTTAGCAGATAAATCTGCGGAGACAATTTGTTTTTTACTCCTGCAAGTGCAGAGGCTTCTCCAATATACTGATAAATTATCGCCCTAAGTCTTTCTTTCAATTCCAAACGAGGCATTCTTTTGACATCAGTATCGTTAATAACTATAAAAATATCGACGTCAGAAGTTTTTATGGCTTCACCGCGAACAAGGCTTCCAGCAATGACATAAGAAACAACATACTTTTCAAATTTCTGCAAAACTAAAGACTTGTGAATCTCAGCGACACGCAATGCTCCTAAAAATCCTTTGTCATAAAGCGGGAAAGACATTGCGATTGCGCTCGTAATTTCGAATTTACTATCAAGGCAAGTTTCCCAAACATCAACCGGCGTTTTCAAATGAAGCCATACTTTCTGCTTGCTCTTTTCTATTTCCTCGACAATAGTTTTCTTAATCTTCGGAGCTTCCTTTATTTTTTCCTCAGGAATTATAACATAAAGATGGATGTATTTTTCGGTCTCTTTTGGAACTTCCTCTTCCTGTATAAAAATCTTTATTGATTGCGGAGGCAGAACACCAATAGCTTGTATGAATGGAAATTTTTTTACAACAACTCCCTTTAGTTTTTCTAGTTCCTTTTTTGTTTTTTCCATTTCTTTTTGCATCATGGAAACTTCTGGAATCGGAACTTTCTTGTTAGAGTAGTTATTATCCAAGTTCATTTCAGGAATTTCAGAGTTGGAATTTTCATCGTTTCTCATCTTGAATTAAGCACACGGAACCTTTTAAAAGTTTTCTAATAAAGCAGTAACAGAAAACGATAAAAGATATAAATTTGAATTTTGAGAATTTTAAATGAAACAACTTGATTTATTAAAAGAATTGGAAGTTTTAGAAAAGCATAAAAAAGCCAAAGAAGAACATAGAAAATTTGTTGATTTCATGCATCCCCATTTTGGATTAAACGAGCGTCCCAAATACTGCGAGATTAGAATGAGGCCGTTGTGGGCAATGGGTCTTTATGGAGACGGAAAAATCTATGTGAGCAATTCCCATCGCTATGGATTAAGAAGTAATGCTTTCACAACTTGGCATGAGTCAAGTCATTTTCTGCATTTTCACAGAAATCAATTATATTCTGCCGAATTGAAAAGAAAAATTAAGAGAGAAGAAAGTTATTCCGACGATGAATTTACAGTCAATGAAACTGTTGCCAATCTTGGCGCTTTTATCTATTTAGAAAAAAAATTTGGGTTGTCTCAACAAAATATAATAAAATATGCCTTTGCGGACCATGATGAAACGAACATTGATGAAATGCTTTCTCTTGTTATTGCACTAAGAGACAAAAGTCTCCTTGCTAAAATTGCTGCATTAACTGCCAATGAAGCGATGAAATTGATACAGCCTTATAAAGAAGAAGCAGATTTATACTTGAACAGTTTGTGCAAAAAACAAATTCCTTCAAAGGATTTTGAGAAAGACAGTGATTTTTCTTTCAGGGGAAAATCTTATTTTCCACAAGTTTCTCCTGCAGACAGATTAGATATCTCTCAAGTTGAGTTTGATTTCTAACAGAAACATTTTTAACAATAATTTATACTATATAACCGTGGTCTCATAGTCCAACGGCTAAGACGGCTCGTTTACACCGAGCAGACCGAGGTTCGATTCCTCGTGGGACCATTAGCAATAAATTTTAAAACACAAAATTCTTATTTATGTGATGGCAACTAAAAATAAGGTGATTGTTTATTCTACGAAAACTTGCCCGTGGTGCAAGAAGACAAAAGAATTTCTTAAAGCTAACAAAATACCTTTCGCAGATAAAGACGTCGGAAATAAGAAAAACGCGGACGAGATGATTAAAAAATCCGGGCAGTATGGAGTTCCAGTAACTATTATAGGGAAAAAAATAATTGTTGGCTACGATATTGACGAGATAAAAAAGGCTCTTTGAATGTAAATTACTAAATCTTATTAATGGCAAACAAAAAATACGACTTTATTATTTTGGGTGGTGGTGGAACCGGCTTGGCTGCTGCGATGTATGCTGCAAGACTTGGAATGAAAACATTAGTTTTAGGGGCAACGCACGGCACTGAACTTCCAATCGGTGGAGTTATAACGACGACAAATATTGTTGAGAATTACCCGGGATTCATAAAAATTTCTGGTGTTGAACTCGCAAAAAAGTTGGAAGCACATGCAAGAAGTTATGATTTAGTTGAAATAAAACATGAGAAAGCGAATGATATAAAAAAATCTGGAAACAGTTTCTTTGTAAAAACAGAAAAGGCAGAATATTCTGGAAAAACAATTTTGTTTGCCACTGGAACAATGTGGAGAAAACTTAACATTCCAGGAAGCAAGGAATTTGAAAACAAAGGTGTAAGTTATTGCGCATTATGTGATGGGCCTTTGTTCAGAAATAAAACTGTGGCTGTCATAGGGGGGAGCGATTCCGCCGCAAAAGATGCTTTGCTTTTGGCCGAGCATGCAAAAAAGGTTTACATAATTTATCGTGGGGAAGAAATTCATCCCGAACCGATAAATTTTGAGAGAATAAGGAAAAACAAAAAAATAGAGGTAATTAATAATACAAATTTAACAGAAATAAATGGCGACAATCTTTTGAGAAGTGTTGTTCTCGATAAGACTCATAAGGGAAAAAATAAACTTGAACTTGATGGGATTTTTGTAGCGATAGGACATATAGCATTGTCTGATTTAGCAAAAAAACTTAGCGTTAAATTGGATAAAAATAACGAAATAATAATCAACCACATGACTTCTGAAACAAGCGTTAGTGGTATTTTTGCAGCGGGAGATGTAACAGACAAACCATTTAAACAATTAATTACTGGAGTTGCCGACGGATGCACTGCCGCTTATTCTGCATACGAACATATAAATAAGAAAATATAATTTATTTTTCACAAGTGTTATAAAACTAGATTTCTTGAAAACTTTATGGCAGACTTGGAAATGACAGTTTATGTTCATCCCACATTGCAAGAAAATTTTTCGCAATACGAACATTATACTTACATTAGCGAAGAAACTGTGATATACAATGAAAAGAAGGATGACAATAGAGAAATTTTAATTTTAGAGAGGACGACAAAAGACGGCAATCCGTCCGTGCTAGTTCCTGGATTTATTATAAATTACAAAATTGCCAATGTAGATGGAAATTTTATTTCTCATGTCAATCCAGTTCCAACAGCCGAAAGACTTGAAGTCGCAGAATTTTTAAGAGGAT
>Ga0315281_10011071_pt1 | contig 12374 bp, 10 predicted proteins | sample YL17G07_0_MG_FD_204540 | JGI IMG/M metagenome (GOLD analysis project Ga0315281, IMG submission 204540) | Sediment microbial communities from Yellowstone Lake, YNP, Wyoming, USA - YL17G07_0 | ecosystem: Environmental > Aquatic > Freshwater > Lake > Sediment | place: USA: Wyoming | collected... | reverse complement strand
GCCTCACCGGAGCCGTTTTCGAACTGGGCCGCGTCGTTCACCGAAGATGCGATGGTGCTGGCGGGAATCTGGTTCGCGTTCCAGTATCCGGTCGTGTTTCTGTCCGCGCTGGCGGTGTTCGCGGCGCTCGCGATCTGGCTGCTGCCGAAGTTCTGGCGGGGGTTCGCCGCAATGTTGCGCCGCCTGCGATTGCGTTACAAGTAAAGCTCCGGCCCGTGGCTCCGAGGAGTGTATCGGCGCGCCCTCGCTGTTAAAATAATCGCGCCAATGAAATTCTTCATCGTCGACGACGACCCCGACTCCCTGGCGCTGGTTTCACGCCTGCTGACCGACGGCGGCCACGAAATCGTCGCGCGCAGCTCCAGCACGGGCGCGATGAGGGACATCCCCGACGCGCGGCCCGATTGCGTGATCACCGACCTGATGATGCCGGTGATGGATGGTTTCGAGTTGACGCGCGAACTGCGTCGCCGTTCCGAGCTCTCGGACGTGAAGATCGTGATCCTGTCGGCCAAGAGTTATGACTTCGACCGCCGGCGCGCGAAGGAAATGGGCGCCGACGGCTATCTCACCAAGCCGATCAACCGCGAGACCTTCCTGCAGTCCATCAACGAGATCGTGTCGGACCGGATCTCGGTGCGCTACTGGGGCGTGCACGGCACGCTGCCGGTGCCGGGCCAGGCCTACACGCGCTACGGCGGCAATACGCCTTGCGTCAGCGTGGAGGTGGGCGGCGAGCCGCTGTACATCTTCGATTGCGGCTCGGGCATCAAGAGGCTCTCGGACCGCGTCATGGCGGGCAACGGGCAGCGTTTCTCCGGGCGCATCTTCATCTCGCACACCCACTGGGACCACATCAACACGGTGCCGTTCTTCGCGCCGCTGTACGTGCGCGGCAACCAGATCGAGGTGTTCGGGCCCTACCAGGGCGACCTGACCATCGAGCGCGCCATCAGCGCGCAGATGGAAAGCGTTTATTTTCCGGTCACCATCCGCGAATTCGGCGCGCGCCTGGTGTTCCGGGACCTGCGCGAGGAAACGCTGGAATTCGGGCCGGTACGCGTGGCCACGATGCTGCTGCGCCATCCGGGATACTGCCTTGGCTACAAACTCAGCTGCCGGGGCCGCACCATCTGCTACATCACCGACAATGAGCTCTACCTGCCGAACGATCCGCGGCACGACGCGCGCTACGTGCAGAATCTCACGAACTTCGTGCGCGGGGCCGACGTGCTCATCACCGACACCACCTACCGCGACCACGAATACCCGTCGAAAGTGGACTGGGGCCACTCCTGCGTCAGCCAGGTCGCCGGTCTCGCGGCGCGCGCCGAGGTAAAGCGGCTGCACCTGTTCCACCACGACCCGGACCAGACCGACAGCGACATCGACGCGAAGCTGGACGAAACCCGCGCGGAACTGGCGCGGCTCGGCTCGAACGTGGTCTGCGAAGCACCCGCCGAGGGCACCGCCCTGGTGCTGTAGTTGTCGCGGTGTGGAAGACGATGAGCAGGGTCTTCATGCGGTCAGCCGTTTGGCAGGATCCTGCTTGTAGAAGCCTGCGAACAGATCATAGAGCTTGGGAAAGTCCTTGCGCAGCGCGTTGGGTGATTCGAAGAACGCTTCGCTCGCCACGGCGAAAAACTCGGCCTCGTTCTCCCCTGCATAGGGATCGAGGAAGGTCTCTTTGCCTGCGTCGACGGTTTTGCAGAAGCGCTCGAACTCGGCGTCGAACACCTCGATCCAGCGCTCGCGCGCCGCGCGCGAGGGCAGCGGCGGCACGCCATCGGCTTCCCCCGCCATCATGTCGAGCTTGTGCGCGAACTCGTGGATCACCACGTTTACGCCGCCTTCGGCGACCGAGCCCGCATCGTCCAGCGCCTCCCACGACAACACCACCGGCCCGCCGGGCCAGGATTCGCCCGCCAGTTCGTCGTCCCATTCGTGCACCACGCCGTCGTCCCCTGTTTCGGCGCGCTGCACCCGGAAGTCCGAAGGATGCACCACGATCCCGACCCAGCCGTCGTACCAGTCGAGGCCGAGCTCGAGCACCGGCAGGCAGGCCTGCAGCGCGATCTCGACGCGATCATCTTCGCTGAGCGCCAGCCCGCGCACCGGCGTGAGCTGCTTCTCGGCGAGAAAGACGATGGCGAATTCCCGCAGCCGCCGCTCTTCGCCGGCGGCAAGGCCGACGAGAAAGGGGAGGTGTTTTTTCGCGCGTCGCCACAGGGCATCGTCGATGCGGTGTTGCCTGAGGATGCGCTTGCGCTTCCAGTCCCGGAGCCAGCCCATCGCGCCCCTACAATAGCAGCATGGTTTCCGTCGTCCAGCTTCATCCACAATCCGGTGCGGCCGCGATCGGGCCGCTCGCCGAGGGCCTGGCCGCCTCCGAACGCACTCTGGTCGCGCGCGCGCTCGAGTTCGCCGAGCCGCTCTACGCCGGCCAGACGCTCTCCACCGGCGAGCCGGTGTGGCCGCACGCGCTTGGCCTTGCTGCCGGGCTGGCGTCGATCGGCATGGATCCGGCGGCACGCGCCGCCGGGATCCTGTTCGCCGCGCCAAGGCAGCTCGGCGGCCTGGAACAGTTGGAAGAAAAATTCGGTCTCGAGGTCGCCGCGCTGGCCGGTGGCGTCGAGAAGCTCCACCGCTTGCGCGTTCTCACGCGCGCCGCGCCCGGCGAGCAGAACGAGATCCTGCGCAAGATGGTGCTCGGCATGGTCGAGGATATCCGCGTGGTGCTGATACGGCTCGCCTCGCGCACGCAGACGCTGCGTTATTTTTCAAGAGTTGATTCTGATGAAAAAATCAATTTTGCAAAAGAAACATTAAACATTTATTCGCCGCTCGCGAACCGCCTCGGCGTCTGGCAGCTCAAATGGGAACTGGAAGACCTGTCGTTCCGGTTCATCGAACCCGAGCTGTACAAGAAAATCGCCCAGATGCTGGACGAGAAGCGCGTCGAGCGAGAGCAGTACATCGCGAATGCAATTGATTTTTTGAGGAAGAAACTGGAAGAAGCGGGCTTGAAAAGCGAGATCACCGGGCGGCCGAAGCACATCTATTCCATCTGGAACAAGATGCGCGCCAAGCAGCTCGACTTCTCCGACGTGCATGATGTGCGCGCGCTGCGGGTCATCGTGCCGACGCCGGGCGAGTGCTACAGCGTGCTGGGCGTCGCGCACGACTTGTGGGAGCCGATCCCGAAGGAGTTCGACGACTACATCTCGCGGCCCAAGGGCAACAACTACCAGTCGCTGCATACCGCGGTGCTCGGGCCCGGCGGCCGGACGCTTGAAGTACAGATCCGCACCGAGGCGATGCACCGCCAGGCCGAGTTCGGCGTCGCTGCGCACTGGCGCTATAAGGAAAGCAGAAGGGCTTCAAAAGCAGAAGGAGCTTTTGACGACAAGATCGCGTGGCTCCGGGAATTGCTGGCCTGGCGCGATGAAGTCGCGGACGGCGCGGGATGGGCCGAGAAGACGAAAAAGGCGTCGCTGGACGACACCATTTACGTCATCACGCCGCAGGGCAAAGTCATCGACCTGCCCGCCGGCGCGACGCCGGTGGACTTCGCCTATACGCTGCATACGGACCTCGGCCACCGCTGCCGCGGCGCGAAAGTGGATGGCCACATGGTGCCGCTCGATACGCCGCTCGCGAGCGGCCAGCGGGTGGAGATCGTCAGCGCGAAGAGCGGCGGGCCGTCGCGCGACTGGCTGAACCCGGCGCTCGGCTTTCTCAAGAGCCACCGCGCGCGCGGCAAGGTGCGCCAGTGGTTCAACGCCTTGCAGCTCGCCGAGACCGTCGCGCAGGGCCGCGCCACGGTGGAAAAGGAGCAGCGGCGCGAAGGCGCGACGCAGGCCAACCTCGAGCAACTCGCGCAGAAGCTCGGCTTCGCGAAGCACGACGAGCTGTTCGCCGCGGTGGCGCGCGACGAGGTCAACCTGCGCCAGTTGCAGGCGGCGTTGCGCGAGCTTGTTGGATTGATTGCAGAAGTCAGAACAGAAATCCAACCGGAAAAGAAAACCAGGACCAAACCCGCGCGGGACAGCGGCATCCTCGTCGTGGGCGTGGACCGCCTGCTGACGCAGCTCGCGAAGTGCTGCAAGCCGGTGCCGCCGGACCCGGTGCGCGGCTTCGTCACGCGCGGCAAGGGCATCTCGGTGCACCGCGAGGATTGCGCGAGCCTGAAGCGCCTCGCCGAGCGCAGCCCCGAGCGGCTGATCGACGCGCAGTGGGGCGCCAGGACCGAGGGCGCCTATCCGGTGGACATCCTGGTGACGGCTTCGGACCGCCAGGGCCTGCTGCGCGACATCGGCGAAGCGCTGGCGCGCGAACGCATCAACGTCACCGCCGTGCGCACGCAAAGCCGCGACGACCTCGCCCGCATGCGCTTCAGCTTCCAGGTCGCCAACGTGGCGCACCTGCGGCGCGCGTTCGCGGCGGTGAAGGAAGTCGCCGGCGTGATAAGGGTGGCGCGGGGCTGAAGCCCCGCTCAGGCGCCGGCAGGGGCTGAACGCGTGCGAATTCCTGTAAAATTCGCATCCTGCAGGCGCGTAGCTCAGCTGGTTAGAGCACTACCTTGACATGGTAGGGGTCGTTGGTTCGAGTCCAATCGCGCCTACCAGAATCTCTCGGTTGCAAGAGGCATTAGCACAAGGATTGTCATGAAAATGTCCGAGCCTGTGATCGTTGCTCGCAAGATCAACGCAGCAAGGCGCCGCGCCGCCGGGAAACGGATCACGGCCAACATCAGCCGGCTTCAAAGGATTCGCAGCGCGCGAACGGCCGGCCAGGCCCTCGTCGAAGCTCGCGGTGAACGTCTCGCGCGCTGATGGCGATCGAGCTTCACAGGCGCTGATTACTGAAGATCAGACCGTGATACGTAGCGACGAGGAAATGGCGGTATCGCGCGAATGCCTCGCCAAGCGTTTGTGGTCGCTCCGGCACGGAGCAATGTTTATTTACCGGGTCGACTCTGGTACGCTGTAACCATGAAGATCGTAGCGTCGCGCCTTACCAAGGCACGAATCCTGACGACTCTGAAGAAGCACGATGACGCGCTGAAGCAGTACTCCGTGAAGCGAATCGGCTTGTTCGGCTCGTACGCGCGCGGCAACCAGACTGCAAGGAGCGACATCGATTTTCTCGTCGAGTTCGACAGGCCCACGTACGACAATTTCTACGGCCTGTGGGTTTACTTGGAGAGCCTCTTCGGGCGCAAGGTCGAGGTCCTCACGCCGAACGCGGTCGACAGCATCAGAGTAGATGAAGTCGCGCGCAGCATCCGCGAGAGCGTGGTCTTTGTCTAGACGCGGCACTGTTCCTTCACTCAAGGACATTCTCGAAGCGGTCGAGCGAATCCAGCGTTACATCGGGCCGATGGGGCAACGAGAATTTCTGGACCACACCGAAAAGCAGGACGCCGTCGTTCGCAATTTGGAAATCATCGGGGAAGCGGTCAGAAGCGTTCCGGCTGAAGTTCGGCGGAAGTACAAGCACGTTGACTGGGGCCAGATTGCCGGCATGCGAGACAAGCTCATTCACCACTACTTCGGCGTCAACTGGGAAATCCTCTGGGATGTCGTGAAGGAGAAGCTTCCGACATTGAAGATTCAGGTTCGGGAGATTTTGCAGGACGAAGAGCGAAAACACTAAGCGCGATGGAACCGGGCGCGGATTTTTGGAGGTCAAACCGTGATACGTAACGACCAGGAAATGGCGGTGTCGCGCGAACGCCTCGCCAAGCTTGAGCACACGCTTGAGACGCTGCGCAACACGGCGCGCCGGGAAGGCGCCCCGGCCTGAATGCGCGAGATCGATTCTTGCTGAGAATAAAACTCCCCGACGGCGCGGTGAAGGACTTTCCAGGCCCGGTCACCGTCGCCGAAGTCGCCCAATCCATCGGCGCGGGCCTTGCCCGCGCCGCGCTCGCCGGCAAGGTGAACGGCAGGCTCGTCGACACGAGCTATCGCATCGAAGCCGACGCCGAGCTGGCGATCGTCACCGACAAGAACCCGGAGGGCGTGGAGATCCTGCGCCACTCCACCGCGCATCTGCTCGCGCACGCGGTGAAAGAGCTGTTCCCCGAGGCGCAGGTGACGATCGGGCCGGTGATCGAGAACGGCTTTTACTACGATTTCGCCTACAAGCGCCCCTTCACGCCGGAGGATCTTGTTGCCATCGAAAAGAGGATGGCTGACATTGCCAGGAAGGATTTTCCTGTCGTGCGCAAGGAGATGCCTCGCGATGCTGCGGTGGAGTTTTTTGCTTCGCAAGGGGAAAAATACAAGGCGGAAATAATATCTTCCATTCCGTCGAACGAGCCTATTTCACTTTACGGGCAGGGCGATTTCATCGACCTGTGCCGCGGGCCGCACGTGCCCTCGAGCGGCAAGCTGAAGGTCTTCAAGCTGATGCGGGTGGCCGGCGCCTATTGGCGCGGCGATTCGAAGAACGAGATGCTGCAGCGCATTTACGGCACCGCCTGGGCGAGGAAGGAGGACCAGGACGCCTACCTGAAGATGCTGGAGGAGTCCGACAAGCGCGACCACCGGCGCCTGGGCACGCAGCTCGATTTTTTCCACATGCAGGAGGAGGCGCCCGGCCTTGTGTTCTGGCACCCGAAGGGCTGGATCCTGTGGCAGCAGGTCGAGCAGTACATGCGCCGGGTCTACCGGGAAAACGGCTATCACGAGGTGCGCGGCCCCCAGATCCTCGACGTCAGCCTGTGGAAGCGCACCGGCCACTGGGACAACTTCCGCGAGAACATGTTCTTCACCGAATCGGAAAAGCGGCAGTACGCGTTGAAGCCGATGAACTGCCCGGGCCACATCCTGATCTACAACAAGGGCCTGCGCAGTTACCGCGAGCTGCCGCTGCGCTACGGCGAGTTCGGTTCCTGCCACCGCAACGAGCCCTCGGGCGCGCTGCACGGCCTGATGCGGGTGCGCGGCTTCACCCAGGACGACGGTCACATCTTCTGCACCGAGGACCAGATACTCGGGGAATGCACCGCCTACACGGCGCTGCTGCAGAAGGTGTACCGCGACTTCGGGTTCCACGAGATCATCTACAAAGTGGCGACGCGTCCCGCGAAGCGCATCGGCTCGGACGAGGTCTGGGACAAGGCCGAGAGCGCGCTCATCGAGGCGCTCGAGCGCTCCGGGGTCGAGTACGTCCTCTCGCCGGGCGAGGGCGCCTTTTACGGTCCCAAGATCGAGTATTCGCTCAAGGATGCCATCGGCCGCCTCTGGCAGTGCGGGACCATGCAGGTGGATTTCAGCATGCCGGGGCTGCTCGGCGCCGAGTACGTGGGCGAGGACAACGCCCGGCATACCCCTGTGATGCTGCACCGGGCGATCGTCGGGTCCATGGAGCGGTTCATCGGCATCCTCATCGAAAATTTCGGCGGCGCCTTCCCGGTCTGGCTGGCGCCGGAGCAGGCGGTGGTCATAAATGTGTCGGAGGCCCAGGCCGGGTACGCCGAAAGCGTCGCTTTGCGGCTGCGGCAGGCCGGTTTCCGCGTCAGCGCGGATTTGCGAAACGAGAAAATTTCCTATAAAATCCGGGAACATAGCCTGCAGAAGCTGCCCTACCAACTGGTGGTCGGCGACAAGGAAAAGCAGGCTGGAAGCGTGGCTGTGCGCACGCGCAGCGGTGAAGATCTGGGGGCCATGGCCCTCGATGTCTTCATCGAGCGCCTCGGCAACGAGGCGCGCGCGTCGCTGCACGGCCGATTTTTTTGACGAGAAGAGGAGTTTTCACCCATCGCACTCGAGAGACCGCAACGCATCAACGGGGAAATCACCTCGCCGCAGCTCAGGCTGGTGGCGGAAAACGGCGATCAACTGGGCATCGTGGCGCTTGCCGATGCCCTGAAGATGGCCGAAGAGCAGAACGTGGATCTGGTCGAAATCGCGCCGCTCGCGGTGCCGCCGGTCTGCAAGCTGATGGATTACGGCAAGTTCCGCTACCGCGAGCAAAAGAAGGCCCACGAGGCCAAGCTCAAGCAAAAGCAGATCCAGGTCAAGGAAATCAAGTTTCGCCCCAGCACCGATGACGGGGACTACAAGATCAAGGTCGGCAAGCTGGTCCAGTTCCTCGAAGAAGGTGACAAGGCGAAGGTGACGTTGCGCTTCCGCGGGCGCGAAATGGCGCACCAGGAGTTCGGCGTGCGACTGCTGGAGCGGGTGAGGAAGGACCTGGAGCCGGTTGCGATCATCGAACAGTTTCCCCGGCTGGAAGGCCGGCAGATGGTGATGGTACTGGCGCCGAAAAAGAAAGTGGTGCCGGTGAAGGGGCCGAAGAAGCCGGCCGCGGACAAGGGCCCGAAGTTGCCGAAGGAAGCAAAGCTGGCGAAGGACGAGAACAAAGAAGAAGTAAAACCCGCCGCGGCGGGGTAATCAACAGGAGCATTGCTGTGCCCAAGATGAAGTCGAAGAAGTCGGCCGCCAAGCGGTTCAAGGTCCGCTCGGGCGGTACGATCAAGCGCTCGCAGGCTTTCATGCGCCACATCCTCACCAAAAAGTCCACGAAGAGGAAGCGCAAGCTGCGCGGCACCACCAACGTTCACGACAGCAACAAGCGGGCCGTCCGCATGATGCTGCCGTACTCGGGTTGAGGAGCGCGCCATGCCAAGAGTCAAACGCGGAGTAACGGCGCGCGCGCGCCACAAGAAGGTTCTCAAGAAGGCCAAGGGATTCCGCGGCCGCCGGGGCAACGTTTACCGCGTCGCCAAGGAAGCGGTGATGAAGGCGGGGCAGTACGCCTACCGCGACCGCCGCAACCGCAAGCGCGAGATCCGGGCGCTCTGGATCACGCGCATCAACGCGGCGGTGAGGGAACTGGGCATGAGCTACAGCGCCTTCATGGCCGGGATGAAGAAAGCCAAGATCGAGATCGATCGCAAGGTGCTGGCAGATCTCGCGGTCCTCGACAAGCCCGCCTTCGCCAAGATCGCAGGCCAGATCAAGGCCAGCCTCGCGCACTGAAAAATCCAGAAGAAATAGCCGGGCGCGCGCTCGCGGAGTTTGCCGCCGCGGCTGATCCTGCATCGCTCGAGAACGTCAAGGCGCGGTACCTGGGCAAGGCCGGAGAGCTTTCCGTTCTTCGTTCTTCCCTGGGTTCCTTGTCCGCCGAGGAACGAAAAGCCGCAGGCGCGGCATTCAACTCCGCCAAGGAGCAGATCGAATCCGCCCTGGAGCGGCGCCGCGCGGAGCTTGCCCTCGGCAGGCTGGAAGCGCGGCTCGCCGAGGAAGCGCTGGATGTCACGCTGCCGGGCCGCGGCCGCGGCCGCGGCGGGCTGCATCCGATCAGCCGCACCTGGCAGCGCGTCGAGGAGATCTTCGCCTCGATCGGCTTCGAGGTCGCCGACGGCCCGGAAATCGAAACCGACTGGTACAACTTCACCGCGCTCAATAACCCGGAGAACCATCCGGCGCGCTCGATGCAGGACACGTTCTACGTGGACCTCGACGATGCCGAAGGCAAGCCGCTGCTGCTGCGCACGCATACCAGCCCCATGCAGGTGCGCTACGCGAAGACGCATAACCCGCCCATCAAGGTAATCGCGCCGGGCCGCACCTACCGGGTGGATTCGGATGCGACCCACTCGCCGATGTTCCACCAGGTCGAGGGGCTGTGGATCGACGAGGACATCAGCTTTGCCGACCTGAAGGGCGTGTACACGGATTTCCTGCGGCGCTTCTTCGAATCCGACACGCTCGAAGTGCGCTTCCGGCCGTCCTATTTCCCGTTCACCGAGCCCTCCGCTGAAATCGACCTGCAGTTCGGCGCTGGCCCGTTGCAGGGGCGCTGGCTGGAACTCTCCGGCGCCGGGCAGGTGCACCCGCAGGTAGTGCGCAACTTCGGCCTCGACCCGGAACGCTACATCGGCTTCGCTTTCGGATCGGGACTGGAGCGCCTGACGATGCTGCGCTATGGCATCGATGACCTGCGCCTGTTCTTCGACGGCGACTTGCGCTTCCTGAGGCAATTCTCATGAATGTTCCAGAGAATTGGCTCCGCAGTTTTGTCGATGTAACACTGAAAACAGAAGAACTGGCCCATCTTCTGACGATGTCCGGGCTGGAGGTCGAATCCTGCGCGCCGGTTGCGCCGCCGTTCAGTGGCGTGGTGGTGGGCGAGATCCTCGCTCTCGAGCGCCATCCGAATGCCGACAAGCTGACCGTCTGCACGGTAAATGCCGGCAAGGAGCAGGTGAAGGTGGTTTGCGGCGCTCCGAATGTCCGAGCGGGAATGAAAGCTCCGCTTGCTACCGTGGGGTGCGTTTTGGGTTCTTTGGAAATAAGAAATACCAAGCTTAGAGGCATAGACAGCCAGGGCATGCTGTGTTCGGCCAAGGAACTCGGATTGTCCGATGATCATTCCGGCCTGCTCGAACTCGCGGCGGACGCAAAGCCCGGCGAGGACGTCTACAAGGCACTCGAACTCAACGAGCGTGTGCTGACGTTCAAACTGACGCCCAACCGCGCCGACTGCCTTTCGGTTCTGGGCATCGCCAGGGAAGTTGCTGCGTTGACGGGTGCCAGTCTGAAGAATCCCGACATAAGGAAAGTCGCGCACACGAGCGGCGCGAAACATCCCGTCCGCATCTCCTCGCCCGAGGGCTGCGGCCGCTTTGCCGGGCGCGTGATCCGCAACGTGAACGCCGCGGCGCCGACGCCGGCGTGGATGCGCCAGCGCCTGGAGCGCGCCGGCCAACGTTCGATTTCAGCGCTGGTGGACGTGACGAATTATGTGATGCTGGAACTCGGCCGGCCGCTGCACGTCTACGACCAGGACAAGCTGAAGGGCGCGATCGACGTGCGTTGGGGCCGCAAGGGCGAGAAGGTGCTGCTGCTCAACGCGGAGGAAGTCGAGGTCGATCCCGAAGTGCTTTGCATCGCCGACGATTCCGGCCCGATCGGCCTCGCCGGCATCATGGGCGGCGAATCCACCAAGGCCGGGACCGGCACGAAAAACCTCTTTCTCGAATCGGCGTTCTTTTTCCCCGCGGCGATCGCCGGGCGCGCGCGCCGCTACAACTTCGCCAGCGACGCGGCGCACCGCTTCGAGCGCGGCGTGGATTTCGAGAGCAACGCGCCCGGCATCGAGCGCGCGACGCAACTGATCCTGGAGATCTGCGGCGGCGAGCCGGGGCCGACGGTGGACCTGGTCGCGCGCCTGCCGGAAAGGAAGCCGGTGCAAATGCGCGCGGCGCGGGTGAAGAAAGTTCTGGGGATCGACATTGATGCGAAGGAAGTTGAATCTGTTTTCCGCCGTTTGGGCCTTGCTTTCAGGAATGAAAACGAAATTTTCGTCGTCAACCCGCCCTCATACCGCTTCGACCTCGAAATCGAGGAAGACCTGATCGAGGAAGTGGCGCGGCTGCACGGCTTCGATAACATCCCGGCGCATCCGCCGCGCGCGCTGGCGAAGATGCATTCCCGTCCGGAGGCGCGGCGCTCGCTGCACGCGGTGCGCGAACGGGTCGCGGCCTGCGACTACCAGGAGACGATCAACTTCGCGTTCGTCGAACCTGCCTGGGAGGCGGACCTCGCGGGCGAGGCGAATCCGGTGCGGCTGCTCAATCCCATTGCCAGCCAGGCATCGGTCATGCGCACGACGCTGTTCGGTTCGCTCCTCGCCAACGTGCGCTACAACCATGCCCGCAAGATGCCGCGCATCCGCGTGTTCGAGATCGGGCGTGTGTACCTGCGCGACGCCGCGGCGCCCGACGGGCCGCTGTCGGTGGGCGGCCTGCGGCAGCCGGTCCGCGTCGCCGGCGCCGCGTTCGGCCCGGCGCTGGACGAGCAATGGGGCAGCCCGGCGCGCGCCGTGGATTTTTTCGATGTGAAGGCGGATCTCGAAGCGATCTGCGCGCCGCGGCGCCTGCGCCTGGAGGCCGCCGCGCACCCGGCTCTGCACCCCGGGCGCTCGGCCCGCGTGGTGATCGACGGCGAGCCGGCAGGCTGGCTGGGCGAGCTGCATCCGCGCTGGCAGCAGAAGTACGAATTGCCGCAGCCCGTGGTGTTGTTCGAACTGGAGGCCGACAGCCTCGCGCGGAGGCCGCTGCCACGGCTCACGCAGCCTTCGCGCTTCCCGCCGGTGGTGCGGGACATCGCCCTGTTGGTGGATGCCGAGGTCCCCGTGCAGGTCTTCCTGGACGCCGTCCAGGCGGAAAAGCCCGCCATCGTCCAGGAGGTGAGAGTGTTCGATCTGTACCAAGGCCAGAGCCTCCCTGCGGGGAAGAAAAGCCTTGCGTTCCGGGTAGTTATGCAAGATACTGAACGAACCCTCACGGATGTGGAGGCCGATTCGGCGCGCGATGCGCTGGTTGAGCTGTGGGGGCGGCGTTTCGGCGCCAAATT
>Ga0315281_10011070_pt1 | contig 12374 bp, 15 predicted proteins | sample YL17G07_0_MG_FD_204540 | JGI IMG/M metagenome (GOLD analysis project Ga0315281, IMG submission 204540) | Sediment microbial communities from Yellowstone Lake, YNP, Wyoming, USA - YL17G07_0 | ecosystem: Environmental > Aquatic > Freshwater > Lake > Sediment | place: USA: Wyoming | collected... | reverse complement strand
GGTCTTAAGAACTTCACGTAACCCCCTGACCTTAGACCAAACGGGCTTCCTAACCTTAACCTAAAGACTATTTTCTTTCTTTACGAGTGGCCACATGGTCATGAAGAATTATAAAAATTAGATTGTGGGCATTGTAACAGAAAAACACTTTTGAGGTCAAAAAAGAAATGGTTAAGAAAACAAAAAGGGCGAGGAAACCCCCGCCCTGAATTCTTTCTGCCTGTTAGTTTCAAGATAATGTGGTTTACTTTCCAAAGACCTCTTTCAGGAGATCGGTGGTTCGAGCCGCTGGGTTTTTCCTGATTTTCTTCTCCTCCTCGCCCACCATATGGAACAATCCATCGAGAGCCTTGGTCACGACATAATGGTCGAGATCAAAACTTTCTTTCTTGACAAACGGGATGCTCTCATACCGTCCAGTAAGTTCTTTGTATTGTCGGGTCACACCCACTTCATTCATTGCATTGGAAACAGGGGGCTTAAAAACAACCGTAAGCTTGTCCGTGGTCTTTCCTTTAAAATAATCTGTCGCTGCTGTTTCATGCCCTGAAAGGATTTTTCTCACATCGTCAAATGTCATCTCTCCGATGGCATCCCAGAAGATCTGTTTGGCAAATGGAGCTGCTTTCTCGGCTGCCCGGTTCATACTAAGGACAAACTCGTCCACCTGCGGACCATAGCCCACTGCCCTCAGCCCTTTTTCAAAAGTCCTCAATTTTTCAGGCATTAAAATTTTGATCACCTGGTTCAGAAAATATCCATCAGTCTTTCCAGTGAAATTGACGGCATTTTCAGTTCCAACCTGCAACGCTTCTTTCAAACCAGAACCTATCTTGGCATCGCTTAGTCCGCTGCCCTTTTCACCTATTCCCAGACCTTTGTAGATGCGGTCCAATTGTGCTGATGCGGGTAATGCGGTGAGCAAGATAACCATGCTCACTATCAGTATTCGACCGATCATAATAGACCTCCTTTCTTTCCTCTGCTTTTCTTTCTTCCCAGATGCTATGGTATTCAAAGGTCTTCATAAATTTATAAGAATTCATACTAAAGTTACCAATATTATCGGCTACATCCATTTACCCAGTTATTTTATACCCCGACCGGTGGTCTTGCGAGCACACACTTGCAAGAACGGGCTACTTCAAAAGTTTGGTCAATGCCACCACCCCCTTTGCTCACATTGTAACAAACTAACACGAATAAATATAAAACCATTTCGTAGATGTGACTTATTACTCTGATATCAGAAATTTCGATGGCCTATACCGCAAATAGTAACCATCAATTTCCATTGTGAGATATCTAAAAAGTCACCTAATTAATAGCAGAACGTACCACGACTTCCAGGTGAGCGATACCATGAAAATCTCCTTCGATTAAGAAACTCACCAATCTGATATTCTCTTCGAAGGTCATAATGGTGTAGAGTCGGCATGGAACAATCCTTATAAATAATTATGGAATTGAGATATTCTACTCTATCCAAAGTGTTACACTTTTTAAATTGCAACAAATAGACCATTCGATTCTGCAATTTTTCGGCAAGCCCCCATTGGTCTCAAGTTCTTTAAAAGCTTTTTCCCCTGCGTCGTTGACAGTGGCATTAATTACCTTAACCCCTTGCGCTGTGGCAAAATCCACTATTGCTTTGAGATACTGCCACCCTCTCATTTCTGTTTTGTCTTTTTCAATAATCCTTCCCATAGAAGAAATATTCCAAACTTTAAGTTGATTGCTAATTTCCCCAATACCAAAAAGAGCTTCATTGGTACTATTTACTGACACTATATAATAGCTCCTTTCATTTTCTGGCAAGACGATACGGTCAAACTCTCGTTGAAATGCATCTTTAAAAAATCTTCGCAAAAATTCAGAATGCTCTCTGAGCAACCCGTTGAATACTTCACTTGCTTCCCCTTCAGAAATTTTTCTAACCTCGATCTTTTCCACAACTTGCCCTTCCATTTGCATTTCAACTTGCAGATTTTATTATGACCTTTATTCCCATTATTTCCCTTGGCACTTTCTTCTTTAATAAAGGGAGGGAGCTCTTTACAGCATAAATTATGACGACTTCCTTTGGAATAGGCGAGACTTCTCCTATAATATCCACTATTCCAGAAAGTTTGCCGAAGCGTCTTCTGAGTAAACTGACCACATTGACTAATGCGTTAATGCGATCCAGGATCTTTTGCTCACAAGAAAGACCAATTGGCAGTAGGCTCATGAGATAATGCCACATCAAACGTCCTAAGAGTTTTTGATGGAAGTAATAAACGATCTTTTGCCCATCTTCTCCGAAAACGAGAATAAATCCGTTAAGATTTAGTGCAGTCTTTTCCTTATTCAGCTTCCATCCATAATATGTCTTATCAGGTTGGAGAGACCATAGTGCTTCCGGATAATAGAACCTCGTCTTATCAATAAATGTTATGTCGTCTACGATTAGTTCCTTCTTCTTTATTCTACCAGCCTCTACCAACGCAGCTTCATCCGGCATTTCACTAATTGCCTTAACACCTGTCTTCGTTAGAGCTTGAGGATCGGATATTAGAGCTTGTTTTGAAAACCAGAGGCTGATCGAGATCATTTCTTTTTCCAAGGTCGCATATTTTTCTTTTGGTAGATCCATATCCATCTCGAAAACTTTCTTACGCGGACCTTTATGAAATGGCTCTTTTGTAATGTGGATATTGAACTTTGAGCCATTCATCTCAAAAGTGACGTGCTCTTGCTTGCCGGGTGAAAACAAGACCATCCTTTTGCCAAACCTAATTCCGAAAAAATTACTAAATCGAATCTTCTTAATGCCAAGTTCTTCAAGATCTATGGATTTTACATCCATTGAAAATTACCTATTCAGTTATTTTAATGAACTCCCCTTACAAAACTGCTCTCAATTACTTTTCTCTCGCTGTCGCTTATCGCGTATAATTCGAACACCCGTTCATCAATCTCGCTGTCGGTCTTTTCGATCTGACGCTTGAGTTGCTCCAGTTCATGGCCCTCAGCTTTTTGCTCCCGTTTCCGTAAATCGAGCATAACATCCACCAGCTTCACTAAATCGCCATGGAGTCCTTTTTCTTTGGGTTTGTTGACATCTATAATATAGATGGGCAGGTTTCTTATAAAGCGAGACTCATAGGAAAAGTATCCACCTCTAAATCTCGTGCTTCCCCGGTTGTGAAACCAGTCCAACAGACGGCTATTCAGCAACGCCAGAAGATATTTAGGATCGACGTTATTTTTAGGAAGAATTCCATAACCACCAGCAGCTCCACCGCTGAAATAGTATTGGCCATTTGAATCATAGCAATAGCATGCAAAAGCCGCCATGTCTGGAGTGATGATCTTAGGAAGGTCAAACTTATCTAGGCTCTTTGGATAAATATAAGCATACCATCGGTCCCCTTTCATCTTCCCATCTTCGCGGTCTTCCAAGTATTTCCTGCATTCTGTCAAGTATTCCCATGTCTTTGGCAAACTTTCTTTAAGATAATTCTTGTCCAATACCTCCACACCATAATAGGGGAATAGCACGACCTTTTGTGTATCCTTGATAAGGTAACGCTGCATTTGTCCACCCTTGATTAAGGGTTTAAGGAGTTCAGGCTCAAGTTCGATGTCACGGTCCAAATGCGGTGAATGAACTTTAACTGATTTTGTCTTACGTTGAATAACCTCCAGGATGTAAATTTTGTCCGCGCTGGTCTTGAGACCCTGAAATATCCGCTCCGTGACCTCCTCGAGGGGCAGTCCAATGTTTCTTATCTTCTCAACAAGCGCTGTTTCCTCCCCAAAACTAAAACTCCATGGCGCTTCTGTGACTTGTTTCTTTGGAATCCTCCCGACCCGCATTCGGTCATCATGGTATTCTTCATGTTCCCGGATAATCTGGAGTTGTTTTTCTGGATTTTCCAGCTTTGCAACTTCGGAATACTTAAATGTTCTGTCTTTCCCCTTTTGTAGAAAAAGGAGGCACGTGTAAGTACTTGCCTCTTCAAATATTTGATTATCCCTGAAGTTGACAACCTCCATAAGGGCCTTTTGCTCAGAGATAAGTTTTCTTAATCCCTGGCCATAAGCAGACTGGAAAAATTTGTGAGGAAGAATGAATCCGAGGACGCCGCCAGGCTTGAGAAGCTGTAGCCCTCTTTCAACAAAAAGTGCATAGATATCGTAATTCCCAGTAGCCGATACATAATTCTCATTGAAGAAGCCCACGTGGTCTTTAGGAAGTGTTTGAATACGGACATAGGGCGGATTGCCAATGATGACGTCGAATCCGCCTTCGTCTTTAACAATCTTTCGGAAATAAGTGTCCCAATCAAAGGGTTTGGTCTTTACCCAATCCTCTTTGAAAAAGCTCTGGAGTTTGAGCACGTCTCCTGAAATGAGGCTGTTCCCACATTTAATGTTATGGTCTAAGGTCGGCAGCACTGCCCGGCCAGGAATGATCCCATGTTCTCCTTCAAGCATCTTCAGCATCAATGAGAGGCGAGTCACCTCCACAGCCTGTTCATCCAAATCTACCCCAAAGAGATGGTCGAGAACGATCTTTCGTTTGTCAAAAACATTCAGTTCCCAACGACCCTCCAGCGATCCTTCGTCAAAAGAAAACTGCGCCTGATCCTCATAGACCTTAGCCAGAGCGTTTTGCCGCTTCTCCCATGCTTCTTTTTTGAGACGCTGATAGTATTCCTCCAGTTCTTTGAAAGCCCGGATGAGAAAGGAGCCCGACCCACACGCGGGATCTAAGATTCTAAGACCTTTAATCTCCTTAGGTTTCTTCTCAGCGAGGAATCGGCCAACTGTATTCTTCACAATGTAATCCACAATATATTCTGGCGTATAAAAGATGCCACCCGCTTTTCGAACTTCCGGCTTGGGCTCATACTTGACCCGCTTCTCGGTAAGCCTGGGGACAAAACCCAAGTATTGCTCATAGATATTGCCCAGCACCTCAACACCGATGACATCGAAGAGGTACCGGTCATAGGTTTCCAGAATTATTTCTTTTAGAACAAAAAAATCAATTGCAAGATCTTCGCAGGGATGCTCATCAAAAAGCTCACTGTTAAAGTCACGGTCATATCGCCGGAACAGGGCCTTGAGGGTTGGCATAAAGGCAGGTCCAATGTCATCCCGCCGCTGAAGCACCATCTCCTGCAATTTCTCGCCGTAAGTCAGTCCCCGGTCTTCGCATGAACGGATAAAGATGATTCGGTCAAGGATTCGCTGGACATTGTCTTTGAGTTGTGCCTCCGTCATGTCCGGATGATTTTTATAGATATCCTTGGCTAAAATTTCCCGCCATCGCTTCATGTCATCAAGGATTTTCTTATCCACCGGACAGCGTAGATGATCCAACTTTTTAGAAAGAAGTGACCTGTCCAGTAGGCCGGATTCGACAGATTCCTTCGAGAGAAGCCACAGTTCGTCAAACTTTTCCAAGAAGCGGTCATGGGTGAGATCCAACCTGAGACCCGCCTCAAGGTTTCTCTTATTGGGCCAGATGGTTACATCAAAAAGACGGAGTTCCTGAAAATCGGTGAGGAGTACCCATTGTATAGAACCCTTGTTATAACCATAGGTAATAGCCTGGGAGATCGTTTCTGGCTTGGTGAGTTTTGCACGGGGAGGTTTTGCTTCGATATAGATCTTTGGAGAACCCTTAATCTTGAGTGAATAATCGACACGCCCGCCGGAGATTTTTTCTTCCAGCCCGACTTCATTCCGGTCCTGGGTGTTCCATCCCAGTGCCTGGAGCAACGGCTCTATGAAACCGGTCTTGGTCTCGGATTCATTGTACTGGCCAATCACGCCAGCAGCCTGCTCCCTGCGGAATTTCTGAACGAGTTCCTGGACCTTTTCTCGTGCTTTGAGCTGAGTCATGTCTCTCCCCCACCATTCTATCAAATTTGCTCAATTTGTAAATTATTTTCACTCACCCCCCTTGAATCCTGGACCCCTTGAACCCTTTTAAAAGATAGGATTTTATGATAAATGTTTCCCAATGGAGAAGGAGAATAGGGAAATTCTCGTCGAAGGGGCGAAGATCTTTGGGATTTATTTGGGAGGGAAAACAATTGAAGCCTTTGAGCTCTATCTCAAAGAACTCCTCAAGTGGAATCAAAAGATCAATCTCACTGCCATCCGATCAGAGAAAGGCATTGTTCTAAAACATTTTCTTGATTCCCTCTCTGTCCACCCCTATCTCCCCAAACAGCCCTCCATCCTGGACATAGGGTCAGGGGCAGGTTTCCCCGGCATTCCCTTAAAAATCATCCAGCCCACCCTGGAGATGACCTTGATTGACTCTGTTCGTAAAAAAGTGGATTTTCAAAGACATATCATCCGAATGCTCGGTTTAAAAGGAACGGAAGCGATCCATGGCCGTATTCAGGATAAGGGAATCCTCCAGAGTTTAGGGGGGCGATTTGATATTACCCTCTCAAGAGCTTTTTCCGATCTTCGAACCTTTCTCGTCCTGAGTTTCCCTTTTTTGAAAGAAAAAGGAACGGTCATAGCTATGAAAGGTGAGGTGGACAATAAAGAATTGAAACTCCTCAATAAAATAGAAAGAACCCCATACCAATTACCAAAAACCATTCCCCTCATTCTTCCTTTCAGTTCTTTCAAAAGAGCAATTCTCCTGTTTGAAAAGGTATGAAAGCACAACTTTGTCTTTCCATCCATCCCTTTTTTGTGCTATAAAGACTTTTGATAAAGGTTAGAGGAGCGTTCTCCTCCGGAGAACTTGAGGCAGGAGGTCGAAGGTAAAAGCCTCTACCCTCAAGCGAAGCGCTCGCTTCTCTGTTTCTCGTCATGGCAAGAATCATCTGTATTGCCAATCAAAAAGGAGGGGTGGGGAAAACAACCACGGCAGTCAATCTTTCTGCCTCCATCGCTGCGGCAGAGAAAAAAGTTCTTCTCATTGACATTGATCCACAGGGAAATTCAACGAGTGGTGTGGGTTTAAACAAAGAAGGGTCCAATGGAACGATTTACCAAGCCCTGCTTCGTGGTTCAGGACTGAAAGAAATGATTCAGAAGACCGCTCTTGCCTTTTTGGATGTGGTGATTTCCAATACCGATTTGATCGGTGCAGAAGTGGAACTGATCCAGGAAAAAGATCGCGAGAAGAAGTTGGATCGATTAATTAAAGAAGTCGAGACTGACTACGATTATATTTTTATTGATTGCCCTCCCTCCCTGGGCTTGCTGACCATTAACTCACTCACAGCTGCCCATTCCGTCATCATCCCTCTCCAGTGTGAATACTATGCTCTGGAAGGGCTGGGCCAACTTCTCAAGACGATACGCCTGATTAAACAGTCCCTCAACCCAAAATTGGAAATCGAAGGGATTCTGCTCACCATGTTCGATGGGCGGAATAATCTCTCTCACCAGGTCGCCCAAGAAGTGAGAAAACACTTCAAAGACAAGGTGTTCAGGACAATCATCCCGCGAAACATTCGACTGAGTGAAGCCCCCAGCCATGGGAAACCTGTCCTCTTATATGATATTCATTCGAAAGGTGCAGAAAGTTATTTGAACTTGGCCAGAGAAATCATGAACAATGGGAAGATCGATGGCGACTAAAAGAATGGCATTAGGAAAGGGTCTGGGAGCACTTCTCCCGGAATTTGAACAAGGGGAACCGAAGACACTTCTCTATTGTGGGATTGAAGAGATCATCCCCAATCGATCCCAGCCCCGAAAGCATTTTGACGAATCGAAACTTCAGGAATTGGCAGAATCCATTAAAGAGAAAGGGATTCTGGAACCTCTGATCGTCCGAAGGACCGATCAGGGTTATGAACTCATTGTTGGAGAACGTCGCTGGCGAGCAGCTCAAAAGGTTGGGCTAAAAGAAGTTCCTGTTGTAGTAAAAGAGGTCGAAGGGAGAGAGGCTTTGGAAATCTCTCTCATTGAAAACCTGCAGAGGGAAGACCTCAATCCTATTGAGGCAGCTGAGGCTTTCAAACATTTGATAGAAGAGTTCAACATCAGTCAAGAGGATTTGAGTAAACGGATTGGCAAGGACCGAACGACCATCACCAATACCCTCCGCCTTTTAAAGCTACCATTGGAAGTAAGAAATCAACTCCTACAAAATCGCATCACTTCCGGACATGCGAGAGCCATCCTCAGCCTTGAAAACAAAGAAAAGCAGAAGGAACTCTGTGCCCTGATTATCAAGAAGGGTCTTTCAGTGAGAGAGGCTGAAGCGATAGCGAAACGATGGTCAGAGAAACCTAAAAAGACAGCCCCACCAGCCAAGAGAAAGGGTGATTTGGAAAGCCAACTTACCAGCTTACAGGATTCTTTGAGAAAATATCTAGGGACAAAAGTCCGTATTACCCCAAAAGGGAAAAAAGGAAAGATTGAGATTGAATACTATTCCCATGAAGATTTGGAAAGGATTGTCGAAGCGATCATAGAGAAATAGTGCATCGTATCAGCAAAGGTTGAGGTTCAGGTTAAGAAAACTGAGCATTAACGTTAGTCTTAACCTCAACTTTATCCTTAACCTGCCTACGAAGGTTTTGCGCTTTGCACTCGTGGAAAGGAGCAACCCATGTCAGCACGAAAATCCCTTTTTTCTAAAAGCATTTCCACCCCCCCACCCGTTTCTGAGGAAATTAGCGCTTATCTGGGAAAGGAGACTCTCTTTGAAGGAAAGATGACCTTTGAAGGCGTATTTCGTCTGGATGGGAAATTTGAAGGGGAGATCTTTGAAAGCGGAACATTAATCGTGGGTGAAAAAGCAATCGTCAAAGGGAAAATTGGGGTCGATACGATCGTCATCAATGGCTTGGTGGAAGGGGATGTATGTGCCAAAACACGGGTGGAAATCCATTCCACAGGTAAAGTCAACGGAACCCTGCTCACCCCAATTCTTACCGTTAATGAGGGTGGAACCTTCGATGGCCATTGCAAAATGGAGGGAACCCTTAAAAAAGAGAATGACCTTCACCATCCCTCCCCCGAGATAGATCATTCTCTGTCAGCTTGATATCTGCTGAACCTATTAATTTTACATGAAAACTCATAATTCTCCTCTCTGCCCAATGGACCGCTTTCTCCTTCAAGAAAGAGTAATGAACTCCATTCCGTGAAGCATGGGGGAGAGACCAGAAAAAGACCAGAAAAAATAATTGACAACTCTTTTGATTCATGTTAACTAATTCACATTTTATTGCTCCCTAATGTCTCCCGATCAAAAACCGAAGGGAACTCTTGGCGAATGGATGCGCTATGCCAATATAGGCATAGAGATGATGGTGTCGGTCTTAATCGGGGCATTTGGGGGGTATGGTTTGGATTATTTATTCCATACCAAACCTTGGCTGATGATCGTCGGTTTCATTCTGGGTTCAGTGGCCGGGTTTCGAAGCCTTTTTCGGCTCCTCGAACAAGAAAATAAGAAAAAGTAATAAGATGAATCCTTTTCTTTTAGGAAGTGTCACCGGGATTGCCTTGGCTCTGCTCAATTTCTTAGCTTCGGCATTCTATTCTTCCAGAATCATCTCTTATTCCAAAATGAATTCTATTGCCCTTGCCTTGATAGGATTCGTTACGCGGCTGACGATGATCGGTATCATTTTCTACGGTCTCACAAGAGTTAAATGGATTCATTTTCAAACATTTCTGATCACCTTTGTCATCTTTTTTACCCTCTGCACCATTTGGAAGGCGACCCGGGTTTACCGAGAAGCCAAACTTTTGATGAAACAACAAACAGAGATATGAGGGAACGTCTATGAACCTGATGGAGCATCTCCAACCCCATGTAGTCATCCCGCTGAAAATTGGTAACATTGATATTTCCATTACCAATGCCGTGATTTCGATCTGGGTGGCGTGTATCCTCGTGTTTCTAACGCTCACTCTGGCAGGTCGAATCGGAAGGCTCATACCAAGAGGGCTGCAGAATTTAATGGAATCGCTGGTCAGTTTTGTAAAACAAAGCCTTATCCATGAGATTCTGGGTGAAGAGGGGATGAGTTGGTTTCCCTTTATTGCCACCCTCTTCTTTTTCATCCTCTTCTGTAACCTTCTTGGACTCATTCCAAAGATGTTCACCGCCACCTCCAATATCAATGTGACGGCCACTCTGGCAGCGATGGTTTTTATCTTGACCCAAGGGGCTGGGATTGCCAAACACGGCCTGGTAGGATATTGCAAGACCTTTGTCCCCAAAGGAATGCCTCGTGGCATCATGGGTAAAATCCTCATTGGTTTCATGATCATTGTCGAGATCATCAGTCAACTTGCCAGACCCTTTTCTCTTGCCGTCCGACTCTTTGCCAACATGACAGCTGGGCATATGGTGATTCTGGTTTTTATTTCAATGATCTTTATGTTTCAAGGTCTTATCGCAAAGGTCTTTGTGACCCCAATGTCTGTGGTCATGGCTGTGGTCATGATGGCCTTTGAAATTTTCGTTTCCTTATTACAAGCTTTCATCTTTGCTATTTTGGCTTCAATCTACATTAGCCTTGCAGTACACCCAGAACATTAGCAGGAACGTGGAAAGTGGAGGGTGGAAAGGAGTTTGAACTTGAAAACAAGCGAGAAAGCAAGAAGTTGGATCCCTTAAGAGACCGCTTTCTACACACTACTTTCTACTTTCTAATTCAAAAGAAGGAGGATACGAATGGAAGCAACTGGTTTGGCTCAATTGGTCCCTGGTCTCGCAAAATTAGGTGGAGGGTTGAGCATCGGGTTAGGAGCCCTTGGAACCGGAATCGGCATGGGGATACTGGTGGGTAAGGCCCTTGAGGGAATGGCCCGGCAACCTGAATCCGCAGGATTGCTTCGAACAACCATGTTTATCGGGGTTGCATTTGTCGAAGCATTGGCCCTTTACGCCTTAGTCATCACCTTCTTGTTGATTTTCTAATCATCTCTTTAACCTTATGGTTTGATAAGTGAGACGCGTTGGGCCAAGGCTTTATGTCAGGCAAATGGAGAAGTCAAAAATCCCAAGCATCACGAACTAAACTTAACTACCCTGTCTACGGCCGGGCAGGCAATAGGCAGGGATTAGGTGAACAGAGAGGGAGCGAAATATGTTTAAAGCAGAACCCGGATTGATTATTTGGACCATTATCTCCTTTATCCTTCTTGTCCTCCTTTTATGGAAGGTGGCCTATCCACAGATCCTCAAGGGGATGAAGAAGAGAGAGGAGACCATTAAACAACAACTGGAAGAGGCCCAAAAGACGAAAAAGGAGGCTGAGAATCTCTTAGAGGATTACAGACGCCAACTCGCCGAGGCCCGTTCCGAAGCCCAGAAGATCATCAATGAGGGAAAGTCATTGGGCGAGAACATGCGGAAGGAAATCGTCCAGAAGGCCCAGGAGGAATCCAACCAGATTGTCAAAAGGGCCCAGGAGGAAATCGAACTTCAAAAACAGAAGGCCATCCTCGAACTCCAGGAGAAGATCGCTGATCTTTCCATCATGGCGGCATCGAAGATCATCAACAAATCTCTCAATACAGAAGACAACCGCCGTCTGGTGGAGGAATATGTTTCTAAGGTAGGTGAGCTCTATGGCAAGTGATCCCTTGGTAAAGTCCTATGCAGAGGCCCTCTTTCAGGTAGCCCGGGCTGAGGAGACATTGGATAGGGTCGAAGAGGAACTGACCCGACTGAACAAATCCTTGGATTCGAATGCTGAATTGAGGGAGTTTCTAAGCAATCCCCAGATCTCCTCCGATGGAAAGAAGAGCGCTCTCTTTCAGATTTTCGGTGGGAAGGTCTCCCCGATCACGCTTCACTGGATCAACATGGTGGTCGATCAGGGAAGACAGAGGAGGCTACCGACGATCATCGAGGCCTTCCTCACATTAACTGAAGAGGCCCGCGAAAAGGTAACTGCAGAGGTGATTACCTCGATTCCTCTTTCAGAGGATCTGGCTCAGCGTCTTGAGCAGGAGCTCTCCAAAATCACCAAGAAGCGAGTTTTCCTTAAACCCATCATTGATGATTCAATCTTGGGTGGGGTGATCGTTAAGATCGAGAATAAGGTGATTGATGGAAGTGTTAAACATCGGCTCGAAGAAATTAAGAATGAGATGATCAAAACTGCTTAACCAAAAAGGAGTACAGACCGTGGAACTGAAGATCAATCCAGAAGAAATATCAGCCATCCTGAAACGACATATCGAACAATATCAGGTCAAGGTAGAAATGGAGGAGGTGGGCGAGATCATCGAGGCCGGCGACGGGATTGCAAGGATCAAAGGTCTTCCCAGTTGTATGTCGGCTGAGATGCTCGAATTTCCAGAAGGGATCTATGGGATGGCCCTCAACCTCGAAGAGGACCAGATCGGAGCCATGATTCTTGGCGATATTG
>Ga0315281_10011069_pt1 | contig 12375 bp, 10 predicted proteins | sample YL17G07_0_MG_FD_204540 | JGI IMG/M metagenome (GOLD analysis project Ga0315281, IMG submission 204540) | Sediment microbial communities from Yellowstone Lake, YNP, Wyoming, USA - YL17G07_0 | ecosystem: Environmental > Aquatic > Freshwater > Lake > Sediment | place: USA: Wyoming | collected... | reverse complement strand
TGGTCTTTTCATCCGGCTTGGCCAGTGCCTTGCCCGGTTCCGTTGCAACTTTCTCCGCCGGTTTCGCTTTGGTGAGGAACGGGATCGGCGTCTTGTTCATATACCACGTGATGCCGACGGCGATGCCTAGGCCGAGGATGAGACCGATAAAAATCCCGAGCAGCGTTCCGCCACTACTTTTCTTCCTGGCTACCATCCTCGGTTTGTAGTCTTTGCCCATTTACATCTTTTCAGGAGCGCTCACGCCCAGCAGCGCAAGACCGTTTTTCAGCACTTGGCTCACGGCGGCGATCAATGCAAGCCGCGCCAGCTTGAGTTCCTCGTCGGCGACGAGTACGCGCTCGGCATTATAGTAGCTGTGGAACTCCCCTGCCAGTTCGCGCAGATAGAACGCCACCATGTGCGGCGCGAAATCATGCCCGGCTTCAGCCTGTATCTCGGGGAACTCACCCAGCCGCTGCGCCAAAGCAAGTTCGCGCGGGAGCGTGAGCGGCGCGAGGCCGGCGGCGGAAAGCGCCTGCGGGTTTCCGCCCCATTGCGCCAGTACCGAACAGATGCGGGCATGCGCGTACTGCACGTAATAGACCGGATTGTCCTCGGTTCTCGACTTCGCGAGATCGATGTCGAACACAAACTCGCTGTCGGCCTTGCGCGAAACCAGGAAAAAGCGCACTGCATCGCGCCCCACCTCGTCGATCAGGTCGCGCAGTGTGACGTAGCTGCCGGCGCGCTTCGACAGCTTCACCTCCGCGCCCCCTTTTATCACCGACACCATCTTGTGCAGGACATAGTCCGGATAGGTCTTGGGGATGCCGGCGCCCGCCACCGAACTCAAGGCCTGCAGGCCGGCGCGCACCCGCGCTACCGTGCCGTGATGGTCCGAACCCTGGACATTGACCGCGCGCGCGAAACCACGCTGCCACTTGGTAAGGTGATAGGCGACGTCGGGCACGAAATAAGTGTGGCTGCCGTCGGACTTTCTCATCACCCGGTCCTTGTCGTCGCCGTAGTCGGTGGTCTTGAGCCACAGCGCCCCGTCCTTTTCGTAGGTCTTGCCCGATGCGACGAGTGCGCTGACCGCGGCGTCGACCTTGCCTTCGGCGTAGAGCGACGATTCGAGGTAATAGTTGTCGAATCTCACACCGAACACCTTGAGATCCTCGTCCTGCTCGCGGCGCAGCGCGGCGACCGCGAATCTGCGCACCGCACCCACATCGCCGGTATCGCCGCCCTGGGCGATATAGTCCGCGGCGATCTCGCGTATGTATTCGCCGTGATAGCCGGATTCGGGGAAAGTCATCGGCTCGCCGCGCAGTTCGCATGCTCGCGCCTGCACCGACAGCGCCAGATTGTCGATCTGCACGCCGGCATCGTTGTAGTAGAACTCGCGCGCCACCTTCCAGCCCAGGGCGTCGAGCAGGGCCGAGATCGCGTCGCCCAGCGCCGCCTGGCGGCCGTGGCCCACATGCAGCGGCCCGGTCGGATTGGCGGAAACGAATTCGACCAGGATGGACCGACCCCGACCGGCGTCGGAGCGTCCGTAACGCGAACCGGCGGTGAGCACCCTGTGCACCACGTCCAGCTTGGCTGCCGGTTTCAGGCGCAGATTGATAAAGCCGGGCCCGGCGAGTTCGGCCTGGTCCAGCCAGGGCGAGGCGGGCAGGGCGGCGATCAGCGCCTGCGCCAGTTCACGCGGACTGCGCTTGAGCTCGCGCGCGAGCTGCATGGCGACATTGCATGCCCAGTCGCCGTGTGCAGCCTGCTTCGGACGCTCTAACGCGATGATGGACGCCGGATACTGCGGCGCCACGCGCGCCAGCGCCTGCGTCAGCAGATCGGTCAGATGGGACTTGATTGCAGCGGACAAGAGGGAGAGGGTTGGAGCGAAAAAAGGTGTATATTATACCTTGGGAAGCTCTGATCAAGGTCGTGAGGCGATCAGAGCTTCCTCTGACTTGGATCAGAATTCGATCGGATCGACGTCCAGATGCCAGCGCACCGTGCGCTGGGGCAGCGCATGCAGTTTGGCGCTCCAGGCCGCGAGGTGCGCCTGCAGCGCCTTGCGCGATTGGGACTGGGCGAGCAGGTGCGCGCGCTCGCGCTCGGCCAGCCGGGTTACGGTCATGGGCACCGGATCGTAAAGGGTGACGCCCGGCGGGGACGGACCCGCCAAGGTTACCGCCTGGCGCAGGAATTCGAGCGCGGTTATCAGCTCCTCGGCGTCGGCACGCAGCACGGCCTCAAACACGTAAGGCGGGAAACCGGCCTGCTCGCGCTCGGCGAGCAGCGTTCGCGCGAAGCCGGCGTAATCATGCTGCGCCAGCGCCGCATACAGCGGGTGTCGCGGATACTGCGTCTGGATCAGAACTTCTCCGGCCAGGTCGGCTCGTCCGGCGCGGCCTGCGACTTGCATGAGCTGCGCGAACAGGCGCTCGGGCGCGCGATAGTCGGCGGAATACAGCGCGCTGTCGGCGTTCAGCACCGCGACCAAGGTCAGGTTGGGGAAGTCGTGCCCCTTAGCCAGAATCTGGGTGCCGACCAGAATGTCGGCGCGGCCCCCGTGTATCTGCTCCAGCATGCGCGAAAAGCTGCCCTTGTTGCGGGTGCTGTCCCGATCAACGCGCAGGATACGCGCCTGTGGGAAGTGTGCGGCCAGCGTCGCTTCCAGCCGTTGCGTGCCGCGCCCAAGGGGATGGATATCGGCATTGCCGCAGTTCGGACAGTGGCGCGGGATCGACGTGCTCGCGCCGCAATGATGGCAGCGCAGCCGCTTGTCGGCCAGATGCACCACCATCCGCGTGGAGCAGCGTTTGCAGCCGCTTACCCAATCGCAGGCCGGGCACATCAGCACCGGCGCGTAACCGCGGCGGTTCAGAAATACCAGACTTTGCTCGCCGCGCGCGAGGCGTTCCTGCAGCGCCTCCAGCACCGCCGGCGCCAGCCCGTCGTCGAGCTTGTGTTTGCGCATGTCCACGGTGCGCACCAGCGGCAACTGTGCCTGCGGCACGGCGCGCTGCGATAGCTGCAGCAGTTGGTAGCGGCCGGACAATGCGTGCGCATAGGTTTCGAGCGCCGGCGTGGCCGAGCCGAGCACGATGGGGATTCCCGCCTGGCGCGCGCGGAATACGGCCACGTCGCGCGCCGAGTAGCGCACGCCATCCTGTTGCTTGAACGAGGCATCCTGTTCCTCGTCCACTACGATCAGTGCCAGCTTTGGCAAGGGCGCGAACACGGCGAGCCGCGTCCCGAGCACGATCGCCGCCGCGCCGCTTTGCGCCTGCAGCCAGTGCTGGGTGCGCTCGCCGTCGGCGAGGCCGCTGTGCAAGCTGACCAGGGGCGTATTGGGAAAACGCTCGCGGAACTCCTGTTCCAGCCGCGGCGTAAGGCTGATCTCCGGTACCAGCACCAACGTCTGTCCGCCTGTCGCCAAGGTGCGCGCGATCAGGCGCAGGTAGATCTCGGTCTTGCCGCTGCCGGTGATGCCGTGTAGCAGAAAAACTCCATAGCCGGGGCCGGCGCGCTCAATTTGCCGCAACACCCGCTGCTGCTCGGCATTCAATGCAAGTTTCTCGACGAAACCGCCGGCACTCGCCTGCGCGGACGGTTGATAGCGTTCGATCCATCCGGCGGTGCTGAGTTCGGCCAGGGCTTGTTTCGCGCTTTGGCTCTGGGCCAGCAACGCCTGCTCCGTACATTCGGACCGCGACAGAGCTTCGAGCAGCGCGCGCTTCACCTTTGCGCGTGCGGGCAACTGCGCCAGCGCCTCGCGTCCGCTGGCGCTCAGGCGGTAAGCGGCCGCCTGTTTGAGTGTGAGTGTGGCACCGGGTTTGCGCAGCTGCACCGGCAGTCCGTTGAAAATGACCTCGCCCAGAGGCCGGTGATAGTAGTCGCTGCAGAACTGCACCAGTTCCAGCCAGTCGCGCCCGAGTGCCGGAGTTTCGCGCAGGATGCGCACCGCCGACTTCAGTTTTTCGCTATCGATTTCCGATGTGTCGGCGAGAGCGACGATCACGCCCACCATTTGCTTGTTGCCGAACGGCACCAGCACGCGCATGCCGATATCCGCGCTGCTCGTCTCGGCACAGCAGTAATCGAACAGCCGCGGCACGGGCAGGTCGAGTGCGACGTGCAGTATGCTCATTCGTCGCCAGTGGAAAAAGAAACGGTTAAGGAAGCAACGCGAGCAAGGTGAAGCGATTTATCTGAAAACTGCTGCATCACCCTATTGCCAAAGGGGAACTCCGGTTGTGCACAATTTCTGTGGGTAACTTTGTGAGTAAGTTTGCAATCTCGCTGTAAGCATCTTTTCCATAAGGAATTTTTTCCGTTGCTCAGAATTGCAGCGAGACTCTTATTGCCGTAAAAACATAATGTTACATGGTTTCGCCAGAGACCCGGTGGCCCTTGCCGGCAAATAGGGGGGAGCGCAACCGGTTGTGCATAAGTCAAGGTTTGGGGAATTCGCGGAAATCCTTAGCTGGCGCGGGTGTCGGCGTAGTTGCCGTGATAGCGCGGGCTCGATTCATGTACGCAGTCGACCAGAATTTTGACGTTTTCGGGCGGGGTGAATTGGGAAATGCCGTGGCCTAGATTGAATACATGGCCACTGCCGTGGCCGAAGGAAGCGAGGATTTTTTCCGTTTCGCGCTGCACCACTTCCGCCGGCGCAAATAGCACAGCCGGGTCCATGTTGCCCTGCAGCGCAACACGATCGCCGATGCGCGCTCGCGCCTGACCGATGTCCATGCTCCAGTCAACTCCTACTCCATCGCAGCCGACGGCGGCGATGTCTTCGAGCCAGTTGCCGCAGCCTTTGGTGAATACGATGGCCGGAACGCGCGCGCCCGCCTGCTCGCGCTTGAGGCCGGCGATGATGCGCTGCAAGTAGGCGAGCGAGAACTCGCGATAGGCCGCATGCGACAGGTTTCCGCCCCAAGTATCGAAGATCATCACTGCTTGTGCGCCGGCCTCGATCTGGGCATTGAGGTAATGGGTTACGGCCTGTGCGTTGACTTCCAGGATGCGATGCAGCAAATCGGGACGCGCGTAGAGCATGGTCTTGATAGTACGGAAATCGTCGCTGGCCCCGCCTTCGACCATGTAACAGGCGAGCGTGTAAGGACTGCCGGCGAAGCCGATGAGCGGCACGCTGCCTGCAAGCGCGCGCCGGATTTCGCTGACCGCGTCAAGCACATAACGCAATTCCGCGCCCGGATCGGGCACGGTCAGATCGCGGATCGCCCACTCGTCGCGCAGCGGCCGTTCGAACTTCGGCCCCTCGCCTTCGGCGAAGTACAGTCCCAGGCCCATGGCGTCCGGAACGGTGAGGATGTCGGAGAACAGAATGGCGGCGTCGAGTTCGAACCGCGCCAGCGGCTGTAGCGTGACTTCAGTGGCATAGCCCGGATTCTTGCACAGGCCCAGAAAACTGCCCGCGCGGCTGCGCGTCTGGTTGTATTCCGGCAGGTAACGGCCGGCTTGGCGCATCAGCCATACCGGCGTGTACTCCGTGGGCTGGCGCAATAGCGCGCGGATCAGCGTGTCGTTTTTCAGCCTGGTCATGTCATTTGAGCAGTTTGGTGGCGATGAACTTCCATTCGTCCGGGTCGATCGGCGTAATGGACAGGCGGTTGCCACGCGCCAGCAGGCGCATGTCGGCCAACTCCTTGTGTTCGCGCAGTTCCGCCAGGCCGAGGAGCCGGATTTTTCTCACGAACTTCACCTCCACGTTTACCCAGCGCGGGCTGTCGCGCGTGGCCTTGGCATCGTAGTACTTGCTGTTCCGGTCGAATTGCGTCTCGTCCGGATAGGCCTTGGTGCAGACCTCCGCCAAGCCGGCGATTCCGGGCTGCGCGCAACTCGAATGATAGAACAGCACCGCGTCGCCGACTTGCATCTGGTCGCGCATGAAATTACGCGCCTGGTAGTTGCGCACGCCGAACCAGGCCGTGCTGCGCCGCGGCGCGCGCGCAAGGTCGTCGATGCTGAACTCGTCGGGCTCGGATTTCATCAGCCAGTAGCGCATTGCGAGGAACTCTAAAACAAAAATCGCAGACACGAGGTCTGCGATTGATGAAGTATTGGATTCCCCGCGAATGCCGTCAGGCCCGCATCCTCTGAACCTGCAGTCCAGAGTGGTCGCGTTCCGGCCACCGTAGGTACATCCACAGTCGCGCGAGGCGTAGGGACGCGCACAAAAGTGGCGCTATGGTCCGCAACCTCAGCACATATATTGGTTCAAGGAATATATGGCCTAAACGAGCATCGCAGGGAAACTTTTCGCGGTCTGGCTCGGCCGGGCGCGATCTAGAACAGAGAATCCTGCTGCGACAACGCTTGATCGAGCTTCGACTGCACTAAATTCATTCTACGCTTTAATTCTGCGATGTCAAAGCCAGTGCCGAGTTTGATCGAGAGCAGTTCATTGGCGATATTCAGCGCGGCCATGACGGCGATGCGCTCAGTGCCGGCGACCTTGCTTGCCGCCTTTATTTCCGTCATTTTCTTGTCGACATAGGCAACCGCGGCAAGCAACGCCTCGCGCTCGTCGTCGGCGCAGGTGACGCGATAATTGCGGCCCATGATGCTGACCTCAAGGGCTTTGGCTTTTTCGCTCATTCCGGGATCTGGCGCAGCAGCGCCTCGAGGCGGGTCTTGGCGCCTCCTACCTTGTCTTCAAGGCGCTTGACTTCGTTTTGTGCGGACGCCAACTGTAGCCTCAGTTCTTTGTTTTCGCTCTTCAGGCGTTGGCACAATTGGAGGAACTGGTCTATTTTGCCATCGAGTGTGTCGAATTCCGCATCCATCGCCACACTATAATTTCAAAAATCGTGACAAGTCAAGTAATAACAGGCAATACTAAATGCTCTTTCCATGATGAATAAGCCACCCTATTTGATTGACGCAATGCAGGATTTCGAGACCCCGGATTCGTTGCCGGACTGCGCCGGAAGGCGCGCCCGATCAAACTCTTTTCCGCGTGTTCTCGCGCCTTCGCGGTTGCATATTCTTCTGTTTGCCCGCGATATTGTGTAAAATCACTGCACTCGTTCGAGGTGTCCGCCGGCGATTCCTGCAGGCGGGTGAAACGGGAAACAGGTACAGCGTGCACGCACGTCCAAGCCTGTGCTGCCCCCGCAACGGTATGTGAGCGCGGGTCTGTCACGATGCCACTGTAAGCGAGCGCTTACGGGAAGGCGACAGACTCAATCCCACGAGCCCGGAGACCGGCCTCGCACGACAGGTGGAAACACTGCGGGGACGCGGTGCGCCGGTTGCGGTTCGGATTTCCCCCCGCGTTTCCTTTGTTGTTTCAGTTGTGCAGCTTGCGGGGACGCTCGCTGCGGGGGGAAGTCATGTACTCCAAATCAGTCATTGCCGCCATTGTGCTCGCGTTGGCGACGCACGCGTTTGCCGAGGAAGAGGCGGTGGTGGTCACAGCTACGCGTTTTCCGGAGAAACGACTCGATCACCCGATCGGGGTCACGGTCATCACGCGCGAGCAGATTGTGAACAGCACGGCGGCGACTCTGCCGGATCTGCTGTCGCGCCATGCCGGCGTCAATGCGCGCAATAACAGCGGCAGTCCGGATGTGGCGATCGACATGCGCGGCTTTGGCGTGAGTGGCGATCAGAACACGCTGGTGCTGCTCGACGGCCAGCGTCTGAACGACATCGAGCTGACCACGGTTAGATGGTCGGCGATTCCTCTGGATGCCATCGAGCGCGTCGAAATCCAGCGCGGCGGCGGTGCGGTGTTATATGGCGGCGGCGCCACGGGTGGCACCATCAATATCATCACCCGCTCGCCGATCGCGGGCGACAGGAGCGCGGTCGTGGCGGCAAGCTACGGCAGCTACCATGCGAATGACTTGCGCGCCGCGGTCAATGTTGCCGGGACCAATACGGGTTTTTCCCTGACCGCGAACCAATACAACTCTGACAACTACCGCGTCAACAACCGCCTCGAACAGCGAAACGTGCTTGGCGATCTGCGCTGGACCGGCAGCCGCGGCGCCCTGGTATTCAAGTTCGGACTGGACAATCAGAGCCTGCGCTTGCCCGGGGCGCGCACCAAGGCGCAACTGGACTCCGACGCGCGCGGGACCGCTACGCAGGGTGATTACAGCGCACGCGATGGCAAGCAGGCCACGCTCTCGGGCCGCTATGAGTTCGACTCCGCCGATTTCGCCGTTGACTTTTCCTATCGGGATACCAGGCGCATTGGTTTTTTCGATGATTACACTGGCGCCGGTTTCAGTACTTTCGTCGACACCCATGCCACGGTTTGGGCGCTCACGCCCCGCCTGAAAAAGCCATATCAGTTCCTGGGGCGCGACAATGTTCTTATTTTCGGCATGGATGCGGACATCTGGGATTACAACGCGCTACGCGCTGCCCGTTTCGAGCAACTGGGCGCACCGCAAGTCGACCTGGCAGCCACGCAAAAAGACCGCGCTTATTATGTGCAGAATCACACCGCGTTCGGAACCGCGACCAAACTCACTCTGGGTGCGCGCTTGCAGCGCGTGGAAATATCCGCCAACGATCGCGCGAACCCGGCAAGCTATGCGAACACCTCCCAGGTGCGCAGCCCGCGCGCCTGGGAGGCGGCGCTGCGGCACAATTTCACCTCTGCGCTAGCCTTGTTCGGCAAGCTCGGCGCGAGTTTTCGCGTGGCAACCGTGGACGAGATTTACAACCAGTTCGGCGGCCCGGTATTCGATTCCATCCTGACGCCGCTCGAGCCCCAGACCTCGCATGACCGTGAAATCGGCGCGGAGTACAAGTCTGACACCGGACGCCTGCAGGCGAGAATGTATCGCATGGATTTGCGCAACGAAATCCACTTCAATGCGATCACCTTCACGAACATGAACCTGTCGCCGACGCAGCGCGAGGGGATCGAACTTGAAGGGAGTCATAAGCTCGGCGAGCGCGTCGACTTGTTTGGCAGCTATACTCGTGCGCGCGCCGTGTTCCGAGAAGGTGTATACAATGGCTACGACGCGAACTTCAACCCCATCAGCGTTGACTTGAGCGGCAAGAATGTGCCTCTGGTGCCACACGCTTCCGCCAAGCTCGGACTCACCTGGCAGCTTGCCGACAGGACGCGCTTGAGCGGCGCGCTCGGCTATGTCGGCAAGCAGTATTTCGACAATGACCAGTCCAATACCTTTCCCGGGCAAATGGCCTCGTTCGTAACCGCCGATGCCAAGTTGACTCACTTCGCCGGATTCTGGACCTTCACTTTGACCGGGAATAATCTGACCGACAGAAAGTATTACACCTATGCCATACGCAACGGCGCAGGCACTTCTTTCAATGCCTACCCCATGGCAGGGCGCAATTTTCTGCTTACCGCGGAATATCGTTTTCAATAGTTAAAGGGACGCGCTTGCGCCGAACGCTGCTCATCTGGCTGCTCCTCGCCGCCGCCGCGCTCGCCTCATTCGCGTTCGCGCTCGCCACCGGCAGCGCGCGCCTCGCGCCGCTTGAATTGCTGCAGGCGCTTAGCTCTCCGGGCGACAGCCTCGCCGGCGAGATCGTCATGCGCTTGCGCCTGCCTCGCGCGCTGGCTGCCTTCGCGGTCGGCGGCCTGCTCGCACTGGCGGGCGCGTTGATGCAGGTGCTGCTGCGCAATCCGCTCGCCGATCCCTACGTACTTGGCCTATCGGGCGGCGCAGCGGTCGGTGCGCTCGGGGCCATGTTGGCGGGGCTGGGAGCGCTCGCCGCAAACCTCGGTGCGATTGGTGGCGCCCTGGCCGCGATCCTGCTGGTGTTCGCGCTCGCCCGGCGCGATTTTGTGCGCCGGCAAGCATTCGGCGCGCTGGATGCCTCGCCGCGCCTGTTGCTCACCGGGGTGATCATGGCTGCCGGTTGGGGGGCCGTCATCACTCTGATGCTGACCTTGGCGCCCGAAGCCAAGCTGCGCGGTATGCTGTTCTGGCTGATGGGTGACCTGAACGGCGCCGAGTCCTGGGCGCCGGCGATGCTCGTGCTGGCGGTCGCGTTGGGCGTGACCTATCCGGCGGCGCGCGATCTGAATGTGCTCCTGCGCGGCGAGGCGCTCGCGCACGCGTTCGGCGTGCGGGTGGTGCCGCTGCGCCGCACGATCTATCTGGTCTCTTCGGTCGCAACCGCGCTCGCCGTGACCACCGCCGGCGCCATCGGCTTCGTCGGACTGGTGGTGCCGCATGCGCTGCGCCTGGCACTGGGCAACGACCAACGCATGCTGCTGCCGGCGAGCGCGCTCGCCGGCGGAACGCTGCTATTGCTGGCCGATACGGCGGCGCGCAGCTTGCTTGCGCCGCAGCAACTGCCGGTGGGTGTGATCACCGCGCTGGTTGGTGTGCCGGTGTTCATGTTGCTATTGATGCGCAGTCCCGGAAGAACATGAGCGCGCCGCTTCTTGAGGTGCAAGATCTGATGCTGCGCGTGGGCGGACGCACGCTGGTGCGCGAGTTGAGTTTCCGCCTCGGCGCCGGCGAAGTATGGTGCATGCTCGGTCCCAACGGCGCGGGCAAGACCACCTTCCTGCACACTGCAGTCGGCCTGCGCGAGCCGCAGGGCGGCGTGTTGCGCCTGGCCGGCAGGGCCTTAGTCGATTGGCCTGCCGCCGACGCAGCGCGGCAGCGTGGTTTTTTGCCGCAGACTTTCCACGACGCCTTCAGCGCGAGCGTACTGGAGAGTGTGATGCTGGGGCGCCATCCCTATCTTTCACGCTGGCAATGGGAAGGCGAGGACGAGCGCAAGATCGCGTTAGCCGCGCTCGGCGCGGTCGATCTGGCCGGGTTCGAGCGGCGCGACGTGTTGACGCTCTCCGGCGGCGAGCGCCAGCGCGTGGGGCTGGCGGCGCTGTTGGCGCAGGATGCTCCGCTCCTCTTGCTCGACGAGCCGGTGTCGCACCTCGACCTGCATCACCAGGTGCTGGTGCTGGAGCATCTGGGCGAACTGGCCCGCGCTCGCGGCAAGGGCGTGCTGTTCACGGTGCACGACCTCAATCTGGCGGCGCGCTTCGCCAGCCACGCCCTGCTGCTCACGCCGCAGGGAGCGGTGCGGCAGGGGCCGATCGGCGAAGTGATGACCGAGGCCGCGCTGTGCGCCGCGTTCGGCCATCGCGTGACGCGCCTCGAAGCGGCCGGGCGAACGCTGTTCGTGCCGGAGTGATATGAGCGCGAACGATGCCGTGCTAGGGGCCAATCATCGCCACAAAGCGTTGTTGCATTGCGCGCTTGCCGCCGCACTGGCCGTGGGCAGCGCGGCGCTGGCCACCGAAATCAGACTCGCCGACGATAGCGGCCGTAGCCTGACGCTCAAACAACCGGCGCAGCGCATCATCAGCCTGACGCCGCATATGACCGAGTTGCTGTTCGCGGCCGGCGCGGGCGGGCAGGTCGTCGGTACCGTCGAGTACAGCAATTACCCGGCGGCAGCGCAGCGCATCCCGCGCATCGGCGACAACGCGCAGCTCGACCTGGAGCGCATTGTCGCCCTCAAGCCCGACCTGATCGTGGTCTGGCAGTACGGCAACGCACAGCGCCAGCTCGACAAATTGCTGCGGCTCGGCATCCCGGTGTACTACAACGAGCCGCGCCGGCTCGCCGACATCGCGCGCGCCATCGAACAGCTCGGCCGCCTGGCCGGCACCGAAACGGTCGCGCTGCCGGCGTCGCGCGCATTTGCGGCGCGCGAGCTCGGGTTGCGCCAGCGCTACGCCGGCCGTGCGGTGGTGACGGTGTTCTATCAGATCTGGGATAAACCGCTGATGACCGTCAATGGCGGTCACCTTATCAGCGACGTGATCCGCCTGTGCGGCGGGCACAATGTGTTCGCCGGGTTGAAATCGCTGGCGCCGGAAATCTCGATCGAGGCGGTGCTCACCGCCGATCCGGAGGCGATCGGCGGCGTGAGCGCCGAAGCCGGCCAGACGGGAAACCTGAAGGGATGGAAAGCATGGCCGCGCCTGAAAGCGGTGGCGCGCGACAACCTGTTTGTCATCCACTCCGATCTGATCAGCCGCAATACGCCGCGCATTCTGGACGGCGCGCAGCAGATGTGCGAGCAACTCGAGGCGGCGCGCGCCAGGCGCAAGTGAGCAGCCGGGCGCGTAGCGGGCAGCATGCCGTGCGAACCCATTCACCGCCCGCTGGTTCTCTGCTATCGTGCGTGCATGCTGAAATGCCAGCCTGATCTGCAAGCCTTGCGCCGCGTTGGCGTGCGGTCCGGGCGGAAGAAGCAAAGCTAGTGTTGCCTGCCCTGGGCACAAGGAGAACTGGTGCGATGAAAATCGCTCTGGTGCGCCAGCGCTACAATCCCTACGGTGGCGCCGAGCGCTTCGTCGAGCGTGCCATGACGGCGCTTGCGGCGCAGGAT
>Ga0315281_10011068_pt1 | contig 12376 bp, 9 predicted proteins | sample YL17G07_0_MG_FD_204540 | JGI IMG/M metagenome (GOLD analysis project Ga0315281, IMG submission 204540) | Sediment microbial communities from Yellowstone Lake, YNP, Wyoming, USA - YL17G07_0 | ecosystem: Environmental > Aquatic > Freshwater > Lake > Sediment | place: USA: Wyoming | collected... | reverse complement strand
GGTAGTAGGAGGAACTGTAGTAGTGGTAGTAGGAGGAACTGTAGTAGTGGTAGTAGGAGGAACTGTAGTAGTGGTAGTAGGAGGAACTGTAGTAGTGGTAGTAGAAGGCGGGATAAATGGAGAAAGCATATTAAACACAAAAGAATTAGAACGGGAGATGACGAGCTCTGGCTTTGGAGAATTATATTGAAGGGTAATATCGACTTTAATGGCAGAAGTGTTCATTCGTAAATCCCTTACTTTGTAATCCGAGCAAGGACTAGGAGGAGACGCCTGAGAGCAACAGATATTTGCTGGACTATCTCCACCGGTTTTGCAGTTAAAACTAATCCAACCGATATTTTCTGACCAAGCATAACCATTAAATTCGCCAGTAGAAGTAGCGACTGTAACACCATAGCTAGGTGGAGTAGTACTGGCAAAACTAATCCAGCCAAAACTTTCTGACCAAGCCCAACCAGATAAATTGCCTAAAGCATCAGATCTCACTTGATAATCAATACTAGAGCAACTATCAGTAAATTTGCAATTTAAAGAAATCCAACTGCTATTAGATAAAACATAAGCGCCGCCATTTAAATCTCCAGCGCCAGTAGGAACCCTGACATTGCCTCCGGAATAAGCAAAATCAATCCAGCCAACATTTCCAGACCAAGCATAATGATAAGTATTGGAAATTTGAGCGCCACTAGCGCCAGTTGGAGTAAATATTAATTCTTTAACTATTACTTTTGTCGGATCGTTTAAAGCTACTTGGTTTCCACCTGCTTCTTGAAGATAAACTGTATTATCAGTAGCACCTAAAGAAAAAGTGCTCGTTGAATTGCCCATATTCAACTCTAAAAGAGAGCCGCTGATAGAGTTAACGCCTTTGGCTGCTTCAATCTTTTGCCGGAAAACCTCTTCCAAACGAGCCATTTGATTGTTCACCTCATTTTCCGCTTGAGTTTTTAAATTAGCTTTGGAAACAGTATAAACAATACCACCAATCAAACCAGCACTAACAATCAAAATGCCGGAATAGAGCAAGAGCTCCATCAGAGTAAAAGCTTTTTCCTTATAATTTTTAATTTTTAAATAAGAACCCCTCACTCTCGTTCGGGAACCTTTTTTCTCGCTTCGCTCGAAATAAACAAACACAATTTTTGACATTAGAAATTACTATAATTATAGTTTATCACTTTTTAGGTTGTCAAGCAAAATATTAAAGAGTTTGCTCAATGGTTGAAGTTGGTGTAATTAATCCAGTCGTACTATTAATATCGACAACTGCTTGAAGTTTTTTATTAACAAAGCCACTAGTAGAAGTAGCAGTAATGGTAGCTACATTGTTTACAGGGTAAATGGAAACAGTGACATCACTTGCTCCATTGATGCTTAGTGAAAAAGTTGAGGTAGAATTAGCAGGAAAATTATCTTTATTCCTTTCCAGTTTTATTAAAGCATCTTGTAATCCTGATTGAGCGGCATAAAAAGCCTTATTTGAATCTCTGATGCTTTTGATATTTTGATTAGCCCAAAAAGCAACAATAGCAGAACCCATAGAAATGGTAAAAATAAGACCGCCGAAAGACAGAACGGTAATAAGAGCGGCAACACCTCTTCTAAAATTTTTAATTTTATAATGAAACATAATTTACTTTTTACGGGCTCCAGTTAATTATTATATCATCTATCCGAGGTGAAGTGCCAGTGGTAGAAAGATAAACTTTGTAGCGGATATAACGCTCATTTTGGGGACTAGCTGATCCAATAGTGGCAAATGGTAAACTAGTATTTTCCAATAACTCTTTCACTAACGACCAATCAGGATTAGGCGATGTAGACCAAGCATTAGATGTCAAATAGGCATAATAATCCCATGGACCATTAACTGAGTTAGAAAAAGCAATTTGAATTTTTACAGAGCCAATCCCATCCCAAGTTCCCGTAGCAAAAGCGGAATTAAAACCAGCACCACCAGAAACACCTGTATCTAAAATAGAAGAAATTAATTCGCCGGGACTTGTTGTTGCTGCTAAAGTAATTTGATCTGGAGTTGAAGTACAATTTATATTTGTTGAAGTAGCAAATTTATTTCCCGGATTAGAAATTGGCCCTGTTTGCCCTGAACCTCCTGACCAATCTGTTTGCTGAAATACTTGATTATTATAAGAACGAGTAAGATAAAAAGATAAACTAGAAGAACTGACATAATTATTACCGTATTCTAAAAAAATCGTAATTTTTTGGGTAGAAGGATCATTGTCGCCAGAAGCAGCAATATTACCTCCGCTTCTTAAAACATTATAAACCCTAAAATATTGTTTATAGGGAATATTATCAATAGTAGAAGTTGCTTTGTCGACTAATATTGTCCAAGTAGTACTAGTACTAGGAGCCTTAATTTGACAACCTATAGTAGAATCGCAATTAAAGCCAGTATCGAAATGCCAATTATCGCGAGCTAAAGAAATAATCACTTCGCTGGCTTGGCGCAATAAACTATTAGCTTGGAGATGCTGTTTGACAGAATTAAAACTTTTCAGTGACAGGCCAATTAAGCCAACAGAACTGCCAATTAAAATCACGCCTAAAGCGATAGATAAAAGGGCTTCAAGAAGAGATTGTCCGCGATGCTTGGTATTGAGTATAGAGTATAGAGTACTGAAGCGGGAATTAGACATAATATTTTTTAATAGTAATGTGTTTCAGTAGAACTTACAGTACAAGAAGTAACTGGCTGACATTGGAGATAATAAACGGTAGCTTTACTAGTATACGAAGTATAGTAAGATACACTAGAACAAGTTTGAGATGAACCGGAAGTGTTCTTAGCTAACGAACTCCTTGCACAACTGGCATAACCGCTATAAGTACAACCTTTAATATTACAAGAACATTGAGCTGTATTAGAAGGAGCAGTTATAGCTGTAGTGGTATATATATATATGCCAGAGGAACTTAAAACACAGGAGGCGTCATAGCCAAAAGTAACAGAGCTTCCTAAGTTATTAGTACAAGCAGTGCAATAACCAGTATCTGCTTCATCAACGCCGTTGATACAATTTTGATCTTTGCTATCAGGAGAAGTGGTATAGGCAGTGGAACCAGGATAACAAGTAATGCAGGTATCATCACAATCATCGCCTTGAGCAAGTCTTGATGAGCCAGAACAGCTTGGCGAACGAGTACTACTATAATGTCCATCACTATCATTATCACAATAATTATCAGGATTGGCTGTTGCTGTAGCGCCATTGGAAACATTACTTACAGCATCATAAGCACATACCCGGTAATAATAAGTCGTACCATTAGTTAAATCAGTATGATTGTAAGAAGTCCCAGTTCCTAAATAGATTTGAGTACCAGAAGTACAAGTGGCTGCTGGAGAACTACTAGTAGAAAAAACTAATTTGTAAGTATTAGAGGTGGCTAAGCCAGAACCAGAATCAGAAGCAGCTGTCCAAGATAAAGATATTTGTTGATTACCAGCAGTGGCAGTTAAAGTACCGTCAGTAGGTCCCTGTTTATCTTGTCTCACTTTCTTGGAATAAATCGCACTGGCATTATTGACATTATCCCAAGCAGCATAGTAAACATATTGAGTACAAGTAGAGCCAGAAGAACAAGTAACAGAAGCTGAAGTACCTATGGTGGACGGAGTACAAGTAGCAGTATCAACACAATATTTAGTAGTGTTAATACCTGAACCAGAGCCATCAGAAGGGGTAATAGTAACTGTTATTGGTGAAGTCACTGTCCAGCTATCTGTCCAGTTATCAGAAGCAGTGGGATTCGCACTATCAACTGTTCTATTAATTGAAGTTCCTGTACCAGTACCACCAGTACTCACAGCTCTCATATTTAAAGTTAGAGAAGAACCATTAGAAGCAGTAATACCAGTAGCAGTACAGGTCCAAGTAGGACTAGAACCAGATAAGTTAGCTGAATTCCAAGTGCTGCCATTAATAGTGTATTCACAAGAAGTAACAGTACTTTCATTATCAGTAGCTGTGGCTGACAAAGTGAAGGGAGAACTCACAAAGCTAGTGTAAGTATAATTAGATGGAGTAATGGTGCCGATAGAAGGAGGAGTGGTATCATTAGGAGTAGCTGTTGCTGTAGCCCCATTAGAAACATTACTAACAGCATCATAAGCGCATACCCGGTAATAATAAGTCGTGCCATTAGTTAAACTAGAGTGAAGATAGGAAGTACTAGTACCTGTATAAATCTGAGTTCCAGAAGTGCAGTTTATCGCTGGAGAACTAGAAGTAGAAAAAACTAATTTGTAAGTATTAGAGGTGGCTAAGCCAGAACCAGCATCAGAAGCAGCCGTCCAAGATAAAGATACCTGTTGATAGCTAGGAGTGGCAGTTAAAGTACCGTCAGTAGGTCCCTGTTTATCTTGTCTCACTATCTTGGAGTAAATGGAGCTGGCATTATTGACATTATCCCAGGCAGCATAACGCACATATTGAGTACACGTTGAATCGGAAGCACAGGACACTGAAACTGCAGAAGAATAAGTCGTAGAAGGATAACAACTATTATTAGTATCAACACAGTATTTGGTAGAAGCAAGACCAGAGCCCCCAGTATCGTTAGAAGAAATAGTAACATTTACAGGAGAAGTAGTAGTCCAGTTATCTGTCCAGTTATCAGAGGCAGTGGGATTCGCACTATCAACTGTTCTATTAATGGCAGTTCCTGTACCAGTACCACCGCTACTTGTAGCTCTAATGTTTAAAGTTAAAGAAGCACCATTAGAAGAAGTGATGCCTGTTTTACTACAAGTATAATTAGGCCCAGTCCCTGAAACATTAGCTGAATACCAATTGGTTCCTCCATTTATTGTGTATTCACAAGAAGTTACACTACTTTCACTATCAGTAGTTGTAGCTGATAAGGTAAATGGAGAACTCACATAGCTTCCATAAGTATAATTAGATGGAGTAATCGTACTAATAGAAGGAGGAGTGGTATCAGGATTGAAAGGAGTAGTAGAAGCTGTAGCGCCATTGGACACATTACTGACAGCATCATAAGCACATACCCGGTAATAATGAGTTATATCATTAGTTAAACCAGTATGAAGATAGGAAGTACTAGTACCTGTATAAATCTGAGTTCCAGAAGTGCAGTTTATCGCTGGAGAACTAGAAGTAGAAAAAACTAATTTGTAAGTATTAGAGGTGGCTAAGCCAGAACCAGAATCAGAAGCAGCTGTCCAAGATAAAGATATTTGTTGATTACCAGCAGTGGCAGTTAAAGCACCATCAGTAGGAGCTTGTAAATCCTGTCTCACTCTCTTGGAATAAATGGAGCTGGCATTATTGACATTATCCCAAGAAGCAAAACGAACATATTGGGTACAGGTTGATCCCGAAGCACAGGTTACTGCAACCGGAGAAGAATAAGATGTTGAAGGGTAACAAGTATTAGAGGTATCAACACAGTATTTGGTAGAAGCCACGCCTGATCTATCATCATTAGAAGTTAAGGTAATATTTACCGAAGAAGTAGTCATCCAGTTATCTGTCCAGTTATCCGAACAAGTAGGTACCACAGCATCAACAGTTCTAGCAATGGATGTTCCAGTACCAGTGCCACCTTTACTTGTCGCTTTCATATTTAATGTTAAAGAACTAGCATCAGAAGAACTGATGCCTATTTTGCTGCAAGTATAATCAGGACCTGTTCCTGAAATATCAGTTGAATACCAATTAGTGCCGCCATTAATTGTGTATTCACAAGAAGTAACACCTCCTTGAGTATCATTTACATCTGCAGATAAATCAAAAGGACTATCAACATAAGAGCTGTAAGAAGTATTTGAGGCTATAACATTACTAACTGTAGGCGGTGAAGTATCAGGCCCTGCACAAATACCAATATCAGCATTAAAGGTAATAATACCTTGTTGACAAACTACAATATTTTTAGTTGAACCGGCTGAGGCTTTCAAAATTATTTGTTGATATGAACCTCCTGATAAAAAACCGGTCATTTTTTCATAGGAAACGGTGGAGGAACTACCTGAAGCAGGAGTTTGAAATTCTATGCCTGCTGGTAAGTATCTGGTTTCAATTGGTGTTGTAGAACTCGCGCCAGTATAAAGAGCGTAAAAATCAGAACTAGTGGCGGGATTGTCAAAATGAACGCCCCATTGGAGACCTTGTTCTTGAGCAACTGATTTTTGTTGAGCATAATGAAGATAATTGGCAATTTCTTGAGCAGTATTTTCTAAAATTTTGGCTTTTTGCTGGTTAACATAAAAACCAATGCCAACCACAGAAAGAGCAGCGGTGATACCAATAACGATGAGAATCTCCACAAGAGTAAAAGCTGCCGATTTTTTCATATAATTTTTAAAATTGGCTAACCAGTTGATACACGGGCACGATTAAAGATAAGGCGATGCCTCCAATGATTACTCCTAGTATAACGAGCATTGCCGGTTCGACAAAAGCCACCAGAGTTTTTAAAGAAACGTCTATTTCTGATTCATAAAACGCGGCTAAAGTATTTAAAATTTCTTCGGTATGACCGGCTTTTTCGCCAATAGCTAAAAGATTTGTCACTACCGGAGGAAAAACTTTTTCTTTTTTAAAAGAATCGCCAATAGATAATCCTTTGGCCAAATATTCTTTAGAAATTCTTGAAAGAGTGGCTTCGTATTTAGGATTGCCAACGGCAGTAGAGGTAACTTCGATCGCTTGAATAATTGGCATGCCAGCGCGAATTAAATTTGAAAGAACGCTGGCGAATCTTTCTAAAGCTAATTTTTCCATTAAATTCCGAGCTACAGGAATTTTTTCTAAAATTTTATTGAAATTCTTGCGGCCATTTTTGTTTTTAACAAAATACAAAAATAATCCTATGGGTAAGCCTAAAGCCAAAGGAAAGACGATATAAACATAACGATTCAAAAACATACCGGTAGTTAAAACAATTCGCGTATAAGTAGGAATTTTTTGACCAGTAGAAAGAAACATTGTTCCTAATTTAGGAACAGCAAAAGTTGACAAAAAAAGAATCATCACAAAAGAAGCTACTAATAGTAAAGCGGGATAAATCAAGGAAGATTTAACTTTGGAGCTTAAATCCCTTTCTCTCTCTAAATCCTGAGAAACCCTCTCTAAAGTAAGCTCTAAATTACCAGAAGTCTCCCCAGCTTTAATCAAATTAGTAACTACTGGGGAAAAAAATTCTGGATGCTTTGAAAAAGAATGCCAGAAAGGTTTCCCCTGCTCTAAACTCATTCTTATCTCTAATAAAAATCTTCTGGCCGGACCAGACTCAAAATCTTCAATTAAAATATCGATAGCCGAGAATAAATCAGTTCCCACTCGTAACATCAAAGCAAGATATTTGGTTAAAAAAACTTTGTCGGTTAAGGTCAAAGTTTCTTTAAAAATCTTTATTCCCTTTCTTTTGCTTTCAAAAGTTATTGGTTTGACTGAAACTGGCCTTAAATTTTGGCTCGTTAAATATTCTAAAGCTGCTTTCAAATTAGGCTGATTGATATTAGCCTCTTTAATGCGACCTTTAAAATCTTGAGCTAAATAATGGAAAAGCATATTTATTCTTTTATGACTCTCATTACTTCTTCGATGGTGGTTTGGCCTAATTCGGCTTTGGCTAGACCATCTTCAAACATAGTCTTGGTTCCTTCGGAAAAGGCGATTTTTTTGAGTCCGTCTAAAGAAAAATCTGTCCTCTGAATATAGGCTCTAACTTTTTCATTAACATCAAAACTTTCATAAATAGCCAAACGGCCACGATAGCCAGTATAATTACAAGAAGGACAACCTTTCCCTCGGTAAAGCAGTTTTGGTCGAAAAGGTTTAACAAATTCTCCTTTGATAATTTTCAATTGATTATCGATAGTTTGATAAATACTTTGTGGCGGTTCATAACTTTCAATACATTCCGAGCAAATTTTTCTTACCAATCTTTGAGCAATAACTAAATTTAAAGTGGCAGATAACAAAAATGGAGGAATGCCCATATCTATTAAACGAGGAATGGCAGTGGGTGAATCATTAGTATGCAAAGTAGAAAGGACCAAATGACCGGTTAAAGCCGCATGAACAGCAATTTCTGCAGTGTCTTTATCTCGAATCTCACCAACCATAATGATGTTCGGATCTTGACGCAAAAAGGCGCGTAAACCAGTGGCAAACTCAATACCAGCCTTGGAATTAACTTGAGTTTGATTGACATACTTTAACTCGTATTCAATAGGATCCTCAATCGTCACAATATTAACTTCCGGCCGATTTAATTTGTTTAACATCGCGTACAAAGTAGTAGTTTTACCGCATCCAGTTGGTCCAGTAATCAAAATCATACCATTAGTCTTAGTAATATTATTCTCCACAATTTTTATCGTATCTTCCAACATGCCTAACTCCTGAAAACCCATTGGCTTGGTAGAACTAGTTAAAAGACGCATTTCTACTTTTTCTCCATACATGGTGGGCATAATAGCCACACGAATATCAAAAATCGTATCCGCGTATTTATATTTTAAACGGCCATCCTGGGGTTTGTTATGTTCATCAATTTGCAAATTAGATAAAATTTTAATGCGAGCCACAATCGCTGGATGGATTTCCTTGGCTAATCTAATTATTTCCCGCAGCACGCCATCAATCCGAAAACGAATGAGAACTTCATCAGCTAAAGGCTCAATATGAATATCAGTGCTACGCAAGGAAGCAGCATAAGAAATTAAATTATCAGTTAAAGAGACAATCGGAAATTCCGTGGCTGCTTTTTCCGCTTCCACTCCTTTTAATTTTAAAGAGGCTTGAATACTTTCTTGAATTGTCTTTTGAAAATCAGAAGACACTACCTGACCATACTGGGCAAAAATAGATTGCAAATCTTCTTCTAAAGCCAAATATGGTTTGATAAAATAACCAGTATATTTTTCCAAAAACTCTAAAGTTTCTAAATTAATCGGATCCAACATGGCAACACTAATCGTATTATCTTTTTTATTAAAAACAATCACATTACGCGTGCGAGCTATTTCTTCGGAAATTAAATTTAAAATTTCTTTAGGTATTTTTTCGCCAACCAGTTTGACTCGCGGAACTTTAAAATACTGCGCCAACATTTCCGCATAGTAATCCCTGGTGATATAATTGCGAGAAACCAAAGTATCAACAACATCTTTTTCTGTTCTTTGGGCCTCTTTGACTGCGTTATCAAAATCCTTCTCGCTTAGAAGACCAGTTCCTAAAATTAAAGATTTTAAAGCATCCAGAGGGAGATCCATAATGTTTGTGCGCTAAATAATAAATTGATTTATTATCAGATATTTACTTATTATACCACTCAAAAGCAAGACCAGTAAAGCGCAAGGGAGCCAGAAATAGAGAAGAGAGAGACGAAAAGAGGCTCGGGATATATTTTCCTCAACCCGCTCGCTCGCCCGGCACGCTCGCTCTCTTAAGTCCTCGCCTCGCTCGTCGCCTTCGGCGACACCATGCCCGCTCGGCTGCGGATGGTTTCGGAAAAATATATCCCTCGCCTCTCCTTGGATAAAACTGCTAAAAATACTCCGATAGCTTCTCTTCAGCAGGCAAGCAAAATCCTTAAACCTAAAGAGAAAATGGATTAAAACCCCTAAAAATAAAACTAAGCAAAGAAAAATTAAACAATTGGGCCAACCAGTGGCAAGAATGCCTAAAGCGGCTAAATAAGGTTCCTCGTTGTAGAAAAAAGTATTATTGAATTTTTTGTTCAATAAGGCAATTATTTTAAAAATTATTAAAGCAAACAAAATAGTCACTATTGGTTCAAATAAATAGTGTTGCCAAGAATAATGTAAAATATAAGTAATGGAAGCGAAAGGAGGTAATAAATTTTTTGAAACATCATTTTGTTTCCAAGCAAAGTAATTTAAAACAGAAAGAAATATAGCAAAAATAATCAAAAAACTAATAAAAATTTTAATAAGAATGTTTAAAGTTTTTAAACTTGGCAATCTTTTTTTAAAAATCTGAGATAATAAAAGCCCCGCAATCAAAAGAAAACTGATTGCAGGACTCAAATAAGTAAGAATTAAATTAAGATTAAAAAGCATTTTTAGAAATCTCAAATCTAATGAATATTATAACTTAAAACAATTATTAGAACAATAAAAAAAACCCACTAGAGAATTGCTCTAGTGGGTAAACTAACAGTTAAAGATTTTTTAGTCTTTCTAGTTTTATGTTCCGTCTCCTGCTAAACAAGTGGATGATGAAGCAGTAACTATATTAAGTCTTGTTCCCACCTCATATATTTTAGTTAAGCCCGTAGCTCCTCCATCTTTACTTTCAACATCGCCATCTCCTCCCTGAGAATAATATGTGCTTTCCATATTAGCCAGTAATTCAAAAGTAAGATCACTAACATTAGTCACATATACATAATAACGAGCTTTTCCAGTACCGGGAGTAAGAGCTGTAGGACTAGGATCAATTGGTAAAGACCCTATAGGAGAACCCCCTGTCAAGGTAGCAAAATTAATAGGTATCCAACCTGTACTATCCACTAATTGTGAAGTAGTAGAAGTCGTGGTTCTACCAGCACATGTAGTATTCGCGACAACAGAATAACTGTAAGTATTATTCCCAATGCTTGGATTAAGCGCATTTGTTACATAATAAGCAATCGCAGTCTTGACAGTACTTAAATCAGAAATTCTTTGAGAATCACGGGCTTTTCTTAACATTTCAGCCGGGTTAATCACCAAAATCATTGTGGTGGATAAAATGGCTAAAATACCAATAACGATTAAAAGTTCTAATAAGGTAAAACCTCTTTTCATTGTTGGATTTTTTAAGTCTTTCAGTCGTATGGGCTAGCTCCCTGAAAACAAGTGGCTGATGAAGCAGTAACTATATTAAGTCTTGTTCCCACCTCATATATTTTAGTTAAGCCCGTAGCCCCTCCATCTTTACTTTCAACATCGCCATCTCCTCCCTGAGAATAATATATGCTTTCCATATTGGCCAGTAATTCAAAAGTATAATCAGCAGGATAAGGTACATAGACATAATAACGAGCTTTTCCAGAAGTAGGAGTGTTAATTGTAGGATTAGGGTCAATGGGCAAAGAACCTATTGGAGAACCACCAGCAATAGTTGCAAAATTCACTGGTATCCAGCCAGTACTATCAACCGCTTGAGAACTAGTAACAGCTGCAGTAGTCGCACAGTTCACAGCCGTTATGTGCGAATAACTGTAAGTACTAGTCCCAATAATAGGCGTACCTACATTTGTTATATAATAAGCAATAGCAGTCTTGACAGTACTCAAATCAGAAATCCTTTGTGAATCACGAGCTTTTCTTAATATTTCAGCTGGGTTGATTACCAAAATCATGGTGGTTGACAAAATTGCCAAGATACCAATGACGATTAAAAGTTCAAGCAAAGTAAAGCCTTTTTTCATAGAGTAAATTTTAATTTTAGTTTTCGACTTTTTAATTTAATTTTTATCGACCCATCTGCCATCATGATTATGGCAAAGATGAATTTAATTATTATAATTTTACCTTTTTTTAAATTGTCAAGCAATAGTTGGCTTGATTTCTTCTTTTATTTTATTGACTAATTCATCAACTGATAATTTAGCTTTCACAAAATAATCAATCACGCCTAAGGCTTTGCCTCTATCAATGTCAGAGGGCTGACCCAAATTAGAAATAATAACAACCGGCAGTTTTTCCAAAGTCGGATCCTGGCGAATAGTTTCTAACACCTCAAAACCGTTTTTCTTGGGCAAAATCAAGTCTAAAAGAATCAAATCGGGTCTTATTCCTTGCTCGACTAATAAATTTAAAGCTTCTTCGCCATCAGCAGCGCGAATAGTTTTGAAATTTTCTTTATCTAATTTTAATTGAAGAATACTGGATAAAAACGGGTCATCTTCAACTAATAAAATTGTCGGTTTCTCATTCATAAATTAATCGATGTTAATATACGAATCAATACGAATTATACGAATATATCATCTATTATACCAAGATTAGAAAAGTAAAGTCAATACTCAAATTAATCTATATATCTATATAAATAAAAAGGGTTCGAAAACCACTTTCCGAACCCTTAAAAACATCTTCAATTCTTCCTAGTTACTCCAAGAGTAATCCGCCAATTGGCGGAAGTCTTCATTTGAGGCTTAAAGACCAACACCTTCTCGTTAAAAACGAGATCGACCTTCACCTACTTAAATTTTGTTAAGAATATTTAAGCAGGGTAAGATTCTATAAATAAAAGTTTCACCCCCAGCTTCCGCTAGGAGTGCCTTGTTATGACTTAGCCCCTGTCACCGAGCCTAGCTTAGTCCCGAAAAAACGGGCCTTCGGCTATTCTCGGCTTCCTTG